>Ga0302310_10001102_pt1 | contig 23360 bp, 15 predicted proteins | sample III_Palsa_N1_2_FD_200451 | JGI IMG/M metagenome (GOLD analysis project Ga0302310, IMG submission 200451) | Peat permafrost microbial communities from Stordalen Mire near Abisko, Sweden - III_Palsa_N1_2 | ecosystem: Environmental > Terrestrial > Soil > Palsa > Peat permafrost | place: Sweden...
GCGCTGATTGAGCACTATTTCGGCCCGATCCCGCGCGGCGCGTTGCCCGAGCCGGTGCGCACGCGCGAACCCGAACAGCTGGGCGAGCGGCGCCTGCAGCTGCATCGCCCGGCTGAGACCGGCCTGGTGCAGGTGCTTTATCCGGCGATCTCGGCCGCCGATCCGCGCCAGAGCGCGCTCGATCTGCTGCAGATGGTGCTCACCGGCGGTGAATCCTCGCGCCTGCACCGCGCGCTGGTCGAGGAGCGGCGCCTGGCGATCGATATCGACAGCGACTGGAATGAGGGCCTGGATCCGAGCCTGCTGGGCTTCTACGCGACGCTGGCCGAAGGTGCTACGAGTGCGCAGTTCGAGCAGGCGCTGGAGGAGGAGCTGGAGCGCGTGGTGCACGAGGGCGTGAGCGATGCCGAACTGGCCCGGGCCAAGCGCCAGTCGCTGGTCGCATTCTGGCGCGGGGTCACGACGCTCGATGGGCGCGCCGAACTGCTCGGGGAGTACGCGCTGATGCACAGCGACTACCGGCTGCTGTTTTCCGCACCGGCGGCACTCGAGCGCGTCAGCGGCGCTGAGGTGCAGTCCGTGGCGCAGCAGATCCTCAATCCTCTGCACCGCACGGTGGGTGAGCTCGTGCCGGATCCGAGCGCGGCCCAGCCATGAAGGCGTATCTGGTGCCGATCCTGGTGGGCAGCGCACTGCTCGGCCGGTACGCGCTGGGCGATAGCGCGCTTGCTCAGGCCGCCGCTTCGCTCGCGGCGCCGAACGTGCCCATGCCGACCGCCGTGCGCGCGACGCTGCCCAATGGCCTGAAGCTGATCATGGTGCCGCGCCATGAGCTGCCGCTGCTGGCGCTCGAGGCCGTGCTGCGCGGCGGGGCGCGCGTCGCGGAGCCTTCGCAGGCCGGCGTTGCGGCGCTCACGGCGGAGCTGCTCTCGCGCGGCGCCGGGGCGCGCGATGCCTATGCCTTTACCGATGCGCTGGAGGATTCGGGCGGTTCGCTCGGCGCCGCGGCCGGTGACGAGTCGCTGAGCGTGAGCGGCCAGTTCCTGGCCGGCGATGAGACGCTGATGCTCAGCCTGCTGGGCGATATGCTGCTGCGGCCGCATTTCGAGCCGGCCGAATTCGAGAAGCTGAGAATGCGCCGCATCGAAGGCCTGCGCGCCGCCAAGGATTCCGAGCCGCAGGCGCTGCTGGGCGACTACGCCCACGCCCTGCTGTTCGCCGGACACCCGTTTGCGCAGCCCGTCGGCGGCAGCGAGGCGACCCTGGCCACGCTCAAGCTGGCCGATGTGACACGCTACTATCACGAGCAGTTCGGACCTGACCGTACGACGCTGGTGATTGCCGGGGACTTTGATCCGGGCCGGATGCGCATCGCGGTCGAGCGCGTCTTCGGCGGCTGGCCGCGGCTCGGGCGCGCACTGCCACGATTGCCGGTGCCGGAGCGGCGCCATGGCCGCCGCGTGCTGCTGATCGATTCACCCGGATCCACCCAGACCTATTTCTGGCTGGGCAATGTCGGGGTGGCGCGCAACTATCCGGCGCGCGGTGCGCTCAATATCACTGACATCGCCTTTGGCGGCGGCCCGCTCAATTCGATGCTGAGCACGGAGCTGCGCGAGAAGCGCGGCCTGACCTACTCGATCAACAGCTATTTCGTGCGCGGCAGCGTGCCAGGGGAGTTCGCCATCAGCTCCTTCGTGCGTACCGAAGACACGGCCCGCGCGATTCAAACCACACTCGATACGCTCGCGACGCTGCACGAGCACGGGCTCGATGGCAGGCAGCTCAACGCCGCACGCAACTACATCCTTGGCCAGTACCCGCTCGCCTACCAGAGTGCTGGCGACTGGGCCGAGACCTTTGCGGACCTGGACTTCTTTGCATTCCCGATCAGCCGCATCAGTGGCTATGGCAGTGAACTGCTGCGCGTGCAGCCCGCGGACATTGCCCACGTCATTGCGGATGCCTTTCCGGAACCGGCAGACCTGGACCTGGTACTGATCGGCGATGCGGCCAAGATCCGCGCGGAAGTGGCCAAGTTCGGACCCGTAAGCGAAAAACCGCTGTCGGCGCCGGATTATTCGCCGCCGGCCACTCATTAGGCACGCGTGCGATAAGCCGCATCGGCACCCAACATGACGGCTCCTGAGACACGATCCGGTGCGAGTGCAGGTGCAATGCCAGGTCTCCAGCTGCCACGTCTGATCGCCGACATCGGCGGCACCAATGCCCGCTTCGCGCTCGAGCTGGGCGGCATCATCCGTGCCGAACAGGTACTGGCCTGCGCGGCCTATCCGACGCTGACAGCCGCTGCCCAACACTTCCTGGCGAGCGCCGATGCTGCCGCCGTGGGCGCGCCGCGCGAGGGCTGCATGGCGGTGGCCTGTCCGGTGGTTGGCGATCACATTGCGATGACCAATCACGTCTGGGCCTTCTCGGCGAGCGCGACCCGCCAGGCGCTGGGCCTGGCGCGCCTGATCTTCATTAACGACTTCACGGCACTCGCCCTCTCGCTGCCGCACCTGCCGGTGGGTGGCCAGCAGCAGATCGGTGGCGGCAGCCGCGTCGCCGGCCAGGCGATCGCGCTGATTGGCCCGGGCACGGGCCTTGGCGTTTCGGGTCTGGTACCACTGGGCCAGGGCTGGGTGCCGCTGGGCGGTGAGGGCGGCCATGTGACGCTGCCGGCGACCGAGGAGCGCGAGTTTGCGGTGCTCAGGCGCCTGCACCGCGATCACCGCCATGTCTCGGCTGAGCGAGTGCTGTCAGGCCCGGGACTCGAACTGCTCTACAAGACATTGTGCGAGCTCGACGGACTGAGTGGTGAGGTCCTGAGCGCCGAGGCGATCACGGCCCAGGCGCTCGCGGTCGGCTCGGGCCTGTGCCGCGAAACCCTGACGATGTTCTGCGGCTGGCTCGGGACTGTGGCCGGAGATCTGGCGCTGACTCTTGGGGCACGCGGCGGCGTGTATATAGGTGGCGGCATCGCGCCGCGGATCCCGGAATTCCTGGAGAAATCCCCATTCCGCGCCCGCTTCGAGGCCAAGGGACGCTTCGCCGCCTACCTGGCCCCGATCGCGACTTACCTGATCACGGCCCACAATCCGGCGCTGATCGGCTGCGCGCGCGCCTTCTCCGACCCAAGCCCACGGGTGGAGGCGAGCTGATTGGCGCGCCGGCCCGGCACAGCGGGCCGCGCCTCATTCGCAGAGGCTTTCCATGTAGCCCTGCGCCACGGCCGAGAGCCGTTTGCGCGCCAGGGCGTGGGCTTTGGGCGCATCAATGATGTACTCGAGCGGCCCGGACACCAGCATCCGGCGCACCGCCGGATCGCGTGCCGAAACGCGCGCCATCTTGTTCAGGACAGTGAAACCGCGATAGATCTTTTCGCGGGGGACTCGGTTCGCTTCGATGGAGCGGGCGAGGTATTGGCCGAAGCGGCTGTAGAGATAGTAGTCATCATCCCCGACGTGAAAGCGTGCTTCGGCAAAAAAATCGGGGAAATTCTTCGCAAGATAATCGTTAACACGATGAAGACGGGGCCCAGGTTCGCTGATAGCGGACGCTTTGCGCTTCTTCATTAGGGTAGTTTCACCTCCAAGCGGGTCCGGACAACCATTTCTGGACGTCACGAGCGGAACCACACCTCGCAACGCGCGCGAAACTTAAGGCACATCGGGTGCTGATGCAAGAGCTGCGGCAAAACTTTTACGCGCAATTAAGTGCGCCAGTTCACGCTGCGCAAAATCTGCCGCGCCTCGTGCGCGCCGTGATCACAACGCGTGCGCGCGCAGCGCGCACCTGAACCTTCAAGCGCTGCCGCGACGTTGATCAATGCTTGGCCTGTACGCGGCGCTTGCGCGCTCGGAGTGGCCACGGGCGCCAGGCGTTGCTCGCGGGCGCGTCCGGGGCACCTTCGGGTGCCCTGCTGCGCGCCCCGGCGCCAGCCGGATCAGGGCCTGGCAGGCTGATATCGGGCATTTCGCTCATTTGCATTGACCGGCGGGCCGCGCTCGGTAATATTCGATGACACAGTTGACTGGTGACAGCGGGTGTCCGGCGCCGCGTACCGCGCTCCTTACTTACGGGGGACGGTGCGATGAAGATGAGTCGTCCTGGGGGGTCGAGCCCAGGATTCCCGAACGCAAGTCTCTAAAAATGTTTGGCCATGGCGGCGACGAGCCGCCTGGCAAGGCAAGAGCCGCAGCACGGTCCCTCTCCGGGTCCATGCCGGTGCGGCCTTGTCGTGCGCTTGTGGCTTTGGCATCCGGACCTACCGGGACCGCAGCTGCAGGGGATTCATGGGATTTGGCGACGTGGAGTGCATGCCGGTGCCGCAGAGCAAACCGCAACTGGGTCCGCCCCAGAAGCAGGGTCTGTACGACCCGAACTTCGAACACGATGCCTGTGGCGTCGGCTTTGTGGTCGACATCCAGGGCCGTCGCTCCCACAAGATCCTGCAGCAGGCCATCGAGGTGCTGCGCAACCTCGATCACCGCGGCGCCTGTGGCTGCGAGGTCAACACCGGCGACGGTGCCGGCGTGCTGCTGCAGATGCCCCATGGGTTCTTTCTCGAGGCCTGCAAGAAGGCGCGCATCCTGCTGCCCGAGGCCGGCCAGTACGGCGCGGGCCTGGTGTTCCTGCCCCGTAATCCGACCAAGCGGCGCCGGATCGAGGAGCAGTTCGAGCACATCGTGCAGTCCGAGGGCCTCGCGGTCGTCGGCTGGCGCAGCGTGCCCACCGACAACAAGATGCTGGGCGAGACCGCACGTGCGAGCGAGCCGTACTTTCGCCAGGTCTTTATCAGCAGGAGCCCCGAGCTTGCCGATGACATGGCCTACGAGCGGCGCCTGTATGTGATCCGCAAGCGCGCCTACAGCGAGATCCGCACCTCGACGATCGATGGAGCCGAGTACTGGTACCTGGCCAGCCTCTCGTTCAAGACCATCGTCTACAAGGGCATGCTGCTGACCGAGCAGTTGCCGCAGTACTTTCCAGACCTGGTCAACCCGACCATGGAGACGGCGCTGGCACTGGTGCACTCGCGCTTCAGCACCAACACCTTCCCCAGCTGGGACCGGGCCCACCCCTACCGCTACCTCGCCCACAACGGCGAGATCAACACCCTGCGCGGCAATATCAACTGGATGAAGGCGCGCGAGGCGCTGTTCGACACCGATGTCTTTGGCGATGACATCCGCAAGATCCTGCCGATTGTGAATCCAAACGGCAGCGACTCGGCCAAGTTCGACAACACCTTCGAGCTGCTGGTGCTCGCCGGGCGCTCGCTGCCGCACGCGGCCATGATGATGATCCCGGAGCCCTGGTCGGCGCACGAGAGCATGGATGATGCGCGCCGTGCCTTTTACCAGTACCACTCCTGCCTGATGGAGCCCTGGGACGGCCCGGCGGCGGTCGCCTTCACGGACGGCATCCAGATTGGCGCCATCCTGGATCGCAACGGCCTGCGGCCTTCACGTTATTACGTGACCCGCGATGATGTGGTGATCATGGCCTCTGAGGCCGGCGTGCTCGATATCCCGCCGCAGGACATCGTGCGCAAGGGCCGCATCCAGCCCGGGAAAATGTTCCTGGTCGACACCGTGCAGCGCCGGATCATCGATGATGATGAGATCAAGCGCGCCGTAGCCTCCGAGCGACCCTACCGCCAGTGGCTCGATGAGCACATGGTGTACCTCAAGGATCTGCCCTCGGTCGGGGATATTCCCGGCCCGGATCACAACACGCGCCTGCACCGCCAGGTGGCCTTTGGCTACACCTTCGAGGATGAGCGGATCCTGATCGATCCGATGGGCCGCGCCGGCGTCGAGGCCACCGGCTCGATGGGCAATGACACGCCGCTCGCGGCGCTCTCGGCCAAGCCGCGCTTGCTCTATGACTACTTCAAGCAGCTCTTTGCCCAGGTCACCAATCCGCCGATCGACTGCATCCGCGAGGAGCTGATCACCTCGAGCGAAGTGCTGCTCGGCTCCGAGGGCAATCTGCTGCAACCGCGGCCGGCTGCCTGCCGCCAGCTGCAGCTGGATGGTCCGATCCTCACCAACGAGGAGTTTGCGCGCATCCGCCGCATGGATCTGGCGGGCCTGAAGGTTGGCGTGTTGCCGATTCTCTTCAAGGTGACCCGGGGCGAGCTCGGGCTGGTCAAGTCGATGGAGGAGCTGCGCGTGATGGCACGGCGCATGATCGAGGAGGAGGAGATCAACATCCTGATCCTCTCCGATCGCGGCGTGAACCGCGACTATGCGGCAGTGCCGGCGCTGCTGGCGGTGGCGGGGCTCCATCACTACCTGATTCGCGAGGGATTGCGCACCCGGGTCAGCCTGGTGCTTGAGACCGGCGAGGCGCGCGAGGTGCATCACTTTGCGCTGCTGATCGGCTACGGGTGCAGCGCCATTAACCCTTACCTGGCCTTCGAGACCATCGATGGCATGATCCACGAGGGCATGCTCAACAACGTGGATCACAAGCTTGCCTGCAAGAACTTCGTCAAGGCCGCGACCAAAGGCGTCGTCAAGGTCGCCTCGAAGATGGGCATCTCGGCGATCCAGAGCTACCACGGCGCCCAGGTGTTCGAGGCCGTTGGCCTGCGCCAGGATGTCATCGATGAGTACTTCAGCTGGACCTCCTCGCGCATTGGCGGCATCGGCGTCGATGTCATCGCCCGCGAAGTGCTGATGCGCCACCGCGCCGCCTTTGGCGAGCGTCATGCCGAGCAGCTCACCCTGGAGGTGGGCGGCCAGTACCAGTGGCGCAGCGGCGGCGAGCAGCATCTGTTCAACCCCGAGAGCATCCATCGCCTGCAAAAGGCGGTGCGCACCGGCAGCTACAGCACCTACAAGTCCTATGCCGCGCTGATCAACGATCAGTCCAAGCACTTGAGCACGCTGCGTGGCCTGCTCGAATTCAAGAGCGGCGACTCGGTACCACTCGAAGAGGTGGAGTCCGTCGAGAGCCTGCTCAAGCGCTTCAAGACCGGTGCCATGTCCTACGGCTCGATCAGCAAGGAGGCGCACGAGACGCTCGCGATCGCGATGAACCGCATCGGCGGCAAGAGCAACACCGGTGAGGGCGGCGAGGACCCCGAGCGTTACCAGAAGCTTGCCAACGGGGACTCGAAGAACTCGGCCATCAAGCAGGTCGCCTCGGGGCGCTTTGGCGTGACCAGTGAGTACCTGGTCAATGCCCGTGAGCTGCAGATCAAGATGGCACAGGGCGCCAAGCCCGGCGAAGGCGGCCAGCTGCCCGGCACCAAAGTGTATCCCTGGATCGCCAAGACGCGCCATACGACCGCGGGCGTCGGGCTGATCTCACCGCCGCCGCACCATGACATCTACTCGATCGAGGATCTGGCCGAACTGATCCACGATCTGAAGAATGCCAACATGCACGCGCGCATCAGCGTCAAGCTGGTCGCGGAGGTCGGCGTCGGCACGATCGCCGCCGGCGTGTCCAAGGCGCACGCCGACGTGGTGCTGATCAGCGGTTACGATGGTGGCACCGGGGCTGCCCCGCAGACCTCGATTGCGCACGCCGGTCTGCCCTGGGAACTGGGGCTCGCCGAGGCGCACCAGACCCTCGTGCTCAACAATTTGCGCAGCCGCATCGTGGTCGAGGCCGATGGCCAGCTCAAGACCGGGCGCGATGTGGTGATCGCAGCACTGCTCGGTGCCGAGGAGTTTGGATTCGCGACCGCGCCGCTGGTTTCGGTCGGCTGCATCCTGATGCGAGTGTGCCACCTCAATACCTGCCCGGTGGGCGTGGCGACCCAGGATCCGAAGCTGCGCGAGCGCTTCGCCGGCAAGCCCGAGCATGTCATCAACTTCATGCGCTTCATTGCCGAGGACATGCGCGAGATCATGGCAAGCTTGGGCTTCCGCAGCGTCGAGGAGATGGTCGGGCGCGTCGATAAGCTTGAGCCGCGTCGTGCCATCGAGCACTGGAAAGCGCGTGGCTTTGATTTCAGCAACATCCTCTACCAGCCGGATGTCGCCGAGGATGTCGGGCAATACCACCAGATTGCCCAGGACCACGGGCTCGAGAAGTCCCTCGATGTCACCCAGCTGCTCGGGATGTGCGCTCCGGCGCTCGAGCGCGGCGAAGCGGTCAAGGCGGAGCTGCCGATCCGCAACGTTAACCGCGTCGTGGGCACGATCACCGGCAGCGAGCTCACGCGACGCCACGGTCCGGCCGGCCTGCCCGAGGATACGATCAGCATCCTGTTCCGCGGCTCGGCTGGTCAGAGTTTCGGCGCCTTCATGCCTCCGGGCATGACCTTCCGACTCGAAGGCGATGCCAATGACTATGTGGGCAAGGGCCTCTCCGGCGGCAAACTGATCATTTACCCCTCACCGCAGGCCACCTTCGCGGCCGAGGACAACATCATCATCGGCAACGTGGCTCTTTACGGCGCAACCAGCGGCGAGGTCTATATCCGCGGCATGGCCGGGGAGCGCTTCGCGGTTCGCAACAGCGGCGTCACCACGGTCGTGGAGGCAGTAGGAGATCACGGCTGTGAGTACATGACCGGCGGCCGGGTCGTGGTGCTCGGTGCTGCGGGGCGCAATTTTGGTGCCGGCATGTCCGGTGGCGTTGCCTACGTGCTCGATGAGAGCGGCGATTTCGCCACGCGCGTCAACAAGCAGATGGTGGGCGTCGAACTGCTCGATGATCCGCAGGAGATCGCCTCGGTGAAGGCACTGATCGGGCAGCACCTGGAATACACGGGCAGCGCCCGCGCCCGAGCGTTGCTGGAGAACTGGGCCCAGACTGTCTCGCGCTTCGTGAAGGTGCTGCCGAAGGACTACAAGCGGGTACTGGCGTGCATCAAGCGCGCGCACGAGCAGGGCTTGTCGGGGGACGAGGCCGTGATGGCGGCCTTTGAGGAAAACGCGCGCGATCTGGCGCGCGTTGGCGGCAATTGAAGCAGGGTATCGCGGGCATATGGGCAAGCCGACGGGGTTCGTAGAGTATTTGCGCGAGATGCCGGTGGATCGAGCGCCATCCGAGCGCGTGCGCGACTGGAACGAGTTTCACCTGCACATGGAGGAGAAGCACCTGCGCCAGCAAGGTGCCCGCTGCATGGATTGCGGCGTACCCTTTTGCCACACCGGCAAGCTCATCAGCGGCATGGCCTCGGGTTGCCCGATCAACAACCTGATTCCGGAGTGGAACGATCTGATCTACCGCGGCCTGTGGCGTGAAGCGCTCGAGCGGCTGCACCTGACCAACAACTTTCCAGAGTTTACCGGGCGCGTGTGCCCGGCACCGTGCGAGGGCTCGTGCGTGCTCGGTATCTCGGGCCCCGCGGTCACCATCAAGAATATCGAGAGCGCAATCATCGATCGCGGCTACGAGGAAGGCTGGGTCACGCCGACGATGCCGCGCGTGCGCACCGGCAAGAAGGTGGCCGTGGTCGGATCAGGCCCTGCGGGACTGGCTGCCGCGGCGCAGCTGAACCGCGCCGGACACAGCGTCACGGTACTGGAGCGCGCCGACCGTCCCGGTGGGCTGCTGATGTACGGCATCCCGAACATGAAGCTCGACAAGCGCGAGGTTGTGCTGCGCCGGATCGAGCTGCTCGAGCGCGAGGGCGTCAAATTTCTCTGCAACGCAGCGGTCGGCGAGCAGCTCGAAGCGCAGCAACTGCTGCGCGAGTTCGATGCGACGGTGCTGTGTACCGGCGCTACGCTGCCGCGCGATCTGAAAGTCGAGGGCCGAGAGCTCGCCGGCGTGCATTTTGCGATGGAGTACCTGACGGCCAGCACCAGCGCGCTGCTGAATGGTGGTGCCGACAACACCCCGATCCACGCGCGCGACAAGGACGTGGTGGTGCTGGGCGGTGGCGATACCGGCACGGACTGCGTCGCCACGGCGATGCGCCACGGCTGCCGGAGCCTGAATCAGATCGAGATCATGAGCCGGCCACCCGATGAGCGTGCCGCCGACAACCCGTGGCCCGAGTGGCCGAAGGTCTACAAGCTCGACTATGGCCAGGAGGAAGCGGCGGCCCGCTTCGGCTCCGATCCGCGGACCTACCAGACCACGGTCAAGAAGTTCGTGGCCGATGCCCAGGGGACCCTAAGCGGCCTGGTGACCGTGCAGATCGAGTGGCATTTTAATGCTGCCGGGGCTTTCACGGCCCTCGAAGTGCCGGGCTCCGAGCGCACCGTGCCGGCGCAGCTGGTGCTGCTGGCGATGGGTTTTCTCGGGCCCGAGCAGCCGCTGTTGAAGGAATTTGGCACGGCCACGGATGAGCGCAGCAATGTGCGGGCCGAACATGGCAAGTTCGCCACCAGCGTTAAAGGCGTGTTCGCCGCCGGCGACTGCCGCCGCGGGCAGAGTCTGGTCGTATGGGCTATCAATGAGGGCAGAGGGGCTGCGCGTGAGTGTGATCGGTATCTCATGGGTGAGAGCGGATTGCCTTAGTTTCTCGGCATACCCGGCGTATCTACTCCCATAGGGAGCAAATAATGCGTCGCATTAAGCCGATTTCAAAGTACGGTTGACGATTCTTAAATGCAGTTAACGATAGTCCGGTTCAGGTCGCGTTAATATTTGTTTCAGGTCTTGAGTCGTCTGGGGAAGGCTATTTTTCAGATCCTGCAAGGGAGCCTGATCATCGGCGCAGCATTGGCGCTGTGCGCCTGCGCGTCCTTGAGCGCCCCGCGCTATACGCCGGCACTCGAAAACGTCCAGAAGCTCAGCGATGCCGGCGTCCACTCGGTGCAGGTCACTGCCTTCGCCGTGATCCCTGGGCACGACAATGCCAACCCCATCCTGCTGCGCGGTGCGCCGCTCAATTCCCCCTACCATCACTCCTACGCCGATTACCTGACCGAGGCGGTTCGCGAGGAATTTCAGCAGGCCGGAAAGCTAAGCGCTCACGCTGCGATCACCGTTTCCGGCACCTTGCAGAAGAACTGGATCGACCTGCCTGGGCTCGGGCCTGGCGCAGGCGAGCTGCAGGCGCGCTTTGTCGTGACCCAGGGCGGTGCGGTCCGCTATGACCAGCTCAAATTTATTCATGAGGAGTGGAATTCCTCATTCGTTGGCAAGGAGGCCATTCCGCGTGCACAGTCCCACTACCCGCTGATGATGCAGCGGCTATTGGCCGCGCTGTATGCGGATCCGGATTTTGTGATAGCCCTGAAGTAACCGACGAAGGCACAGCACAATGAGCGCAGCACGCCTCCGGATTCCAAGCCTCCGCCCCCGCGATCACCTGCGGCCGCCGCCGGTAGGTGTGCCGTGAGTGCGGTACTGAGCGATGACGGGCCTCCAGAGGCCTACGACCGGCGACTCACGCTCGCCTACATGCATGTGCCGAAGACTTCAGGGACTGCCATGCGCCATGGCATCGCCACCGCCATCGGCGCGGAGCGCACCTTCTACGGCCTCGATCGCTCCTCCTTTGGTGCCTATACCGGCTTCGAATCGATGAGCCGCACGATCGTCGATCGGGTCTACGCGACTCCAGCGGATCTGCCGCGCGGCCGGGATTTCATGGCCGGCCACTTTGCACTCTCGACGCTCCAGGCGGCATACCCGGAGGCGCAGATCATCACGTTTCTGCGTGAGCCCTTGAGTCGCACGCTCTCGCACTGGATATACTGGCGCTCGATTGGCAATCGCAAGCTCCGTCACTGGGGTGACTGGGCCGAACGCGTCCGCTGTAGCCACGGCACGCTAGCAAGCTTTCTCGAGACCCCGGAAGTCGCCTGCGTCACTGACAACATCCTGCTGCGCATGCTGCTGTGGCCGCACCCGCTGATTCCTGACGATGGCTTCATCGCGCCGGGGCACGATGCCGTCCTGATGTTGGCGGCGCGCGAGCGCCTCTCGCAACTGGCTTATGCGGATGTGATTGAGAACCCCGATTTCCTGGACGATTTCAGCAGCTGGCTCCAGCACCCGCTGTGCTACGCCGAGAAAAACGTAACGACTTATCTGCCAGCCCATCGGACCGTGTCGATGCATCAGGAGCTGACTGATCGCGCGATGGCCTTGCTCGATGCGCGCACGCGACTCGATCTGCGTCTCTGGCAGCTCACAGCGCAGCAACATGTACGTCGCGGCACCGTCGAGGATCTGCGGGTCGCATCGATTGCACGCAGTATTGCGCGTCACTCGCGACTTGCCTGCGGCTCACCGCCGCGCGAGTGGTCGCCGGCATGGCTACAGCGCTTGCGCGGCCGCTGAGCCCGCTCACCAGCGCGCCCTCGCTCGGCCCCGGCTAGCTCTCCATCAGCGAGAGGAACTCTTCAAACTTGCCGCCCGGACCGCGCTCGATCGCCGGCACCGGCGTGATCAGCACTTCGAACGGATAGCCCAGCGCTTTGCGGACCAGCTCGACGGCCTGCTCCTCATCAGCGGCGCTGAGGGGCTGGGCGAGGACAACCCGCAGTTCGATGGAAGCATCGGCTAGCTGCACATACTGCGCCTGCGTGATGGCTGCGATGGCGCGGATCAAACCCAACCCCAATGGCCAGTGCCGGCGACCGTCCGGGGTGCGCACGAGATTACGCACGCGGCCCATGACCCGCTCGAGTACCGGCAGGCCGCGACCACACGCGCACGGTCGCCCGAAGCTTGCCAGATCGCCAAGTTCGTAGCGCAGCAGTGGCGTCGCGAGGTTGTGTAGCGCAGTGACGACGACGCGACCCGGCACGCCCATCGCGCAAGCGTTGCCATGCTCGTCAAGAATTTCCACCAAGACGCTCTCTGACTGCACATGCAGCTGAGCGAATTCCCGGCAGCGAAAGGCGATGTGTCCCACCTCGTTGGCCGAGTACATGTCGCTGACGCGCACGCCCCAATCGGCGACCAATCGTGCTTCAAGTTCCGGATCCAGCGGTTCTGAGATCAGCCGCACCTCTTCCAGGCTCGGCATATGGGCGCTCTTGGAGGGCAACACATCAAGCAGCGCCGTGGCAACGCTGGGATAGGTAAGCAGGTAGTGCGGATCGAAGCGCGCCAGCCACTCGGCCAGCAGCTCCACGCTGTGGCCTATGTGGATGACCGAGGCCGGTCCGGTGCGTACCAGCTCGGCCATCGGTGGTCCCCAGGAGGGCAGGTCCTCCCCGCGCATATTGCGGTTGGACTTGGGACGGTAGCGGATAATGCCAAGTCGCCGCCCCGGATCTCGCTGTTGCCACAAGTGTTCGCGCGCCGTCAGGGCGCTCCAGATCCTGCGCGTCAGCGCGGTTGTGCCCACTTCGACCGGAATGCCGGTTGAGCCGGAAGTCCGTAATAGCTCGCAGGGCTGGTGGCTTGCCGGGACTGTCGCGGCGTGCATCGCTGGACCCTGGAGCCGCAGCTCGGCTTTACTGAGTACGGGCCAGCGCTGCCACAGAGCGAAAAAGGAATTGGCATCAGCGGCTGCGGCCGCCCCCAGTTCAGCTGCCAGCGCCCGGTGCGCAAAATAAGGCCGCACCTGCGTGCTCGCCCAGGAGGCGAGTGAGCCCAGCGCCTGCGCCTGGCCCGATAGAAGCTGCCCGCTGCTTAGGCGTTGTGAAGCGGCAAGGCCATCGAGCAGCGCGCGCAGCGTCGTGGCGCCGCGCAGGTACTCAGGCCACGCAGGTGCTGGATCTGCGGACACTGCACCCAACGTAAAGGTGTACGACACCATGGCGCGGGGTGAAGCTCCGACGCAGCCGCGGCGAAGCTCGCTGCCAGTCTAGGGCAGCGAGACCACCACGGCGACTGTCAGCAGATCGGGTTTGCTGTCAGCGATCTTCAGCTTATCCCACTCGGCACGTAGCGCGATCGGTGTACCGGGGAATTTAAAGCCAACCCCGATGCCGCCGTAGGCGCTCTGGCCAGTCTCCGAGTAAGCGTACTTTGCAGTGGCCAAATTGATCGGGGGCGTTGATATGGTGTACACGGTTCCGGTGACGTTGACGGACTCGTCCCAGCGCAATACGCCGAGGCGCACATAGGGGCTGACGATCATCGGCCACTTGGCGACTGCAGAGACGCCCCAGGCGCTCTGTTTGTAAGTACTGAATCCCGCGGCGCCCTCGGGCCCGTCAACCTGCCCCGAGAGTATCGCCTTGGACTGGCCCAGGTGCAGGTACTCGACTTCGCCGGCCAGGAATGGAAGGAATTCGTAGCCAACGCCAGCGCGCCAGGCAGAACTCGAATGCGATGCCAGGGTGCTTGATACCCCTGAATAGCCTTGCGTGAACGTCGCGCCGGCGCCGGCAAGGTCGGTGGCCCAGTCGTCATTGACCTGGTTGCTGTTGAGCGTCTGTCTCGCCTGGCCGCCGCCGGCAGTGACATACCAGTCCCCTGCGTGGGCGATGAGTGAACCTGAACCGAGGGCCGTGGCGACAGCAGCAGTGATCAGTCTGTTATTCATTGCGTTCATCCCTTGAACTATGGCGTTAAGAAGTGCGGTTTTTAGGGCCGACAGCGTGCGCCGAGCAAGATACACTGGCGGCACAGCATAAGCCCAATGATGGCTGGCTGTAAAATGCGCGAAGTAGTTGCGCATAGCGGAAAATCTGTCTTGTTAAGCTTGCCCGCAGGGACGCCGGCATATTCAGCAGCGCGCTCCTGCGGCCAAGGCCATGATCCAGGTCCAGCAGATATGCAAGAGTTCATCCGGCAGCTGTTTTCGGATCCTCAGATGTTGCGCATGGGGCATGCGCAGCGGGGGGCCGACCTCAATCTCGGGCTCGGCTGGATTTATTACGGGCTCGCGCGACTGATCCGCCCGCAGACCGCCGTGGTGATCGGCTCCTACCGTGGCTTCGTGCCAGCGATCATGGCCCGGGCACTGGCCGACAATAGTGAGCAGGGTGAGGTGGTTTTCATCGATCCCTCGTATGCCGATGACTTCTGGCAGGATCCGGCGCGAGTAAACGAGCATTTCTTAAGCCTCGGCGCCCCTAACGTCCGCCACTATCGCCTGACGACGCAGGAGTTCGTGGGCAGCAGCGACTACGCGGCGCTCGGCGCAATCGGCCTGCTGATGGTGGATGGCTATCACTCGGCCGAGCAGGCGCGTTTTGACTACCTCTCGTTCCTGCCCAAGCTGTCGGCCGATGGCGCTGTGATCTTTCACGACACATTACGAGAGCGCACCAGCACCTTCTACGGTCCCGAACGCGCCTATCAGCACACGGTCTGCCGCCTGATGGAGCGTCTGCGCGAACTGCCAGGCGTTGAAGTACTGACGCTGCCCTTTGGGGCAGGCGCTACGCTGGTGCGCGGCCGGCCTGCCTCGGCAGAGTTGCTCAATGGCGCATTCTCCTAGTGGCCTTGGCCTGCACCTGCGCGCTGCGAGATCATGGGCATGAGTGAGGACAATCGCATGAGCTTGGACCCGAGCCTGGGTGCGGTACGACTGGCGCCCATCCTGCCGGGTTGGGATGCCAGCCCCTCGGCGCGCAGCCGGCTGGTAATTGGGTTGCTCTCAGGCGATGGCATTGGACCCGAGGTGGTCGGTGCCGCGCGTTGTGTGCTGGCGGAAATCGAGCGGCATGAATCGCACAGCTTTGAAATCCGCGAGGCCCCGCCCGGCGAAGCAGGCTTGAGCCCGCTGATGTGCGAATTCTTCTCCGAGATATTTGCCGCGGGCGGCGCCGTGCTATGCGGTGCCAAGGGCGGGCGCTTCGTCTATGAACTGCGCGCGCACTTTGATCTGTACTGCAAGTTGGTACCGATCCGGCCGCAAGCGGCACTGCGCGGGATCGGCGTGCTTCGCCCCGAAGCTACCGAGAACGTCGATGTCCTGATCATCCGTGAGAACACCGCCGGCCTGTACCTCGGAGAATATGGATTCGACGTCCGTGATGGCCGGCGCCGCGCTTTTCACGGGTTTGAATACAGCGAAGTCCAGGTCGCCCGTATTATTCAGGTGGCTATCGGGGCTGCGCAGCGTCGGCGGCGCCACCTGTGCGTCGTGACCAAGCCCGGCGGCGTGCCTTCAATCAGCGCGCTCTGGGCCGAGCAGGCGGGGCTCGGCGCTAACGGCAGCGGGGTTGAGCTGCGATTCCTCGAAGTCGATACGGCCGCGTATCAGCTGCTGGCTGATGCGAAGGCTTTTGATGTTGTGGTTGCACCCAACATGTTTGGCGACGTGCTGGCCGATGGCGCAGCACTGCTACTCGGTTCGCGCGGCATGTCCTGTTCGGCCAATCTGGGTGATGGCGGCCGCGGCGTATTTCAGACCGGACATGGAGCGGCCTACGATCTGGCGGGGAGTGATCGGGCCAATCCGCTCGGACAGATTCATGCCCTCGGCCTGTTGCTGCGGGAGAGCTTCGGCCTCGAGCAGCTCGCCCTGCAGCTGCAGGCTGCGATCGAGGACACGCTTGCTGCCGGTTGGCGCACGCCGGATATCGCCGCGCCCGGTTCGCGCGTTGTCGGCACGCAGCAGCTGGCCGAGCATGTGGCTGTAGCCTTGGGCGCGCGTCTGGCACCGGCGCGCCAGCGGCTGGCGGCGGTGCGCTCACTGCCTGTGACCCGATGAGCGATGTTGCGCTTCTGCTGATCGACCTGCAGCGCGACTTTCTGGGGCGCGCGGAGCTGGAACCGCCGGCCGAGCATCTGGTGGCGGCGATCGCCGGGTTTCTTGCGACGATTCGTGCTCAGGGCATCAGCATCGTGCATGTGCACACGCTGGTCAGCGCCCAAGGCGCAGATCGCATGCCGCACTGGGTGGCCGCCGACTATCGCGGCTGTATCGAGGGCAGCGCCGGTGCACAGCCGCCGGCAGCGCTGCTGCCGCTGCCTGGGGAAGCGCGGGTGCGCAAGCGTTATTTCAGCGCATTCGCCGATCCGGCGCTGGCAAGCCTGCTCGAGTCACTCCAGGTGCGCACACTGATTCTGGCCGGGGTGCATCTGCACGGCTGTGTACGGGCCACGGCATTTGATGCCTACGAGCGTGGTTATCGGGTCTGGATCGCTGAGGACCTCGTGGGCTCCTATGATCCCCTGCAGGCGGCGGCGGCGCGGGCTTACCTGGCGGGGCGCGCCGCAGAGCTGCAGCCCGCGGCCGTGCTGCTCGAGCGTCTGGGTATCAACGCTGCCACGGACAATAGGGGCGCAGTGCAGGTCCCGGCAGCCTGTGTTGATCATCGCTGGCTGAGCGCAGCCACTCGCGAGTACACCACGCATCGCGATCCTTGTGCGACGGCGTGCATCCTCGCGCAGGTCCCGCACGCCGACGCCACGCAGGTGCAGGCCGCGGTCGCCGCAGCGGTGCGTGCACAGCGCGCCTGGGGGCAGCTTGGAGCCGAGCAGCGGCTTGAGCCTCTGATACGACTGGCAAAGCTGCTCGAGGAACGCCGTACGTCACTTGAGCAATTGCTGGTTTCGGAGATTGGCAAACCGCTGCGCGATGCGCGCGAGGAAGTCGGGCGGGCCCTGGCGCATCTGAGCGCGGTGCAGGCCTTGCCGCTGCAATCCTCGATCAGCGCCGGCGTCAGCGTGCGTTATCGTCCGGTCGGCACGGTGGCACTGATCACCCCATGGAACAATCCGCTGGCAATTCCGCTCAGCAAGCTCGCGCCGGCACTCTTCTATGGTAATGCCGTGGTATGGAAAGCGGCGCTCCAGGCACCGCGCCTTGCGATCGCGCTGATGGATGCTTTCATCGCCGCGGAATTTCCTGCCGGCGTGGTGAACCTGCTCTTCGGTGATGCCCGCACGGCCGGCGAGCTGATCGATGCACCGGGCATTGATCGCGTGGCACTGACTGGTTCGGTGGCCGCAGGTCGCGCGGCCGCGGCGCGCTGCGCACTGCGTGGCAAGCCGCTGCAGGGCGAGTTGGGCGGCAACAATGGAGTGATCGTGCTCGAGGATGCGGAGCTCGAAGGGCAGATGCCGGCGCTCGCGGCCGCCGCGTTCAGCTTTGCGGGACAGCGCTGTACGGCGATCCGCCGCTTCATCGTGGCCGAAGCACGCTGCGCGGAATTTGAGCAGCGCTTTGCCGCCGCTATCCAGGCGCTGCGCATCGGCGAGCCTGCTTCCGAGAGCACTGAGGTCGGCCCGCTGATTTCGGGTGCCAACCTTAAGCGTGTGGCCGGATGTTGCGAACTCGCGCGCCACGAAGGCGCCCGCGTGGTGTCTGGGGCGCAGCGTCCGGCGGGATATGAGCAGGGCAGCTGGTATGAGCCGACGCTGCTCAGCGCCGTGAGGCCGAGCGCAGCGATTGCTCAGAGCGAGACCTTCGGCCCGGTGGCGGTGCTGCTGGCGGCAGCGGATCTTACCGACGCACTGGCGATTCTGAACGCTGTCCCCCACGGACTGGTCGCCGGCCTGCTGAGTCAGGATGCAGCCGCGCATGAGCGTTTTGCGGGTGAAGCGCAAGCGGGCATTCTCAAGCTCGCACCCGGACCACTTGCCGTGCATCCGCAGGCACCGTTCGGTGGCTGGAAGGCTTCGGGGCTGGGCCCACCGGAGCACGGTTCGTGGGACAAGGAGTTCTACGCCCGAGCCCAGACGCTCTACCACGCCGGTGCGGCTTCGTGACTCCTGCGGAGCAAGAGCGCCTGACCGCGGTCGGACCCGGAACAGCGATGGGAGAGCTGTATCGCCGCTATTGGCTACCGGTACTGGCCAGTGTCGAGCTGCGATCTGGCGCAGCGCGGGCGGTACGCGTGCTGGGCGAGGATCTGATCGCCTATCGCACGACTGGCAACACGCTGGGCCTCGTGGCCGAGCGCTGTCCACATCGGGGGACTTCGCTGCGGCTGGGTGTCGTCGACGGCGAAGGCATCCGCTGTCCCTACCACGGCTGGAAATTCGATGGCGCAGGCCAATGCCTTGCGATGCCTGCCGAAGCCGATTCGGCGCGCCTGGCCGCTCATGTGCGCACGACCGCCTACGGCATCGCCGAGTTGGGCGGCCTGGTCTTTGCCTACCTTGGCCCCGCGCCGGCACCGCTCGTGCCGCGCTATGACCTCTTTGTGTGGGACAACGTGCTGCGCGACATCGGGCGTGCGCTGCTGCCCTGCAACTGGCTGCAGATCATGGAGAACAGTGTCGATCCAACCCACACTGAGTGGCTGCACGGCCATCATCTGCCTGCGATGCGTGCGCCCGAAAAAACGCCTAACAGCAGCGCCTACGCGCGGCATCAGGTGCGCATCGGCTTCGAGCGCTTCCGCTATGGCATCACCAAGCGGCGAGTGCTCGAGGGCGGCAGCGAAGCGGATGAGGACTGGAGGATCGGTCACCCGCTGATCTTCCCGAACATGCTGCGCGTGGGTGCCCAATGCCAGCACCGCTTCCAGATCCGTGTGCCAGTCGATGACACGCACACGCTGCACTGGTGGTACTCGGTCTATCGGCCGGGCCCCGGGCGCAGCGCGCCCGCGCAGAGCGAGGTGCCGGTCTACGAAGTCCCGTGGCGCGATGATGCTGGCAACTTCATCGTCGACTATGTCGATGGCGGCGACATGATGGTGTGGGTGAGCCAGGGGGCGATCGCCGATCGGACGCGTGAAAGGCTGGTCAGCTCCGATCGTGGCCTGCAGCTGTTGCGGCAGCTGTACCTGGAAGCGCTCGGGCAGATGAGTGCCGGAGGCGATCCGCTGGGCGTCATTCGCGATCCCGAGGAGAACCGGCTGATCGAGTTTACGCAGGAGCAGGACAAATTGGGTGGCGGCCGCCGATTCCTCGAGCAGGCGCTGACCATCAGCCACGTGCGCTACAGCCCGATCCGTGAACAGATCCGCGCACTGCTTGATTTTGACTGAGGTCGCCTTGGCTGCACGACTGTCCATCATGCTCTACTCACAGGCGCTGAGCGGCGTGGGTCACTATGTCCGCAGCTTCGAGATTGCGCGTGCACTCAGCCAACGTCACGAGGTGCAGCTGGTGGATGGCGGCAGGCGCGTCCCGCGCGCAGCGGATAACGAGGTGCGCAGGCTCGTCCTGCCGCGCATTGTCCGCGCTCGCGCCGGGATTGCGCCGCTTGAGTCCACCGAGAGCCTGCCTCGGGTGCTGGCGGAACGCGCGGCGCGTCTGCACCGCGCCGTCATAGCGCTGCGGCCGCAGGTGCTCATCATCGAACACTTCCCCTTCAGCAAGTGGGACCTGGAAGCCGAGATCATGTCCGTGGTGGCAGCGGCGCGCGCGGCGCGTCCGCAAGTGCTGATTGTCTGCTCGCTGCGCGACATTGTGCGCCAGACACGCTTCGAGGAATGTGTCGCAGGAAACTACGCTGCCGAAGTGCAGCGACGTCTGGAACGTGATTTTGATGCCATCATGGTGCATGGCGAAGAGCAGTTGACGCCACTCAGTGCGAGTTTTCCGGGCGCCGCGGCGCTGCGAACGCCGCTCTATTACACAGGTATCGTGGCCGAAGCGCCGGCACCTGCAGTCGGCTCAGAGACACCGTACGTGCTCGTCAGCAGTGGCGGTGGAACGGATCCACTGAAGCTGCCCTCGGCAGTGGCGGCAGCACTGGCAACGCCGCAGCTGCGTCACCTGCAGGTAATAGCCTGTCGAGGTCTGGCCGCTGCGCCGGGTGCGGTCTCGACGCCATGGCTCGAGCGGCCGTTCGGGGCCGATTTCATCGCGTGGCTTGCCGGCGCGACCTTGTCGGTGAGTTACACCGGCTACAACACGTGCGCCAATCTGCTGGCCACGCGCCAGCGCGCGCTACTTGCCATCCATCCCGCCATGTCGGATCAGGGGGCGCGCGGCGCGGTCATGCAATCGCTCGGCGCAGCACGGGTATTGAATGCAGGCGGCTGGGAGCCGCAGCCACTAGCAGAATCCATTCGAGCCGCGCTGGCAGCGCCGGCACCGACTGTGGAGCTCAAACTGGACGGGGCGGCACGCAGTGCGGCCTTCATCGAGCAGCTGTGGGACGCGCGTCGCGGGCCGAGGGCAGCGTAGCCACTGGGGCAGCGAGTTCAATTCCGCCAAGCTCGGCGCACCGTTGATTCAGTCGACAGTGCGACGGGCGGCGACCCAGTTTTGAAACTCCAGGTCTTCAAACCGATAGAACCCCTGGTCCACGCGAGCCAGTATCTGGTCTCGAGGGTCTATCAAGCGACGAATGGATGTTCTTGGTACGGTGATCGTTAGGTGTGGAACACCCAATATCTTCGCAAGCTGCTTAAGTGCTCGTGCTCCATAGAGATCTTGTATGCCGCTTGCCAGCAACAAAAGGACGGCTCGATCGCTGCGCTTCAGCGCTTTCCAGTTCCTTGCGTACCCTGTGTCGTCATTAACTCTGGACTGCGTGTAGCGCAAAGCCTGCTCAGCGCCTTGAAGCTGATACATTAGGTATCGCTCAATGTACCAGCGAAAGAATTCCGGCGTCTCGTTCAGGGCGGCAAACGCTCCAAGTGCATCACCTAGACTCAATGGATGCTTAGCTACGCTGCGTAGCTGGGCTACCGTGGCCTCGACAAACTCGCGTCCCAAAAGGGGAAAGGGCTCAAGAGGGGCCCAGTTATAGAAAGGCGCAGCTGCGCGCGAGAACATGTCCCGCAGCGCCGCTTCCGAAGAGCCGGCGAACAGTACCTTGATGCTGGGCTTGCGGATATCCAATCCGGCGCGCAGCGAATGTGCCACCGCCTTGTGTGCGGGATCGGCGAGCACTTGTGCTTCATCGATGATGAGCAGCAAGCGTTTCTTGGTTTGATCGGACGCCTGTAGGGCGGCCTGGATTGCCGGGACAGCAATTTTCTCCTTGCCGGCCAAGTCCAATTCAATCGAGCCCTCCACCAGAGGCAACTTGGCGCCGCCTTTGAGCTTGCGGATCGGGGTCTTCAGGCCCTCCCAGAACTTAGTCACGCCCTTTGGCTGTGCGGCCAACAGGATTGCGGTTGCTATGGCCTGTCCTGGCTGATCGGTTGAATCCCATAAATTGGTATATGCGGCCAAATAGCCCGCACGTGCGGCGGCAGGCAATAGGTCGTACTTCAGGAACTCGGTTTTGCCCATTCTTCGGCGGGCAAACAGACCGCGCGCTGATGTCAGTCCAAGGTCGAAGCCGCTTAGATACGCCTGCGCGAGATCGGGGCGCGGATAATGCCAAGGGTCCGTGGGCTCGTTCATATGACAGATTCTGACACGTTTTTGTCAATTGACAATTAGAGGTCAAAATCGGTCAACTCACCCGGCGAGCGCCCCCGAATAGATCCTGTTGTCGCGAGGGTCAAAGCGCAGGCTGCGGTCGCCGCTAACCCCTCGCGGGCAAAAAAAACCCCGCTTTAGCGGGGCTCTCAACACTCAACGTACGACCCGGTCTGCCACGGCTGGACATTAACCTCATGTGCGGATCGGAACCTTAGGCTTGCGCCGCACCCGAAAATGTCAGGGCGCCACACGTTAGTTCGTGCATTCCGGTTACCCGACAGCGGCCTAATTGGCACACCGCCTTGGATCCGTGTCCATCCGGAAGCCAGATTTTCTAAATCCGTTGGCTGTCCGATTTGCGCACCAACAACAACCTGTGCGCCATGGACCCGATCATAGCCCTGCGGCTGGCAGAAAGCCATAGTGATCATGCGCTTGTTGTACCCCACCGGGCCCGGTGGGGTAGACCTTAGTCGTTGTATTCCCGTTTGTGGCGCTGATCAGACAACCGGCGCCTGCAGCAGGCCGCGCAGGCGGCTGAATGCTGCGGTTTCGATCTGGCGGATCCGCTCGGCCGAAACACCGTATTCGGCGGCCAGCTCATGCAGCGTGGCCCGCGGCTCGCTCATCCAGCGGCGCCTAACAATCGCGCGGCTGCGGTCATCCAGGCCGCCCAGGGCCTCGTGCAGGCGCCGGGTGGAGTCCGCCTCCCATTCCTCGGATTCGGCCGTTTCGGCCGGATCCATGTCCGGGGCCGCCAGGTGGGCGACCGGGCCATGGCCTTCCTCCTCTTCACCGCCAGGAATCGGATCGAAGGACAGATCGTGAGCCGAGAGGCGCTGCTCCATTTCCGTGACTTCACTGGGGCTCACCCCCAGATCACTCGCCACCGCCTGCGTCTCCTCGGCCGTGAGCCAGCTCAAGTTCTTCTTCATGCGCCGCAGATTGAAGAACAGCTTGCGCTGCGCCTTGGTGGTCGCGATGCGTACCAGACGCCAGTTGCGCAGTACATATTCGTGAATTTCGGCGCGGATCCAGTGCACGGCAAAGGTCACGAGGCGCACACCCACATGCGGATCAAAGCGCTTCACGGCCTTCATCAGGCCAACGCTGCCTTCCTGGACCAGATCGCTCACGGGCAGTCCGTAACCGGCATAGCCGCGCGCGATGTGCACCACAAAGCGCAGGTGCGAGAGCACCAGCTGCCGGGCAGCCTCGAGATCATCGTGCTCGCGAAATTTCAGGGCGAGTTCCTGCTCCTGCTCGCGCGTCAGTACCGGGATGCCCCGCACACG
>Ga0302310_10001108_pt1 | contig 23332 bp, 24 predicted proteins | sample III_Palsa_N1_2_FD_200451 | JGI IMG/M metagenome (GOLD analysis project Ga0302310, IMG submission 200451) | Peat permafrost microbial communities from Stordalen Mire near Abisko, Sweden - III_Palsa_N1_2 | ecosystem: Environmental > Terrestrial > Soil > Palsa > Peat permafrost | place: Sweden...
CATCGCGAAGCAGGGCGGAAGCCTCTCGATATGGGCTCGCAATGCCGAACGTAACGCGGCGGCCAAGAAAGAACTGGAATCGTATGGCTCTCGAGTGGAAACGCGGCAAGTCGATGTGTCCTCCGAACAAGAGGTGATCGCTGCCTTCGGCGGGGTCATGCAGGAGTTCGGCCGGGTCGATTGTGTGATCGCGAACGCAGGTCCGGCGCCCGCGTCGAAATCGAGCCTGGATTTGACCACCGAAGATTACCATGCATTCCTGGGTGTGGCCTTGCACGGCGCGTTCTACACGTTGCGCGAAGGCGCGCGGCTCATGGTCAAGCGCGCGGAGGCGGGGGAGCTGGGTGGCTCTTTGATTTTCTGCGGCAGCTTGTCCATGTTCAAGGGACTTCCCGGCAAGCCGCAGTATGCAGGATCGAAGGCCGCCTTGGGCGCCATCATCCGTTCCATGGCGGTCGAGTTCGGCAAATTCGGGATTCGCGCCAATTCCATCGCGCCGGGCTACATCAAGACGGGCATGACCGGTGAGGGCGAATTGTCGCCGCTCGACAAATATTTTGCGGGGAAGACTCCGATACCGCGTCCCGGTTATCCCGCGGATTTCGAAGGTATCGCCGCCTATTTGGCGAGCGATGCTTCATCGTTCCACAGCGGCGACACGCTGGTCATCGACGGCGCTGCCTTGATTAATCTTTAAGGAGCGACGCTATGCGGGCAGTCAATATTCATGGCATCGACGACGTACGATTGGATCCTGTGGATGCACCTGTCCCCGGAGCCAAGGATGTCGTGGTGCAGGTGAAGGCTTGCGGCATCTGTGGCAGCGATCTGACGTACATCAAGCTTGGCGGCATTCACCGCCGGCCGGGCGGCGTGACGCCGATCGGGCACGAGGCGGCCGGGGAAGTGATATCGGTGGGCAGCGAGGTCAGGGATGTTGCCGTAGGGCAGCGAGTCATTATCAATCCCATGATGACGGCAAATTACGTGGGCAGCGGCGGCCCGCAGGGGGCCTTTACCGAGGAACTGCTCATTCGTGATGCCCGAGTGGGGGAAAGCTTGCTGCCGATACCGGGCGACTTGCCATACGATGTGGCGGCTCTTACCGAGCCGCTGGCGGTGGCACTGCATGGCGTCAACCGTGCGGAGGTGAAGCCCGGCGACAAGGTGGCGGTATTCGGGTGCGGCCCCATCGGGCTCAGCATGGTGCTGTGGCTGATCGACCGCGGTGTAACCGATGTGGTGGCTCTCGACGTGTCGGCGGAGCGACTGGCGCGCGCCACCGCGATCGGTGCTCGCGCGGTCATCAATCCCAGCCAGGAAGACGTACGGGCCCGGCTGCTGGAATTGCATGGCACCGCGCGTGTGTTCAGCCGCGAATGCGCCGGCACGGATGCCTATATCGATGCCGCCGGCGCGCCGAGCATACTTTCCGACGTCGTGAAGATGGCGAAATTTCATTCGCGCCTGGTCGTGACCGCGGCCTACACGAAGTCGGTATTGCTCGACCTTGGTGCCATGCTGACCACCGAGATGACCATTACCACTGCGGTGGGTTATCCCACCGAAATGGCGGAGGTGATCGCGGCGCTGCCGCGGCTGCACCATAAAGCCAAGACGCTTATCAGCCATCGGTTCTCATTCGATCATGTGATCGAGGCAATCGGCGTGGCGGGCACACCCGCATCCGCCAAGGTGATGGTCGAATTCGCATGAGGACGACAGCCACATGAAAGCCGAAGAGAATGGAAATCCGCCGTTGGCGAATCTGGTTTTGGCCGGCAACAATCAACAAGAAGCCGAGGCCATCACCGACTACATCTTCATGGCGAAGGACATTTCAAACGCCTATCTTGTGACCACCGGCGATGGCGACGTGCTCGTGAACACCGGCTTCATGGACAACGCGGAGCGCACCAAACGCCTGCTGGCGCCGGTGCGCACGGGGCCGTTGCGCAAGATCATCTTGACGCAGGGGCATGCCGACCACTACGGAGGTGTTCCGGTGCTGCGTGAAGAAGCGACCGCGGTCATCGCCGAGCGCCGTTTCACGCAGACCTGGCATTATTTCGATGATCTGGCTCCTTATCTTGCACGGCGCTCGCGCAAACTTTGGGCATCGACGATCAAACGCCCGGGCAACCCCGCCCCGCCTCCCAAAGTGGTGCCGGATATCTCCGTCGACCGGTACTACGCCTTCGAGCAGGGTGGCAGGAAATTCGAGGTGATTTCCACCCCCGGTGGCGAAGCTCTCGACTCGCTCGTCGTCTGGCTGCCGAACGAGCGGGTGGTCTTCACCGGCAACTTGTTCGGCCCGGTGTTCTTGTCCATGCCGAATCTGAGCACGACGCGGGGCGACAAGCCGCGCCTCGTGCAGCGCTTTCTGCCGTCGCTCGACACCGTGCGAAAGCTCGGCGCGGAGTTATTGATAACCGGCCATGGCGAACCGATCCGTGGTGCGGCAAAGATTCGCGCCGCTCTCGACAAGCTGCATGCAGCGGTGTCCTATGTCAACGATGCGACCATTGCCGGTATGAATGCGGGCAAGGACGTACACACGCTGATGCGCGAGATCAAGCTGCCGGAAGAACTGAAAATCGGCGAGTTTCACGGCAAGGTGTCCTGGGCAGTGCGCGCGATATGGGACGAGTACTCCAGCTGGTTTCACTACGATTCCACCACGTCGTTGTATGGAGTGCCCCGATCCAGCGTCCATGCAGATCTCAGCGAACTGGCCGGCGGGGCTTCCATGCTGGCGGCGCGTGCCCGGCAGAAACTAGATAGCGGCCTGCCTCTCGAGGCCATGCATCTCATTGACATTGCACTGGATGCAGAGCCGTCGAACGTCGCTGCCTTGGGGGCGAAAAAAGATGCGCTGTTGGTGCTGCTGCGGGAGTCGAAGGGCACGAATCTCAGTGAGACGATGTGGCTCAAGTCCGAGATCGCTGCCACCGAGGCGGCGCTGGCGGCTCACCCGTCCGGCTCCTAGCGCGGGCTTTCAGCCTTCAGGCTCGACCTCGTAACTGGCAAGGTAACGCTCGAACATCCCGCGCACTTTCTCGGGGGTCAGGCCGAATTGCGCCAGTTTGTACTCGTGCTTGCCGAATTTGTCCTGCGGGTTCTCGGCGAGCCACCCCCGCATGGCTGCGTCGGCAGCCGGCGTGAGCTCATCCCCCAGCGAGGCGTAGAGTTTTTGCACTGCGCCCATGGGGTCGCGGATCAGATCGGCATAATGGACGTCGATGATGCGCTCATGGCCCAATCTAGCGCGGGAATCCATGATTCGGTCGGCATGCTGTACCGCCTGCCAGGGATAGTTCTCGCCGATCCACGCGAGGTCTGGGGTTAAGCCGACGGACTGCGACCCAAGCTTCATCAGGCTGCAGAAGGAGCCTGTGGCCGTCAGCGGGTCTCTATGACACCACACCAGCCGGGCATCGGGATAAACCGTGAGCAGCGTTTCCAACCACAGCCCATGCGACGGCTGCTTGAGGTTCCAGACGCCAGGCGCCTGCGCCTGGAGAAGCTGCAGGAAGCGCTTATGGTATCGATAGGTTGAGGTGAGGTCGGCTTGAAACAGCCAGTCGCGGTAATTCGGCAGTTTGCCCCGTGATTCCCACATGAGCGCCTTGAAGTCTTGCGCGATGAAGAACATGCATTCGTTCGGATAAATTGCCGAGTTGCGATAGTACTTGCCCGCATCCGGGCGCGCCGCCAGCATCTTGCGTTCCGCCTCGAGTCGCGCGAGTGCGCGCGGATCGGTATAAAGCGTCGCCCCGGTTGGCGGCGGCACTGGGTCGTCGATTTCCCAGGTAAGGGGCGAGCGTCGAGCCGGATCGGCGGCCAACAAGTTGCTGAGCAGGGTGGTACCGGTGCGCGGAATGCCAAAAACAAACACCGGCCGCGCGACCGGGCGCGTCAACAATTCAGGGTGCTCATCGAGGTAGGCCGTGGTCTTGAGCCGCGTGGACAGCGCGCCGATCAGGGCCCCGCGAATTCGCGCAATGCCCGGCTCGGGGTAGGCGATCTTGTTGAGATCGCGCAGCAACACGTCCAGGCCCTCGCGAAAGCTGTCGCTATCGAACCGCTGTAGGCCTGTTGCTTTCTGCGCCGCCTGGATCAATTCATCCGCAACGAATGTCTGCGCCATTATCGTCACCTCACCATTTAGCTGCAGATGAAAGTGCCGGATTCGACAATGTGACATTGTAAGTGAACTTTCCCCCTCGGCGGGCGCCGAGGGGGAAAAATGGCGGGGCAGGCTGGCTGCCCCAGCCTGCTAGTTGCCGAAACGATACTTCAGTCGCACGCCGTACATGCGCGGCTCTCCGGGTACCGCAAACTCGGCGCCGGACCCTGTGAGACCCGGAACGTACGAGTAATACTCATGCGCGGTTACGTTGGTCGCGAAGGCCGACACATCGAACATCGAATGCATGACCGAGTTCCAGTTGAGGCTCAAGTTGAGGAGGTTGGTGGGGGGCAGCACTCCGAGGTCCGACCCGAACAACGCCACGATCGCGGGAGATGAGTCTTCGTAGGTCGACAGCTGTTTGTCGGTATGAACGAAGCTCGTGCCCAAGGTGATGCGGCCGACGTCCACCGGCAGCGGCAGAGTGTAGTTGACGGTCAGATCGACTTTGTTCTTCGGTGACAATACGAGCGGCTCACCCGGGGCGAGCGCCGTGGGCGCGACCACATAATTCGGATCCTCGCTCGTGACCGGCTGAATGGACTCGATTTTCGTGAAAAGGTACGTGTAACTCACGCCCAAATTGAGCCCCGCCAGTGCAGTGATCGACGGAAACGGCTGCAGCGACGCTTCGATTTCCGATCCATAGATCTTCGACTTTCCGGCATTCTCGATACCCGTGGTCGGCGACACCGGAGCCGTGGCACCCGTCAGCGGATTGGTAGCCGGGTTGTACCCGATCTGAATCTGCTGATTGGAGAAGTTGTTGTAGAAGAAATCGATGTCGAAGGTGCCACGCACGGCAGCGTTGAACGAGGTCTTCAGGCCGGCTTCATAGGTGTCCACCTTTTCGGGCTGGTACGTCTGATCACCGACAGGGCCGTTGGTGAAGACGCCGCCCGCACGGTAGCCGCGGGAATATTTGACGTAGGCCAGCACATCATCGGTGGGCTTGTAATCCAAGCCAATCAGCCAAGTCGGCTTGCTCGACTTTTCCGTCAAATATCCGTTGCAACTGGGCGAAGTGGCCGGCTCCGTGCATGCAGCGGTCGGGGTTCCCGTGAAGGGGTAGAACACCGGGAAGCTATAGGATATTCGGGTCGCATCATTCCACGCTTTGTCCCAGGTGTAGCGCAAGCCGCCGGTCACCTTCCACTGGTCGGTGATGCTGAAGCTCGACTGCGTGTAGAGCCCCTGGTCACGGTAATTCGTTTCGCCGACCGTGTAATTGACCGCGCCCACGTGCACCGGGTACGGGAAGCCGAGTTCGGCGCTGGTCGCCGCGGTGAAAGCCTGCCCGACCGGATCGGAGCAGGTGAGGGTCGCCACATTCGTGCAAGCCGCGAGCTGGGGCGATTCGTTGCCCGTCAGGGCCAATGGTTCACTCCATTCCGCATACACGCCGGCCTGGTAGATCAAGCGCCGATCGAGCGCCGAGCCTTGTACCTGCAGTTCCTCGGTGAACGTGTCCTGATCCGTAATGGAGGTGCCGGGTGCTTCGAAGACGCCGGTAAAAATGCGCGGAACGCCGTTGAAGAAGAGTTCGGGGTAGGGCGTCGGCAGCCCGCTGGTGGTCCAATTCGTGCCGAACAGGGGCGAAATCTGGTTGTCCTTGTACCGTGCATAGCTCGCGATGTTCTTGATGGTGAGCTCATCGCTCGCCGTCCACGTCGTCGTGTTGATGGCCTGCGACGTCAAGACGCGTGACTCGGGGTTCGGTACCGCGGCCTCCAAATCGTAGAAGCCGGCACCTACCGCCTTTTCATGGGCGAGTTGGTTGCAGGACAGTACGCCGATGAAGTTGCCGAGACCTGTCGCCGGGTTGACCGGGTTGTAGCCCGTCGGGTTACAGGCAATCATCTTTTCCACGCTGCCGTTGGTGTCCGAGCTGGTCCAGGACAGGATGGTGTAGTTCTCGAGATTGGCCGTCAGGTCGACGACGAGGCTGCCGCGAACGGCGGTGTAGTCGACGTCGTCGTAGTCGCTGGGGCCAATGCCTGAAATGTTATGCAGATATCCTTCGCGGTTCTCGTGATCCACCGCAAGCCGGAAACGCACGGTATCGCTGATCGGCAGGTTGATGGCCGACTCGATGCGCTTCATATCGTAATTTCCGTACGACACTTCCGCATAGCCGCCGAATTCCGCCGTAGGTTTCTGCGGCACGAACAAAATGGCGCCGCCGGTCGTATTGCGACCGAACAACGTGCCCTGGGGCCCCTTTAGGACCTGAATGTTTTGCAGATCGAAGAAGCTGCCGGGGCCGGGGCCGTCGCCGGCCTGGGTGCCCTGCGTCGGACCGCGCGGCGCGACCACGTCGGCAAAGTAAGTGGCCACGGACGGCTGGGTACCGGCATCTTGCGTGAAGCCGCGGATCGCGAAGCTGCTGTTCTCCTGGCCGAAGTTCGGATTTGCCGATAGCGACGGCGTAAAGGTCGCCAGATCGGCGGCATTCGTGACGTTGCGATTGGCGAGCTGTTCTTCGTTGTAGACCGTGATGGAAATCGGCACGTCTTGCAGACGTTCTTCAGTACGACGGGCCGTTACAATGATCTCGGTGATGTCGTTATTGTCTTTGGCGGCGCTCGAGGCGGTGCTGGTGGGCGCCTGTGCCAGGGCCGGAGTCACCGCTCCAATTCCGCTCGTGAGTACGACGCCGATTCCAAGTGTAACCTTACTTTTCAGGTAGCTCATTCAATCCCCCGTTCGCTGTGGCGAACAACAATTGTCAAACCTTTATCGTTCTTCTCGTGTTGCTCACCCGTTGCCGGAGAGCAACCGCCGCTGGTAAATAGTTACCACTTGCCGAATTATAAGGCAATATTTTTTGCCGCGATAGCATACAGCGGTGTTGTTTAGTTGCACCAGTCGAATGGCTGCCATCCCGTCGGACGGGTAGGGCCCTCTGACGCTCGTTTCGGTGCTTATCGACGACATGGGTCGACACCTCAGCCGGCCGCGCCGGTATTTTCCGCACCCATGCCGGAAAAGCCGATGCAGTAGCCGCCGTCAACCGGTAACAACACGCCTGTAACGTAGGCAGCCTCGTCGCTCGCCAGGTACAACGCGGCGAAGGCAATGTCGTTCGCGCGCCCCCAGCGGTCCAGAGGGATGCCGGGCAGCCGAAAGACCCCGGGCGGAGGCTCGGGGAAGCGTTCGGACTGTTTTACGAGCCCGGTCCAGACAGTGCCGGGAACCACGGCGTTGACCCGAATATTTTTCCCCGCATAGTCGAGCGCGGCGGTCTTGGTCAGTTGATTCACACCGGCTTTGGCCGCCCCATAGACGCCGTGATGCTTCCACCCCACCAGGCCCGACGCCGAGGAGATGTTGACGATGGCGCCACCGCCGGTTTTGAGCATCGAAGCGATGCCGTACTTCATGCCGAAGAACACGCCCCGTACGTTGACTGCATGCACCTTGTCCCAAGTTTCTGCGGTTTGTTCGTGAAGCGGTGCCATCGGACCGCCAAAACCCGCGTTATTGACCAGGATGTCGAGCCGGCCAAAGCGGTCCTCGGCGACACCGATCATTCTTTGAATGGCTCTTTCATCGGCCACATCGACCTGAACCGGGACTGCGGCTTCCCCGATCTCGGCGGCGACCGCATCTTGCTTGCCGCTGACGTCGGCGCAAATGACTTTCGCCCCTTCCGAGGCGAACAGCCGGGCCATGGCGTAGCCCATACCCGACCCGGCTCCGGTAATGACGGCTATCTTTTGTTCTAAACGCATCGACAAACTCCGTTCAGGCAAACGCTTCTTCGCCTTGTAATTTGGTTCTGTGCATCATTCGGCCACTATCCAAGGGATACTCGAGCGCGCGGTGCATGGTCCCGGTGTTGTCCCATATCACCAGGTCGCCGATTTTCCAACGATGCCGGTAAACGAATTGCGGCCGAGTGGCCCACTCGCGCAGCCGGCACAAGAGGGCAGCGCTCGCGCGGCGGTCCATTCCCACCACGTGCGAGGCCGTCGAGCCGATGACCAGCGATTTGCGGCCTGAGCGGTGTTTCCAGACGAGCGGTAGCTCGTTGTCCGCATAGCGATGCCACCCTTCCAACATTTCGAGAGAGGGCTCTGGATACACATAGCGCTGCGTCGCCTCCAATGCGTGCACTACTTTGACGTCGTCGAGTGCGGCCTTTTCCTGGTCCGGCAGGTCGTCGTACGCGGCATAGGTATTGCAAAACTCGGTATCGCCGCCCACCGCCGACAAACGTCGCGCGCTCATGATGGATGCCAACACGGGCACGTCCTGCATGGTGCCGTCGATGTGCCAGAAGAAGGCGCCTCTCAGGTAGCCCGCCTTGTCATTTTCCGTGGGATCCATGGTGATCTTGGTAACGCTTCCCTGACCCTCTTTGACGATAGTTCCGAGGGTTGCCGTGAAGGCGACCTGTTGTTCATCGGTAAGGTTAAGTTCGCGGACGGCGATGACCCCGCGCTGTTCGAGCAATGACCGGATTTCGCCGCTCAGCTCGCCGCTCAACAGCGTATTGACGTCCGCCAGGATCTCGCTGCCGATCCGCGGGGATAGATCAATCGTCTTCATTGCCACAAGTTCCTCCCAGAACTGATCTTGACTGCTGGCCGATTATCCGTGCGCTTGGAGTTAAACACCACAGGTGTTTACTTGGGCTTACGCGGTATCTGCTGTACGCCCTCTTAGCATGCGCGACGACAGCGGGTCAAGGGAGGGGTCGATGGGGCGCCGGCGCGGTGCAGGCCGCTGCCAAATCTACGCCAGGGTGCGCCGCGCGGCGGATGCCTCGACCTTGGTCAGAAGCCGCCGGACCATGGAACGCAACTCGGCGTGCCCCAGCGAGATGCCCAAGGTTTCTTCCATCACGACGCCCCGAGCGAGCGTTGCCATCAACAACGCCACTGCGGCCGGCGGAAAAGTCCTGCGGTCAATTCCCCGTTCCTTCAGCACGCGTGAAATTGCGTTGATCTGTAGTTTCCGGAACTGCGCGGCGGACTCCATGATGACCTTGCGCACAGCCTCCCGGCGCCCGGCTATGACGATAAATTCCATCATGCGCCGGGTGCCCCTCGGATCGTTGTTCAACTTCCACAGCGCGTTGAGCGGTTGCTGGGTGGTCAGCGCGACCTCGTGTCGCGACAAGTATCCTTCTTGCGCGCCGCGAAAAACCGCAATCAAAAGTTCGTCCATGGTCCGAAAATAGTAATGGACGAGCTGTGGCTTCAGGCCGGCGCGTTCGGCGACGCGACGGGCACTAACGCCATGCGCGCCTTCCTCGATCAGTATGTTGTCGGCGGCCGCGACCAGCAGCGCGCGGGATGGCGCGCTTTGCAGGCCGAGGCGGCGAGTTCGTTTCACGGCGTCTTGCGGCCTACCGGGATGTTTTGGGATTCGCATTCGACTACGGTTGCAATTCTGGTCTTTGTTCGGTCGAACAAGCGTTTCTCGTCTTCCACGACCGCATCCGGCATCGCGCTGGTCGTCAAATAGTCGACCGTGGCGCGAAAGATCGACTCTTTCTCGAACCACAGCTCCGTGATGACGTCGAACTCCAACTCCTCTGATGCTTCCGTGATGCCGGGATTGGGGTGGGGCGTGATGAATCGCCGCAGATAACGTTGCATCCCCGAGGCGTACTTCTCGCAGAGCGGTGCATGGTGCTTTTCGTAATAGTCCTGAAATGCGGCCACACTCATTCCCGGTCGCCGCTTCATGAACAGGAGGATCTTGTAGGTATGTTGAGCCATACGAGGCAACTCCTGCGGCATGTGCCGCTATTGCGGGTTCAAGCCGAACCGAGATAGCGGCCGCCGTTGACGCTGATTGTCTGCCCGGTGACATAACCGGCTTCTTCCGAGGCGAGATACGCGCACGCCCCGGCGATGTCTTCTGGTTTGCCGGGCCGTTTCATCGGCATCGACGCCGCGAAAGCCTCGACATTCACCGGCGCGCCGCGCAGCATCGGCGTGTCGATGAAACCGGGGGGGACCATGTTGACGGTAATGTTCTTCGCGGCGAATTCCATGGCAAGCGCCTTGGTCATCCCCATCAGTCCGCCCTTTGAAGCGACGTAATGGGACATATTGGTCGCCCCGGTTTGGATGGATGAGGAGGTGATATTGATGATTCGTCCCCAGCCCGCCGTCAGCATGTCAGGCAGAACTTCTCGTGTGCACAAATAGGGCCCTTTGAGATTCACCGCGATCATGCGGTCCCAGGCGTCCACCGCTAGTTCCAGAAAGGGCACATTGCCGGTGATGCCGGCGTTGTTGACAATGATGGTTATCGGGCCAAGCGCGGCCCGGGTTTTATCGGCAGCGCCCTTGATCGCCGCGGCGTCAGCCGCATCCACTCGAAGTGCGACCGCGGTGCCGCCCGCCGCCGTGATGAGCGCGGCGGTCTCGGCGGCACCCTGTTCGTTGAGGTCCCAGATCGCGATTGCAGCGTCGTCCCTGGCCAGGCGCTGCGCCACAGCCCGCCCGATGCCCGATCCGCCGCCGGTGACCACCGCCGTTTTTCCTTTGAGTGACATGGCTAAATGATTCCTATGTTCGTTGAATGAGATTTGAGCTAAAGGCCTTGAACGATCATTACGCGGTAGTCCGCGCCTTTCTTGCGATGTGGAATGGCGGCCTGATAATCGGGGCTCGTATACCAAGTCTTGGCGTCCTCCACGGTCGGGAATTGCAGGAGGACGATACCGTCCGGCGCTTTGCCTTCCAATGCTTCGGTCGCGCCGTAGACGATCAGCGGCCGCAAATTGGGGTCACGCGCCGATTCTCTGTTCATTCGGCTGTAGGTGGCCAATTCGGCCGGGTCGCGCACCGCATCTTCGCGTATGCAAATCACGTAAGCGGGCATACATGTCTCCAGTTCAACCGGCATCCAGATAACGTTTCACTTCGGCGACATAGTCGATGTGTGCGTCTATGTCGGCTCCCAATCCCTTGTCTGTCGACGGCACGCAGCCGTGGGTGCCGCCCGCGTCACGCCATGCTTTCAAGTGGTCGGCGGTTTCTCGTGAGTCGCGTGCGAATAGAGCCAGCAGCTCCCCGCCGTACCCGGTGTGCGTGCGGCCCGAAGCGGCGAGATGATGCTTGACGCGTCCCCATGCCGCAATGGCGTCCGCGGCGCCCGCGGCGAAAATGAAGCCGTCGCCGAGACGGGCACCTCGCTCGTAAGCGGGCTCCGAATATCCGCCCATCCAGATCGGAATCTGGCGACGTGGCCGGGGATTGATGCCGGCTCGATCGAGCCGATCAAAGCGACCCTCGAAACTGATCACGGGCGTGCTCCACAGTTGACGCAGAAGGCCTATTTGTTCTTCGATTCTTTTCATCCGAGTACGAAAGTCTTGTCCCAGTGCCTGGTATTCGACGTAATTCCAGCCAATCCCTACGCCCAGGCGCAGACGCTCACGCGACAGCAGATCCACGTCGGCCGCTTGCTGCGCCACCAACGCCGTCTGGCGCTGCGGTAGCACCAGCACTCCGGTGACAAATTCCAGACGGTCGGACACCGCGGCGGCGAACCCGAACAAAACGAAGGGGTCGTGGAAAGAGTGCTTCTCCGTATAGGGGCCGAGCAGTTTCGGCTCGCGCGCATCGTGCGGACATTTGACGACATGATCATAGGCCATCATGTGCGCAAAACCGAGTTGCTCGACGGCTCTGACGAACTTGCGAATGGCATCGGGATCGCCCGCCACTTCGGTCGTTGGGTAGGAGACACCAATTTTCATCGTGTTTTCTTGCATGACGGCGGCTTGTTCGACGATTGTGGAGGCGGGCATGATCGCCCTAACTATTTGCGCAAGCGTAATAGCATCTGCGAATTGGATTCGCAAGTTTGCAACGGGACGCAGCGTTTCGCCGCGCGGATCTGAGCGACAAGTGAAGCGTGTTATGCTGACCCTGCTTAGTCGGGAGCTGCATCGTTGACGGACATCCGAGATCTTCTGATCGATCCTTCGGCGCTTTGCCTAAGCCAGCGGGCAACCGACCAGGCGGTGGGCTTCGTGGATCTGTCCGTATGTTCCACGGATATATGTGTCGCGGCGCTGCCGCCTTTCCCGATCATCGGTGTCGGCAATAGATCCCATCCGGTTGCGGCGACTCTCGATGCGGTGATCGAACCGCCGGTGTCCGTCGAGGCATTGATACGGCAAATCAGCGCAGCCCCGCGCGCGGCGGCGGTGTCGGCGCAGCTGCTACGCAATATCGATGGGCTTCCCGCAGCGCGCGCACTTCATCTCGAATCATTCGCCTACGGACTCTTGCAAGGAAGTACCGAGCACAGTGCCTGGCTGAGCGGCCGCGCGCCGACAGCGCACTCCGGACTGTCCGGCCGTCTTGTCGTCGAACGCCGCGATTCGGCGCTGAACATCACGCTCGACCGACCGCTGGCGCGAAACGCCATTGACCGGGTGCTCCGCGATCAACTGGTCGAGGCTTTGACGCTTGCGGCGCTCGATGCCGAGATAAGCGCGGTCAGGCTGCGGGCCGTAGGGGCTGCTTTTTGTATTGGTGGTGACCTCGCGGAGTTTGGTACCACTCGAGATCCTGCCACCGCGCATCTGATTCGTAGCCGGACTTCGCCGGCTTTCCTGCTGAGCGGGTTGTCCGAGATTCTCGCGGTGCACGTCCAGGGGGCTTGTGTGGGGGCGGGTCTCGAGATTGCAGCATTCGCCCGCCGTTTCACCGCGACTTCCGATGCCTGGTTTCAGCTTCCCGAATTGGCCATGGGCCTGCTTCCAGGCGCCGGAGGCTGTTTCTCCGTGTCTCGCCGAATCGGGCGGCAGCGCTGTGCACTCATGCTGCTTTCCGGGCGGCGGATCACGGCCGCGACCGCACTGCGTTGGGGCCTCATCGATGCCATCGAGGATGACCCGAGCTAGTCGGATGAGGGTAGGGGCTTGGCGTCTTTGATCTGCAGCGCAATTCCGCCGAGGGCGAGCGTGCCTTGTCCTGCCTTTACGCACAATAGTTCGCAGGTGCCGGCCGCATCGACGTAACGTTTGCCGATTTTTGTGCCTGCGGCGAACGCGGGATCGATCGCTTTGGGTTCTCCCGATCGCGTCTCGCTCATGGGTGCTCCGCCGCACTCCGGCGCCACGCCGGTTCCGCGAATTACCATGACTTCAGTGTCGCACACGGCGCTTTTCAGTTTCGTTCCCGGTTTCATCGCATCCTCATTGTCGACCCCATCACATTATGCGCGATCCGGGCGTCCGGCGCTTGACAGAGCCGGTGAAAACTACTAACCTAGCTTAGTAATTAATTTTGTGCGATTTCGTCTGACGATTTCAGGAGCTGAAAAAAATGCGATCGTGGATTATTGTTTTCATGTGCGCTTTCGCTGCTGTCGCTTATGCGGACAATGAGCCGGCTGCGCAGGCAGTGATGGCGGCACCGGTTGCCGCCAAGGGAAAGATGCTGATGAGTTCCGATGGCGGGCGCCTCGGCGTCGTGAACCGGCTGAGCTCGGACGGCGGCGCGCAGGTTATTCTGGACGGCCGATTGATTACGGTGCCGGCATCCACCTTGAGCCTGGTTGATGGCAAACTGATCACGAGCCTCTCGAAGGTTCAAGTGCTCGGCCTGCACTGACCGTCGGCGTCCCGGATGCCCGGTGCGGAAGCTGCCACAGCGGGGAGACCGACGTGATGGATAATGCACAGGCCGCTCGGGCGTCGAGAAGTTGGGGGGCGCTGGAACCGCTGCGTCAGCCCGCGTTTCGTACGATCTGGCTGGGAAGCGTCGTTGGAAATTTTGGTCAACTGATTCTGGGCGTCGGCGCGGCATGGGAGATGACCCGGCTAGCCACTGCCGACATGGTTGCGCTGGTGCAAACAGCGCTCATGGTGCCGATCATGCTGGTATCGGTTCCCGCCGGTGCGATCGCCGACATGTTCGACCGACGTAAGATTGCACTGGTGGGCTTGAGCTTTGCAACGGCATGCGCCGCCACGCTGACCGCTCTCGCCATCCTCGGGCTGACGACACCTTGGGTATTGTTGGCGTTTTGCTCGCTGATCGGCGCCGGCGTCGCGCTTTACAGTCCGGCGTGGGGAGCCTCGATCAGTGAACAGGTCGAGGCGAAGCAGTTGCCAGCGGCGATTGCCCTTGGATCCATCAGCTACAATGTGGCGCGCAGCTTCGGCCCCGCCGTAGGCGGAGTCATCGTTGCCACCGCGGGGGCCCGCGCAGCTTTCGGCACCAATGCACTTGCCTATCTTCCGCTTCTGGCTGCATTTTTCATGTGGCGCCGTAAACATGTTGCGCCTCGGCTGCCGCCGGAACGCATAGACCGTGCGATCATCTCGGGTACGCGCTACGTCCTGCACGCGCCACCGGTCCGCAGCGTCCTGGTCCGGGCTTTTTCTTTCGGGGCGGCGAGTGCGGCCGCGGCGGCATTGGTGCCGCTTGCCGCGAGGTATCTCCTGGCCGGCAATGCCAGCACTTACGGGCTGCTGCTGGGGTGCGCGGGCGTCGGAGCGGTGGGAGGAGCGCTTCTCGTCAGCACGGTTCGCGAGCACGTAAAGGCTGAGCACGCGTATGCGGCGTGCGCGATTGCGGGCGGCCTGATGATCGTCGGAATTGGTCTCAGTCGCAGCGTGCTGTTGACCGGCGCATTCATGGCGGTGGCTGGGGCCGTCAACATGCTGGCCATTGCCTTGCTCAATGTCGCTGTGCAGTTGTCGGTGCCGCGCTGGGTGGCGGCGCGCGCGCTCGCCTGGTTTCAGGCATCCCTTACGGGCGGCGTGGCGATCGGCGCGTTCATTTGGGGGGTCGTGGCCGCGGATTGGGGGGTGGGTCGCGCCTTTCTCGCCTCAGGTATCGCCCTGATGCTGACGCCGCTGATCGGCCTGTTGATGCCGATTCCACGCGTATCCGCAGCCGACGTCGAACTGATTGATATAGGGCATGAGCCGGAGGTGGTGCTCGCCATCACCGCGCGCAGCGGTCCCATCGTCATTGAAATTGATTATCGGGTGGCCGTCGCCGATGCCCGCAATTTTTACAATGTCATGCTGAGGCTGCAGCGAGTGCGCCAGCGAAACGGTGCGTTCGATTGGTCGATTGCCCGCAATATCCAGGATCCGGAGCTGTGGACCGAGCGATATCACTGTCCCACGTGGGCTGATTACCTCAGGCAGCGCAGCCGGCTAACCCAGGGGGACCGCGCTTTGCAGGCCTCGGCCGATACCTTTGACAAGGGCGGCCACAGCGCACGCGTGCGCCGCCGCCTCGAGCGGCCATTTGGCTCCGTGCGATGGCAAGCGGATACTCCCGACGTGATGGGCGACTCCATCACCGCGTATACGTCCTGAGACCGAAGGAGTAATCAAAACATGTCCGACGCCCCCCACCTATTGACTGAGGAAGACGGCCCGATATTGATCGCGACCCTCAACCGGCCCGAGAAGCTGAACGCGCTGGGCGCTGAGTTGATGCGGCTGTTCGAGGCGGCGCTGCATCACTTTCGCGATACCGCGGCGCTGAAAGTAATGCTCATTCGCGCGACCGGGCGTTACTTCTCGGCGGGCGCCGACATGCGCAGCGGCGGCGACACTTCGCCACCCAACTCCGCTTCCGCCATCCGCGAAAAACATCGGCTGCAATTGCACGGGATGCACCGCATCTATGACGAAATGGAGTCCATCGAGAAGCCGATCGTGGTGGCGCACCATGCCACCTGCCTGGGCGGCGGGCTGGAACTCTCGATGTCCTGTGATTTTCGCCTTGCAGCGAAAAGCGCGCGCTACGGCTTTCCTGAAGGAAAGTTCGGAGTTCTCCCGGCATCGAACGGCGTCAGTCGCCTCACCCGCCTCGTCGGCACCCATTGGGCTCGATATATCGTCATGGGTAACATACCGGTCGACGCGGACAGGGCACTCATCATGGGTCTCGTTCACGAAGTGTTTCCGGATGACACGTTCGGTGACGACGTGATGCGCTTTTGTCGCCACCTGGCCGAACAAAACGGTGAACAAATGGGTGCGGCAAAAATCGCCATCGAACTTGCGCGTGACGTGGGTCTCGCGCAAGGCCGCAATGTCGAGCGCATGGCGAATAGTGCCTTGATGCTCAACCCGGAATATATCGCCGGCATCGAGCGCTATATCAAAGGCATCGGCGGCAAGAAGAGCGGCGACTGAGCCCGGATTGGAGTTCCCGGATCGGAGCCTGTAAGTCCGGGCTCAGTCGGTTCGGTCAGAACGGCAGGTTGTAGAGCTCCACGGCGTTTCGCTCGAGCACCCGTTTGCGGACATGATCGTCATAGCCGCCCAATGTGTCGACTATGTGTTCCTGCACTCCGGGGTAGAGCGAGGTGGGATGCGGGAAGTCGGTTTCGAAAAGCACCTTGTTGACGCCAACGGTGTCCAGAAGTAGCTTCGGTCCCACGGTCTCAAACCAGTACGTGACCCAGAATTGGTCGCGAAAATAGTCCCAAGGCCGGCGTTGCAGCAGCTTGGATTTGCTGGGGAGCATTTCGTCGAACTGATGCTCCAGCGCTTCGAGCGCGAAGGGTACCCAGCCCATACCGCTTTCGATGAGGCCGATTTTCAGTTTCGGATGCCGGTCGAGCCGGCCGCTGACGATCCAATTACCGAGGGTGGCGGCATTGCCGATGGAAAACATGGTTGCGACGACGGACAGGGTTTGTTCGAACGCGAATCCCTCCCACGTCAATGCATTGGGATCAATCGCGGCGTTCAGATGAAAATTAATGGGAGCGCCGCGATCGGCGCACATTTCCAATAGCGGCGTCCAGTAATCATGCATAAACGACGGAATTCCTAGGCGCTCGGGCGTGTCCGGAAGGACGAATCCTTTCAGTCCCAAGTCGAGGCAGCGGCGCGCCTCCGCCTCCATGGCCGCCTGATTCCATAGCGGCAGGTGGGCGAGCGTGAACAGCCGCTGGCCCGACTCCGTCTGACGCTCCGCGGCCGCGTCGTTATAAATACGGATCACCGTCTCGGCGAGAGCGTTATCGCCCAGCGACATCAGCGATCCTGCCTGGGTAACCCCCGAGTTTTGATAGCAAATCTGCGCGTAGACTCCCATGTCGTCCATTGCCTGAAGACGTGCTTTCACGTTGTGCGCGCCTTGGTGACCCTCGTCGATCGTTGGGAAGGCGAGACGTCCCAGCAGCTTGTTGTTGTCGGCGCGAATCACGTTGCCGCCCAAAGACCCGAAATCTCGGCTGCCCACAAACCAACGGTCCACTCCGTCCACACGGCGCACCTGCGGTACCTTGTCCTTGAGGGCGGCCGGCGCACGCGAGGTGAACAGGTCGGGCGGCTCGGTGAAATGAGTGTCGCAGTCGACGATTTTGATTCCCTTCAAGGTGGGGTGAAGGCCCTTGGAAGCCGCGGCGTAGTCGACCTGGCGCATCACGCCGCCTGCCGTGTAACCCTCAGCCGACCAATATTTGCGCGCGTCGCTCGCAAGCGCCGTTTCATTGTCTTCCGTCATGGCATACCTCTTATTTACCTGGATAAACGGACAAATCGCCTGCGTAGGCAACGCCGTGGCTCCAAAATCGATCGCCGCTGATCTTTTTGAAGTAATGGACCGTACGGGCAACCGAGCCGGAAGGGGAGCGGGGCGCCATGGCGACTCCGCTGGGACTTACGCCGCGGGCCCGTTCGCTGAAATCCTTGATGGTGAACGCGAGATCATCGGTCTGCTGCGCGCACATCACGAGTTGATCGCCCGGGCAGTAGTGCGGTGGATCGATTTGCACAGGGGAAAGTTCCCCCCGTTTCATGGCAACGTGCCCCGGAACATTCGCTACTTCCACGCTGTGCACGTCCTCGTACCAGGAGAGGTACTCCTCCTTACGGCCAGGGACATAATTCCCCAAAATGATGCTGACTCCGGACAGCGGCTCGGACCGGCGCCAGTTCGCGCTGCCTTTCCAGTCGCCGTACAGGCGGAAGGTATAGAGGCGCTCCGTCTCGTCGTCCGCGATCAAACGCGCCGGGCGTGCCTTGGCGATGGGAGGCCCGAGCGCCGGAATCCCGATCACAGGATCGGGATAGTCGAAGTCATACACGCTGACATAACGCCACGGCTGCGGAATGTCGCGCATGATCTGTTCCGCGGTGACCTCGTAGCGGTCCAAGGCGAGAAAGCCCGGCAAGCGGCCGACCTCGCTTCGGTGTTGACCGTCGAACCAGGCGCCATATTCGGCCGCGCGGTCAGGCGGCGTGTTATGCAAATGCAAGGTGGTGTAGAGAGCCATAAAGTAAGCCGATTTGGACGTTGGGATGCGGGCCGGAAAGTGGCGATTGATAGCGATTTTTAATCATCAGCGTTGTATACTATTTTGAGTTTCGGGGCAACGACGTTGGCCGATCACGAGTCAAAAAATTGACATGAAAATCCGCATCAACAAGTCCATGTGTGTCGGCAATGCTCGCTGTGCGGCGGTGGCGCCGGAGCTGTTTCCACTGGACGATGACGGATACATCGCCGTGGAAGAGATCGACGTACCAGTCGGTATGGAAGAGCTCGCGCGGCGCGGGGCGCGGGCCTGCCCCGAGCGCATCATCGTCATCGAGGAGTGATCATTGTTATGAGCGATTTTATGAACTACCGGAACAAGCGAGTCGTGGTCAGCGGCTGCTTCTCCGGCATGGGCGAAGCGACGGCCAGGCTATTGTTGTCTCTCGGCGCGGAAGTCCATGGTCTCGATTACAAGGATTGCGCCCTCTCGCTGGCGTCCTTCAACCGGGTCGATCTTCGCGATCCCGCTTCGATTGATGCCGTGGCCAAGAAGGTCGGCGGGAAAGTGGACGCGCTGTTCAATTGCGCGGGCTTGCCGCAGACCTTTCCGCCCGTGGAGGTCATGAAGGTCAACTATGCCGGAACCCGGCGGCTAATCGAACAAATGGTGCCGTTCATGCCGCAGGGCAGCGCCATCGTGAACGTCGCGTCGACGGCTGGCTTGGGATGGAGCCGCAAGATGGCGGTCATCATGCCGCTGCTGAAAATCGATACCTTCGAGGGTGCTGTCAAATGGTGTGAGGCGAATCTCGACACCGTGCGCGAAGGCTATTCGTTCTCCAAGGAAGTCATGATCACCTGGACGTTGATGACGTCCTCGCACCTCATCAAGCGTGGCATCCGTCTCAATTGCACGCTCCCCGGTCCCACACAGACGCCCATGATGACCGAGTTCGAGGCCAAATCAGAACTCAGTGTCATTGCTGCGGCCACCCAGCCGATCAATCGTCGGTCGAGCCCGGAAGAGCAGGCGGGACCGCTGGTATTCCTCAACAGTGACGCCGCGAGTTACATCAACGGTGTTGCCTTGGCCGTCGACGGCGGATTCATCGGCGGAATTTCGACGGGGCAGATAGACATGAGTTCGCTGACGGCGCCCAAGTAATATGCCGGTCGGCAAGATCCCAGCCATTTCATATCGGAGCGTTCCGTGAGCGAAGCCTCTGTGCTGAAGCCACCAGCGGTAAGGCCCGATCACGTGCCCGAGTCGCTGGTATACGATTTCGACTTTTTTCACGATGCCGGTCTGAAAGTCGACCCACACGCGCGAATCCTGACATTGGTGAAAGAGGCGCCCCCCGTCTTCTGGACGCCCCACAACGGCGGTCATTGGATGATCATTGGCTACGATGAGGTGTTCAAAGCATCACGCGATACCGAGTCGTTTTCCAGTTCTTTCATGGCGCCTGCCCAAATGAAAGCGATGATGGCGAGTTTGCCCGCGGGGGCGCCGCACATTCCCCAGCCGCGGCCGATCAACATCGATCCACCCGAGCACGGAAAATTCCGTGCGCCGTTGCAGAGGGCATTTTCGCCGAAGGCGGCGCTTGCCCTGAAGCAGGATATCCGCGCGCTGGCCGATTCGCTCATCGATGCTTTCGAGAAGCGCGGCCACTGTGATTTCATGGTCGATTTTGCCGAATTGCTGCCGGTGCAAGTGTTTCTCAAAATGTTCGGGTTGCCGGTCGAAAGACAGGCTGAATATCGGGCCTTGGTCAAAGAACACTTGTCGGAAACAAATGTGGAACCGGCGAAGACCATGATGAAGCTGCGGCGGATTGCCGGAGTCATGCGCGATACGATACTCGAGCGCCGCGACAATCCTCGTGACGATATCTTGAGCGCGTTATGGCGGGCGGGCGTCGATGGACGGCCGACCACACTCGAGGATATGGAAGACTATTCCGTACTGCTTTTCATCGCGGGTCTCGATACCGTGGTGAATGGCCTGGGATTCTTGATGCGCCATCTCGCCAACGACCCTGCGCTCCAGGCGGAATTACGTTCCAACCCAAAGCTGATTCCCGAGGCGTCCGAGGAGATGCTGCGCCGGTACACTTTCACCGTACCGGTACGGCGCGTCGGCAAGGATATCGACTTCGAAGGTGTCAAAATGAAGGAAAGCGAGCGGGTCATGTTGTATCTGCCGGCCGCGGACCTCGATTCGAGACAGTTCGCGCACCCGGATCGATATGACTTCAATCGGCAGGAAAGGGTTCATATCGCGTTTGGCGGGGGTCCGCACCGTTGCCTAGGGTCGCATCTTGCGCGCGTCGAGTTGCAAACGGTGTGCGAGCAGATGCTTGTGCGCCTGCCGTCATTCCGCTTGGACCCTGCGAAGCCCCTCACTTTCCACGGTGGCAATGTGCACGGCGTCGATACGCTGCCGCTGATGTGGAATGTATAGCTCGTGACGCCACTCGACGAACTGCCTGGTTTTCGGAGGCGTTTCCGCATAACGCCCGGAGCGGCCAGCGTGCGCGCCGAAGTCGAAGACGATTTTCATTGCATGTCCGTCACGCTCCACCACGATGGTATAACCGCCACGGCTCTGGATCCCGTCATGCAGCGTGTGCCGTGGACGATCTGTCCCGGGGCACTCATGATGCTTCGGGAGACGTTCACCGGCATCGCGCTCGCCGACTTTACCGCGCGCGGCGAGAAGCGCGAGAACTGCACGCATCTTTATGATCTGGCGCTGCTGGCCGCGGCCCATGCCGGGGATCGGGTCGTGCTCGTCATCGACATACTGGTTTCAGATCCCGTCGACTCCCGGCGCCGCGCGGAGTTGCGATGCAACGGCGCGTTGATGGTGGAATGGGTTGATTCGCGATATAAGATCCTCGAACCCCGGGAAATCGCCGGCATTTCACTCGATAAGCTGCGGCCATGGATCGACTCGTTGGCGCCCCCGCAACGCGAGGCCGCACGTTTGCTGCAATGGGGGGCAATTCTTGCCCATGGCCGAAGTCGCCCGGTAGCGAAACAATCCGACGCCAGCAGCATCGGCGTCGACCGCTGCTACACCTTTCAATCGCGTCGTGTGGCGTCGGCCGTGCGCATCGATGCGATTCGCGACTTCAGCAATGGAAAATCACAACCGCTCGAGAGGCCTTTATGAAAATGAATGACATGTTGATCATCAGCGTCGACGATCACATCAGCGAGCCGCCGGACATGTTCGACAAGCATTTGTCGGGCGCCGACCTTGCCAGTGCGCCGAAACTAAAGACCACTGAAAAAGGTACGAATTATTGGGACTATCAAGGTCTCAAATTGCCGTCCGTGGGTTTGAACGCCGTTGTCGGCCGCGTGCCGGAAGAGTACGGCATGGAACCGACCGCGTTCGACCAACTGCGCAAGGGGTGTTACGACCACAACGCGCGAATCGACGACATGAACGTGAACGGGGTCGCGGCGAGTCTCAATTTTGCGAGCTGCGTGGGCTTCGATGGTGGTGTGTTCCATCGGGTCGAGGACAAGGGCAAGTCGTTGGTGCATTTGCGCGCCTACAACGATTGGCATATCGACGAGTGGTGCGGGTCGCATCCGGGCCGCTTCATTCCGTGCGCACTACTGCCGACCTGGGATCAGAAGGCCATGGTCGATGAAGTGAAGCGGATTGCGGCCAAAGGTTGCACCGCCGTCTCGATCAACGAGAATCCCACGACCCAAAAATTACCCAGCATTCATAATGCCTACTGGGAGCCGCTGTGGAAGGCCGTGGCCGACACCGACATGGCGATTTGCCTGCATATTGGCGCAGGCAACCCGGCGCCGCATGCGTCGATGGAAACGCCCATCGAGGCTTGGATCAGCACCATGCCCATGTCGATTTCCACCGGCGCCGCGGACTGGCTGCACCTCGAGGCGCTGGAGCGATATCCGGGGATGAAAATCGCGTTGTCGGAGGGCGGTATCGGCTGGGTACCTTATTTTCTCGAGCGCTCGGACTTCAGCCATGAGCGTCACAAGGCGTGGACGTATTCGCGTTTCAAGGGAACCAAGCCCAGCGAAGTGTTCAAGAAGCACTTTTTGTGCTGTTTCATCGACGATGCATTCGGCCTCAAGAACCTCGATGACATCGGCGAGGACATGGCGGCCTACGAGTGCGATTACCCGCATTCCGACAGCCTCTGGCCGAATGTGCCGGAGACTTTGTACGAGAGCCTCAAGCATTTGACCGACCTGCAGATCAACAAGATCACCCATTTGAACGCCATGCGGTTCTTCCGCTTCGATCCGTTCCAGGGGAACAAGCGGGAGGACCTCACCGTCGGCGCATTGCGGGCCAAGGCGGCTGTCGACAAGGTCGACGTGACTCCCAAGTCTTTCGGCGGCGAGCGCCCCTTGGAGTTGGGCGAGTCGATCCGTCCCATCACCTCCGGCGACGTCATGAGTATGTACAACCGCCATCGCAAGGCGTCGTAGGCTCCGAGAGGCGTCCTCGCGGATGAGCCGCGGGACGCCTCTCGTCTGTGCATGTGCTAGTGTCCAGCAATGATAACTGCACGCGGCTTGATCGAGTTGAAACAGGTTGCGGATTGCCGTTTCCGCAGCGTCAACAGTCAGGATAATTATCAGGGCGCTATTTTCGGTGGCCAAGCCCTGGGTCAGTCGTTGGCCGCGGCGCAGCTCACCGTACCCTATTGGCTCCCCCACGCCTGCACCGGCTTTTTCTTGAAGCCCGGCACGGTCGCCGATCCCATTGACTACATTGTCGAACGGGTGCGCGACGGACGGCGTTTTTCTGAGCGCCGAGTGCTGGCCATCCAAAATGACAAGCCGATTTTCGACTTGTTGTGCTCATTCCACGATCCGGAACCGGGCTTCGCGCACCAGGTATCCGATGTCGGCA
>Ga0302310_10001110_pt1 | contig 23296 bp, 23 predicted proteins | sample III_Palsa_N1_2_FD_200451 | JGI IMG/M metagenome (GOLD analysis project Ga0302310, IMG submission 200451) | Peat permafrost microbial communities from Stordalen Mire near Abisko, Sweden - III_Palsa_N1_2 | ecosystem: Environmental > Terrestrial > Soil > Palsa > Peat permafrost | place: Sweden...
GCCCGGTCCCGGAGGAGGCACCGACACCCAGATGGCCGGATCGAACAAAGACGCCGGCGCGAGGGGCTGGCCGGCGGTGCGTTCGGGCGTGGGCTTCCGCCAGGGGATGCCGATCGCCAGCACCAAAAGGCCGGCGACGACGGCGAGATAGACCAGCCAGTCCGGCGCGCGGGGCGGCTTCAAGAGGCTCTAGGCTACCTGGGCCTGAACCCGCCGCGCGCTGGCGCGAGGCTTAGCGCTCTCTGTGCGGAGCTGACCGCAGGCGGCTAGTATGTCTCGTCCACGCGGCGTGCGCACCGGCGAGGCGTAGCCGGCGCGGTTCACGATCGACGCGAAGGTCTCGATCGTCGCCGGGTCCGAGCATTCATAGGGGCTGCCCGGCCAGGGGTTGAACGGGATGAGATTGATCTTGGCCGGCACGCCCGCCAGCAGCTTGACCAGCGCCAGGGCCTCGGCCGGGGAATCGTTCACGCCCTTGAGCATGACATATTCGAAGGTGACCCGGCGGGCGTTGGAGAGGCCCGGATAGGCGCGGATGCCGGCCATCAGCTCGGCGATCGGATAGCGCCGGTTGAGCGGCACCAGTTCGTCGCGCAGGTCGTCGTTGGTGGCGTGCAGGGAGATGGCCAGCATGGCCGACGTCCGCTCGCCCAGCTCGTGCAGCTTGGGCACGACGCCAGAGGTGGAGACCGTCACCCGGCGGCGCGAAATGGCGATGCCCTCGTTGTCGGAGATGACGTCGAGCGCATCCGACACCGCGTCCAGATTATACAGCGGCTCGCCCATGCCCATGAAGACGATGTTGGACAGCCGCCGCTCGCCCCGGCCGGCGTTCCATTCGCCGAGGTCGTCGCGAGCCACCTGCACCTGGGCGATGATCTCGGCGGCGGTCAGGTTGCGCACCAGGGCCTGGGTGCCGGTGTGGCAGAAGGTGCAGTTGAGCGTGCAGCCCACCTGGGAGGAGACGCACAGGGCCCCGGCGCGGCCCACGTCCGGGATGTAGACCGTCTCGGCCTCGATCCCGGGCGCAAAGCGGATCAACCATTTGATGACGCCGTCGCTGCTTTCCAGGCGCTCGACGATCTCGGGCCTGGCCAGGGTGAAGCGGTCGGCCATGGTCGCGCGCGCGCTCTTGGCGACATTGCTCATGGCCGCGAAGTCGGTGACGCCGTGATGGTGGATCCAGCCCCAGGCCTGGGCGCCGCGCATGCGCGCCTCGCGCGGGCTGGCGACGCCGCCATCGACCAGGGCGGCGGACAGCTGGCCGCGCGTCAGGCCGGCGAGATTAAGGGGTGAGGCGGTCAATTGCGGGGTCCGGGAGAGGCGTGGCGCTTCATATAGCGCAATTGGGCGTCGTCGCCGAAATGGGTTCCGCGCCCGCTAAGCGCGTGTCGCGAAAACCTTGAACCTCAAGTCTCCGGCGGGCGCGGGATCAAAGCTATCCCCGGTGGTCGCCTTCACATCGGCGAAGCCCCCGGCCTCAACGATGGCGAGGGCCTGCGCCAGAGAATACCAGCGCACGCACGGCGAGCGTTCATGAAATTCCGTCTCGACGACGACACCGTCCCGCACCACCTCATAGCGGTTCTCTTCGTGTTCGAGCTGTTGCTCATGGTCGAAGCGCGCGCGAAGCCAGCGTCGGACGATCGCGCCATCTTCGTCGCGCGCCCGCTCCCCCTCCTTGTACCATTTGGTCCATTCCAGGTGCGGCGGCTTGGGATAGTCGTCCCAGAGATTGGCCTTGAACGACAGCACCAGCACTCCGCCCGGCGCCAGGTGATCGCGGAAGCGAACCAGCGCCCGCGCCGCCGCGTCCAGATCGGTCAGCAGTTGGAACGACAGGGACGGGACAAAGATGGTGGCGTAGCGCCGCCTGAGCGCCAATTGGTCCATTTCCTGCTCGAACAGGCGACCGGCGACGTCGATCCCCGCCGTCTCGGCCTTGGCGCGGCAGATGGCCAGCATCTCGGGCGAGTTGTCGACGCCGTCGATGTCGAGCCCGGCGGCCAGAAAATCGAGGATCAGGCGGCCGGTGCCGCAGCCGACGTCCAGGGCCGGGCCGCCCTGGCGTTCGATCACCGTGCGATAGAGTGGCCGGTCGGGCCAGGTCGAGCAGTCGCCGCGCAGCAGGTCCCAGGCCTGCGCCATCATGCCCCGGTATTCGTAGCCTTGCGGGTCGGTCACGCCGCCGCTCCCTTGTTTCAGAACACGCCCGAGAAGACTGTGCCATCGGACAACAGGGCGGCGCGCTTCATGCCCTGGGAGACGTAGGGCAGGACGGGATCGCCCTCGCGGCCGATGGCGATCAGGCCGCCGTCGCCGCCCAGCCCCTTCATGTCGGCCAGGGCCGCCTTGGCCGCTTCAGCCAGGCTCTGGTGGGCGAACGCCACGCGGTGGGCCACCTGGGCGGCCACGGCGGCGCGCAGAAACATCTCGCCGGTCCCGGTGCAGGAGACGGCGGCGACGTCATCGGCCCACACCCCGGCGCCCGGAATGGGCGAATCGCCCACGCGGCCGTGCAGCTTGTTGAACACCCCGCCGGTGGAGGTGGCGGCCGCCAGCCGGCCCTCCCCGTCCCGGACGACGCAGCCGACGGTGCCGACGCCAAGCGCGGCGGTCTTCTGCCCGTCCCAGCCAACGCGGGTGAACCAGGCCTCTGGATCTTCGATGCGCGCCAGGCCCCGCCGGCCAGCGAACGCGGCCGCGCCGTCGCCGGCCAGGATCACATGCGGAGTCTGCTCCATCACCGCCAGGGCCGCCCGCACCGGCGAGGCGAACCCCTGCAGCGCCGCCACGGCCCCGGCGCGCCGGCTCGCCCCATCCATCACCGAGGCGTCCAGCTCATAGGTCCCGGCGGTGTTGGGCGAGGCGCCGCGCCCGGCGACATAGAGGCCGGACGCCTCCAGCGCCGCCACCGTCTCAACCACCACCTCAAGCGCCGAGGCTCCAGCCACCAGCCGGTCGCGGCCGGACTCTGCCAGCACGCGCATATGCGCGACCTCGCGGCTGTAGTCGCGGCCGGCCAGCGCGCCCGCGCCGCCGTGGATGGCCATCGCGGCCCCGGTCTTGCTCACGCTGCGCTCCTCCGCCCTTCCGCCGTCCCAGCCCTTAGGCAGAGCCTGATGCATTCGCACGGAACAGATACGGGTGCTGAATCAGGCTCTGAACTTTTGAATCTAGAGCAAATTACCCCCGTTCAGACGTTCCGTCCGAACGGGGTTTGCTCTAGCGTCGTCCGCAATTAAGCGGAAACGGCGGAGAGGCAATGCCATGAAGGCGCTCCTGAGCGTTGCGGTCGGCGGACCCGACACCCTGGTGATCCAGGATCTGCCCAGTCCGGAGCCCGGCCCCGGCGCGGTCGTGGTGTCGGTCAAGGCGTGCGGCGTCAACTATCCCGACGTCCTGATCATCGAGGACAAATACCAATTCAAGCCGCCGCGTCCGTTCTCGCCGGGCGGCGAGATCTCCGGCGTGGTCAAGGCGGTGGGCGAAGGCGTCACCCACCTCAAGGTCGGCGACCGGGTGCTGGGCAACACCGGCAGTGGCGGCATGGCCGAGGAGATCGCGGTCGACGCCGGACGTCTGACGCCGATCCCGATCTCGATGCCATTCGACGAGGCGGCCGCCTTCATGATGACCTATGGCACCTCCTACTACGCGCTCAAAGATCGCGGACATCTCAAGGCCGGCCAGAGCCTGCTGGTGCTGGGCGCGGCCGGCGGCGTCGGCCTGGCGGCGGTCGAGCTGGGCGCGGCCATGGGCGCGAAGGTGATCGCGGCGGCGTCGTCGCAGGAAAAGGTCGATCTGGCCCTGGCGCACGGGGCGGCGAGCGGCGTCGTCTATCCGACCGGACCCTTCGACCGCGACGGCCAGAAGGCGCTGGCCGATCTCTTCAAGGGCGCATGCGGGGCGACGGGCGCGGACCTCGTCTATGACGCGGTCGGCGGCGACTATGCCGAAGCGGCGCTGCGGACGACCGCCTGGGAGGGCCGGTTCCTGGTCATCGGCTTCCCCGCCGGCATCCCGCGCATCCCCCTGAACCTCGCCCTCCTCAAGGGCTGCGACATCGTCGGTGTCTTCTGGGGCGCGGCGGTGGCGCGTGATCCCGCCGGCCACAAGCGCAACGTCGGCGAGCTGATGGACCTCTACGCCGCCGGCAAGATCCGCCCGCACGTCTCCGAGCGTTTCCCGCTGGAGCGAGCGGGCGAGGCCATCGCCCATCTCGCGGCGCGCAAGGCGCTCGGCAAGGTGGTGGTGACCATCGACTGAGCCCGCCGGCTCAGTGGTAGAAGATCTGGTCTCCGACCCGGCCGATGCGAGTGTATTCGCCGGCCCAGTAGGGCCGCATCCAGGCGGCGTGATAGTGCGTGGCGCCCAGCATCGGCTTGAAGACGATGCCGGCGAGGGCGTTCTTGGCCACCTCGATGGCTCGGTCCCAAGCCGCCGCATCGTCGGGCGCCTTCAGAGAACCGTCGCAGACGAAGGTGAACTGGCAGCCGGTCGCGCGCTCCCATCCTTGGTAGACCACGCCGCACACGGTGTCGGCGTAGCGCGCCAAGCCGGTGCGGTTCATGACCACCTGAGCCACAGCCTTCTGGCCGGCCTCGCTCTCGGAGCGCGCCTCGAAATAGACGGCTTGCGCCAGACAGGTGAGCGGATCGCTGGGCGACGGATTCCATGCCCCTGAGATGGGCGGGAGCCTGATCGCCGACCCGAGCTGCAGCGGCTTGAGCTGACCCAGAGACAGACCGATCGGTTTCAGTTGAGCGGGCTCGGCGGCGATGAGGCGCAGATTGGCCACGGGCCGGCCGCTGGAGTCAACGGCTCTCAGGCCCCCGTTGGCGGCGGGCTCGTCCGCCGACGCCACGGAGGCAGCCAGCAGCACGACACCCGCCGCCAAGCCCCCGAGCGCCCCCGCTCTGGCCCCAAAACTCTTGCTCATCGCCCCCTCGACGTCGGCGAGAACGACTTTATGGGCGAGAAATCCCGCCTTTCCAAGGGCTTTCAGGCTGGGCCGCCCCGCTCGGCGGCGATATGCCGCAAGCGGGCGACGCCGCCATTCAACTGCGAGTAGGAAGCGGAAAGCGGTTCAGGCGACCCTGGCCGGCTTACCGGCGCGGCTCCGGCGAACCGCCGCCCCCATACCCGCAAAACCGGCAATCAGCAGCGCCCACGACGCAGGTTCGGGGGTGGCCGTAAAGACTTGGCCCGATCCCTCGGTGGATTGAAAGGTGTTGAACAGGTTGGTTCCTTCGTCCCCTGGGATCGAGCCCACGGTCACGCCGCCGTCGCCGCCGTTCGTCCAGAATGTGAGGAAGGGATAGGTCGTGGTATCCCAGGATTCGGAGATGATTGACGTGGAATAGACCGGATCGTCGCCAAAGACGAAACTGTCGGGCGCGGTGTCGTTGGGCACGGAGAAGGTGGCGTTGTCGGCGCCGCTCAGCGTGAAATCGGCGACACCGCCGCTGACGGTGACGACCAGCGTATCGACGGGCGCGCCAAGGTATGTTTCGGCGAGATCATAGGTTCCGGGAATGAAGGTGACCGTATCCACGGCCGCCGCATTCGAGGCCGCGCCGAGACACCCAGCCACGCACATCGCGCCGATTGCGCCGGCGAAACCATGGAAGCGACCAAGCCCTGCCATCGGACTGCTCCTGCTGTTCCAGCCCGTGGAGAATGTGGCGCCGAAGTGACGATTGCAAGGCGTTTATCGTCACTATTGTTAAGAATTCGCGCCACCCCCACCGTCGAGGACGCGGCCAGGGCTCGCCTATTTGAGCGTCGCGCTGAGAGTGATCTCGGCGTTTAGGACCCGCGAGATCGGACAGTTCTTCTCCGCCTCGCCGGCCAGGCGGCGGAAGGTTTCCTCATCGAGTCCGGGAACCTCGGCCGTGAGCGTCAGGGCCGACCGGGTGATGCGAAATCCCGGGCCGTCCGGATCGAGGCTGACCGCGGCTTCCGTGTCGAGCCGCGTCGGCGTGTAGCCGGCCAGCTGGAGCTGGAACGCCAGGGCCATGGTGAAGCACCCGGCGTGAGAAGCCGCGAGCAGCTCTTCCGGATTGGTGCCGCGCTCGTTCTCGAAACGGGTCTTGAATGAATAGGGGGTCTCGGAGAGGACGGCCGAATCCGTGGTGAGGTCGCCATCGCCGTCCCTGCCCGTTCCGCGCCATTGGGCGCGCGCCTTGCGGATCATGTCTGCGTCTCCTTGCCTGCATCGCGGCCCGGATGGGCGAGCTTCACCCCTCGACTTCGGTCGTCGGCCGGTCCTGTCCGTCCACCACCTCCTCGTGCCAGCGGCCCCCTTCGTCCTCCCAGGAGATGCCGGTCTCTTCGCCCGGAACGCGCTGTTCGCCGGCGGCCCGGCGCGCGGCCGCTTTCGCCGCGTCGTGGGTGGGAAAAGTCTCGGAATAGACGCCGTCCACGCGATAGGCCCAACCGCCGTCGTGCTGAACGATTTCGTAGGTGACCGTGGTCATGGCGGCGATCCTCTTTAGGGCGATCTGGGTGCGTGGAGCTGATCCACGTCGCGCACCGCGCCGCGCGCGGCGCTGGTGGTTAGGGCGGCGTAGGCCTGTAGCGCAGGGGACACCTTGCGGGGCCGCGGCGCCGCCGGCTTCCACGGCGTGGATCCCTTGGCCGCCCGCCGCTTGGCGAGTTCGTCGTCGGCCACGGCGAGGCGGACCGACCGGGCCGGAATATCGATCTCGATCAGATCGCCGTCCTCGACCAGAGCGATGTCGCCGCCCTCCGCGGCCTCGGGCGAGACGTGGCCGATCGAGAGACCCGAGGTGCCCCCGGAAAAGCGTCCGTCGGTGATGAGGGCGCAGGCTTTGCCCAGGCCCTTCGATTTCAGATAGCTGGTCGGGTAGAGCATCTCCTGCATGCCCGGGCCGCCCTTGGGGCCCTCATAGCGGATCACCACCACGTCGCCCGCCTTCACCTTGCCGGTGAGGATGCCGGAGACCGCGTCGTCCTGGCTCTCATAGACCCGGGCCGGGCCGGTGAACTTCAACAGGTCCTCATCGACGCCGGCGGTCTTCACGATGCAGCCGTCCGGGGCCAGGGCGCCCTTGAGCACCGCCAGGCCGCCGTCCTTGGAGAAGGCGTGCGCCGCTTCGCGGATGGCGCCAGCCTCGCGGTCGACATCGACGCTGTCCCAGCGTCGGTCCTGGCTGAAGGCGATCTGGGTCGGCACGCCCCCGGGCGCCGCGCGGAAAAAGGTGTGGGCCGCCTCGTCCGCCCCGCGCTTCAGGTCCCAGGTTTCCAGCGCATCGGCCATGGTGGCGCTGTGTACGGTGGGGTTGCCCGCGTGGATGAGGCCGGCGCGGTCGAGTTCGCCGACGATGGCCATGACCCCGCCGGCGCGATGGACGTCCTCGAGGTGCACATCGGCCTTGGAGGGCGCGACCTTGCACAGGCACGGCGTCACCCGCGACAGCCGGTCGATGTCGGCCATGGTGAACGGGACTTCCGCCTCATGCGCCGCCGCCAGCAGGTGCAGGACGGTATTGGTCGAGCCGCCCATGGCGATGTCGACCGTCATGGCGTTTTCGAAACCCTGGAAGTTGGCGATCGAACGCGGCAGAGCCGAGGCGTCGCCCTCTTCGTACCAGCGCCGCGCCAGACGCACGATCAGGCGGCCGGCCTCGTGGAACAGGCGCTCGCGGTCGGCATGGGTGGCGAGCGTGGTGCCATTGCCGGGCAGCGACAGGCCAAGCGCCTCCGTCAGGCAGTTCATGGAATTGGCCGTGAACATGCCCGAGCACGACCCGCAGGTCGGGCAGGCGGAGCGTTCGATGATCTTCACATCTTCATCGCTCACCGCATCGTCGGCGGCGGCGACCATGGCGTCGATGAGATCGATCTTGCGCGACTTGCCGTCCAGCATGACCTTGCCCGACTCCATCGGACCGCCGGAGACGAACACCGTCGGGACGTTGAGGCGTAGCGCCGCCATCAGCATGCCAGGCGTGATCTTGTCGCAGTTGGAGATGCACACCAGCGCGTCGGCGCAGTGGGCGTTGACCATGTATTCCACGCTGTCGGCGATCAATTCGCGCGACGGCAGGCTGTAGAGCATGCCATCGTGGCCCATGGCGATACCGTCGTCGACGGCGATGGTGTCGAATTCCTTGGCGACGCCGCCGGCCTTTTCGATCTCACGGGCGACGAGTTGGCCCAGATCCTTCAGGTGCACGTGGCCCGGCACGAACTGGGTGAAGGAATTGGCGACGGCGATAATCGGCTTGCCGAAATCCTCGTCCTTCATGCCGGTGGCGCGCCAGAGTCCGCGGGCGCCGGCCATGTTGCGGCCATGGGTGGTTGTGCGGGAGCGATAGGCAGGCATGGCCCGAAGCCTTAAACGGGTCGGCCGCTGGGTTCCAGGGGAACCGGCTCACAGAAAGCCGAGCCTGCGACGCCTACAGAGAGCATCGCCGGGCGGTCGGCCTGAAGAAAAAGGGCCGACGCGTCCCCGCGCCGGCCCCTTAGAGTCTTAGCTGCCGCTGTCGCCGCCGCCCTGCTGGGCCGCAGCCAGTCCGGGCAGATGCTGCGAGAGTTGCGAGAGCACCTGGTCCGGAGAGACGCCGAATTGGTTGGCCAGGTTCTGGACGTGCTCGTCACCGAGCGCGGACTGAAGCTGATCGGCGCTGATCGGCGAGTGGTCGCCGCCCGGCACCCAGGAAGCGACCTGGCTGCCCAGACCGCTCTGCTGCAACATGCCGAGGATGCCCGAAACGCCGCCAACCGACGAGTTATCGAGCGCGCCCGACATCGCCTGCTGCCCATCGCCCCCGAGGGCGCCGCCAGCGAGCGACTTCAGTGTGTCGAAAAGACCCATTTCAACTCCTTAGTGAGACGCCACAGAGTGGAATCACCCCCCTGGCAAGCGTCCTATACGGGACGCCGGCGTCAGGATTTGTGACAGACTTTTCCCTTGGGAATGCAGCTCTTGCCGCAGGGAACGCCGGTCTTGCACTTCGCGGCGCCCGTACGGGGGGTCGCGGCGGTCTTGGTCGCGGCGGCGGGCTTGCTGAACAGCGAGGGCTTGGCGGCGGCGGCCGGAGCCGCGGCCGGTGCGCCGCACTTGATGAAGTGACCCTTGGCGTCCTTGCACGGCGCCGCCTTGCCGAGCATCGGCTTGGCCGGAGCGGCGGCGGGGGGCGCACATTTGATGAAGTGGCCCTTGGCGTCCTTGCAGGACTTGGCCTCGGCCGTTGACGCGAACGCAAGCGCCGCGACAGCAGCGGCCAGAATCATAAAGCGCATGGGGTTTACACCCTCCATTAGTTGATGGCGCCACATTTCAACCGAATTGCGGAATTGGCAAGAGCGGTGTTCGGTTGCAATGGGTCGCCCCCGGCCGCCGGTGAGCGGGGAAGAGGCACCCTAGTTTCGAAATCGCCGAGCGTCGGCAAACGGCGGCTGGAGGGTCAGGATTTCCGCGACGAAACCGACATCGGCGTCAGACAACCTCGACTCGTGGCCGAATGTATTGCTGCAGCGACAGGCCGAATAGGACCATGCCAACGCCCCACCAGAAGGCGTAACCGATGTCATAGGTGGTGGGCAGAAACTCACCGAAGTAGCCGCGGCGCATGAGTTCGAAGCAGTGCACAAACGGGAGGAAGAGAATGATCTTAGCGATCCTTGGGGGCATCCCGTAGACCATGAAAAGGAAACCAGACAGTGGGAGGAATAGATAGGTCAATATGGGAATGATTCTTTCAACGGACTCCACCATCTCGCTGATCGCGTTCATGAACATCGCCGCGCCAAACGCCTGCAATGAAATCAACCCCCAACCTATACAGAGAAGAAGCATATCTTTTGGATAAGGCATTACTCCGACAAAATGCCCGGCAAATATGAGGACAATATATGAAAGAGACACGCCGCAGAATTCGGTCAGAAATCTAGATAGAAATAGGTGAAGTGGCGTAATCTGACGATGATATAGCAAACTGCTATTGTTTCTGGTAGCGGCCGCCGAGAAGCCTACCGCCTGCCTGAACATAACCATTGGCATGTAGCCGGTAAGGGTAAACTCAATGACCGTCAGTCCGTACTCGATCGGAGGGCGGATCATCGAATAGAGTATGGACACGCCCGTACCGAAGAGCGCAGGCTCGATCAGCAACCAAAGGTACCCGAGATTGTCACGGCCGTAGCGCGTACTGATCTCGCGCATCAGCAGAGCCCAGATAATGTGGCGGTGGTAGCTCAGGTACGCCCAGAGGCGCTGCGGTCCAGTCAGAAATCCTGCCATCCGAATCCTTTCAGGCTTGGCGCGCGACGGCGATCGGGCTTTGGGCGCGCCGATGGCCGCCGCGCCCACCTAGCCGCATAAGCCACGGCCGCCGAATATCAACCTCTTTACGTCCCGTTCGCTTTCCCCATAAGTGGCGGCGCGTCGGGGTCCGCCGCGCGATCAGATTCGTCCGGCTTCCAGGAAAACCGAACCGAAGATGGCCAACTCCGTCGGGATCGACGCGTTCAACCTCGCGATGCCCAAGGGTTCCGGCATAGCAACTTATGCCTATAACCTTAATTCTGGCATTCGAGAACTTGGGCTAGAGACTCATATTCTGTACGGGCCGGAGCAAGACCCCGGGTCAGACAATCTCATCAACGAAATTACCTTGTTCGATGCGCCGCCTCCACCTTCGGCGTCGCGCCGCTGGCTTTCGGCCATCCGCAATCTCAGGCGCGCGAGCTCACCGTCAGAGCGGCGCGCCAAGCACGTGGCCCTCTCGGGCGCGGTCATCACCCGCCAGATCGCAAGGCGGGCCCCGATCTGCTCCAAGGTGTGGGCGACTGGGAACGTCTTTCACGTCGCCAACCAAGTCTATGGGACGCGTAGCAAGTTCACCCAACTCTTATTCGACGATTCGGGTGGGCCTGGGCCGGACGTCATGCACTGGACATGTCCGCTTCCGATACGCGCGACCAACCGACCCAATCTCTACACCATCCACGACCTCGTGCCGGTGCGCTTGCCGTTCGCCACGCTGGACAACAAGCGGCGTTTTGTTGGCCTTTGCCGTGAAATCTGCGCCACAGCGGACGCTATCGTGACGGTTTCGGAACACTCCAAGCGCGACATCATCCGGTTCCTGGGGATCGACGAGAAGCGGATCGTCGTGACCCACCAGGCGGTCGACGTGCCGAGAGAGATGCTGGACCGCGACGAGGCCGCCGTCGCGCGCGAGGTCGAAGGCGTGTTCGGCCTCGACTGGCGCGGCTATTTTCTGTTTTTCGGCGCCATCGAACCCAAGAAGAATCTGGCCAGGATCATTGAGGCCTATCTCGCATCCGGGGTCTCCGCACCCCTGATCATTATCGGCGGCAGGGCCTGGCTGGATGAGGACCAAGTCGCTCTGATGTACCCCGACATCGTCGAACTGAGCGAGGCGCGCGATGGTGTGATCCGGCGCGCTGACCGGATTCGGCGTTATGAATATCTGCCGTTCACCCTGCTGGTCAGCCTCATCCGTGGCGCCAAGGCCACTTTGCTGCCCTCGCTCTACGAAGGTTTCGGGCTGCCGGTTCTGGAGTCGATGCTCCTGGGCACGCCGGTTATCACTTCCACCGAGGGATCGCTGCCCGAGATCGCCGGCGATTCGGCGCTGCTCGTCGATCCGTACGATACGCAGGCCATCAGACGCGCGATCGTTGCGCTGGACGAGGACGCCGACCTGCGCGCCGACCTGGCGCGGCGCGGCGTGGGCCAAGCGGCGAAGTTCAGTTCTGCAGCTTATCGCCAGAAGCTGGCCGACCTCTACCGCCCGTTCATCTGATGCCCACCGTTCTGTTTGACGTCACGCGCCTCTTTATGCGTGAAGACCTGACCACCCCCACGGGCATCGACCGCGTCACCGAGGCCTACGGCCGCTGGCTGCTCGGCCGCCAGGGCGTGCGGGTGGTCCCTGTCTGCACGGTGGGCGGGTTCGTCTCTCCCATGTCGCTCGATCGGTTCAAGCGAGTCCTGGCGATTGGTCGACCAGAGAGGCCCGTCGCCGAGACAGATTGGATCAGGCTCACGAGAGCCCTGCAATCCACCCCGGGCGAGGCGGAGACACTGCGAAGCACGGTCGACCGCAACCGCCGCGCGAGTGACCTTGCCCGCTACGCGACATTCGGGGTCCGAGCGCTGGGGAGCTGGAGGCCAGCCCCCATCCCGTCAGACGCCCTGTTCCTCAACGTCAGCCACTACGGCCTCGAGCAGGGGGGACTCCTCGAAGGGCTTACCCGCAAGGGCGTCCGACCCGTGGCCATGGTCCACGACCTCATTCCGATCGCCCACCCGGAGTACTGTTCCGAATCCGCCTCCGGCTGGCATACACGTCGCATCCAGACTCTGTTACGCCATGACGCCCTGATTATCGCCAACTCGGGCTCAACGGCCGAAGAGCTGCGCGCCTGGGCGGCCGCGAACAATGAACCCCAGCCCAGGATGTGCGTGGCACCGCTGGGGCTTGAACCGATTTTCACGTCGGGCCAGACAGTCGGGCCGGTGAGCCGCCCCTATTTCATCTGCGTCGGGACGATCGAGCCGCGCAAAAACCTGGTCTTTTTGCTTTCAATCTGGAGGCGGCTGGCCGCGACGCTCGGGGATGACACGCCCTGGCTCATCCTCGCCGGCAAGCGCGGCTGGGAAAACGAGGAAATCATCGACCACCTGGACCGTTCGCCGCCGATCCGCCGCTTCGTCCATGAGGTGAACGATCTCACGGACGAGCAGTTGGCCCGCCTGATCAGTGGCGCCAACGCCCTTCTGGCGCCGTCGCGGGCCGAGGGTTTCGACCTACCCGTGGCCGAGGCTGGCGCGCTGGGGACTCCGGTGATCGGCTCAGACATCCCGGTGCACCGAGAGCTCGCTCGCGCGGCCACTCTGCTCGACCCGATGGACGGTCCGGCGTGGTTGGCGGCCATCGAGTCCGCCGCGAAGTCTCGCGCGCGGACGCCCGTCGCGGCGCCTCCGAGCTGGGATGCGCATTTCGCCATCGTGGGGGAGGCGCTGGGGCTTGGGAGCTAGCACATCCGCGCGGTCGTCATCCCCAGGGAAGGCCGAAGCCGATTCTGCGGGGCCGCCTAGACCCGGTTCCCATATGTTTGGCAGTCTTGATCCGGCGACGCCCGACGGGCTCGCGCCAGCCGCGCATTCGGCCGGCCCCTCTCCGCTCGCCTGCCGATTCAGACCCTGTTCTCGCAAGCACCGCCAGATTTCGGCCTTTAACCTGAGCAGGCCGCCGATAGTCGCATCTCGGTGCGCGAAGTCTAACTTAGCGATGCTCTCGCAATCAAAGTAAACGACTCCCATTGACCAGGTATCCTGCGATCACAGACAGTCGATTTTTGATCTGCGAGCGCACAAAGGTATCGACTGTTCCGCTCCAGAGTCAGTACGTTATTGCTTAACGCCACCTGAAATTGAGAGAGCGCCTCCTGACCGCGGCGACGGCCCTTCGAAAGGACAATCGCCCCCTCCAGATCGCCGGCTGGATCGATCTGAACGATCTCGCCGACGGCGTTGCGCCCCAGCACCGTTCCGTGGTGTGTGAGAAGCAGCATATCTTCCTTCAGTTTGAATTCAAAGCGGTCGCCACTAACTGAAGTCGCCCGCATTCTCAGATCTGATACAGCAACTCGCTCGAGGGCGAGTTGAAGTATTTCGAATTCCGGCCCGGGTTGAACAAGCGGCGCCGCGGCGTTCAGGATGCGCAGCGCCGCCGTTTTCATTTCGGTCTCGAAGTCCATGGACAGGCCAAACGCGCGCCCGTTTTCTGCAATCTGCTCAGCGTCGCGGTCGTGGGTTAGACACCAGTCAACCTTCTCCGCCAAATCGCTAAGGTCACCCTTCACAGGGACGAAATGACGCCACGGCTCGATCGCGTTGCTGTACCATTGGACCCAATCGCTCTCGACCTTGATGATGCAGCAGCCAGTTCGCAATCTCTGGATGACGTTCCAAGCGCTCGCGTTTCCATCAATATCTACGAGAAATTTGTAGGCCGCCATTTCGTCGACAGGCACGAACGCCTTCATCAAGCCTTCGGCCACAAGTCTAGCGGTAGCGGCTTCGTATTGCCCGGGGCGGGCCTGAGCGACTCCGACCATGCCGACGTCGGCCTTGCCGCCCAACGACTTCGCTATTCGACACAACTGATAGCGGGGAAGTTGATCCAGGGTCTCGAGCGAAAAACCCACCTCAAATGGATTGTCTAGGCTGGTCACGCGTCCCGTTGAAAAACCGCGCCAGAATATTTTCGGAGTGCGCTCAGACCATGGTGGCAGCGCCGGATCCCCAGCCGGAAGGAAATTAACATAACCCCGCGCATTGAAATAATACAGATCTGGTACCAATACTATATTTGACCACTCCTTTTGACTTTGCCAGCTAACGCTGCGAATGTTTATGGCTTCATCTTTGGATTGAAACAGATAATAGAGTGATGTCGGAGGGCTTGTTTGTGACTTATCGCTTCCAAAATCGAGCGATGATAAAAGTATTTCTATGACGTTCTTGTGCAGGAATTCGAGATATGCAGCAGTATTCAAATCTCGTCGTTCAGTTTCGGTCACGTGGAGAAGGCTAGCGCCGCCGTGTCCTCTGATGTCAAAAAGCGACACAATGCAGCCTGGGCTGAATGGAGCCCCCATCAACTCCATGACGTTTTTGCTGACCCTGTGGTGTTCCATCGATTCTCGTCTTAGTTCTTTGCGTAACGTCGTGAATGGCTTCGGGACTACGCGGCAGCGCAAGGCATTTATTTGATCATCGCTCCACTTCAGAACGATTCGCGATCAACTGCGCGCCCGGATCGCTGGGTAACGTCAAGCCTGCGATTCATCCTGGCGCCAGCAGGGCGTCGAAATAGGCGATGGTCTTGGTGAGGCCGTCGCGCAGGGGCGTGCTGGGGACCCAACCGAGCTTGGCTCCGGCCTGGGAAATGTCGGGTTGGCGCTGCCTGGGATCGTCCTGCGGCAGGGGCCGATGGACGATCGGTGACTTACTTGCGGTCAGCTCCAGCACCAGCTCGGCGAGTTCGAGCATGGTCGATTCATGAGGATTGCCGAGATTGATCGGCCCGGTGACCTCGTCGGAGGTCGCCATCAGGCGCATCAGGGCGTCGACCAGGTCGTCCACATAGCAGAACGAGCGCGTCTGGGCGCCGTCGCCATAGATGGTGATCGGCTCGCCCTTGAGCGCCTGAACGATGAAATTGGACACCACCCGTCCGTCGCCCGGATGCATATGGGGGCCGTAGGTGTTGAAGATCCGGGCGACCTTGATGCGCAGCCGGTGCTGTCGCCAGTAGTCGAAGAACAGGGTCTCGGCGCAGCGCTTGCCCTCGTCGTAGCAGGAGCGCGAGCCGATCGGGTTCACATGCCCCCAGTAATCCTCGGTCTGGGGATGGACGTGCGGATCGCCATAGACCTCGGAGGTGGACGCCTGGAGGATCCTGGCCCTCACCCGCTTGGCGAGACCCAGCATGTTGATGGCGCCGTGGACGCTGGTCTTGGTGGTCTGCACCGGGTCGTGCTGGTAGTGCACCGGACTGGCCGGGCAGGCCAGGTTGTAGATCTCATCGACCTCCACATAGAGCGGGAAGGTCACGTCGTGGCGGACGACCTCGAAGGCCTTGTCATCCATGAGTTCCAGGATGTTGTTCTTCGAGCCGGTGAAGAAGTTGTCGACGCAGATGACGAAATAGCCGCCCTCGAGCAGACGCCGGCACAGGTGCGAGCCGATGAACCCCGCCCCGCCCGTCACCATCGCCGTCTTGCGCGTCGTCATTCAGCCTCCAGGGATTCCGGCGCCAATGGGGGCCGGCCTAACGTAATTGGGGCGGCTGTCCCAATGCTCGTTGTTCGATATCACAGGGTGGCGCCGAGCCTCATCAGGCGGATCAAGGCGCGCCCTGATGGGCCGCCACCTCGACGTTGTAGCCGATCTGAGTGACGCTGTTCACGAGATCGAAGAACTTCTTGACCTCGAAGATGTCGGAGCGGGTGACGTAGACCAAGTCGTCCGGCTGTATTTCGAAGTTGTTGGCCACAAACGGCGACTCTGGGTCGCGGAAGTTCAAGCGATAAACGATCGGAACGCCCTTGGCGGCCGGCGGCAGACTCACACCTAACGCACGCGCGACTTCTGGGCGCTCGAAGCGGAACAGCAGGACCGACTTGGCGTTCGCGGAAAAGGTGTCCAGGCCGCCAGCCCGCGAGATGGCGTCTGCGAGCGTTATGCGGTCATCGCCCATTGCCGTGTTGTCATTGTGAATTAAGGCGCCGAAGGAGGCGTATCTTCGGGGCCGGTCGAGCAAGACGACGCGGTCCTCGGGCGCCAGTCGAATGTTCTGCACCGGATCGTCCATGACCAGGGAAAGCGGAACCTCGACCCGTTTCTCCCCACGATATACGGCCAGCGCGAGGTCAGGCGCCGGCTTCACCGGACCGCCCACCTCGGCCAGGATGTCGAGCAGACGGTCATTGTGGGGCGCGAGTTGGACGCGGCCGGGCTGGCGCACTTCGCCCAAGACCGAAACCGAGTTCGCGTTGCTGGAGGTCACGGTCACGGTCACCTGCGGATCGACCGCCCGTCCGCGAAGCGCCCGCTGGATGGCGACGGCGGCTTCCTCAGTGCGCAAACCCGCGACATGCACCCGACCGGCGAAGGGCACCGCCAGGGCGCCGTCTGGGCTGACGGTCAGCCCTGGAATTGACTGGCTGGTGCCTCGCGGCTCCGACCCCGCGGCCGGCGGAGACGTGATGTGGCCGACGCTGCCACCCACCGCTTGCATGGCCTGGGACACCGTGCTGGAGAAGAGTCCGTTTCCACCCGGCTCGAAAACCGCCACCGTCAGCGTGTCGCCCGGCGCGATGATGTCGTTGGGCAAGGCGCTGGAGTCGTTCATCAGCCCCGCCAGGGCGGCGGGGGGGTTTGCGGCGATGGTCTGTGTCGTAGCGAGCGTCAGGTCGACAAGAGCGTAGCGCGCCGCCTTAGCTTCCCTCGGGATCGATCGCGTCGAAGGTCCGTCCTCCGGCAATGTGCCGCAACCGGCCAGCGCCGCAGCCAGGAGAGCGACGCTCCCGAGACGCTGGATTCGACCTCCGGATGCACGGGACCTGGTCATAGACTCTCCTCCGCCGGCGGGCGTGTCTTGATCGGATAGTGGCTCCCGATGCCCAATATCGGGGATTAAAACAAGGTGGTTCGCCCCTGGCCGGCCGGCGCGGTGGGCCTCTCGGGCTTGCGCTCGACCTCTGGCAAGGCGAAAAGGGGCGCGGCGCTCAGCGTCGAGCGGACTGCCGGAGTCGAGGATGAAATTCGAAGGGCCGTCGAGTTTTCGGACCGACGCGCGAACAAATGAACGGGAGACGCGGAGTTCGAGCGCGGCCGCCCCGTGGTTCAAGCGCATCCCACCGATGTTTGCGATCCTCGTCGTCGCGCCGACCCTGATCGCGACGATCTATTACCTGTTCATCGCCGCCCCCATGTTCGTTTCCGAGACGCAGTTCATCGTCCGTGAGAAGAGCAGTGGCAGTCAGTCCATGCCAGGCGCGGGGGGGCTTCTGGCCAGCTTCGGCCTCGGCGGCGCCTCCCAGGACGATGACCAGGCCGTGCTGGGCTACCTGACCTCGCGCGACGCGGTCGCGGATCTCGAGCGCAACCACAGTCTGCGCGCCATGCTCGAGAGGCCCGGCGCCGACTTCGTAGCGCGCTTCCCGCGCCCCTTCGAAAGCCAGACAGGGGAAGACCTCTACAAGGCCTTCAAGCGCTTTCTGGTTGCGGGCATATCGCCGCAGACCGGCATCACCACCCTGCGAGTTACCGCCTTCCGTGCGGAGGACGCGCATGAACTCACTTCGGCGCTGCTGGCCGACGCCGAGGCCATGGTGAACCGCATGAACGAGCGTTCGCTGACCGACACGGTCGGCCAAGCCGAGCGCCAGCTGGCCGATGCCGAGACGGCCGCCGCGAACGCTCAGACGGCCCTGACAGAGTTTCGCAATCACGAACGGATCGTCGATCCCGCCCTCTCCACAACGGCGGACGTCGAGCTCATGGCAACGCTTGAGGCGCAACTGGCCAATCTCAAGGCGGAACGCGCCGGTCTCGCGGCGTCCGCACCAAGCAGCCCACAATTGCCGGTGCAGGACCGCAACATCGCCGCCTACCAGACTCAGATCGATGCCGAGCGGGCGCGAACAGCCGGGCAGGCCGACTCGCTAGCCCCGAAGCTCGGCATCTATCAGAGGCTGCAGGTCGACCAGGAGATCGCCGCCAAGTCACTCGAAGCGGCCGAGGCCACCCTGGAGAGTTCGCGGCTGGAAGCCATGCGCAAACAACTCTATCTCGAACCGCTGGTCATCCCCAACCTGCCCGACAAGTCCGAGCAGCCCCGGCGCCTGAGGTCTATCGTCACCGTGCTCGTGAGCTCGCTGGTGGCCTACGCCGCGATCTCGCTGACCGTGGCCGGCTTGCGGGAACACCGGCAGGTCTAGGATCCAAAACCGCGTATGCTCACCGTCGAGGGCCTGACCAAACGATTTCATCGCGACGGCAAGATCCGGACTCTGTTCGAGGACCTTTCGTTCGAACTGCCTAAGGGAGGACGCCTTGGGCTCCTCGGCCGCAACGGCCAGGGCAAGTCGACCCTGATCAGGATTCTCGGCGGGGTGGTCTTGCCCTCGGACGGCGCGGTGAGCTGGGCGATGTCGTCATCCTGGCCTCTCGGCTTCGACGGCGGCGTCCAGGGGGGAATGACGGGCTACGACAACGTCAAATTTATCGCCCGAATCTATCATCACGACCCGCATGAGATGATCGCCAGGGTCGACGACTTCGCCGAACTCGGCGAGGCGTTGAGGATGCCGGTCAAATACTATTCCGCCGGGATGCGCGCCCGTCTCAGCTTCGGTATTTCGTTGGCGATCAAATTCGATTGCTACCTGATCGACGAGGTGATCGCCGTGGGCGACGCCGCGTTCCGCGAGAAGTGCGACCACATGCTGTTCGGAGCGAATCACGATCGGGCCTTCGTCATCGCCACCCACGATCTCGCGCTGATTCAAAACGTCTGTGAGACGGCGATCATCATCGAATCAGGTCGCGCCAAGGTTTTCGACGACGTCGATACGGCGATCGAGATCTATCACGCCATCTGCGCCGAGGACGCAGAGGAATTGGAACGCGCCTCGGCCGGAAGAGGCCGCGTCGCCGCCAACTAGGCGTCCCGTCAGCGGGCTCCGCCTTTTGAAGAGGATCTGGCCTTGGTCAAATGCAACAGTTTGCGTGATAATGAGTTATGCTGGCCTTGCTCCAGGGTCTGACGACACGCTGAACGTTGAAATTGGAAGTCGAGCTGCACGTGAAGCCGAGCGAATCTGAATCGTCCGTGTCGCAGTCCGAACAGCGGGGAGCCTCCGTGGCGCAAGGCCGCATAGCCCTGAGCCCCGCGGATTTCCTTGGTGTCGAGCCCAGGGGCGCCGCAGGCGTGTTCGACTTGACGGGCCGAAGCAGACGCCTGCTCCATGGCCCCCACACCCGGGTGGAGCCCGGCGTGTGGCGCGCGCGGGTTCGCCTTGAGATGTCGGAAGATGCCGGCAAGCGCCAGATCGTTCTCTATTTCGGCGTGAACCCCTATTCAGCGATCGACCTGCCTTATGGCGCAGAGGGCGTGCATGAGGTCGAGTTGGATACGCTGGTGACGACCACCAACGAGGTCGAAATCTGGCTCTGGCTCAAGCGTGCGGCCTTCCATGGGGTGGTGCGGCTGCTGAGCGCATCGATCGAACGGGTAGGCGACGTCAGCGATTGGGCCGCTGAGCCGCGTCCGGGCGCGATTCGCGCGGTGAAGTGACCGCCCTTGCGCGAGCGGCCGGGCCCTGCCAGTCACCACTGTGTTCGGATGTCTACGGCGCTCCACAATGAAACGCATGACGCCGCGACAGCGAGTCTTCCAAAGTATTCGAGGGCCTGAGTCGCCGTCGACCTCGCGCACTTCCTGGGACGAGGCGACCATGTCGTCGAAGTGAGCGCGAACCTCAGGTGTTACACCGTGAAGACGTCCAGCGTTATGGGCGGGACGGCTGGATACCTTCGAGATGACCCCAGCAGACGTCAGCGAGCCTGTTCCGCCGATCGGATCTTCTCCAGGATCGCGATCCGGCCAAGGACATCGTCGCTCGCACAGAAGGCCATCGCCGAAAGACCCAAAAGGAAGCCGCCCGGCCGTTGCCGCCCCATGGAATCGGCGCATTCGAGGTCGATCGAGACACCGCCGTGCGTGTCAGTCCAGCCGGTAGCCACGAGCCAGGTGGGGTCGATTTCGAGGCCAGCGAACGCGTTGGCGCGGCCGCCCACCGTGACCAGCATCCCAGTATGCTCGAGGTTGAGGTGGCCCGGCGTCTGGGCGCGAAGATAGAAGCGAACCTCCGATTTCGCCGCGAGCTCGGTCGGGAATTGCAGTCTCGCGCGGCGGCCGCTGATCCAGCGAACCTTCGCCTCCTCCTCGCGCCAGCCCGCCCGACCGTCGACTCCCAAGGACTGAAGGTCCACGGTTAGGGGCTCATCCGAGTTGATCGACACCGCGCCGACGGCGGGGCCACCCCATTTCAGGGTGGCGATCTCGCGCGGCGCCTCGCCATCGGTCGGATTGAGAAGGAACGCACGCATATAGGCGGCCATTGCGGCCTCCGGGCGCCCGGCCGCTCTCTCCCGTTGCGCCGTCCTCAGGTAACGATTTCCCCTCAACCGGCGGATTTCAGACTTCAGCTTCGTCGAGCTCATCAGCCTGGGGCGCCCCGAAGGCCGCGTTTGTGCGCGCGCCCCCAACGCCGAGGAGGGGCCAGCGGCGAGGGCTGGATCATAGCCGCCGAGGGCGACAAGCTCGCGGGCCACGTTCGGGTCCATCGGATTGAGGTCGAAGGCCTTCCGGTAGGATGCGACTGCCGCCTCTTTCTGTCCGAGAAGCTTTTCCAGGTGGCCCTTGTTCAGATGGACGTCGGAATTGGACCCATCCAGCTCGATCGCCCGGTCATAAGCGTTCCGGGCGGCGGCATGGTTTCCCGCCTCCTTGCAGGCATGGCCCAACTGCACCCAGATCGCGAAGTCGCGCGGCCTGAGCTCCAGATAGGCGCGATATTGGACCACCGCCTCGGCCCAGACGCCGTGATCGCGAGCGTGATCCCCTGAGCTCCGGATACGATAGGCGGGGCCGCCGACCAGGGCGCGTATCCGGGACAGGCCAAACGTCATCCACCCCTCCCTTCGAGTCGACCCGTCGCAAGATCGATCGCGCGAGGCCCGTCAGCACGCTGGTCACCTACAAATCGAGCGGCGCTGCGCATCGCTCCCGGAACTTTCGTGTGAGCGCCTTGGAAGACGCCGCGCGCGACGGTGGCGGCCGCCTGCTGGCTCATGCTCACTTCTCGATGGCTCCAAGGTCCGCGGGAAACAGGACCATGGCCCCCCGGGTTGGACTTTTGGCCCAGAAGTCGCGGTCGGGCGCAGAGTCGCGATCGGAGACGCCGTCGGCCGGCGGTCTAAAATATTGGCCCATGATGAAAGCGCGTCCTGTGGGATCCCTCACTATGCTTCCATATTCCTCGGGGTTGGACGGCAGGGCGACACCATTCACCTGGTGGAATACCCCGACCCCCAGAGGCTGGATCGCGCGGGCGGCGGCAAGGCGAAAGCATCCTGGCTGGCCGTCTTGAGGCCCGGAGCATCCGCTGCCGCCGAGCGCCGCCAACGCATAGATAGTTCCGTGGTCGGACCATAGTTGACGCACATCGACGATGGTGTCGCTTAGCGGATCGCCAGCCACCGGTCCCCACACAACCGGTCCGGTGTCCGCGAGGACAACCTTCCCGCCCTGATCAGGGACGACCCAGCCCTGGGGCGAGAGCGCCAACTGCGCCCCCCGAGTCGTTGAGCCTTGGAACTTCCCGTTGGCGCCGTCGACCACCAAGCTGGACCAGTAGACGTAAAGGCCGCCACGCCAGACCAGCAGTTTGCCGACCGCGCCGGCGATAAAGTGGCCGCCAACGTGATGCCCGCTCACCGCGACCGTGGTGCGTGACAGATCGATTGACTGTGTTCCGCGATCGTAGACGCCGACACATGTGGAGGTGCCGTCCACGCCATAGTTCCCGCCGTTAGGGAGAATGCATTCGAAGGACACCAGAACCTCACCCCGGTACGTGACGACCGAAGGATCGTAGGCGGACTCGATATAGGCTCCCGCAAAGGGTCCGCCTGTAATCTTGGCGCGCGGCTGGCCTGTCGCGGGATCCGTCGAGGTGTCGAGAACGGCCTTTTGGGCGGTCATCCGTCCCGTTCCCCAATCAAGGCTATTGAGCGTCAGCGCCCATCGATTTTTCGCGCCACCACCGCAATCCATGGCAAAGCGTTTGGGAATCTGGCCTTTGGCGTCGAGTAGAAAGCGTCCGACGAACTGATTTGTCGCCCCTGGCAATTGTGAGAACGCCACGGCGTTGCATCCCGGCGCGGCGATGACTCGAGCATCGGCCCAGACTGAACGGGTTGGCGCGGCGTGACTTGCCAGCGGAAGAAGCGCCCAGGCGATGATCGCAATGACGGACCGCCATACCTGGCTCCCAATCCGCGCCGGCCTACCCATGCCCTGCCGAGTCGGCGTCATATCTCCCTCCACCATTCAGCCCGTCGCTTGCGAGAGGGGCAGTGTTTCACGCACACTGCCCCATACGCCCATTCGGCTCTTCAGTTCCTCGAAGCGCGTTTCAGCGAGCGCGTAGAGCTTATCGTCGCAATCAATTAGATCGGCCAGAAGCTCCCGCAGTTTTGGCGTGAGGCTCACGGGCCCGACCGCCGAAAGGTCTGGCCGCACGCCCTCGAAATCCATCCATCGATTGCGCCACTCGACCGTCTCTGGGACCTTGAGGCCCACGGCGCGAAAGATGCATTCTACGGACTCTCCCATCCGATGCGTCAGTCCGACGGCGTCGAGGGACGCGATCCGACTCCAGGCCCGCTCGAAGGCCGAATCTCTCGCCGGACCACGAGGAAGATTCGTCCCCACAGCGTTCGCGCCAAACACGTGAAGGTACGCATTGTCGATCCTCGGCGACGACCTGACCGTTGGATGCCGAAAGAACGCCTCAGGCTCGAGCGATCTGGCCAGCGCGACGAACGGGTTGAGCGGCTCAGCGGCTGCGTCATGGGCTCTGTGATACCGATAAAACGAAATCAACCTATCCAGCGGATGACGAAACATCGCCACCCTCACCACCTCTACTG
>Ga0302310_10001111_pt1 | contig 23282 bp, 17 predicted proteins | sample III_Palsa_N1_2_FD_200451 | JGI IMG/M metagenome (GOLD analysis project Ga0302310, IMG submission 200451) | Peat permafrost microbial communities from Stordalen Mire near Abisko, Sweden - III_Palsa_N1_2 | ecosystem: Environmental > Terrestrial > Soil > Palsa > Peat permafrost | place: Sweden...
GAATATGCCCGCCGCCTGCAATTCGGCCAACGAGGCATCGAGCGCCGTGGCCGTGCGTTCAGGATTGTACCAACTGAATTCTCTCTGGTCGCGGGTGAAGCGCGCACCCGTGGTCAGGTTCAATTTATCCGTCAAATGCCAAATCACGTCGCCATAGACCGCCTCTGATTTGGAGATATTGTGATTAATCATGTCCTCGGACCACGGATCGCCCAGCAGGGTAATCGGCACTCCCGCGGCCGCCAACGCTTGCGATATCGGTGTGTACAGCATGAAGCCTTGTGTGTTCTGCAGGATCGTGTCGATGCTGTTGGTATAGAAATTCAGCTGACTGGTCTGATGGGCATCGTCATAGTAGTAGCTCACACCCCCCACCCAGTCCGCGATATCGTTCTTTCCCGATAGTTTGAATTCTTGCGAATAGCTGGTGTTACGCTCGATATTCACATCGTCGAAATACAAGTAAATGCGATCGGTTCCGTCCTGGCTTTCCCGGTTGTACGTGTCGAAATGCCGGTACGCCGAAATGGAGGTTAGTGCGCCGAAGCTGAATGGGTGTTCCACGCGCAACGTAATGCCATCGAAATTGCGTGTTTCCCGGTTGCCGACCGTGTCGTTGTACACGGGGGTCGTGCGGGGATCGAGGTAGTCATTGGTATCCGGGGTGATCGACGGCAATCCCGAGGCCGCCGGTAAATCGACGACGCCGATGGCCGGCCGTGCTGGCTGATTCAGACGTTCGTTCTCCCACGTAAGATTCACCACCGTATCGCCTGGCGCATTCCAACCGAGTTGCGCGCGCGAGCCCCAGTCGTCGTTCTTCTCGTAATACTGTCCATCGCCGGCATCTCGCAGCCAGCCACGGCTTTGGTTGTCGACGAAACTGATCCGGAACGCCAGGTCTGACGTGATCGGGATGTTCACCATGCCATCGACGTAGCGCTCACCATAGTTGCCGAAACGTACCTTCGCGTTCCCCTCCAGATTGAAGTCGGGCGCATTGGTAACAATGGATATGGCGCCGCCGGCGCTATTGCGGCCGAACAGGGTGCCCTGAGGCCCCTTCAGCACTTCGACCCGCTGTATGTCGTTGAACATGAGCAACGCGCCGCCGCTCTTGCCCGCGTAAACTCCGTCCTCGTAAATGCCGATGGGAGAATCCGTACCGATGCCGAAGTCGGTCACGTAAATGCCGCGCAGTCCATAATTCGGCTGGGTCGGTTGATCTCCACCCACCACGAGCCCGGGCACATAACCGTCCATTTTCGATAGATCCGTGGCCGCGAGGGACTCGATCAGCTTGCCCGTGACGATTTGAATGGGAATGGGTACGTCCTGCACGATCTGTGACCGGCTTTGCGCCGTGACCACGATGGCGCCCAGTTCGGATTCATCATCGGGCGCCGGCGTGTCGGCGGCGAAGACTTCCGGCGACGCGCACATCAGAAGCGTCGCGGCGCCCGCACCGAAGAGAGCGCACCGCGCTCCGCGTCCAAGGAGCTTGCTTCGCATCATCATTTTAATTCTCCCTAACAGTCGGTTTTGTCGATCAGGAAATGCAATCACCGGGCCACTCGGCAATCCACTCGCGGATTAATGCAACGCCCTCGTGATGCGTGGTGTTGCGACCCTGCTCCGGCATCATGACGCCGGGCTCGCTCGAGGTCATGCGATACGGCAATATCGAGTCGTCCGGCTTGCCGGGCACGATATCCATGAAGTGATCGCCGGTGCCGCGGCCGGCTGCCACCGGCGGCTTGCACATGCCAAGATGGCGGTCGGCTGGGGCCGACACGGTCAAGTCCAGAGACGTGGTATTTGCCGGCCCCTTCGGGTTGTGGCAATGACCGCAATTGATGTCGAGATACGCGCGGGCGCGCGCATTGATGGGCTGCGTGGTATCTCGCCAGTTCGCATTCCGGGGCGCTGTCGCACTGGTGGGTGCACCCGTGAGATAGCCTAATTCAGTCCACCGCACCAATTGATTGGCACTGCCGTTGGCATAGACAAACTCGCGATTGAGGTGCCGGGCCTTGGGACCAATGGGCGCGATGGTCTTCGTTTTGAGATCCACCACATGACAGCCGGCGCATTGATTTTCGTTGGGCACCACGTAGGTAAAGGCCTCGCGCGACCCATCGTCGGAAACCAACTCCAGGGGCATCACATCGCCGGTGCGGGAAAGCTCCGCTTCGGTCTGCGCCGCGTTCCACACATAAGGTAAGGCGTCCCAGCCCTGTTCACGGCGTACCAATACCCGCGTCTCGATCAAGTGCACTTGGGACAGGTTCAAACCGGAGGTGCCGCTGACATGATCGACGAAATCCGCCGACTGATCGTAGGTACGGGCCACCGCGGTGGCACTCCTCGCAGCGCCCTTCGGGAGCGGGTAATAGAAAGTCTTGGTGATCACCGTGCCTACTGGAAAATCGAAGGTGGCATCGGCGTCGTACTTGGCCGCCATGCCGGCCGGCATCCAGACGGTCCGCAGCTTGTGAGCGTAGTCGCTGAACAGCGGTGTATTGAGATCGTAGGCCACGACGCCGGTATTCAGCGCCAGCCTGCCGCCGTCGGCATACACCATTTGCCAGTCGCTGAGTTTTTCCGGCCTGCCGTTCGGGAAGAAATGCGGGGGACGTGCCTCGCGCGCGCAAGCGCCTACGGCGAGCGCCGCGATGAGCAGCACCAGACCATAGACCGGCAGCGACCGCGAGCGATTCAACTGTTGGGCAGCTCAATCGCAGCGAGCTTGGGCAACTCGCATTGGAAGGACGCCGTGTCCACCTTCGGGTGACTGTACTTGTCCGGCCCGTCGGCGTTCAGTACCTCCACGCCGTTTTGCACGCAAATGCGTTCCGCCGCCGGCGGCAAACCGTTGACCAGATTCTTCGAATCCTGATAGCCGTCCCACAGGACGTCCGGGAAATGGCCGTTCAAGCCGAACATGGACACTTTCAGCGCCTTCAGCTCCACACCGTCCGGCGAATCGCCGCCGCCATGGAAGCGGTTGCCATACACGTAGATGGCACGAGGATACGGATCGTACTTCGGATCCACGCCCGGACGGTTGTAATAGTTGGTGGAGAAATAGCTGGAAATAATGACATTGGCCGTCTGGTTGTCGGCAATGTCGTTGTCGAAAATCTCCACCTTGGGGTTGGAATTGATCACCACACCCGAGCCCGCCGGTACGCTCGCCACCGCGGCGCCCTTGGCGGCGAAGTTATCCAGGTTGTTCGCAAGGGACTTGTTGTGGAATACGCGGGTGGACTCGCCGGCTTGCGCGAGATTCGGCATGTTGAACACCAGGATACCGCCGGTGTTGCCGGTGGCCGTGTTCTCATACACATCCGCGCCGATGGTGTTCTCGATCTCGATGCCCGCGACATTCTTCTCGGCGCGATTGCGCCGCACGATGACATTGTGCGACTGGCCGACGTAGATACCGGCATCCGAGGCCCCGATCGCCGCGGAGTCCTCGATCAGAATGTTCTTGCTGCGCACCGGATAGATGCCGTAGGCGCCGTTGGTGGTTTTCGGTCCGCCCGTCCACTCCACGCGCACATCACGAATGGTGATGTTCTCGCCGTCGTTGATCTTGAGACCGTCGCCCTTGCTGTCCTCGATGGCCACATGCTCGAGGGTAAAGTCGTTGGCATAGACCAACATGCCTTCGGGACCCGACACTTCGTTCTTGAACGACAGGATGCTTTTGCCCGAGCCCACGCCGCGAATCGTCACCCCGTTGGCGCGTAGGGTGAGCACGCGATCGAGCGCATGCAAACCTGCGGGGATTTCAATAACCGTGCCCGGCTTGGCGTCGAGGAACTGTTCCTGCAAGGTCTTTTGAAATGCCAGGTCGGCCGCCGTCAAGGCCTGAGGATTACCGCCCTCCTTGGCGCAGCCGGCGACGAGTGCAAGGAGAATGACCGTACTTAGTTTGCGCATAGCCCATCACCCTCAAGCTGGCGAAGCCTGTAATTTGCGCTCAATCAAACGGTCACAAAGAGGGGCATCGGTGCATGTCATGGGGGGCAAATCGGCCAACCGCGCGTGGCCGATCAAGCCACACGGGAGCTTACCGTGTTCTGCGGGGGGCTCCCCCGTGGATTACGGGCTATACGCGTGACGCATGGCCGCGGGCGGCGCGCCCGTCCAGCGCTTAAATGCTCGGCGAAATTCGCGTGCGTCCGAAAATCCCACTTCGCTGCCGATCTCGGCGACGCTCAAAGCGCCCGCAGTCAGAAGTTCCAGCGCGCGCTCGGTGCGCAATTGATTGTGGATCTCGCGAAACACCCGTCCGGAGGCAGCCAAATGGCGCCGCAGGGTCCGCTCGCTCAGGTGCAAACTCTGTGCAATCTCAGTCAGCGTGGGACTCTCGGTGAGGCGCAACCGCAGAATTCGCTCCACCGAGGCGACGATTTCGCTCTGGCGCTTCACTAGCGCCGCCTGATCGCGGCAAATGGCCAAGGCTTGCTGCGCGCTGATCGGACTATGAGTGGGCAGCTTCATGTCCAACCAGCGCGGCTCCACGATCACGCGGTTATGGCTGCAGCCGAAGCGCACTTCACACCCGAATAGGGAACGGTACTCCGCCTCATAGCCGGGAGCGGGGTACGTGAGTTCCAGCCGCAGAGGTTTGAACGACTGGCCGGCGAGGGTACGCGCCAGGATTAGAGTGCTAGCGAACAATTCCTCGCAAAGAAAAATGAGATTCTCATGATCGGCGAAGCGTGGGCGCGCCACCATGGCGACATTGCCGTTGCCCGCCCCTTCCAATTCCACATCCATCATCGCATGGCTGACAATGGCGTTCTCGACGCCGATGGCGATCGCCTCGCCAAAGGTGCGCGCCGTCATCATGGCCAGACCCACGATACCAAAGGACCCGATGGAACAATGCATTCCCACCCGCAGCCCGATATCGGCATGCGGAATGGCCCGCAGCGCGCGCTTGAGAATGAGGCTGGCCTGCCGGTAGGAAATACGCACCGAGGCATCGTCGATCTGCGCGCGTGTAATGCCTTGGCCCGTGAGCCAGGGTCCTACCGGTACATGCTCTCGATCGGCGAGTTCTGCGAGCCCCGCCAGTATTCCCGTGGGAATCACCGCCGCCGTGTAACGAGCGTCGATCAGGGGCTTTCCAAGAGCCGGCATAGGCCGAGCCGCCGCGGTTTTGCGCTGAGCCGTCATGCGCCGATGGTAGCGGGAAGCCGGCCGGAAGTCGCCTCCCTGCCGCTGGCTAGGGCAACCCGACGGACGGTCCCGACGTTATTGTGGCGCCGAACTCGCGACCAAGCGCCGAAACGCCGCCACGACGGCCGGTTGGGGTCGCCGAATGGCGGGGATATTTTGATAGTCCTGCCAACCGCCGCCTAGACTCTTGTACAGCCGCACGAACTGTTCGCCCTGGGTTACCTGCGCCTCCGCATACTGCCGCTGCAGATCGTAGAACTCGCGCTCGGCATCCACCACATTGAGAAAATCCGTCAATCCGCGATCGTAGCGCTGGGTCGCCAAATCCACGGCACGCTGGCCGGCGGTCATGGCATCCCCCAACGCTTTTAGCCGATCCTGTTGAGCGGCGTATCCATCCACGGCCGTATCGACTTCTTGCACGGCGTTCACGATGGTCTTCCGGTAATTCATCAGCTGCGCATGCGCTTGCAAGTCCGCTATGTTGACCTGTGCATCCAGCGCGCCAAAATCCAATAGCGGCCACGTGGCGCCGGGGCCAAACGACCAGATATGTTTGCCGATGTCGGGCGTGGTTCCCCACCCCTGAGACTGCGATCCGATCGAGCCGATCAAACTCACTTCGGGGAACAAGCTGGCGGTGGCCACTCCGATGCGGGCCGTGGCCGCGGCCAGTTGGCGTTCGGCCTGCTGAATGTCGGGACGGCGCTTCAATAAATCGAGCGGCACCCCCGGCGCCACGGCGCCCGGCATGGAAGGAATGAGGCCGGGTGCCGCGAGTTCCTGCGCCATGGTTTCAGGGTATTCGCCGAGTAGCACAGCCAGCGTGTACTGCGCCGCGCGCACCTGGGCATCGAGAGGCGCCACTTGCGCCTGCATGGTGTCGAACTCGCGCTGGGCCAGCGCTACATCGAGCTCATTGGTAATACCGCGTTGATAGCGAATATTCACAATGCGCAGCGATTCGCTGAGGACGTCGCTCGCCTGGTGGAGAACGCCCGCCTGCATTTGGAAACCCCGCAGGTCGATATAGGCACGCACCACATCGGCGACCACCGAGGTCAAGACACCGTTGCGAGCCGCGAGCTGCGCCTGGGCATCGGCCCGCGCGGCCTCGAAGGCCCGGCGATACTTGCCGAAAATGTCGATTTCCCACACCGCATCGAAGCCCGCGATGGTGTTGATGTGCTGCAGGCCGGCGCCGGTATCGGCCGACCGGAGCGCCGACGATGCGCGTCCCTTGGTCAAGTCCGAGCCGGTGCCGCGCGCCGCCGCCGCGCTAGCGTCGATTTCCGGAAGCGCGGTTCCGATCACGACGCTTTCGTAAGTGCGCGCCTGCTGCAGGTGAGTGAGCGCAATGTCGAGATCCATGTTGGACCGAATGGCCCGCTCGACCAGCGAATCCAGCTCGCTGTCGTTCAGCGACTTCCACCACTGCGCCAGATCGACCGTGACGGCAGAGGGTCCGCTGGCGGTGCCGACTGCATTGAGGTTGCCGGCTGCATTGGCATTGGCCGCGAACTGCGCCGGCGCATCGGGCTTCGGCGTCCTATAATTTGGCCCCACCGCGCAACCTGCGGCACTGGCGATGATTCCGATGACCAAGAGCCGCAGCGCTTTCATGGCATTCTTCAGCGCTGCGCCGCCAACGGCTTGGCGGCGGGGGCCGACACCCCGAGAGCACCGGCGGCGGGCGCCGTGTTCGGTGCCGCGGCCTCGTTGGCCGTCACCGCCTGACCTGCGCCGATTTGACTGCTGATGTTGAGCACCAAACGGTCGCCGGGCTTGACCCCCGAACCCAGTTCGACCAGGTTGCCGTTGTCGCGAGCGATGGTGACATTCGTGAAGTCAATTTTGCTGTTGGCGTCGAGCTTGGCGACCTGCGTGGCGCCGGGGCGGAATATCAGGGCGGCCGCCGGCACTTCCACCGACCCGCGAGGCTGCAATTGAAAGGCCACGTTCACATACATACCCGGGACCAGCCGATGCTCCGCATTCGGCATGTCCACCTCGACGCGCATGGTGCGCGCCTGGGTACTGATGGATTCGGCGGAGCGCGCAATTTTCCCCGAGAACGAACCGCCCACGGCTCCGGTGGCACGAATCTGCGCCGGTACTCCCGGGTTCATTAGCTCACCGGATGCGCTCTGCGGCACATCCACGTAAATGCGCAACGGATCGGTTTGACTCATACGATACAGCGGCGTCGTGGTCGAGCCGCTGCCGGCGGTCACCAACATGCCCACGTCAACCTTGCGCTCCGTAATAGTGCCGTCGAAGGGCGCCACTACCCGCTTGAATTCGGTGAGCGCCCGGTACTGATCGACCTTGGACTTGTCCAGGGCGACCTGCGCATGGGCCGCGTACAGCCGGGCCTCCGAGCTCTGGTAGTCGGCTTTTTTGGATTCCCGCTCCTGCTCCGACACCACACCCTTCGGCGCATCGCGCCAGCGTTCATGGGTGGTCTTGCTGAATGCCGCTTCCGCTTCACGCGCCGACACCTGCGCTTGCGAGGCCTCCAGCGACGCTTTCGCCGCCGACAATTCGGCATCCAGTTCCGGCGTCTCGATGGTGGCGAGTACCTGACCCTTATTGACGTGATCGCCGATATCCACCACCCAGTTCGCCACGTAGCCGTTGACCCGGGCGTAAATAGTGGCGTCGTACCAAGCCGCCGTCTGTCCCGGCAGCACCAGGTCCTGCCCGACCGTCACTGGACGAGCGACCACCACATCCACCGGAGGCGGCGCCGAATACGCGGTTTCGCTGGCCTTCGCGACGGACCGTTCATCCATGAAGCGGAAAATGCCCACGGCGATGAACCCCAGCAGCAACAGCCCCGCGGCAATGACGACGCCGGTTTTCATGCGGCGCTCGGTGCCGGGTCGAAATTCGGTGGACACCGCACCCTCCTCCGATCGCGCCGTGTCATCGGGCACTGTTTGCTCTGGATCATGCGGTTGCATTGGCACTACCTACGGTGGACGGAGCTGCAACGCGAGCCGGTTGGCGCAGCAAGCGATACATGGTGGGGACGAAAATAAGCGTGGCAAACGTGGCGAACAGCAGGCCGCCGATGACCGCCCGCCCGAGCGGCGCATTCTGTTCGCCGCCTTCACCTATACCTAAGGCCATGGGCACCATGCCCAATATCATGGCGCTGGCCGTCATCAGCACGGGGCGTAGGCGTGTGTATCCCGCGGTGGCCGCGGCGCGCAACGGGTCATCGCCGGCCTCCATGCGTTGATTGGCAAAGCTCACCACCAGAATGCTGTTCGCGGTGGTCAACCCGATGCACATCAAGGTGCCCATCAACGCGGGCACACTCATGGGCGTCTGCGACAGGAACAGCATCCAGAGCACACCACCCAATGCAAAGGGCACCGCCATGAGCACAATGAGGGGATCGATCCAGCTTTGGAAATTCATGACGAGGAACAGGTACACCAGCACAATGGCCAACGCGATACCCGTGAACAGGCCGGTATAACTTTCACGCATGGTGTCCACCTGGCCGCTCAGAGTGACCTTGAGTGCCGTGGACGCGTCCGGCCGATGGGCCTGCAATACGGCATCGATGTCGTGCGCCGCGGAGTTCAAATCCCGTCCCTGCACGTCGGCATGCACGTCGAACACCGGCCGAATATTCGATTGTGACGTCACCATGGGAACCTCCTCTCTCCCGAAGGAGGCGAGATTCATCAATAACTGGTTCTGTCCCGCCTGCGTACCGGACGCCACCGGCATGGTCTGCAAATCCTGCGAAGAGGCGAAGGAATAGGTGGGCACCTGGACCACCAAGGGGTAGCTCACGCTGTTGCGCGGGTCGACCCAAAAATTGGGTGCCGTCTGCGCGCTCGAGTTGGTGGCCACCAGTACGTTGTTGGCCGCCTCTTGCTGCGTCACGCCCTGCTCTGTCGCCATGGCTCGGTCCATATCGACGGTCAGCGCCGGCGCGTTCGGCACCTGGAACACGTGAGAGTCGACCACGCCCGGCACTGCGCTCATGGCGTGGGCAATCTGCGATGCCAGCGTGAAGGCAGCGTCCTGATCGGGACCGGAGATGCGTACGTCGATGGGCGCCGGCTGACCGAAATTCAATACCTGATCGACAATGTCCGCCGGCTGAAAGAAAAACTGCAGCTCGGCGAAGCGCGCGGGCAAAGTGCGCCTCAGGTTGGCAATGAGTGCGGCCGTCGGAGTGTGCTTCTTCGTGAGCGAAATCAGGATTTCGCCGTCCATCGGTCCTACCGTCGCGGAATCGCTCAAAGCAATGTTGATACCGCTATAGGGCAGGCCGATGTTGTCCAGCATGACATCGATTTGATTGGCCCCCACGGTTTGCCGGATCTGTGCCTCCACTTGGGCGAAGTATTCCTGCGTCTTCTCGATTCGTGTGCCGGGCGGCGCACGCACGTGGAGCCGCATCTGGCCGGCATCCACCTGCGGAAAGAAATCTCGACCAAGCAACGGGAATAGCAGCGCGGAGACCACGATCAGCACCAGGAACGCGATGACCGTCAGCTTCGATCGAGACAGAGTCCAAGCCAGGGCGTTTCGATAGCTCTCGCGGAATTTCTCGAATCGGCTCTCGAAGCCGCGCTGCAGCCGCACGAAGGGATTGCTGGAGGCCGGGTGCACACCCACGGGGCTGTGCACGGTCTCGGCATCGAAGTCGTGCACGGCCTTGCGCATGAGGTGATTGAACAGCACCGGCACCATGGTGAACGACAGCGCCAGACTGGCCAGCAAGGCCCCGATCACGGAAAGGGACAGGGGCGAGAACAAGTACTTCGCCGTACCCTGCAGCAAGAACACCGGCACGAACACGATGCAAATGCATAAGGTCGACAGAAAAGTGGGTATGGCCACTTCGCTGGCGCCATTGACAATGGCTTGGTGTAGAGGCTCCCTCATGGCCACGTGCCGTTCGATGTTCTCGATCACCACCGTGCCGTTATCGACCAGAATGCCGATGGCCAGCGCGAAGCCGCCCAAGGTCATGGTATTCAGCGTCTGGCCCGCGAGCTTGATGAATAGCACGGCCGCCACGATGGATAAGGGGATGGCCGCCAGGATAATGAGCGAGAGTCGGATATTGCCCAAAAACAAAATTATCACCAGCGCGGTGAGACCAGCGGCCATACAGGCACTGAGCAACACGCTGTTGAGTGCGGCCTTCACGAACACCGACTGATCGAACAGAGCCTTGATCTCGACTCCCTTGGGCAGCACCTTTTGAATGTCATCGAGCGCGGAGCGGACACCGTCGATGACGGCCAGCGTGGACACACCGCCGGTCTTGCGAATCACCATCAACGCGCCCGGCGTGCCATTCACGGACACCGAGTTGGTTTGTACCTGGAAGCCATCATGGACATGCGCCACGTCCCGCATGAACACCGTGCGCCCATCGACGGTTTTTATGGGGAAGGCATTGATGCTCTCGATCACATCCGGCGAATTGTTCATGGCCAGGGTGTAGTCCTTGTCCCCGATCTTGACGTCGCCTGCCGGCAGAATGACGTTTTGGCGCTGCAACGCAGTACTCACGTCCGTGGGTGACAAGCCGCGCGCTTGGAGCGCCTGCGAATCGAGATCCGCCATGATGACCCGAGGCTTGCCGCCGTAGGGATAGGGGACTTCGGCACCGTGCACCACGGCGAGCGCCGGACGAATGATGTTTTGGCCGAGATCGTTGAGCTTGGTGTCGGGTAGCGACTTGCTGGATAGGCTCAGTTGAATAATCGGCACGTCCGTCGCACCGTAGCGCAGCACCAGCGGCGGAGTGATGTTGGGCGGCATGTACTTGAGCACCACCAACGCGCTGCTGGCCAGTTGCGAAACGGCGCGAGTGACGTCCGCGCCTTCGTGCAGGTAAATTTTCTCCACGCCCACGCCCTGGTAACTGACGGCCTCGATGCGTTCAATATCATCGACCAGGGAGGCAAGCTGCCGTTCGTGCAGGGTCAGAATGCGGTTCTGAATGTCCTGCGCGCTCATGCCGTTGTAAGTCCACACGACGGCAACCACCGGAATGTCGATTTCCGGAAAGATGTCGATGGGCATGCGTAGCGCGGCACCAATCCCCATAAGAGTAATCAGAATCAGCACGGCCACGACCGTGTAGGGCCGTTTGAGCGCTGTCTCGACGACGGACACCTAGCCTTCCTTCCCGGAACGAGAGCGGCTCGACAGCATGGCGAGTTCGGTACGCGTGTTTGCGTGCAGCTTTTCCATGATGCGGCTCACGTAGTTTTTGACCGTGCCTTCCGCCAGATTCAAGGTCTGCGCAATTTGGCGATTCATCATGCCCTCGCAGATCAATTCCAAGATCTTTTCCTCCTTGTCGCTCAGCGCCTCCGTCTCCGGTCGCGACATTCGCGGTGGCGTGGGCGCCTGCGACTCAGGCGACAGGCGACGGAATTGATCCATGACTTTCCGGGCGATCTGAGGAGTCAACCGGGATTCACCACGCCGCAATGCGCGGATGGTTTCAAGGAGTTCGGACTCTTCCGCGTCTTTCAGCAGATAAGCCTGGGCACCGGCTCGCACCGCTTCGAAGACGGTTTCATCGTCATGCAGCGTAGTCAATACCAGCACCTGGCAGGAGGGCAGAGCGCGGGTGATTTCGCGGGTGGCCGCCACGCCGCCTTTGAGAGGCATGTGCAAATCCATCAAGATCACATCGGGCTTGAGCGTCAGCGCCAGTTCCACGGCTTCGACGCCGTTGCGCGCTTGGCCGACCACTTCCATGTCGGCTTCCATGGCGAGCAGCATCGCCGCACCCCGACGGACCAGGGCTTGATCCTCGGCGATCACGATGCGTATCGCGGAATGGCCGCTTGGCTCAGTCGGTGCCACCGGATGCTCCTGAGGCGATGTTCATGAACCGCATCATGCGGTCCGATCCGCGCCTTTGGGTAGTTACTTTATTCCCTTTTTCCAGTGACTTTAGTCACTACCTGTCTGGTTGACCATTCTGGATCGCGAAGCGCGGCGCGGCGCTACGTCGCAGCGGGCTTGCGCGCCTCTTGTAACACCGCGATTTCGCGTTTGGAGAACCGGGCATCGTAAATGGATCGCGAGTCCAGGGTGCGTGCCACCAGCGTCGCTGTGACAACTACCAGTAACAGCGGCAGCACGAAGGAGCGGTCCTGGCCGGTCAACTCCATTATGAGCACCACGGCGGAGATGGGCCCATGGGTGGTTGCGGCCAACACCGCGCCCGCGCCGAGTACCGCGAACAACCCTAAGGGAACGCCAGGCCATACGGCGTTCCAAGCAAAACCCAGCACTCCTCCCAACAACGCGCCCAGGGCCAGGGACGGCGTGAATAATCCGCCGGGCACGCCGCTGCCCAGACAGAGCACCGTCGATAGCGGGCGTAGCACCAACAAGTACATGAGCAAACCGGGTGCCACTTGATTGCTGAAGGCTAGCTGGGTGATGTCCTTGCCGTTACCCAGCACCTGCGGGAAGGCGATGGACACCCACCCCAAAATACCTAACGCGATGACGGGCGCCACGAAGCGCTTCCAACCCCGCGGCTTGTGTCGATCCGCCACCGCCACCAAATGCACGTAGCCAATGGAAACCAAGCCCGCCAGCGGGCCCGCTACCAAGGTCCAACAAAGGACGGATGGCGAGGACGGGTAGGCGGGAACTACATAGGTGGGCGCATTGGGCATCCAAATCCAAGCGACGCCGGCCGCGACGGACGATGCCAGGAGTGCCGGGAGTATGAGGCGCAGCGCCAAGACTCCGCGTAGTACTTCCAAGGCAAACAGCGCACCTCCCAGCGGCACCCCATAGGCTGCCGCCATACCCGCTCCTGCGCCGCAGGCCACGAGCAGGCGCCGTTGCTCATCCGACAAATGCGCTCTATCGGAGAGCGCATTCGCGAGTACCGCGCCCACTTGCTTGGGCGCACCTTCGCGCCCCAGGGACGCGCCCATGGCCACCACCAGGATGGACAGCACAGCGCTGCCCACGGTACGCAGTGCCGGCAATCGACCCGCGAACTCGGAAATGGCTTCGGTAATGTCGATCCCGTTACCGCTCGTCAAGCGGCGCAACAGCATTTGGCCGGCTCCGGTCAACACACCGGCTCCCAGCAAGATGACCACGTGCCGCCACGGCGGCGCGGCTGCGGCGGAAATGAGCAAATTGGGTCCCGGCCACATGAAGTGCTGCACCCACTGGAGAAGCGCGGTCAGCGCGGCGGCACCCACACCGGCGCCCGCGCCCGTGAGCAACACGGCAATCCAAAAATGCACTGCACCCCGAGTCCGGAGCGTGGGCGGGATGGCAGCCATCTTTTCAGTATCCTGATTTTCCGCCATGTATGCTCATATGTCCGGACTCGAGTAATTTATTCTATGAAATTAACCGTTCCCGCGGGCCCTTTCGCGGGATATATCTTCGATTGCGACGGCACTCTCGCCGACACCATGCCGCTGCATTATCGCGCCTGGAAGCGACTGGTTGAGGAGCTTGGCGGATCCTTCTCCGAAGAATTGTTCTATCAATGGGGCGGCAGACCCACCACACGTATACTGGAGTTGTTACGCGACGAATACGGGTTGGCCGTAGCCGATGTGCACATGTTGGCCGAGCGCAAGGAAGGGTATTTCGTGGAGCTCATCCAGGAGGTAAAGCCGATCGAACCGGTGCTGGAAATTGCCCAGCGACTGCACGGCACCGCGCCCCTGGCCGTGGCCTCCGGCGGGTTTCGGCAGCTGGTGGAGCACACGCTCGAGGTCATCGGGGTTCGGCAGCTCTTCGATGCGGTGGTTTGCGCGGAGGATGTGGAGCGCCCCAAGCCCTTCCCTGACCCATTTCTCGAAGCGGCTCGTCGCTTGAACGTGCCGGCCCGCGAGTGCCTGGTGTTCGAGGACAGTCCTGTGGGCATCCAGGCCGCCCAGGCCGCGGGCATGCAGTGGGTATTCGTACCGCGCAATAATGAGGCATAATCAGCACAGGTATGAAATCAGTCACCCCCATCAGCGGACGCATTAGCTGCCCGGCCTTCGTGGAAGGCCGGGGTCTACTGCCGTGCGATCCATCCGCTGTCTCGATGAGGAACTGGTTTTATGTCATCCGATCTTGTGTCCGTCCTGCGCCTGCGAGTCGTCGCTGACGCCGACCCCATAGCCCTCGTGCGCGTGCTCGAGCGCTTCCAAAATCTCAATCTACTGCCGCGCCGTGTGCTCGCCGAGTACGGCATCGGCGACACCGTGCATGTCGAAGTCGACATCACCGGCATCCCGGAAGATATGCTCACGCTGATCGCTTCTAAACTGAGGGCGACGCCGTGTATTCGCAATGCGTACTGGCATCGCGCGTAACCGTTGAACGCGGTTGATGTTTCATGCAAGATCGACGCGTGCGCGACCAAACGAAGCTTCTTGCCGCCGTAGCGCTATTGTCGCTTACCGCGATCTTCGCTTCCCTGTCCGCCCACGCAAGCAACAAAAAGTGCCAACTTGGCAAAGTTGTTGACCTGCCGATCACCATGAATAGTTTACAGCCGCTAATCCCGGCCAAAATTAATGGCCAGGAAGCGAAGTTCATTCTCGATAGCGGCGCGTTTTACAGCATGATCAGCTCGGCCACCGCCGCCGAATACAAACTCAAGCTGTCGCCCGGGCCCTACGGACTTACCGTTGTAGGCATCGGCGGATCGACTGAGGTGCAAATGGCCACGGTGAAGGACTTCAATTTGGTTGGGGTCGACATCAAAAATGTCGAGTTTCTGGTCGGCGGCAGCGACATCGGCTCGGCGGGACTGCTGGGCCAGAATCTACTGGAAAAGTTCGACGTGGAATATGACCTGGCGAATGGAGTCATTCGACTGTTCAAGAGCGAGAATTGCGATGGCGCAAACATGGCGTATTGGATTGCGCCTCAGCAGGCGTACTCGGTGATGGACATTGACCGCATCGACCCGCTGCACCCTAACACCATCGGTAGAGGCCAGATCAACGGGCAGAAAATCCGAGTGACCTTCGATACCGGCGCCTTTACCTCCGTTCTGTCGCTGCGTGCCGCGGAGCGCGCGGGACTCAAGCCTGATTCCTCAGGTGTTGTTGACGAAGGCTACTCCTCGGGCATCGGTCGGGGGCAGGTAAAGACCTACATCGGAACCTTCGCGAGTTTCACTATTGGCGATAGCGAGGAGATCAAAAACGCCAAGCTGCGCTTCGCCGATACGCGACTGACCGACTCCGATATGCTGCTGGGCGCAGATTTCTTCGTCTCGCACCGCATTTTCGTTGCGAATAAGGAGCATCGCCTGTTCCTGACTTATAACGGCGGCCCGGTATTCAACCTATCGAAGAACTCGAGCGGCACGACCGCCGACAATCGCAATGAGACCGAAGCGCCTCCCCAGGATGCCGCCGAACTCGCGAGGCATGGGTCCGCGTTGGCCGCCCGCCGCGACTTCGTCGCCGCGCTGGTGGATCTCTCGAAGGCCATCGAACTTGCGCCCAACGAACCCGAATACTATTTCCAACGTGCGAATGCCTACGAGGCGAATGGCCAACTGGACCTCGCTCTGGCCGACTTCGATCATGTCATTACGCTCAGGCAGGATTTCTTGCCGGCCTATATCCCTCGCGCTGAAATCAAAATGCTGAAGAAGCAACGTCCCGCGGCGATTGAGGATCTCGACGCTGTGGATCACTTGGCGCCCAAAGAGGCCGACCTACGTTTCAACTTGGCGGAGATCAATGTGCACCTCGACCGCCTACCCGTGGCCATCGAGCAGTACAGATTGTGGATCCAATCACACCCGGATGATTCACGTATGGCACAGGCAATGTCAGGGCGTTGCGTCAGCAGCGCGCTTCAGAATCAAGATCTGGGTAACGCCTTGAGCGACTGCAGTACCGCTTTACGTCGGACCGACAAAACCAACAAGCATTACCCGTATCTATACGCCGACCGGGCGCTGGTGCGCCTGCGTCAGGGCGACTACGGTAAGGCGATCTCCGACTGCAACGATGCCCTGAAAATCATGCCGAACAACGCTCGGGCCCTCTACGTCCGCGCAGTCGCGGAGGCTCGCCTAAACAAAAAAAGCGACAGCGACAACGATCTGCAAGCCGCCAAGAAAATTTCCGCGGACATCGCGGAACATTACGGCAAGTACGGCATAGCCCCCTAGGGACCGCGCTCGCGCAACCGGCCTAGATAACCCGGCTACGCAACGTTCCCACCGCATCCACGGCCGCGCCCGCGCTCCCGGCAACGGCCAGCGTCAGTGCCTGCTCCAACCGGACCCGGTCGATGGGCTTGGATAGATAGTTGTTCATTCCCGCGGCAACGCATTTTTGCCGGTCCGTGGCGAGGGCATTCGCGGTCAGGGCGATGACGGGAATATGTCGGTTCGGGTGTGAGTCTTCGAAGTTGCGGAGTTGCCGCGTAGCTTCGTAGCCATCCATTTCGGGCATCTGACAATCCATCAACACCACGTCAAAGTCACGGCCGCGCAGCATTTGCAGCGCTTCGACACCGTTGGTGGCGCTATACACCTCGGCACCCAGCTTGCGCAGCAAGTGAGCGACAACCTTCTGGTTCACCACATTGTCGTCGGCCACGAGTACCCGGACCCCGGGCTTCAGCCCCGGAACGCCGGCCGTGGACGAGGCGTGCGTCGGGGCCGTGGCGGTCACCTGCTGCAGTTCGGTCAACGCGCGCACCAGCATGGCGGGCTTCGCCGGTTTGTGCAGCACTCGATCGAACAACGCCTTGTCCATGTCCGAGGAAGCACTCGACAGGTTGCGCATCAGCAAGAGACCGGGCGGCGGGGCTCCGCAGCCTCGAATAGCCTGTGCCAGCCAAGCTGCGTTGTGATCGGGCAGGGGGTGATCCACGACCACCGCAAATGGCGGCGTGCCGTCGGTCAACGACTGTCGATACCGCAGCAAAGCGGCCTGACCTGAGGTGGCCACCGAGACGTCGCCGCCGCCCGCGCGGAGGTGCTCGCAGCAAATGGCGGCCGCGCGATGGTGGCCGCAAACCACCAGCACCCGCTGCCCGTGCAACTGCGGCGCGCTCGCGTCCGTTGCGGGAACTTCGCACACGGGCAGGCGGATATTCAGAGTGAACGTGGCACCTTTGCCGGACTCGCTCTTCACCTCGATGCTTCCGCCCATGATGGCGGCCAGTTGTCTCGCGATGCTGAGGCCGAGGCCGGAGCCCCCGAACTTTCGTGTGGTGGAGCTATCGGCCTGGATGAACGGTTCGAACAATGCCTCAACGCGATTCACCGGGATGCCGATGCCGGTGTCCCAGAACACGAAAGTCAATTGTGCATCCTCATCGCCGTCGCGCGTCACTCGCAGCGACACGCCTATTTCTCCGCGTTCGGTGAACTTCGCCGCATTGCTCAATAGGTTGAGAAGAATCTGACCCAGGCGGGTGGGGTCGCCACGATAGTGGGTGGGCGTGTGCGGTTCCAGATCGACTATGAATTCCAATCCTTTCTCCGCCGCGCGGAGCGCAACCGAGTCGACGGCACCCTCGATGACCGTGCCAATGTCGAAGTCGATGGTTTCCACCTCGAGCTTGCCCGCCTCCACCTTGGAGACGTCGAGAATATTATTGACCAATGCCAATAGGGTCTGGCCGCTGGAGCGAGCAATCTCGGCATATTCACGCTGATCGGCGGTCAGCGAGGTCTCCATCAACAGGCCCGTCATGCCAATGACGCCGTTCAACGGCGTGCGAATTTCATGGCTCATATTCGCCAAGAATTCGCTCTTCGCACGATTTGCCGCATCCGCTTTGACGCTCAGCAACTCGAGATTGCGCGCACGATCCTCGATTTGCTCGCGCGCATCCACAGCCGCCCAGTAATCGTCGTTCACCACCTCGGTGGCCTTGAACACATAGAACAGTACGGCGAACCCCATGACGGACAGGAGGTAGTTTTCACTCGTCGGGTGCGCCAAGAGGACAATAATGGCGGGAGCCAACGCAGCGGTCGGAAAACTAAAGCGCATGATGCGATTCAAAGCAAGCACCGTGGTACCCGCGGACGCCACGCCCACCGCGATCAGCATGATGGGGAAACGAGCCGCGCTCAAGACCGGCAACACCGAGGAAATCGCGGTGAGCACACCCCAATGAAGACTGGGTCCCACGACTGCGAACAGACCCGCCTGCTTCGCCATCTTGGGGCGGGTGTCCAGCCACAGCGCAAATTTGCGATGCATCACCAGGCGCATTGCTGTGACGCAGCAGAACAGTCCGGTATTGACCCAGAAAAAAGTAGGCGCTCGCAGGTACACGCCGGTCCAAATGGACACCAGCAACCACATAGGGAAATGCACATAAGTGCCGCGCTTGGCACGCTGTGCGAGATCCAACAAGGCGTGCCGCTCTCTCGGCTCCAAAGGCGTGACTTTCAATCTGGTACCCAAATGCCAGCTGAGCCGTAGTGTATCGGTGCGCAACGATATGGCATTGAGGGGCGTCCGGTAAAATGTACGGAGGCTAGCGTGACGCCGGTCACAACTCCGTCACGTGCACTGCCCCGTAACCGTAGAATTGGAATCAATGAGAAAAACGGCGGATACGACGGCTAATTCGCAGCGCGACATCGCCATTTGCGGCTGCGGACCGGCTGGGCTCGCCGCCGCGCTACTGCTGCATAAAGCGGGCAATCGGGTGCGGCACTCGCCGCATCGCCCTCCCCTACGGAGCGCTTTGGGCAAACGTGCCCTGGTTGGACGGCGCCTTTCTCCCCAACGCGTTGGAACAGCGCTATCGCCGCGCGAGCCGCATGACCGGTATCCTACCGATCGGCCGGCTCGCCTTAGGGAAGCCGCCACTCGCCGCCTTCTTCTGGAGTCTCAAGCGCGATGGCTTGGCGCCGTGGCAATCGGCCGGACTCTCTGCGTGGAAAAACGACGTCGCCGCGCTCTGGCCCGAAGTCGCGCCCTTGTTGACCGACATTACGGACGCCGATCAACTCACCTTTGCACGCTACGATCATTTCACGCTGCGGAACCCTTATTCGGAGCGCCTCGTCCATATCGGTGATGCGGCGCGAGCCACCAGTCCTCAGTTGGGACAAGGCGCGAACATGGCATTGCTCGATGCCTTGGCGCTGGCGCGCGCGCTCTGCTCGACGCCCGATCTGCCCAAGGCGCTGCAAACCTTCGTGGCGATGCGCTCCCTCCACACGCGCTTGTTCCAATGGGCCAGCGCCACATTCACGCCGTTCTACCAATCCGATAGCCGGGTATTGCCCTTGATACGCGATTGGCTTGCGGCGCCGTTGTCCCATTTACCGGTCGCCGATACTCTGCTCGCGCGCCTGGTTTCCGGAACACTGACGACACCCCTGGCGCACGGCGATTTCAAGCCCTGGCGGCCGGCGTAGCCGCGCGAGTTCCCGCGAAATGCCTGGCCAAAAAAGCCTCGCCGCGCTCGAGAATGAAATACCGAAAGGCTTCCGCGGCCGGCGACAGTGTCTTCGCCAGATTATTCACCACGTGCCAGCGGCGCATGACCGGCAGACCCTCGGTTTCGGGCGTGGCGAGCAGATGATGATGCAATTCGAGCCCGATGGTATGCAGAGAGACCAGCGAGATGCCCATGCCCGCCATGACGGCTTGCTTGATGGCCTCGTTGCTGGACATTTGCATGGCAACCCGCGGAGTGATTCTGTGGGCTTGCATATACTCATCGAGCACAGCTCGGGTACCCGATCCCGGTTCGCGCACGATGAATCCCTCTTCCACTAGAGCGCTGGCACGCACGGTTTTCAATCGCACAAAGGGATGATCAGCCGCCGTCACCAACACATGAGGATGCATGGCAAAAGGCTCGGCGCGCGTCGGCCACCCATTCGGCGGCCTGCCCATGATGGCGAGTTCGATGTCCGCCTGCTGCATGAGCGCAATCATTTCTTCGCGATTGTCGGCAACCTGGAGACGCACCTCGATGCCCGGATACTCTTCGCGAAACTGCACTAGTAAGCGCGGCAGAAAGTATTCCGCGGTGCTCACCATGCCCACATCCAGCGAACCCGTTTTCAAGCCGCGAAAACGCGCAACCTGATCCTCGGCGTCGCGCATGGCGGCCAGCACGCGTCGGGTATGCGCCAGCACATACTCCCCGACCGTGGTGAGCGACACCCGGCGACTCGTGCGATCGAACAGAGGCAGCCCAACCTCCAGTTCCAATTCCTTGATTTGCATGGACACCGCAGGCGGCGTGATTTTTAGCTCTTCCGCGGCGCGCACGAAACTCAAATGCCGGGCCACCGCGGCGAATACCCGTAGCTGACGTAAGGTCGCGTTCTTCATTAAGCAATGCTTAACATTGCCATAACCATATCTGACTATACGTAAATGATCAAAAATCCTAGAGTCTGGGCAACACAGGAGTACCTCATGGCTCTCATTTCTCTCCGTCAGCTCTTAGATCACGCCGCCGAACACAGCTATGGCGTGCCTGCCTTCAACGTGAATAATCTCGAACAAATTCAAGCGATTATGGAGGCGGCAGAAGATACGCGCAGTCCCGTGATCCTGCAGGCTTCGGCCGGTGCCCGCAAATATGCGGGGGAAGCCTACCTGCGCCACATGGTGTTGGCGGCCGTGGAGTCTCACCCGACCATTCCCCTCGTGCTGCATCAAGATCACGGCGCGAGCCCTGCGGTCTGCACCCAATCCATTCGCTCCGGGTTCACCAGCGTCATGATGGACGGCTCACTCAAAGAAGACGCAAAGACGCCCGCCAACTATGACTACAACATCGCGGTCACCCGTCACGTATGCACCATGGCTCACGCTATCGGCGTGTCGGTGGAAGGAGAATTGGGGTGCCTGGGTTCTCTGGAAACCGGCCAGGCCGGCGAAGAAGACGGCGTGGGCGCGGAAGGCACGCTCACTCATGACATGCTGCTCACCGACCCGTCGCAGGCGAAGGATTTCGTCTCACGCACCGGCGTCGACGCACTCGCCATTGCCATCGGCACCAGTCACGGCGCGTACAAATTCACCCGCCAGCCCACCGGCGACATCTTGGCCATGGATCGCATCGTCGAGATTCATGCCGCCGTGCCCAACACCCACTTGGTCATGCACGGCTCGTCGAGCGTGCCCCAGGAATGGCTGGCCATCATTCGCGAGTACGGCGGCGACATCAAGGAAACCTACGGCGTGCCGGTGGCTGAAATTCAGCGTGGCATTCGCAGCGGCGTGCGTAAGGTCAACATCGACACCGACATTCGCCTGGCCATGACCGGCGCCATGCGTCAAACCCTGGCAAAAGATCCCAGCGAATTTGATCCGCGCAAGGCATTCATGGCCGCGAAGAAAGCGGCCCGAGAACTATGCAAGGCGCGCTTCGAGGCCTTTGGGTGCGCCGGACATGCCGATCGTATTCAGCCAGTGGCGCTGGAGGCCATGGTCAAGCGATACCACTGAGGGCGACGCGTCGAGCGCTCACGGCTCAACCATCGTCCCCTGGTGATACAAAATCTTCCACCCTTCCTGGGTATTGCGCCAGATGGTGGCTCGGCGGGTTACCCGCGTACGATTCTGTACCAACGTATAAGTAAGCAAGTACGTGTCCGGTCCCAAGCCCACGCACTGAAACTCGCTGGTCTCCCAAACGTCATCGAAGGGCGCCGAGTGCCGCTCGACGAGCAAATCAATCACGTAGTCGCGAGAGTAGCGACGACCCGAAGCCCCAATCTCCCGGAAATTGGCGTCCGTCATGTTTTCAAAATCACGGCGGGTGGTCCCGAATTCCGGACGGTGGAAAATCGGCTCACGTTTCTCGAGCTGCTCGCGCACTTGCGCTAGTTTTGACTCCGTGACATCTGAACTCATGGCCGCATCCCCTGTAAAACAAGCCTGCGCCGGTCGCCCAACTCGTCTCGGACGCGCAGGACCGGCAAATGTTCCTCGAACACCGCCCATTATCGCCACTTATCGGCGCTTGTAAATTTCCGTTAGTGTCCCGTGCCAGTAACGAACGCGGAGCAACAGTAGGCTGCACCGCGGCGATCTCATCGAGCAGCTCGATCTCTCCCGGAGTCAGCTCCAAAGCGCACGCCGCGATGTTCTCCTCGAGACAGCCGCGCTTCCTCGTGCCGGGAATGGGCGCAATGCTCCGATTGACCCCCAGCACCCACGCCAGAGCGACTTGGGCCGGCGAGGCATCATGCGCGGCGGCAACGTCGCGCACCACATCGGCGATGATCGGATTGGCCTCGCCGTCCAGCGCTCGCCGCACAGGGCTCGTGAGCTGCCCGCGGCCTTGCGGGCTCGAGGGCACGAGACCGATGCCTAGGTCGAAAAGCACCGGCAGGATTCGGTCTTCGATGCCGCGCTCCCATAGCGAATACTCGCCCTGCACCGCAGACAATGATTGAACTGCGTGGGCCCTCCGAATGGTGTTGTCGCTGGCTTCGGACAACCCGAAGTACAGCACCTTGCCTTCGCGGATGAGATCTCCCACCGTTCCGGCCGCCTCCTCAACGGGCATGGCCGGATCGACGCGATGTAAGTACAGCAAGTCGATTCGGTCGGTTCGCAAACGGCCGAGCGACGCGTCGACTGCTTCTCGAATGTGCATTGCCCGGCTGTCGCAGCTCCAGGGCGAAGAGCCATGCAACGCAAAGCCAACCTTGGTGGCCAACACCACCTGATCCCTTTTGCCTCCCAAGCAGCGGCCTAGCAGCTCCTCGCTGCTAGGCGGTACATAGCTTTCGGCCGCGTCAAAAAAATAGCAGCCGAGTTCGAGCGCGCGGTCGATCACTGCGGCCGCTTCAGAGTCGCTGGACATACCATAAGCAGGGCTCAGTCCAATGCGGCCCAATCCGATGGCCGAAACCTGTAGCCCTTGTTTTCCAAGCCTGCGCTTTGTCAACATATCGTGTTCTCCAGTACTGATGGGAATCCGCAAGGGATAGGCTCGAGTATGGCGTCCGTGTCCGGTTTGCGGAGCTTAGGTCCTGTGCGTTTTTTGCCTGATTCTGCAGCGTCGCGCGGAGGGCGCGTGAGGGTCGCGATCGGGAGGATCGTGCTGCTGCCAAGCCAAATGTGCGGGAGATG
>Ga0302310_10001113_pt1 | contig 23262 bp, 20 predicted proteins | sample III_Palsa_N1_2_FD_200451 | JGI IMG/M metagenome (GOLD analysis project Ga0302310, IMG submission 200451) | Peat permafrost microbial communities from Stordalen Mire near Abisko, Sweden - III_Palsa_N1_2 | ecosystem: Environmental > Terrestrial > Soil > Palsa > Peat permafrost | place: Sweden...
TTCCTGCCGTTCAACGTGGCCATCGAGCGGCAGATGGACTCCTGGGGCAACACCAACTGCACCCACCGCAACGACGGCGGTTGGCAGGGACTGCTCGAGTCCAACTGCGTCTGGATCCAGTTCTGGGTGGAGCTGCCCACGTCGATGGCTGCGCACCGCTACCGCGTCTGGCTCAATAATTACGCGGCCGAACAGCAGCACAGCGGTCGCTTCCACTGGCCCGCGCGCACCAGGCTGCGGAACCTGCGCGAATGGCTGACCTACGAGCACGTGGTCAGCGATGAAACGCGCATCCTGGTGCTGGTGTCCTTCAGCTTCCTGCTGGTCTGCATACTCAATGCCATGGGGTTGATGCTGGCGAAGTTCATGGGGCGCGCGGCCGATATCGGCGTGCGGCGCGCGCTCGGTGCCAGCCGCAGCGCCATCCTCGCGCAGTGCCTGATCGAGGCCGGCGTGGTCGGCATCGCCGGCGGCCTGCTCGGCGTGCTGCTGACCGTGCTCGGACTGTGGGCACTGCGCGGGGTGCTCTCCGAGCAGATCCTGGAGCTGACTCACCTGGATCCGGCCGGCGTCGGCATCGCGCTGCTGCTGGCCACGGTCGCGACCATCATCGCCGGCCTCTATCCCACCTGGCGGGCGGCGCATGTACAGCCGGCCTGGCAGCTCAAGGCCCAATAGGCTCAAGCGAAGGAAACGCACCCCATGGAAATCCTGCCGATACTGTCCGCCATGCGCCGTAACAAGGTGGGCGCCATCCTGGTCGCGATGCAGATGGCGCTCACCCTGGCCATCCTCTGCAACGCGCTGTTCATCGTCCAACTGCGGCTCGCGAACAGTGCGCGTCCGAGCGGCGTCGATGAGGCCAATGTGCTGGCAATCTCGAACCAGTGGGTTGGCAATCCGCCGGACGAGTCAGCAATGGTCCGGGCGGACCTGGCCGCGTTGCGCGCGCTGCCCGGGGTGGTGGATGCGGCCGTCACCAACGCCTATCCGCTCACCAACTCCGGCTGGGGCGATGGGGTGAACCTGAATCCCAACCAGCACGAGGCCACGGCCCACATGGCGCGCTATTTCGGCGATGAGCACTCGATCGCGGCCATGGGCCTGACGCTGACCGCGGGCCGCAACTTCAGGGCCGAAGAGGTGGTCGATCACGAGCGCAATGAGGCCACGGTGCCCTCGGCGCTGATCGTGTCGCGCGCGCTGGCGTTGCGACTTTTCCCTGACGGCGACGCGCTCGGCAAGGTGGTCTACACCAGCGGCAACAAAACCCAGGGCTCGACCATCATCGGCATCGTCGATCGGCTGCAGGCACCTTGGGTCGGAAACGGCTCGTGGGCGGCGGACTGGGTCGAGAACTCGGCGCTCGAACCGTTCCGTTACGTGGCACAGAGCACCTACTACCTGGTGCGCACGCAACCCGGCCAGCTCGATGCCGTGCGGCGCACCGCCCAGCAGACGCTGTTCGAGATCCACCGGGCGCGCGTGCTCGACAAGGTGCAATCGCTGACCGAGGCGCGGCACGAGGTCTATCGCGACGATCGCGGCCTGGCGCTGATCCTGGGCGTGGTCTGCGTGATTCTGCTGGCCATCACCGCGTTTGGCATCGTGGGACTGACCAGCTACTGGGTGGCCCAGCGCCGCCGCCAGATCGGCATCCGCCGTGCGCTCGGTGCCACGCGCGGCGCCATCGTGCGCTACTTCCAGACCGAGAACCTGATGATCGCCATCACGGGTGCGGTGGTGGGTGTCGCGCTCGCCATCTCGCTGAATCTGTGGATGGTCAGCAGCTTTGAACAGCATCGCCTGCACGGCGCCTATCCGCTCATCGGCGCCGTGGTGGTGTTGCTGCTGGGCCAGCTGGCGGTGTTCGGGCCGGCGCTGCGCGCGGCCTCGATTCCGCCGGCATTGGCGACCCGCAGCGTCTAACATCGCCGCCATGCGTACCGTACTGGTGATCGACGACACGCCGGCGGTCGCCCAGGCCCTGGAGCTGCTGTTCAGACTGCACGACATCCGCACACTGGCCGCGTTCACGCCGCAGCAGGGATTGGCGACGCTGGCGCGCGAGCACTGTGACCTCGTGATCGCCGACATGAACTTTTCCGCCGACACCACCTCGGGCGAGGAAGGCCAGGCGCTGTTCAAGGCCATCCGCGAGCCGTACCCCGACCTGCCCGTGATCCTGCTGACGGCCTGGACCCATCTCGAGTCTGCGGTGCGGCTGGTCAAGGAAGGCGCCGCCGACTATGTGGCCAAGCCCTGGGACAACGACAAACTGCTGGCGACGGTGGAGAACCTGCTCGAGCTGTCCGAGAGCACGCACCACGCCAAGAAGCTGCAGCGCGAACGGCGTGCGCGCCGCGCGCGCCTGGCGACGCAGTACGATCTGCGCTCGGCGGTGTTCGAGTCGCAGGCCATGGAGGCCGCCATCGAGCTGGCCTGCCGCGTGGCGCGCGCCCCGGTGCCGGTGCTGATCACCGGTCCCAACGGCGCCGGCAAGGAGCGCATCGCCGAGATCGTGCATGCCAACTCGAACGCGCGCGGCGGCTCGTTCGTGGCCATCAATTGCGGCGCGATCCCTTCCGAACTGATCGAGGCCGAGCTGTTCGGTGCCGAGGCCGGTGCCTACACCGGGGCGCACCGCGCGCGCGTCGGCCGCTTCGAGGCCGCCGACGGCGGCACGCTGTTCCTCGATGAGATCGGCAATCTGCCGCTGGCCGGACAGGTCAAGCTGCTGCGCGTGCTCGAGACCGGCCAATTCGAGCAGCTCGGCTCCAGCCGCACGCGCCAGACCCGCGCGCGCGTCATCAGCGCCACCAATGCGGACCTGCCGACGCTGATCCGCGAAGGGCGTTTCCGCGAGGATCTGTTCTATCGCCTGAACGTCATCGAGATCGCCTTGCCGCCGCTGGCCGAGCGGCCCGAGGACATCCTGCCGCTGGCCGAATATTTCCTGGGCTCGGCGCTGCGCCTCAGCGATGAAGCGATTGCCTCGCTGCTGGCCCACGATTGGCCGGGCAATGTGCGCGAACTGCGCAACTCGATCGAGCGCGCGAAACTGCTGGCGCGGGATTCGGTGGTGCAGCGCTCGGACCTGAACCTGCCGCCGGCCGCGCATCGCCCCGGTGCTGCGCCCGGAACCGTGCCCGGGCGGGATGAAGAGCATCTGACCCGCGAGAGCATCGAGGCCAGCCTGCGTGCCGCGGCCGGCAATATCTCGCGTGCCGCGCAGAGCCTGGGGCTGTCGCGCCAGGCGCTGTATCGGCGCATGGAACGCTTCGGGCTGCGCGAGCCGAGCGGCGGCTGATGCTCCTAAGTTCGCGCGCCTGGAGCCTGGAGGGGAAGCTGGCGGCGCTGCTGCTGCTGGTGGGCGCCGGCGGTGCGCTGGCCGGTCTGCTGCTGCAGCACTGGATCGAGCGCCCCGGCATCGCCTTTACCGCGACAATGGCACTGGGGCTGCTGCCCGCGATCTGGCTGGCGCGGCGGGCACTGCGACCGGCGCGGCGGTTGCTGCGCGCGATGTCCGGCGCGGTGGCCAGCTATCGCGATGGCGACTTCTCGCTCTCGCTGGTGGTGGATCGCGACGATGAGCTCGGCGAGCTGCTGGTGGCGCACAACGAGCTCGGCCGGGCGCTGCGCGAGCAACGCTCGCACCTGGTACAGCGCGAACTGCTGCTCGACACGGTGACGCAGAACTCGCCGGTGGTGCTGCTGCTGGTGGATGGCCACCGCAACATCGTCTACGCGAACCTGGCCGCACGGCATCTGTTCAACGATGGGCGCAGCCTGCTCGGTCAGGACTTCGGCGAACTGCTGCAGCGCTATCCGCAGGGACTGCAGAGCGCCACCCAGTCGGGCGCCGACACGCTGTTCTCGGTGGAGATCGATGGGGTCGAGGAGACCTTCCACCTCTCGCAGCGGCCCTTCCTGCTGCAGGGCCGGCCGCACCGGCTATACCTGATCAAGCGTCTGACGCGCGAGCTCTCGCGCCAGGAGGTGCAGACCTGGAAGCAGCTGATCCGGGTTCTCTCCCACGAACTCAATAATTCGCTCGGTCCCATCGCCTCGCTGGCGCACTCCGGCGCGCAGTTCGCGCAGCGCGGGGATCGCGAGGCACTGGATGGCATATTCGCCACCATCAGCGAGCGCGCCGAGCACCTGCACCAGTTCATCAATCGCTACGCCACCTTTGCCAAGCTGCCGGCGCCGCGGCCCGAAGCGGTGGAATGGGCGGGCTTCATCGATGAGCTGCTGCGCCTGCAGCCCTGCCGCGTGGTGGGCGTGCTGCCGGCCAAACCGGGCTGGTTCGACCGCGGACAACTCATGCAGGCGCTGATCAATCTCATCAAGAACGCGCGCGAGGCCGAAGGGCCGGCCGATGAGATCGAACTGCAGCTCAGCATCGTGGGCAATGAGCAGCGCATCGAAGTGCGCGATCGCGGACCGGGCATGACCGAGACCGTTCTGACGCAGGCCGTGCTGCCGTTCTATTCCACCAAGCGCAATGGCACGGGCTTAGGTTTAGCGCTGGCGCGGGAAATCGCCGAGGCACACGGCGGCCGCATTCGGCTGGCCAATCGCGATGACGGTGGACTGTCGGTGCTGCTGGCATTGCCGCTGTCCGTGTCCGCAGTGTCCGCTTAAGTTCGTTCGCGCCTGTCCGCGGACAATGTTTAGGCGGCGAGTCTTCTTCGATAACTATCGAGAAAACAGCAGCTTACAAAATTCCAGAAACTGGCACGGCGCTTGGATTGTATTCCTCAGTGAATCATCAACCTTGAGGACGCTGACATGAACATGAACTTCCGAACTGCCTTCCGACCCCTGGTACTGGTGCTGTGCGCGGGCTCCGCTCTCGGCGCGGCCTGCAGCAGTGGCCCCGCCTCGGCGGCCAACGGCTCCGAGATGACGGTGTCGTACCAGGATCTGAATCTTGCCAACCAGGCTGACGTGCGCGTGCTCTATCGGCGTCTTAAGGCTGCGGCCGGCGATGTCTGCGGCAATGTGCCGTCGCAGGAACTGGCGCGACACCTGGCCTTCGAGCGCTGCTACAACGCGGCCCTGGAGCGTGCGGTAACGCAGATCGATCTGCCGCAGCTGCAGGCGATGTACCAGAGCGAGACCGCCGCGCCGACCAAGCGCGGTTGAGAGCGGTGAAGAGCGTGTCTACTCGGGCGCTCGCAGCGGCAGCCGATCGGTGCGTGCCACCGCCCGACGCCGCGGCAGCGAAGCTGCGATGCACCCGAGAGCACGCTGCGAGACCGCGCGCCAGGTGGTGAGCTTGCCGCCGTAGATGGACAGCACGCGAGGCTTGCTGGGGCGATCAGGAATCAGCTGCGTTTCGCGTGAGCGCGAGAATGCCCGGTCGGGGCCGGCCGGCAACACCCGCAGGCCCGCAAAGCTCTCGATGAGATCCGATTCCGCCACCGCGCGCCAGCGCGGGAAATAGTGCTTGAGCACGCCCAGCAGGTAATGAGTCTCCGCCGCCGTCGGCGCCACCAGGGCCGGATCGCCCTCGTAGCGCGTCTCGGTGGTGCCCACCATCAGCTGGCCCTTCCACGGCATGACGAACACGGCGCGGCCGTCATGCGGACTTTCCAGGTAATAGATGCCGCGCTCCACCGTGCCGGGCAGTACCAGGTGCGTGCCCTGCACGCACTCGAGCGCGGGCACGCTGATGGCGGGCGTGATCAGCCGCGCGACCCGATCGGCCCAGGGGCCGGCCGCATTGACCAGCACCCGTGCGCGCGACTCGATCGATGTCTCGCCCTGCGCATAGCGCAGTAAGACACCATCGTCATCGAGGCGGGCCGATTCGAATCGCGCCGGGCAGCGCAGCTGCGCGCCCAGCTGCAGAGCCGAATCCCGTACGGCGCGCGTGAGCGCACGATCGTCGGTCTGACCATCCTGGTACCAGAACACGGCCTGGAGGCCCGCGGTGTCGAGGCCATCGAGCGTGGCCCACTCACTGCGCGGCACGGTGCCGAAACGCGACTCGGGCCGCAAGGATGAGAGCAGCGCGTAGAGACTTAAGCCCAGTCGCAGCTGCCAGGGACGGCGCCGCGTGTGCGCATACACCGGAATGTAGAAGCGCTGCACCTGCACCAGCCCGGGTGCCAGCCGCAACATCAGACCGCGCTCGCGCAGGCTCTCGCGCACCAGACCAAACTGCCCGGTTTCCAGGTACCGCAGGCCGCCATGGATCAGCTTGCTGGAGCGGCTCGAGGAACCGGCGGCGACCGAGGTCTGCTCGAGCAGCAGCACCGAATGACCGGCAGCGGCGGCCGCCTGGGCGACGCCGGTGCCGTGAATGCCGGCGCCGATGACGGCTACATCGAAGGTTTCCATCAGCGCCGAGTAAGCGCCCGCACGGCCTCGTTCATCGCGGCCACGGCCATGGTCTCGATGTGGTGCGCGCCGCGCTGCGTGAGCGATACCGCCAGCGGCAGGGTATCGACTTCGTAGATGACCCATTCCCAGGTGCCGCGCCAGAGCGCGCCATTCGGCGGCAGCTGCTCCTGGTCGCCGAACAGGAACTCCGGCTGCAGCGCCTCGGATTTCAGACGGGCGTGGTCCGTATAGTCACTTAAGACCCAGCCGATGCGCACGCCGCTGACCTGGCGCGCGCGGTACACGGCCGCAAGATCGAAGGAAATCACCACGCACTGCTGCTGCGACGACTTGACGATGTCGAGCACGCGGCCGACCACCTGGTCGTGACCAAAACGCACCAGGCTCTCGCGCTTGATTTCGACGAACAGCGTGACTTCGGGCCGGGATTCGATGAGCTTGAGCACATCGCGCAGCAGCGGGATGCGGGTACCGCGATAGCGTTCGCCGAAGCGCACCGTCTCGGGCACTTCGATCTCGCGGATCTCGCGCGCGCGCATCTCGAACACGCTGCCCGTGACGCCGGCGGTACGCTCCAGCGAGGAATCGTGGATGACGATCGGCACGCCGTCGGCCGAAAGCTGCACGTCAAGTTCGAGGTATTTCAGTCCCAGATTGAGCGCCGACTCGAAGGCGGCCAGCGTGTTTTCCGGGAAGTCGCGCGCGTTACCGCGGTGCGCGACCAGCGAAATCGGGAGATTACTCAAGCGAAACGTCCAATAATCAAGACACGAGTATAGCTAGCTCGTTTTTCCCGAGCCGCGCTTTTCCTCGAATTGCACGATGGGCTCGCCGCTGGTGACGATGACATCGCCATCGATGGTGGCACCGCGCGCCATGGCAATGCTGCGCGCGCTGACGCGGCCGCGAATCACGGCCGTGGCCGCTATTTCGATGCGCTCGCTGACGCTGATGGCGCCGGTGATGCGACCCGCGACCACGGCGCTGACGGCATGCACTTCACCGATCCATTCCGCATCCGGGCCGATCGAGAGCTCGCCGCGCACATTGCCATCGCCCTGCACGCTGCCGCCGAGCATGAGTGCGCCGGGAGTTTCGATATCGCCCACCAGCCGCGTACCGCTGGCCAGCAGGGAAGGGGTGCCGCCGATGCGATCGAGCAGCCGTCGTCGTGGTTTCTCGGACATGGGCGCTAGTGTGCACGCCGGCCGCAAGGCCGTCATCTGTCCGCGGACTGCTACAATGCGCGCCATGAAAACGCATGCGAATCGATGGACCATTGTCGCGCTGGCGGGCGCCCTGATGCTCGCCGGCTGCAGTCACGAGACTGCCGACTGGAAATCCGCCACCACGGCCGATACGGCCGAGGCCTACCAGCAGTTCCTGACGCAGCATCCCAACGCCGCCAATGCTCCCCAGGCGCGTACGCGCCTGCAGCAGATCCAGGAAGATCATGACTGGCAGGGCGCGACGTCGGCCGACACGCGCGAAGCCTACGAGCAGTTCACGGCGCAACATCCCGACAGCAAATGGGTGCAGGAAGCGCGCATCCGCATCGAGAACTTTGCGCAGTCCGGCGCCGCTGCCGGCGGCGCGGGCGCCGGCGTTGCCGCCAGTGCTGTGACCGGGGCTCCCGTGGCCAGCGCCAGCCGGCCGCATGTGGCGACTATGGCCGGCGCGCACTATGTGCAGCTCGGCGCCTATCACAGCCAGGCCGGCGCGGAGTCGCAGTGGAAGCGTTTGAGCGTCAAATACGCGCGTGAGCTTGGCACGCTGACGCCGCGGTACGCGGCGGGCAAGGTGAAATCGCAGCCCGTGGTGCGCCTGCAGGTGGCGGTGAGCTCGCGGGCGCAGGCCACCGCGCTGTGCGGCAAGCTCAAGGCGCACAAGCAGCCCTGTGTGCCCGTGGGTGCCGGTTGACGCCGCCCGGCGACAGGATCGGACCAATTTTGCCGGGCAAAACGCGTCAATCTTCAGTCGCGGGTGACAGGAAATGTCATATTCGCGCCACCGGAACGTCTTACCGATTGTGTACCATTATATTAAGTGGTTGAATTAGAACAACTTTGTAAGATTGGTACGCGGTTTGCTTCATCCAAAGGTGTAAGGTTTTCCCCTAACCTTTGCGAACAACGTTCCCCGGTGTTCGCCTTTAAGGCGCCGCAGCCTCACAGCTTCGCGGCGCTTTTCTTTTGCGGCGCTGATTTGCTCCTGAGCGTTGAATTGCGCGCTTTTAGCTCAACTCTCTTTATATGGTCGCCGACGCACTGAACCAGGTTATTCCGCGCGCGTTTGCAGACGCCGCCTCCCAGGTGCGCTCGCGCACATTGGCCAACGGCCTGACGCTGCTGGTCTGGCCGAACCACAATATCCCCAGCGTTTCGCTGCACAACTGGGTGCGCGCCGGCAGCCGCAACGAGGGCGGCGGCCGCACCGGGCTCGCGCATTTCTTCGAGCACATGATGTTCAACGGCACCAGCCGTCACGCGCGCGGCGAGTTCGACCGGCTGATGGAGGCCCAGGGCGGCAGCAACAACGCTTTCACCTCACAGGACGTCACGGTCTACCAGGACTGGTTTCCGCGTTCGGCGCTGGAACTGGTATTCGAGCTCGAAAGCGATCGGATCGCCAATCTCGCTTTCGAGCCCGCAGTAGTCGAGAACGAGCGCAAGGTGGTCTTCTCCGAGCGGCGCATGCGCGTCGATGACAGCAACGCCGCGCTGCTCGATGAGCTGGTGCAGGCCACTGCCTTCCAGGTTCACCCTTACAGGATTCCGACCATCGGCTGGCCGAACGACATCGAGTCCTGGACGCTGGATGATCTGCAGAGTTTCTATCGCACCTACTACGCGCCCAACAACTGCACGCTCATCGTCGTGGGCGATGTCGAACCCGAAGGCGTGTTCGCGCTGGCCGAGCGCACCTTTGGCCTGATCCCGCGCGGGCGCACGCCGCCGCCGGTGGATCTGATCGAGCCCGAGCAACGCGGCGAGCGCCGCATCGCGCTTGAACGGCCCGGGCAGAACCCGCTGCTGCAGCTGGCCTGGCATGCGATCAGCGCCAGCGATGTGCGCGAACCGGCGTTGAATGTGTTGCAGACCATCCTCGTGGGGGGCGATGCCAGCCGGCTGCACCGCTCGCTGGTCGAGGAGGAGCGACTCGCCGTGGCGATCGGCGGCGGCTGGTCGGAAGGCTTCGACCCGAATGTGTTTGTGCTGCACGCCACGCTGTCCGAGGGCGGTGACACGCGCGTGCTGGAAGCCGCCATCGATGCGCAGCTGGCGCGGGTGGTGGCCGAGGGCATCACCGAGGCCGAACTCAAGCGCGCCAAGAACCTGGCTGCCGCTGATTTCTGGCGCGGGGTCGCCACCATCGAGGGCAAGGCGCGGATGCTCGGCGAATACGCCGTCATGCACGGCGATTACCGGCATCTCTTTACGGCACCCGCGGCCTACGAGCGCGTGACGCTCGAGGATGTACAGCGGATTGCGCGCACGGTGTTCGAGCCGCGGCGGCGCACGGTGGGTATATTGAAACCCACCGGCGAGCCCTTCATCGAGGAGACCGCGCTCGATGAGGCGGATGCATGAAGATTCCGCCGCACCAACGCCTGCGTCTGGCCAATGGGCTGAAGCTCATTCTGCTGCCGCGTGCGGATGTGCCGCTGATTGCCTGCGATGCCATCGTGCGCGGCGGCGCGCGCCTGGATCCTGAGCCACTGTCGGGACTCGCGAGCGTGACGGCCGATATGCTCACCCGCGGTGCCGGCGCACGCGACGCCTTTGCATTCGCCGATGCGGTGGAAGGGGCCGGCGCCAGTCTGGATGCCGGCGCGCATGCGGAGGCGGTGGGAGTACACGGCGTCTTTCTGGCGCGCGACCACGCGCTGATGCTCGAGCTGCTGGCCGATGCGCTGCAGCGGCCGCGGTTCGACGCGGCCGAGCTGGATCGGGTACGGGAACGGCGCGTGGAATTCATCAAGGCCACCAAGGATTCCGAGCCGCAGAGCCTGATCGGCAACTACGGGCGCGCGTTGCTGTTTGGCGAGCACCCCTTTGCCAAGCCCACCGGCGGCAGCGAACGCAGTCTCGCCCGACTTACCGCCAAGGACCTGCGGCGCTACACCCACGATCACATCGGCGCCGATCGCACCACGCTGGTGTTTGCAGGCGATTTCGATATCGACCAATTGAGCAAAGAGGTCGAAGCCGCCTTCGGGGGCTGGCACGCGGCCGCGCTGCCTTTAGCGCCACTGGCGCAGGCGCAGCGGGCGCGCGGGCGGCGGGTGCGGCTCATCGATGCACCCGAGTCGACGCAGACCTACTTCTGGATCGGCAACCTCGGCGTCGCCCGCAAATTTCCGGCGCGCGCGGCGCTCGAAATCACTAATACGGCTTTCGGCGGCAGCTTTGGCTCGATGCTGATGCAGGCGCTGCGCGTGCGCAGCGGCCTGACCTACTCGGCCAGTTCCCATTTTCGTCGCGCCAGCGTGCCCGCAGAGTTCTCGATCAGCTCCTTTACCGAGACGCCGAGCACCACCCGGGCAGTGACCATTGCGCTCGAGACGCTCGAAGCGCTCAAGCAGCAGCACTTACCTGAGCGTGCCATCGATTCGGCGCGCAGCTACATCCTGGGCCAGCACCCGCAGGGCTTCGAAACCGCGGCCGACTGGGCCACGGCGCTGGCGGAACTGGATCTGTATGACCTGCCGGACAGCAACATCGATGAATTCCCCGAGGCGCTGCGCGCCGTGGACCTTGAGCAATCGCGCCAGGTGATTGCCGACGCATTCCCCGATAGCGATGACGTGGATATCGTGCTGATCGGCGATGCCACGCGAATTCGTGCCGAGGCCGCGTCCTTCGGGACTTTGAGCGAGCGCTCGCTCGCAACGCCGGAATTCTCCTAGCCTGACTGCTGTCAACGGACGCCGCGTTGCGCCGTTGGCTACCTACTGCCACGGCGTGTTGGTCACAAGCGCCGCAGTCAGGGAGGACGGCACACCATGTTATGTAAGGACTACTGGCGCTTAACCGCCGCACTCACAGCATCGCTTCTGCTCAGTGCCTGCGGGGGTGGTGGATCGTCCGATGGCACCTCGAGCACCCCGGCGCCGCCATCGACGACGACACCTCCGACGCCCACGCCGCCTACCCCCGCTGCGCCCACGGTGGCAGACGCCTCTCGATTGCTGGAGCAGGCAACCTTTGGTGTGACCGCCGGCGATCTCGCCAATGTGCAGAGCATCGGGATCGATGCGTATCTGGCCGCGCAGTTGAATGTAGCGCCGTCACAGTACACCGGCTTCAGTTACACGCCGCACACGGCGCCGAGCACTTGCAAGAGCGACGGCACACCCGGCGATGCGGCGAGCATCTGCGCGCGCGATCAATATTCGAATTTCCAGGTGCAGCGGCAATTCTTCATACACGCGCTGACCGGTCCGGACCAATTGCGCCAGCGCGTGGCATTCGCGCTCTCGCAGATCTTCGTGGTCTCGAACATCGAGATCTACGAAGCCTACGGCATGGCTGACTACCAAAACATGCTGCTCAATGATGCATTTGCCAACTACCGGACGCTGTTGCAGGACGTCACCTTAAGCCCGGTCATGGGGCATTACCTGGACATGGCCAACAACGCCAAGACCAACGCCGCCGCCGGCACCGAGCCCAATGAAAACTATGGGCGCGAAGTGCTGCAGCTGATGTCCATTGGAGTCAATGCGCTCAACGCCGATGGATCGCTGCAGCTCGACAGCAGCGGCGCGCCCATTCCGACCTACGATCAGGCGGTGGTCGACGGGTTCTCGGCCATTTTCACCGGCTGGACCTATCCGCCGCTGGCCGGCGCCACCGCCCAGTGGAACGATCCGATCAATTTCGATGGGGTCATGGTCTCGGTGGCCGCGCAGCATGAACCGGCTTCGAAACTGCTGCTGGATGGACTTACGAGCAGCGCCAACCAGACCCCCGAGCAGGATCTGAAAACGGCACTCGATGATATTTTCAATCATCCAAATGTCGGTCCATTCATCGGCAAACAACTCATCCAGCATCTGGTCACGAGCAATCCCAGCGCGGCATATGTCGCGCGCATCTCCGCCGTGTTTGCGAACAACGGGCAGGGCGTTCGAGGCGACCTGGGTGCGGTGGTGACGGCCATCCTGACCGACCCGGAAGCGCGCGGCGATGCGCCGACAGCCAGCGACTTTGGTCACCTGCGCGAGCCGGCGGAGTTCGTTACCGCGCCGATTCGAAGCCTCGGCGGCCAATCGGACGGTGAATTGCTGGAAAGCGCCTCGGCGTCCATGGGGCAGCCCATCTATGGCGCGCCCTCGGTATTCAACTACTACCCGCCCAGTAACCTGCTGCCCGGCACCTCGACGCTGGCGCCGGAGTTTGCGATTGCCAACGCGGCGACGGCGCTGGCGCGGGCGAATTTCATCAACACCGTCATCGTGCAGGGCGGTGCCAAACCGGACTCGACCGTCACCGGCAGTACCGGCACCAGCATTTCGTTGAACGCGTTCGCCGCCACTACCGATCCTGCGGCACTGGTAGCGCAATTCAACCAGACGCTGATGCATGGCAGTCTCTCGGCACAGGCGAGCGCAATCATCGCCACAGCCGTGGCCTCCCAGGACGCCGCGAGCGCGCTAGCCGGCGCGCAGACTGCGGCCTATCTGATTCTTTCCTCCGGGCAGTACCAGGTGGAGCGTTGATATGAAACGTCGCAGTTTCTTATGCCATGCCGGGGCACTCGCCGGCACGGCGGCGCTGGGTCAACTGGGCTCCCTGGCAGTGAGCGCGGCGGCAGGCGATGACTACAAGGCGCTGGTCTGCATCTTCCTGGCCGGCGGCAATGACAGCAACAACATGATCGTGCCGGTCGATACCGCAGGCTATGCCAACTACGCCACGGTCAGAGGCGATCTGGCACTGCCCCAGGCCGGGCTGTTGCCGCTGCAGGAGGCCGGTGGCGTACTGCGTTACGGTCTGCATCCGAACTTGAGCGGACTGCAGTCCTTGTGGAGCAGTGGCAATCTGGCCGTGGTCGCGAACGTGGGCACACTGGTGCAACCGCTCACCAAGGCGCAGTACCTGTCCACCGCGACGCAGAAGCCCGAATCGCTGTTCTCGCACATCGATCAGCAGCACGAGATGCAGGCCTCGATTGCCAGCGTCTCCTCCAACACGGGATGGGGCGGCAGGCTATCGGACCAGCTCGCGGCAATGAATGTAAACGCGAGCGTGCCGCCGATGATTTCCACCGGTGGCAACAACCTGTTTGTCACCGGCGCGGCATCCCAGGCGCTGGTGATTCCCACCAGCGGATCCTTCGGGCTGAGCGGGTTTTCCAGCAGCGCCGGCGATGCGGCACGCCGCTCGGCGCTCGCGAGTTTGCTGACTGTCGATCAGGGTGCCGACCTGATCGCTGCGGCGGAGAACGTCATGACCAGTGCCCTCAGCAGCAGCGCGGTGCTCAATCCGATCCTGACGGCCAGCACCACCGCGGCAGCTGGGCCTTTTGCCGGTCTGACGACCAGCATCGCCAAGCAACTGCTGGCGATCGCCAAGGTCATCGAAGCGCGCGCCACCCTCGGTGCCCAGCGGCAGGTCTTTCTGGCGGTGCTGGGTTCCTTCGATACCCACACCGACCAGATCAACCAGCAGGGGACTCTCTTTGCGCAGCTCGATCCGGCCTTGTCGGCTTTCCATACCGCGATGGCAGCCATTGGCGCCGGCAGCGACGTCACGACCTTCACGCTGTCTGATTTCTCGCGCACCTTCCAGCCCAATACCGGCGGCGGTTCGGATCATGCCTGGGGCAGCCACCAGCTCGTGATCGGCGACGCGGTCAAAGGCCAGGTGGTGTACGGGACGATGCCGGAACTGGCGCTCGGCAGTCCGGACGATGAGGGCAATGAAGGACGCTGGATTCCAAGCATCGCGGTAGACCAGTATGCCGCCACGCTCTCGAGCTGGTTCGGAGCCAGTCCCAGCGCGCTGGCGCTGGTGCTGCCGAATCTGTCCGCTTTCCCGGCAGCGCCGCCGGCTTTCCTCTAGCTAACGCAGCGGGCCGCCCGATCCTTCCGCCAGCCACTCGGCCTCCTCGGCCGAACTCTTGCGCTCGAGAGCGGCGTTGCGAGCCGGAAATCGCCCAAAGCGGGCGATGATGTCGCGGTGCTCGATGGCGTCCGCCAGCGCCTCCCTGAATGTGGTCTGCAGTTCGGCTGGCGCCTCATCGAGCAGCCGCCGGAAGGCCGCCACGGATTCGTCCTGCACGTCCAGCGACTCGGCGTGCTGCAGCGGCATATAGAAGAAGATGCGTTCGAGTGGATCGAGCGCCGCATCGGCGCCGTACAGCATCCCGGAGACGCTCAACGACAGCGCCTGGTGATCTTGCGCGTATGCCTGCGCCGTGCCGCGATAAAAATGGCGCGAGAACTGGTCCAGCAGCACAATCAATGCCAGCCGCCGGCGCGGACTGGACTCCCAGCCGGCAAGCAATCCGGCTTCCGCAGCCCGCATGGTTTCCTTGAAGCGCTCGCGGATCAGCTCATCGAACTGGGGAATCAGCTCGGGCGCCGCGTGGGCACCGAACCAGAGGCGCGAATGGTGCCGCACGGACACTTCGGTGTAAGGACGCGGTCCAAACCAGAAGAGGAGCACGTCCTGGGCGCGCGCGGTGGGCATGCGCTCAAGCCTAACTCCGCTTGCGACTATTCGCGCAGGCTTTCGAGGTACCCCTTGGCCAGCGCGGACAGCCGTTTGTGCGCCAGTTCCCGTGCCCTGGGCGCATCGGCAATGTGCTCGAGCGGGCCGGTAACCAGCATGCGTCGCACAGCCGGGTCGCGCTCGGAGACGCGAGCCATTTTGTTGAGCACGGTAAAGGCGCGGTAGATCTTGTCGCGCGGGGTGCGCCGGGATTCGATGGACCGGGCCAGGTACTGGCCGAATCGGCTGTAGAGGAAGTAGTCGTCGTTGCCGACCTGGAATCGCGCTTCGGCAAAAAAATCGGGAAAATTCTTTTCGAGATACTGATTCACATGGTGAAGACGGGGCCCAGGTTCGCTGGTAGCGGACGCTTTGCGCTTCTTCATTGCCTTGTATCACACCTCCGTGGGTTTGAACGCGCGCGCACCATAGGGCAGTGCGCGTCGCGAATCAATAGGACAGCGCACACTTCTGTGCGCGTGCGCTGTCAAGTTAGCGGGACTGACCGCGATGCGGCTTGGGTTTCTTGCGCGGAGGCGGGCGTCGCTCGACCACGCCCGCGGCCAGCGGGCGACCCTTGACGCGCACGCGCTGCAGCCGCTCGAGTATCTCGGCGGGCATGCCGGCAGGCAGCCGGACGAAGGTGTGATCTTCCTGGATGTCGATGCCATTGATCTGCGAGCCATCCAGATCCGCTTCATTGGCGATGGCACCGACGATGTTCCCCGGCTGCACGCCGTGGGCGCGGCCCACATCCAGCCGATAAGTTTCCTGCGGCCCGAAGCGCCCGCCCTTGTGGCCGGTCGGGCGCGGCCGGTCACGATCGTCTCGGCCGCGATCGTCGCGGCCCCGATCGTTAGCGTTCTGCGAGGCGCCGGCCTCCTCGCGGGCGGCTTTGCCGCTCAGGATCAGCGGCGTCTTGCCCTGGGCGAGGCTCGCCAATGCGGCGGCCACATCGACAATATCGGCGCCGCTTTCGCGCGCGAATTCCTCGACCACGCCGCGGTAGGGAGTGGCGCCGCCGCTCTCCAGCGCCAGCTTGATGCGCTCCTTGAAGCGGCCAATGCGGCGCAGATTGACGTCATCGATGGTGGGCAGATTCATGGCCTCGATGGGCTGCCGCGTGGCGCGCTCAATGATGCGCAGCATGTTGCGCTCGCGCGGGGCGATGAAGAGGATGGCCTCACCGCTGCGCCCGGCCCGTCCGGTGCGGCCAATGCGGTGCACGTACGACTCGGTGTCGTGCGGGACATCGAAATTCACCACGTGGCTGATGCGATCCACGTCCAGCCCGCGGGCTGCGACGTCGGTGGCTACCAGGATATCCACCGCGCCGGATTTCAGCTGGGCAATGGTGCGCTCGCGCTGCGCCTGCTGCAGGTCGCCGTTAAGCGCCGCGGCGGCAAAGCCGCGCGCGATCAGCCGGTCGGCGAGCTCCACGGTGGACTGCTTGGTGCGGGCAAACACCAGCATGCCGTCGAAGCTCTCCACCTCCAGAATGCGGGTGAGCGCATCGAGCTTGTGCATCCCGCTCACCAACCAGTAGCGTTGGCGGATATTGGTGGCGGTGGTGGTCTTGCTCCTGATCGTGATCTCGCGCGGGTCGCGCAAATGACGCTGGCAGATCTGGCGGATCTGCGAGGGCAGCGTGGCGCAGAACAGCGCGACCTGCTTCTCCTTGGGCGTGCGCGACAGGATGGTCTCGATAGCCTCGACGAATCCCATGGCCAGCATCTCGTCGGCCTCATCCAGCACCACGAAGCGGATGCCTTCCAGCTTCAAGGTCCCGCGCTCGAGATGGTCCATCACCCGACCGGGGGTGCCGACGATGACGTGCGTGCCGCGCTTGAGGGCATTGAGCTGGGGCACGTAGCTCTGGCCGCCGTAGATGGGCAGCACGTGAAAGCCGCGCAGGTGCGCGGCGTACTTCTGAAAGGCCTCGGCCACCTGGATCGCCAGCTCGCGCGTGGGCACCAGCACCAATGCCTGGGGATCACGCTGGGCCAGGTCCAGCCGCGACAGCAGGGGCAGGGCGAAGGCGGCGGTTTTTCCGGTGCCGGTCTGGGCTTGGCCCAGCAGATCGGAGCCGGCCAGCAGCACGGGGATGGTGGCGGCCTGGATGGGGGTCGGGAACTCGTAGCCGACTTCCTTCAGGGCCTGAACGACGGGGTCGCTGAGCCCGAGATCGGCAAAGGACACGGGGGCGGAGCTAAGGGAATCGGATTCCATAGGGAAAGGACCGGACAACTGGCAGCGCAGTGTACCGGCTTAAGTCCAGCCGCGTACGGCGATGCGCCGCCCGGTCATAACCGGGCGGCAGGCCATTACCGGTTACTTATGGATCTTGATGGGCTCGGCCTCGTTTTCGCGGGCCTCGCTCTCTTCGGACTCTTCCTCGACTTCCTCGAGGGTGCGCTCATCGATGCCGGCCTCCGGCTCGGTGGTGCGAACCGAAGGGTTGAGCTCCGGCTCCTTATCGACGCGCGGCTGCCAGGGGCGATTCTTTGGCTCCACAGTGACCTCCCGCGATGCCCGTCAGAATGGAATGCGATCAGGGGCGTCGCGGCATTCGATTTTAGGCAGTTGGCGCTCAAGTGCCGTAGGAGAGCACGCCGGATTCAGGTTCGATACGGCTGACGAGGCGTCGAGGTGGCCTCAGTAAGCCTTGCCATGGAAGAACACGATCGCGGCGGTCTTGAGGATGATGCGTATATCGAGCCACAGCGTCCAATTTCGCAAGTAGTCGAGGTCGAACTCGACGCGCTGGCGCATCTGCTCGATGGTGCGGGTCTCGCCGCGCAGCCCGTGCACCTGGGCCCATCCGGTCATGCCCGGGCGGACCTTGTGGCGGATCATGTAGCCGCTGATCAGCTTGCGGTACAGCTCATTATGCGCCACAGCATGCGGCCGCGGCCCGACGAAACTCATCTTCCCCTGGAGTACGTTGAACAGCTGGGGCAGCTCATCGAGCGAGGTGCGGCGCAACAGCCGGCCGATGCCGGTGACACGCAGGTCCTCACGCATAGCCTGCACCACGACCGGACCGTCCTCGCACACGCTCATGGTACGGAATTTGTAGACCAGGATCTCCTCGCCATGCAGTCCGTAGCGGCGCTGCTTAAACAGTGCCGGTCCGGATGAGCTGATCTTGACGGCGAGCGCGATCGCGAGCAGCAGCGGCCAGCACAGCAGCAGCGCCACCGAGGAGAGAAGGATGTCGATCGCCCGCTTCTGCACCGCGTTCATGCCGTGGAACGGCGTGTCGCAGATGGCGAGCATGGGGATACCGTGGATCTCGGCGCAGCGCGCCTGTACCAAGTCGAAGCCCGAGATATCCGGCACGAAGTAGATGGAGGCCGTGGTATCGCGGAACTCGTGCAAGAGCACCTCGATGCGTGGCGCGTTGCTCATGGGCAGGGCGATATAAATGGCGTTGACGGCGTGCTGACGGACGAAGGCGGACACATCCTTGCACTGGCCAGCGAATCGGTCGCGGCTGCGCAGCGGCAGCCGGTCGGGGTTGCGGAAGTCGAAGAATCCCAGAAACGTGCCAGCTCCCGGATTCTCGGAGATGCGGCGCGCGAGTTCCACGCCGATGTCATTGGCGCCGATGATGATGTGACGCTCATGCGCCGAGCGCGTGCGCAAGATCGCACGCGTGGTGTAGTAGTCGCCAAGAATCAGACTCACCGGTGTCAGCGCGAACCAGCACAGCATGGTGTTGCGCTGGAACTCATCGTCGATGCCCAGCGCGAGCCCCAGGCACAGCAGCAGCCCGGTCCACGCGGCACACTCCAGCAGCAGTCGCACCAGGCGGCGCGTCACAGTGGCGGCGCCGGCGCGTGCGAGCACCCGCAGGGGACTAAACATCTGGCGGGAAATGAGCACGGCGGCAATAGCGAGTGCGCCACAGGCCGGCGTTAGCGGCTGCGATGTCAGCACGATCGCCAGCAGCAGCGCCACCAACACACCGAGCGGTTTCGACCAGTACTTCAGCAGCGCAAGTCCCGGCGAATCCACCGAGCCGAGCTGGACGATTTTCTTTTCCACGGAGGCGCTCGAAAGCGCTGACACGGGGGGCTGCGTCTTGACTGCGGGATTATCAAAGCCGCCGCCAATAGGGCCGTCATCACTTAGGCGGGCAGGCTGCACTTATCCGTCCGTAACTGAGAAGGCCATCACACTACCGTGTACGCCACCGCACCGATACGGTGTTATGTCATAAGTGAAGAAAATTGTTAACTGGATTGGGAAAAGTTTTTTGGGAAGCTGCACGCGGTGGTTTGTTTGATTCAACGCGGTGCATCCGCAGCGATGTGTGCCCGATCGCAGAGCGGCGGTGGGACTAAACTATAAGTAGCCGCGTCACATCGGCGAAACTAACAATGCGGCGGCTTTTCAAACGTCTGCGCTTCCGGCGCCTCGGTCGCCCCGAATGTGCGTCTCCGACTCTCGAGTCATCGGCACAGCGCCACGGCGGCGACAAGCAGGCGGTCCCGGCAGCCAAATGCGCCTGGGAACGTGCGCTCACGAAAATATTCCACCTCGGACTGCGTGACGCGTACGACAAACGAGCTCGTCGACGGCTCGATCACGACGTTGGCCTCGTGGAAGTCCAGAAATTGGGCATGGAGCTGAAAGTAGGCCTTGTAGAACGCTTCTTTTATGCAAAATAGCAGCATGTCCCAGTGTGTCGCCTGCGATGCCGCACCCAGCACCTCCAGCATTGCGCACTCCTCGTTTCCGGCGATCTTCCTCAACAGTCCAGTCGCGAGGGCAACGTTGGACCCGGCGTCGATGCCGATGCTGAGCACCTCGCCGATCCGTATGACGGCGGCGGCGCAGTAATTCGAGGTGTGGGTAATTGTGCCGGAGACGCCCGGTGGAAACACAGGCTCACGGCTCTGGCCGACCGGAATGGCACACGGGGGGATGCCCAGCGATTCGAGCGCCTGGCGCGCGCAGTTGCGTCCGGCGGTGAACTCCCGGACCCGTTTTGCCACGGCGCGTTCAACGTGCGCCTGCTCCTCGGGCCACAGTCCTGCTTCCCACATCGGCGGGGTAGCCTCGACGACCACCGCTGTAACCGGCAGCAGACCATCAAAGGCTGTGGTAGCAGGATTCAAAGGAGTCCAAGCAATCGGTTCAGATAGTTCACGCTGCTCCATCCTAAGGCACGCTGCTCGAACATTGTGCGCCGCCGACGGTGCTTCGCTAATGGCTGTAATCAATCCGAAATCAGGCGAGCAGATCGCGGCCGCGCACGCGCGACCAAAACAAAATCAATCCGCTGCGGAGTTTCCCTTAGAAGCTTGGCAACAACTTTGGCGCGCGGGCGTATCTTTGCGAGCTCGCACAATCGAACATTTATGTTTCTCTTATTACATAACATGATGGTATGGCACTTGCATTTGTTATACGGTAAATCCCAAACATGAACTTAAGGATGAGTATGTGGAGCGGGCGCAAGCCTACGTAGCAGACTATCTGCCCGCTGGGGAGGAGCCACAGCCGCGTGAGGAATCGCGCGCGCGCCTCTCGGCACTGACCACGGCATCGTTTCATCAGCAAAGAGTCCACCTCGGTACGATCGAGCGGCCGATGCTCGCGCTCCTGAAGCACTGGCTAAAGCCCTCGGTCGTGGCTATAGCGCTTCTGCTGTGTGAGCTATTCTCATCGAACCCGCGCGCTCTGCAGTGCTATGCACTTGCGTTGACGGCATTTCTGATCGCCAGTCAGGTGTTCCGCCCGCTGCAACTGCCTCAGAAACTGTCACTGAAATTCCTCGTTGGCACGCTGCTATGGGCGTTGCCCGAATGGGGCGTCGTGGTCGGGTTACTGTTGCTGCTGGGCTTTGCCTTTGGGCTCGACACTGTATTCCCCCGTCAGGTGCTGCTGAGCTGGTTTGGCCTGACGCCGGTGCTGCAAGTTGCTGCCGCGTGCGTCTGCGGTGTCGTGTTGGCACGAACCCAACCGAGACAGCGCCGGCACATTATTGTCGGCGCCAATGAGGTGGGCGAGGAACTGGCGCGGCGGGTCTCGCAAGGCATCGGCAGCAGCACCTTCATGGGCTTCTTCGATTTCCGCAGCCTGGATCGCCTGCCGGAGCGAATGCACCATCAATTCTCAGGCCTATGTCACAACGTTGCCGCTTTCGCGCGTCGCCATGCGGTCGATTCCATCTACATTGCGCTGCCGATGTCCAATGTGCCGCGCATCGAATCGCTAATTCGCGAGTTCCGCGATACCACCGCATCGATCTATTTCGTCCCCAACATCTTTGCCTTCGATCTCGTTCACGCGCGCTGCGCGGACATGAACGGGATCCCGGTCTTATCGATCTGCGACACGCCGTTTCATGGCATGAATGCGATCAAAAAAAGGGCGGTCGATCTGGTGCTGTCGTCGATCGCTCTGCTGGTTTCATGGCCGCTGCTGCTTGCCATCGCCCTCGCCGTCAAGGTGACGTCACCGGGTCCGGCGCTGTTCAGGCAGCGTCGCTACGGCCTGAATGGCGAGGAGATTGTAGTCTACAAGTTCCGTAGCATGACGGTATGTGAAGACGGCGCTGTTGTGGAGCAGGCCAAAAAAGGGGACCTTCGGATCACCGGCATAGGCAGCTTCCTGCGCCGAACTTCCCTGGATGAGCTGCCGCAACTGTTCAACGTGATGGGAGGATCGATGAGCTTCGTCGGGCCGCGCCCGCACGCCGTCGCTCATAACGAGCACTATCGAAAGCTCATCAACGGCTACATGATCCGACACAAAGTCCGGCCGGGAATGAGCGGCTGGGCGCAGGTTCACGGTCTGCGTGGTGAGACGGCGACGGTGGAGCAGATGCGCCTGCGTGTGCAGTACGACCTCGAATACCTCCGAGATTGGTCACTCCGGCTCGACCTGATCATCCTGATGAAATCGGCGTGGATCGTAGCGCGGGGCCGGAATGCGCATTAATACGTATGAATGACGCCCAGCGCTCCTACTTTCCATTGCCGCCGGCGGACCGTGTTCCAGCGTTGCTGGAGCTGCGCCGGCACCTTAGCGCATCGCTGCGGACGCGTTTGGCGGACTATGCGCTAAGAGCCGCAACGCTGCCGCACGCGGAAGTAATCCCGCTACTGCGTGCACTGCACGCTCAGATACCGGCTCGCGACGCGATCGTGCAGGCAGATCAAGCGCCCGAACCGCAGCCCGCGGCCGGCCGTCTGCCGGCGAACGAGTCGGCGCACGATCGCTACTTTCACGTTTGCCGCATTTCGAATCCGGAGTCGACCGATTTCCTGCGCGGCGTCGTCGTGGCGACGTTACTGTTCCACACCGAGATGTCCGCCGACTATGGTCCGGCGGACGCCAGGCGCTTCGAAGCGGTGGGATTGGGGTTCGCGGCTTTGCTGGGCGAGATCGGCGGAATTCGCGTTGCCCCCGTGGAGCAAACCGCACGCGAGTCCTTCGCCCCGCCGCCCGAGCTCGATCCCAGACGCCGGTGGATGGTCGGTCATCAAATATTCGCCACCTTGACCCAGGGCATCATCTTCGCGCTGCAGGAATGCGAACGCGCGATTCACGAGTCGAACACGCCACACGCGCGCGATTCACTCGAGATTGCGGCCGATCTGTTGATGGCCTCCGCGGCGGCGTTCCGATTCGCCGCTGATTTTCCGCCCTCGGCGTACAGCGATGTGATCAGACCCAGCATGATGCCGCCACATCTGGGCGAGGGTTTCAGCGGTGTGCTGTCAGCCGATCACCGGCAACTCGTGGCCGTGCTGCTGCGGACGCGGCCGCTGATGGACGATGCAGCCATCCGCTTCGCACCGCAGCACCAACGGCTCACGGCGGCGCTCAATCACGTCTACGATCACCACAAATTCGTTTGCGCCGAGTTTGACGGCGCCGTAAAGCCGAGTCTGCGCTGCCCGGACAGCAGCGCGCTGCCTGGCGTCGAGCAGCTGCACCGGTTCCAGCGCGCACGCGTTCGCCTGCTGCGCCCGGAATCCAAAGCCGATGTAGTGATAGTCGAATAAGTCCAAAGTGTTACCGTGTTGAGAAAATAGACAAGAATTAGGACACCAATATGCATGCACTGAACCAAGCGGCGAGGGCGGCTCCTGCTTCCCACGACGCGGCAAGCGGTCCCTACACGGGAAAGGAGTATTTGAGCAGTCTTGACGATGGCCGTGAGATTTGG
>Ga0302310_10001115_pt1 | contig 23222 bp, 17 predicted proteins | sample III_Palsa_N1_2_FD_200451 | JGI IMG/M metagenome (GOLD analysis project Ga0302310, IMG submission 200451) | Peat permafrost microbial communities from Stordalen Mire near Abisko, Sweden - III_Palsa_N1_2 | ecosystem: Environmental > Terrestrial > Soil > Palsa > Peat permafrost | place: Sweden...
TTTTGTCTAACGACGTTAGAGTTTATCTAACAGCGTTAGGTGACCTCTATGACGGGGATCTGAAGGAGAAAAAATATGAAAGCAGCTATCGTGAAAGCGGCCGGCAAGTCTCCGATTTTTGGAGAGTTCAATGAACCCACGGCAACGCCTGGGGCGGAACTCATTACCGTAAGCGCTTCCGCTTTGAGCCAGTTCAGCAAATCGCGCTCGTCGGGATCTCCCTACAGCTCGGATGGTGCGTTTCCAGCCGTCGCGGGAGCAGACGGCGTAGGGCGCACAGCAGACGGCCGTCGAGTGTACTTCGTTCTTCCCGAAGCGCCTTATGGCGCACTTGCTGAGAAGAGTCTTGTACCCGCCAAGCAGTGCATTGACGTTCCGGATGGTCTGAACGACCTGACGGCTGCAGCCATTGCCAATCCGGGCATGTCTGGGTGGACAGCCATGATGGAACGCGCGCACCTGCAAGTCGGGGAGACTGTATTGATCAACGGCGCTACGGGGACTGCAGGTCGCCTGGCGGTTCAGTTGGCGAAATACAACGGAGCGTCCAAGGTGATTGCGACCGGGCGCAACCAGGACGAGCTTGAAGAGTTGAAGGCCTTGGGTGCCGATGTCGTGATCCCATTTGCTGTTGGAACCCTTCATCCCTTGGGAACAAAACATTACGAAGAGGCGCTGATCCAGGAGTTCGCAAACGGCGTCGATGTCGTTATCGACTATCTCTGGGGTCATAGCGCAAGAGCGATCATCGCGGCGATCGCTAAGGGAGCCGAAAGTGCCTCGCCCGTCCGATTCGTGCACCTCGGCGGCGCGGGCGGTGAAGACAGCATCGACCTTCCAGGGGCTGGTCTGCGTTCGTCTCCCATTGTCCTCATGGGCAGCGGTATAAAAAGTGTTCCGTTAACGAAGTTGCTAGGCGCCATCAAGAGCGTTTTCGAAGCTGCCGGTCCCGCAAAGCTCCAGATCGCGACACAGACGATGCCGCTGTCGGAAATCGAATCGGCCTGGAAAGCACCGGGCAAGCCACGCATCGTGATCACCATCTAGCAAGTCATTGCGACCACACGCCCGGTTGGCTCCTTTCCGGCGTACCGCCCTACTCCGCGAGCTGGACTTCTGCAGAAGGCGCTCATTGGGCCCTCGCTCCAGACTGCAGCAGCTCCGTCTGCATTCCCACTGCAGGCGAGATACATTTTTTTTGACAATAATGACAAGATATGTAAAGTTAGTAAAAGTTACTTCTGGTGAAGCGTCATGGCGTGGACTCGAGACAGTACTCCTGATCTGGCTGGACGGGTCGCGCGGGTGGCGATATACAGCGCGGCCACGGTCCTGATTGCCCTATCCGTAGCGTCTTGTAATAGGGCTTCGTGTGAACCCTTGCACCTGCGTACCTCCGCTTCGGATTACAGCAACCTCGGGCTTACTCCAGGCAAGGTACAGCGGTGGGAAGATGGTCGTCGAACCGCTCAGGACGAGAAGAGCTTCGAATGGTGGTACTTCGATGCTCTGATGAAAGATGGGACGGCCGTGGTTGTGGTTTTTTCCGATAACTTCGCACAGGATCACAAGCGAGGGGTAAGCCTGGAACTGACGTCCCCCGATGGTAAGCACCGGACATTGAACACAAAGTTTGATGAACCGGGTGTCTTTGCGAAAGATCACACCTTCGTTCAAATTGGCGAGAGCAGGTTCGAAGGCGATCTCGACACTTACTCAATCAAGGTTCCCGCCGATAACCCACAGCATCTTGGCGTCGATCTTGTCCTGAGACGCTGTCTACCGGCGTTCCGCGCTGCAACAGGTCAACTCAGCTCGGGCCCAGCTTACTTTGCATGGCTGAATGCCGTGCCGAGCGGCACGGTGACCGGCACAATCACTATCTGCGGGAAAGCGATGGCTGCGAGCGGCGAGGGCTACCACGATCATAATTGGGGAAATGTTCCGCCGTCCGATCTGCTCGACAAGTGTTGGTGGGGACGAGCGTCGGTCGGTCAGCATCGGATCGTAACGTATGAGATCCACGGCAAGAAAAGTGTCGGGGGAACGAATATCGGGCTGTACTACGTTGGAACCGAAGACGGGATCGAGGTCAATGCGGTCGACGATCAGGTCGCGGTGTTAGAGGGGCCCCTCATCAAGCATCCTGACCCTAAGCATGAACGGTCGATTCCGGCGTCGATAAGCTACGCCGCCAATGGCACGACATCGAAATTCTCGATCTCAGGGCCGATGTTGCTGTCGCTCGATCTCTTGGCCGAACAGCCTTGGTCGACGAAGCTGGTCGCCAGCGTATTCGGGATGAAACCGCATTACACGCGCTTTCAAAGCCCTGTTTCACTGGAGGTGGCTGGAAGGCCAATCGAGAAGGGAACCGGGATACTGGAATATTACGAATTTCAATAGGCGCACGCTTGTCGCTCGCCCACACGTCCGCGGTCCAGATCGATCCAAACGGCTTACGTCGTAAGCAAACGAAAAGAGGTCACCCTTCATGAAGTCAACAAACTCCACCAACTGGATCCTGGTCACCGGCACTTCGAGTGGAATCGGCCGCGCAGCTACCTTTACGCTGGCGGAAAACGGTTATCGCGTCCTGGCCGCGGTGCGGAAGCAAGAAGATATCGAATCGCTCCGTGCCGAGGCGGAGACGCGCCAGGTTGTAGGATCCGTCGAGCCGATCATTCTGGATGTGACGAATGCCGGTCAGATCGCTGCGGCAGTGGAAATTGTTAGGGCCAAAATCGCGGCCGGAGGCAGGCTCCACGCAATCATTAACAACGCGGGCACGCAATGGGCCGGGCCGATTGAGACAATGCCGCTGACTGAGTGGCGATCCCAGTTCGACGTGCTTTTCTTCGGCCCGATTGCTCTCACCCAGCAGCTCCTTCCGCAACTTCGCGCCTCGCGCGGACGAGTTATCAACGTGACCTCAATCGGCGGGATAATGCCGGGTCCGATGATTGCCGCCTACCAGGCGGCGAAGGCCGCGTTCGAGGCGGTGAGCGACTCGATGCGGATTGAGTTCTCCCCGTTCAGCGTTCAGGTCTCCGCCATAGCTCCCGGGTCCATTTCCACGCTGATGCTCAGCCGGTCCCCCGACCAACTCAACAGGCTCGCGGATGCCCTGCCGAAAAGCCTTCAGCCCGTCTACGCGGATGCCCTTCGGGCGTTCGCGAAGACGGTCGCGTCCGCCCCCAGACACTCAACCTCTCCGGCGAAGGCATCGCTGACGATCCTCCGTGCGGTGATGGCGCCTCACCCCCGAACCCGTTACCTGATCGGGATGGACGCGAAGCTCTGCGCGTTCCTCAAGCACAACCTTCCCGACCGCTGGATGGATGCGATCATCTTCCGGATGTTTGGTCTGCCGCGACAGGTAAAGTCGTAGAAAGCCGAGTGGGAAGTCGAACCAGAGAGGAGGAGAGGTACAGCCAATGAACGAATCGAGTGAGGCAGCGCGACCGTCACGACAGGCGGCGATTTTGGCGGCGGCCGTGAAGGTCTTCTTCCAATTCGGATACCGGAAGACCTCGATGGAGGACGTCGCGGCCGCAGCGCAAGTATCTCGGCAGACGCTCTATCTCCAGTTCCGCGACAAGGAGCGGTTATTTCGTGCGGCCTTGGAATATGTGACAGAGCAGATGTTGGTTTCGATCAGAGGTCTTGCCGCCAATCAGAACGGCACTGTGGAGCAAACACTGATAGGCGTATTCGAGCTTCTCTGCGGAGATTCGCTCGCCCTTTCGTCCCAGGTCAACATCGCGGAGTTGCTGGTGATCGCGCGATCTCAGGAGGAAAGCATCGTTTCCCGCTTCGAGGCGGATGTGCTTTCAGTCATTGCCGATACCCTGACGCAGGCCGGCACGGCTGTTCGATGGGAGCGGCATGGAATCGGCGCGCAGGAACTTGCGATGCATCTTCTCGATACTTCGGCTGGCGTCAAGTCGGCGACCGGCGACCTGTCTGACTACAAGCGACGGATGGCGCTCGCGATCCGAATCATAGTGATGGGCGCCAACGAGGTCGAGACATGAAGAGAGCGGTAGTGCCGCGCAGTTTTACGATCGACCCGTTCTCGCTTTCCGCCACAGCCGCCGAGCCGTTAACGGGTGTCGCTTCCACGCCGCTCAGCTTCTTCCTTCTGGGTGCCACCGGGCGCACGGGCTTGCCCTTTCTGTCGCAGGCACTCGCGCGTGGTCACATTGTGACCATCTACGTTCGCAATGTATCGAAGCTCCCTACGGTTGTGGTCTTACATCCGCACCTGCGCGCTTTCACCGGCGAGTTGCATGAGGCGGACAAGGTGGCGCTGGCGATAAGGGCGGCGAAACCAGACGTGGTGTACGTCATGCTGGCATCGGAAACGGTGCCACATACGGCCGTTTCCACGGGTACGCACAGCGCGCTCCTGGCCTTGGGGGAGTTGAGGGCCGTCGCTGCGACCGGGCGCGGGGCTACACCATTTATCAGTGTCGCCGCTTGGGGCCTCGGCCCGACGGGGGCGTACATCACCGGCTTCTTTGCGCGCATGTTCGTCAGTGTCGCGACGGCGTTGTTCTGGTCGAAGCCCCTGAATGATTTCGTAAAGCAGTTGGCAGAGGTAGAGGAGGCAAAGGACAAGGGACTCATTCGGCCAACTCTCATCCTGCCGCCAATGCTCAACGACGGTGAGAAGACGAACACGTATCGGTCAGGCGAGGCGAGCATGATGAAGGATGCCATGGGCGTGACGAAGTTTGTGAGCAGGGCATCCATGGCGGATCTCTGTCTGAAGCTGGGGGAGAAGATGGCATCGGGCGAGGAGCTGCCGCAATGGGTCGGCATCATCAACCCCTAGTCGTCCGCGTCGCCTCGGTAGCTAAGGGAACACAGAGCCAAATGCATCCCAGCGGCCACATCGAATGCGGTATCTCAAGCCTTCCGAAAGAGATCTGGTGGGCACCTGCCACGTCGATGAATCTCACTTTGTCGGTTGATCCAAGAGGTGTTGCGATACTGTCCAGGCGTAGCACCAATCACTCTTTTGAATGCTCTATTGTCACTATGTTGATCGGCGCGCCCCGTGCTCCAGCGCGTCAAGCCATGCGCCGATGGCGACCGTCTCGCTTGACTATGAGGACGGCTGATCTTACACCGCGCACGAGGAGTTTGCGCAGGTATCCCCGGAGCAAGGTGACAGTCGAGAAATCCGCTCAGAGGCTCAAAACAGGATTTCCCCGCCTCGCGCGGAAATCCCACCAGAGCGGCGGGATTTCCACTTCTTCCACCGCACCAGCGGCGAAGGTTCAGCGCCGCGTCACTGCACCGCCAAGGTCGGAATTTGGAAATCGGCCCAAGCAGTCGCGGGGCTACTTCCCGAGCCCAGAGCGTAGAAAAGGACTCCAGTGGTGTCTGCCGTGCCCGAGCAGCTATAAGGGAGCCACTTTGGGGAATTGGAGGCAGGTAGAGCCACAGTGCACAGCGGCGTAGCATACACGCCGTCGAAGACCGTCAGATATGCGCCGCTGGTGCTGTTCCCCGTGCTTGCCCAGACCGTAGCGGTGAAGTGGGTGCCGCTCGCCACGTGAACGCTCTGGCCGATGGCGAGGTTAATCGGGGCGCTGGAATTGTACATTTGCACCTCGCCACTATTGGGTTCAGTGATGGAGGCGGTGGGGCTACCATACTCGGTCCAGCCGCTCAAGCCGCTCGCAAGCGTTGGGTTGGTCAACAGATTGGTGCGAAGCGCTAGGGACGGAGTTTCGAAATCTGCCCAAGCGCCCGCGGGGCTACTCCCCGAGCCAAGAGCATAGAAGAGGACTCCGGTACTGTCCGTCGCGCCCGAGCAAGTGTACGTCGTCCAGGTTGGGTAATTGGTGGACGGCAGATTTGTAGTGCAGAGCGCCTGGGTATACACGCCGTCGAAGACAGACAAGTACGCCCCGCTGGTGTGCCCCGTGCTTGAGGACACCGTAGCGGTGAAGGGGGTGCCCGTCGGCACGCCGTAAACGGTCTGGCCGATGGCGAGGTTGATGGCGGCGCTGGAGTTATACATTTGCACCTCTCCACTATTGGGTACCGTGATGGAGGAGAGGGGACTGCCGTATTCGGTCCAGCCGTTCAAGTCACTCGCAAACGACTGGTTGTTCAACAGATCGCCGCCGCTGGTACCGAGCGTGGTCGTGTAGACGATATTCGGCGCCCAGCTGATGGTGTCGTCGGTATTGTTCCCGCTGCCGGCATTGTTGACCTGGAAGTATATGGTGTCACCCGCGGCGACTGTAACATCCACGTTGGTGGCGAAGCCGGTCATGTTGCTGCCCGCGAGCGCTGTTCCTCCGCTCCCGCCCCAGATCGCAGTGTCGTTTTGAAGGATATTGACCACGACCCCGTTGCCGCCGCTAATGTCCTTAGCCGCCCAGCCGCGAATGCTGATGTTGCCCGCATGGGGCGCGGTCCACACGCGAGCCGTCCAGCAGCTATTGCAGGCGTCTGGCAGCATCTTGCTTCCCCAGATCTGGGAGGTGTTGCTGTTGGCGCCCCACGAACTCCAAACCCCAGAGGTCCCCAGGGTGTTGAAGGTGGTCATGTTGCCGTAGGAGCCGTTGTAGTACTGGTAGGACCATTGATTTTGGCCCTGGGTGCTGCTGAATCCGTTGTAGGCGCTCCAGGTGTCCGCTGCCGAATCGGCCGGCAGGTTGTTGGTGAAGGTAAAGCCGGGCATGTTGACGCCACTGAAGCCGTAGGCCGGCTCCCAGTAGAGGTTCTGCGAGGCCGTGCCGGTGGGCGTGCCGTCACTGCCGTAGGCCCAGAGGCCGCCCCACGAGCCTCCGCCTCCGCCGTCGTTGACGAAGAGACTGCCGGTAACTACGTTGTTGATGTTGTGGTCGCTGTAGCCGTCGTAACCGGCGTTGTGGATGTTCAAAAACTCGATGCCCGCGCCCGCATTGTTGCCAATGTAGTCGCCTAAGAACTCGATGTCGTTATTCTGCATTTCGTTGTCCCAGCCGCACCCATCGGCGCTGCCGGTTGGGGGAACGTCGGTGATCTGATCGTTCATCAATACGATGTGGTTGTCCAAGGCAGAGATCATCGCGGTGGTGCCGGTCGACGAAGAGCCGAGTGGGTCGGTGATCACGGAATCCATGATGGTGAGATCGTGGGCGAAACTGAGCGATATGGGGGCCTGGCTTGCACCCTGCAAATCCTGATGCAGATAAAGATTCTGGAACACGCCATTTGTCAGGGCCCAGGTAGTGTTGCCATCCGCGCCCCCTCCGGCCCCCCATCCCACCCAGCCTGAATCCCAGAGAGTTATGCTGCCGAAGTTGTTCGTGCCCTCGAAATTCCCGATGTAAACGTTGTTGATGTCGGATTGGCCCGCGGTGAGCGTGATGGTTTGGTTGCTTGGGGAGGTGAGAATGATGCCGGACGATACGATCATGCCGTCCGCGTTTTCCTGGGTTCCATACGGAATGCCCTGCATGCCGGTCGCGTAGATGTTCGAGAGGCTCAGCCCGTTATGGTTGGGGGTGCTGAACTCCACCAGGATGCCGGCCCCAGCGTTTTCCACCTGGAGGTTATTGATGTTCCAGTAATCGGGGTTGGTTAGGCGGACGCAGCGAAGGGTTCCGGAAGTAGTATCGTTGCGGTTGATGATGGGATTGGCGCCGGTGCCGTAGGAACTCAGGGTGATCCAATTGCTGGATGTTCCGGTGCCCAGTAGGTCTAGCTCCTGGTTCCAAGTGCCGCCCGCCTGTAGGTAGAGATGGTCGCCGAGGCTGAAGATATTTCCATTGATGTTGTTGAAGGTGCACCACGGCATGCTGGCGCTGGGAGTGGTCTGGCTGTCGGTGCAATTGGTGTAGCCGACATAGTAGCTGGTGTTGGCGGGAAAGGTGGTCTGGGCCTGGAGGCTGTGGCCAAATAGGAGGGCCGGGCCGATCAATGACGCTGTCATGGCAGAGGTTCTAAGATTCATGTTTACTCCTTGCGAGCACGCTGCATGGCGTGTTCGGTTTTGTCGAATACCTGCGATGGATGCGAGCGATAAATGCCTGCGGCTGATGCTTCGATCTAACCTCCATGCATTCCGGCGCATGGAAAGGGGACCGTTGATTGGCATGCCACAGTTAGGCTTTCGCAGTTGAATGCGCAAGGTGCGGGACCCGTCTGTTCAGGTGCCGCACCCCGCCCTACCCCTCTAATCACCCCAATCTGGGGGACTTATTACAACGTCTTCGGGACGGTGCGGCACTGCTAACTTGCGTAATTGAGGCTCTTGCCGCAAACTAATTTGCACGAACGCACAGTCGATTTATCTACGCGCCCAGCAATAGCGCCTACCAGGTGTGCTCGGCCACGATTTCCACGGAAGTAGGATTACAGTTGACGAGCGGTGCATGGAGAACCAGTTCAAGGTTCTTCTGCTCCCATGCATCCCTGGGGATGCTCCGCAGCTTTCTCATGCTGACAGGATCGGCTAAGAATTCGCTGGCGGCCCTGGTTCCACAGGTTGTGGTTCCCGCAAGCGCGATGACTGGAGCGCCGGTTTTGGAATTGAAAATCCTGCAAACGATGGCATAGTCTTCCGTGACCGTGCTGCTTCTTGCCCGGCTCGCCTCTCGCGAGATAGACCAAATCCGGCCCTGGCCTCCGCGCTCCCGGATACTCAAGTTGTTATCGAAGTAAAAGCGCAGATCGCGGTTCATAAACATGGTCCAAAAATTGGCATAGCCGCCCACAAGTACCGTCGGAGCACCGTGCAGGTCTTCGAAGGCCAAGTCCGGTCCAATGCGCAGATCGAAATTACGTCGGCTTTCGCCGAGTAATTTGGCCACGCTCATGGTCGCCATCACGTCTCCGAGCTCAACATAGCCGCTCGGATCGACCAACACGTCCTTTGAGGTCAGCACACTTCCCGGCGTCAGCGCCGGCAAAATCCACTTTCGTGCTGGCTGCATCTGCTCTTTAGGATCTACCGGAGCCCGCATTCCAAAGACAGACTCCATAGAGCGGATATAGACCGGCGCTGTGCCGGTATATATAACCGGCGGCTTCTTGCTGTCGAGAATGGGTGCCCAAAAGACGGCAAATTCGCTTTTTGTCCATCTCGGGATGCCGATCCACGCAACCAATAGAACTACGCAGACTGCCGCGCCGCCGAGCCCCCAAAAACGCCACCGAATTATCTTCGGCAAACTGAGATTAGAAGGAGCGGGTTGAGGCGACGTATGATTTTCCGCGACGTGAGAGCCCGCCGTTCCCGGCTGGTTCGTGTCTGTATTGTTTTCGCTTCTGCTCCCGTTGTTTACGCCAGGACGAAGGACAAAAGTGGGCCGGTATGATCCGGAGGCGATGGCGACTCTGACGGGGACATCCTGCCCCTCCTCACTCGTATAGTATTGCGCCAGCCGCTTTCGAACTTCGCCGACCCGCGCCCGGACGACAGCGTCCTCGCTGGTGTCGTAGTCGGGTTTTCTCCCAAACACTTCGATTCCGATGATGCGCTCTTTGAGCCCGGCTTCTTTTCCGCTCATCGAGTGCTCCACGAGATACTGAAGGAGTGCGCAGCACTGTTTGCTTCCGGAAAACGGGGCGCTGGCCAAAAGCGAGCCTAACGCCTCGATGATTTGCGACGGGCGCGGATTATCTTTTTCGCGATCCTGTTCTGAGACCATGCGTGTCCCCGGGAAATAATACTCCCATTGAAACTAAAGAGGTTCTGGACGGCACTGCTGCACGTAGCAAATCATGCCTTGACAAAGTTCATAATGAGTTGGTCGGGCTAGGTCGATGGGGTCGGCACCTGAACATACGAGTTCAGCACCTTGCATATTCAAAACGTGTAAGCCTAACGGTGCATACGAATCAAAGGGCTTCTTTTCCGCGGCGCTGGAGATAAGCAAACTCGCTCGAATTGTCCGGTTTCCAAAACACGATGCAGCCTAAAATCGGATTTCGGCAACTTCGAGCCGCTATTTCCGCAATCGCCCTTTTCCGGAATCTCCACCTAACGAAGTGGCACTCCTTTTGGCACAGGGTCGAAGAACATCGCAGATATACATGCACCGCCCCCATCCACGTGCGCGACCCGGATCCTGAAAGAAGAACGGATGTCGAAAGAGATATACAACCCGTTTCCGAAATGACGAAGTATCAGCGATCGAGCCAGCGGCGTTCCGTCGATGAGCGAGGTCAGGTTAACCTCGACCTCGCGATCCTCCAGCTCCCAATCTACAAAATAAAGAGTCACTCGATGTGACAAATTGTTGCTGAAACTGACATCTACAGCAGTGGTAAGTTTGTCCCAATCAGGTAATTTAGTGGTGATTGCGCCTAGAACTCTTCCATCTCCCTCCGATGTTTCAAGGGCCCGAGGATCGTCCGTTTTGTTAGCCCAAACCACGGCTTCAGGGCTCCGAATCTTTATTGCGGAGACATATTGCGGCAACTTACCCTGTATATCTGGCAGACCAAAGAACCAGTGACCCTCTTGCCCATAGACGCCCTTCCAATTTCCTTGCGGCTGAGCCTTGGCGATATTCATGACATTGGGCCAAGACGGCTGAGGCAGTTTGTCAGAAAGAGGGAATGGGGGATGAGTGATTCGCAGCTCCAATTCTGTAACTGTTCCAACCGGAAAATATGTTGCGCTATCTTTTGAGTTGAATGAAGCAGAAGTCGAACGGCGAACCGCGCCGCTTACCTGTATGTCTGCCGGAAGAACCAATATCACTTTATATTTGGCTGGCCATTTGAGCCATAATTGCTTGATAGAGGCATTCCAGGAGACGTGGACTGGGCCAGCCGGTGTCGCAACGTCGCCAGCGAAACGGTCCGGACCCCCTTCCAACAGGGGAGAGACGTCAAGTTCTTGAGATGCGATTGAGGTGAGATCAACGCCGAGCACATGTTCCTGTACCCACGGAGCGGCTCCGCTACTCCAGCCGTGACATAGGCTTGTATAGCCGACGACACCATCCGGGATTTTGCCATTGGTGGGTATATCGTCGGCCCAGCTTGGCCGAAATACCTCAGCAAAGCAGGTTGCCCCATAACGGATCTGCGCACCCCAGAGCGTTTTCAAGTCGGTTAGCGCGTCCTGTGTGCGGCCCTGTTTCGCAAGTGCTTCTAGAAGTTGGTACTCGTTGAACGGTGAAAATGAGATTCGCTGTTCAGGATTTTCAAAGACTCGTCTGGAGAGTTGCTCACGCTCGGTATCGGTACCGACCTTCGCCAGAATGGCCTCTGCGGCTGCATGTAAACCCAGTTCCGACACCCAGCCCGGACACCTTCTGAAGAAACGCGCTTCCAAGTCACTTGCTCTCACCAACAATTCCTCAGACTCGGCAACCTCTCCAACTTGTTTGGCGGAGTTCGCCACTTGTCGAAGTTCTCGGATGACAAGAAGCCTATATGCGTTCTTTTCTTCAGGTAGATTTGCCGGAGGTGTCTGCAGGAATCCAAGGCGCTCATCATGTCCGTAGAAGAAGATGTCGGGATCATCCCAAATATCTTCGGCGTGCTTAAGCTTCGTCTGAACGTCTGGCATGAAGTGATTCAATGTGACCTGGTCGCCTGTGAATTCGAAATAATCGACAACGCTTTGTATCCACAACAGGGTATATGGCTCGATCCCGTTTGAGTTTTGGCGATTCGACTCAAGATTGGCTCGAACGAGATCAGATGATGCGAAGGCAGACAGCACCGTTCGCTGGGTCACGAAGGCATCACCCGTCCAGGAGATGCGGTCGCCTCGATCCATAAGCAAGGCACTCAGGGTATTCTCCTGCATGTTCAGGCGCGCGGTGTACGCTGCGGTGTACCAGATGCGGTTCAAGAACTCATCGCTGGAATGAAAGGAGCCTTCATAGGCGACCGGCTTGACTCTGCAGTTGAGGCGTATGTTTCGAACCTGAATGGGTTTCGATGGTGGGTGATCGACGTTCAGCCATGCGAAACGCACCCCTTCATAGAGTTCATCGTTCATCGCGGCAATCCAGACCCCATCGCGGAGTTCTGGTACAACGGTCTTTTCTGGATGCTTTGGCCCACCATTCACACGGCCGGGCGTTGAATACTCGCTCACTGACACTGTCAGATTGTCGCGTACATCTTCTGAGGTTTCAAAACTGACCCACCCAGCGCATTCCGTTCCAAAATCCAGAAAGATACTTTGCGCTCGATCAAGAACGACCGAGTCTGTCAAGGCTCCTGTAGTACGCATAGGTGTGTTGGGCTGAAACTTGGCGGATTTGGGGCGCAGTTGCAGTATCTGCAAAGGCGAATCTCCCCTTGGTTGCTTAGACCATCGATAAGCAAAGGCGGGGTCAGGTGAGGCTGGCTCCCGTTCGTTCGTCCAATGACCACCCTGTAAAAAGCGAGCTTGATGTCGCGATCGCGCAAGTAATGTATCCGGAACAGTAAGAGAAAAGCTAGCCGGGGCGGCCAACAGAATAACTAAATAGACGCCAATTGAGAGATGCCTGAACGCTCGTCGCTTCTCTTTCGATGTTACTCGATTGGCTAAGCTCACTGCATCTCCACGTGTTCACAAGCTTCAGAAGTGCGAGGTTTTCATTTGAGCGTTAACGGCAGGTCGAATGGATTCGTTCGCTTTGATGTAGTTGCCATAGCCAACGACGATGGTAGAACTGACGAGCAGGAAGAGACCGGATGCGACAAGGATCTTGGTGCGGCGACTTGTGCCGTGCCACTCTTTGAGGGCCAGTCCCCAGAGCGTCGCGAAGATGATGATAGATGCCATGTGAAGCGTCCAACTGGAGAAATCGTATTTGCCCATCCTGGTTTGTCCCATGGAGTAAAAAAAGAACTGGAAGTACCAGATGACGCCGGCTAGGGCGGCAAAGATGTAGTTCGCAAGCAGTGTCCTCGGGGCGATGTGCTGATGGGTTGGATCGACAGGATCGTAGTCGACGATGGTTTCGCCTGACGGCCTGCCAGCGCGCATCGGGTTGGTTCCAGGAGAACCGAGGAATTGACGCGCAGATCCATTCTTGAGGATCAGGATAGCCGACCAGATGAAGTTGGTGATGAATCCTCCCCATAGAACGACGATGAGGACGGGAAGGTTTTGCCAGAGATCGAGACGATGGTGAGCGATCAAGACGGATTTAGTGATCGCCCCAATCGGGGCGCCGGCTTTGAGGCCGAACGCAAAGAAAGAACTCATGATGCCTGCGAAGATGGCGACGAGGATACCTTTAGCGAAGGAGAAATCGGCTTCGCCGGCTTCCACCTTGTCTTCTGGGGTGATTTCTTGTTCCTTGGAGAGGCCGGCAAGACCGTTGACGGCGACCGCAATCAGGCAGAGGACAACGCCAGCGAGAATGATTTGTCCCGACGTCTCGTGCACGATGACGCGAATGGAGCCGTCGTAGATGGGTGGGATCAAGGTGCCGAAGGCGGTGCACAGGCCGAGGGCAATGGCGTATCCGAGGGCGATGCCCAGGTAGCGAATGGCGAGACCGAAGGTAAGACCACCTACTCCCCAGAGTGCGCCCCATAGTAGCGCGTACGTAATGCTGGAATGCGGTGCGTCACGGAGAATTCCCGAAAGGTTTGGAACGAGTAAGCTGGCAAGAACGATGGGCGCGATGATCCATGCGGCGAAACCCTGGATAAGCCAATAGATCTCCCACGACCAGCGTTTAATTCCGCGGAAGGGAATGAAATTTGTGGCGGAAGCGAAGCCGCCGATCCAGTGATAGATGACGCCGATGAAAGGATTGGGTCCCACGTGCCCTCATTTCGATAAAGGAAAAATAGCAACTGCTATCTGATCGCGTACTATCGTATCTGACGTGAGACACTATCGGGAAATATAATGTCTATTGAATTTTAGAGATTGGATTGAGAGGCCTTCTGCGCATATCGTTGTTTATTACCTGCTATAACGACACGCTCTTTCCTGATACAGGGAAGGCAGTGGTGCGCGTGTTGGAGCGGCTGGGACATACGGTGAATTTCCCGGCAGGGCAGACATGTTGTGGGCAAATGCATTACAACACCGGGTATCAGGCGGAGGCGTTTCCCCTGCTGGAACGGTTTGTTGAGCAGTTCGAAGAGGCAGAAGCGGTGGTAATCCCGTCGTCATCCTGCGTGGCGATGATGAGGGATCATTATCCGAAGATGGCTGCGCAAGTTGGTGTTGAGTTGTCAGTGCGAGTCGAGAGGTTGTTGCCTAAGGTCTTTGAATTTTCAGAATTTTTGACCAGAGGTCTGGGGTTGGAAGATGTTGGCGCGTCCTATCCGCATCGGGTGACGTACCACGCAAGCTGTCATGGGTTGCGCAATCTGGGCCTGGGGGATGGGCCGCTTCGGTTGTTGAAACAAGTGCGGAACATCGACCTGGTGGAACTTGCTGGAGTTGAGGAGTGCTGCGGGTTTGGTGGCACATTTGCGGTGAAGAATGCGGATGTATCCATTGCCATGTTGGAGCAAAAGACGGCGACTATCTTGCAAACGAAAGCGGAGGTTTGTACGGCGTGCGATAACAGTTGCCTGATGCATATCCAGGGGGCGCTGCATCGGCAGGGCACTGGTGTGAAGACCGTTCATCTTGCGGAGATTCTGGCGGGCGAGGCGGAGAGACGAAGTGAGTGAGACATCGTTAGACCCGAAGACCGCGCCCAGTTTCCCGATGGCCGCCAAGGCAGCGATGAAGGATGTGCAGCTACGGAGGAACGTTGCACATGCGACGGATGTGATTCGCGCGAAGCGCGCGCGTGTGGTGGAGGAGATGCCTGACTGGCAGGAGTTGCGAGAGGCCGGAAAACAGATTCGCGAACACACGATGAAGCACCTGGACTTCTATCTTGAGGAGTTCGAGGTCAACTGCACGCGTGCCGGCGGGGTGGTGCACTGGGCCAAGGATGCGGCGGAGGCTCAGGAGATTGTTGTAGGGCTGGTGAAGGCTTCCGGGTCCAATGAAGTAATCAAGGTCAAGTCGATGACGACTGAAGAGATTGCTCTGAACTCCGCGCTCGAGGCTGAGGGGATACATCCTTTCGAGACCGATCTTGCGGAACTGATCATTCAGTTGGGGCATGACCGGCCGTCGCATATTGTGGTGCCAGCATTGCACAAGAATCGGCAGCAGATACGAGAGATCTTCATGCGGGAGATGCGGCTGAGTGAACTGGGAGATCGTCCCGAAGATTTGGCCGATGCGGCACGAGTGTTTTTGCGGGAGAAGTTCCTTCGGGTCAAAACGGGGGTGAGCGGGGCAAATTTTCTGATCGCGGAGACTGGCGGCGTCTGCATCGTGGAGAGCGAAGGCAATGGACGGATGTGCTTGACACTGCCCGAAACGTTGATCACGATTGCGGGTATCGACAAGGTGCTCCCACGGTATGCGGATCTTGAAGTGGTGTTGCAGTTACTGCCGCGGTCGGCAACCGGCGAACGAATGAATCCATACAACTCCGTGTGGACCGGAGTCCATGCCGCTGATGGACCGAAGGTGTTTCATGTGGTGCTGATGGATAATGCGCGGACCGAGATCCTTGCAGATAAAGAGTCGCGACAGACCTTGAATTGCATCCGCTGCGCGGCTTGTCAGAATGCTTGCCCGGTGTATCGGCAGACGGGCGGGCATGCGTATGGGAGCGTCTATGCAGGGCCGATTGGTGCGATTCTGACTCCGCAGTTGCAGCAGCTGCAATACGCGCAAAGCCTTCCGTACGCTTCTTCTTTATGCGGAGCTTGCTATGAAGTGTGTCCAGTGAAGATCAATATTCCGGAGGTGTTGATTCACCTGCGCAACAAGGTTGTTGAACAAAGCAAAGGAACCCTCAATCTTGAAGCTACTGGGATGAAGGCGATGGCGATGATCTTCCGGAACGAGCGACGGTTTCGAGCCGCGCAGCGATTGGGACGTATGGCTGAAACCGTTTTACCGAGCAAGGACGGATGGATTACTTGGCTGCCGGGCATCTTGGGGGGATGGACACAGGCGAGAGACTTGCAGGAGATGCCGAGGGAGACATTTCGCGATTGGTGGGAGAAACGGTGCGCGGATGAACATTGAGACGAGCTCCAGGTCGGAGATGCTGCGCCGGATTCGGGCGGCAAACGGCGGTGCTTCGGATGGGCAAGCGGTACGCAGTGGTTGGGACGCCTTGGCCAGGAACTACAAGTGCAACGGTACGCGAGGACCTGAGGCGAGGTTGCAGCTACTGGAAGGTCGGCTGCGCGATTATGATGCAGCCGTCAGCAGAAGCGATCGGGAGAACTTAGCATTGAACGTGGCGCGGAGGTTGAAAGAGCGAGGTGTGGAGCGGACCGTGATTCCTGTGGGGTTTACGGCTGAGTGGTTACCGGATGGCTTGGATTTCGTCGTTGATCAGGGTATGACCACGGCTGAGTTGGATGCGTTTGATGGGGTTTTGACGGAAGCGACGGTCGCGATCGCGGAGACGGGAACGGTGGTGCTGCAAAATATCCCGGGGCAGGGACGACGTTCCATGAGCCTGGTACCTGACTATCACCTTTGCCTGGTGTGGATAGGAAATGTCGTGGAGACAGTGCCCGAAGCGATGAGTCTCCTGCAATCAAAGGCTGCGTTGCCGACGACGTTCATCTCTGGGCCTTCCGCGACGGCAGATATTGAGATGACGCGCATCAAGGGTGTCCACGGCCCTCGAATACTGGACGTGATTCTGTTCGATTGACCACGTAAAGAAAAGAAAAATTTCAGACAGTTGCTAAAATTTCAATAGGTAGTATATTTCCATATGGTGCCGCTGCGACCTGGAGGAATGTAATGAGCAAAGCCGAAAGTGCGTCGCAACGGGTATGGAATGCATTGGATAAATTCCGAATTGAGGTTCCCTCGTGGGGATTTTCCAATACCGGAACACGGTTTGGGAAGTTTATGCAAGGTGGGGCGGCGACATCGATCGAAGAAAAGTTCAGTGATGCGGCGCAAGTGAACGCCCTCACTGGAGCCAGTCCGAGCATCGCACTTCATGTTCTTTGGGATCTGCCCAATGGAACGGCCGATGTGCCCACAATCCAAGCGCTGGAAAAGAAGTACCAGGTGAAGGCGGGATCGATCAACCCAAATCTGTTCCAGGATCAGGAGTACAAGTTCGGTTCCATCGCGAATCCAAGCGTGGAGATTCGCCAGCGTGCTCTAGATCATTTGCTGCTTTCGGTCGAAATTGGGCGGCAGTTGGAGTCGCGAGATGTATCGTTGTGGATCGCGGACGGTTCGAGCTATCCGGGCACTCAAAGCATGCGCAAACGGATTACTTGGGTAGAAGAGGCATTGATATCGACGCACGCGGCCTTAACTGATGGGCAGCGGCTATTGGTGGAATATAAACCTTTCGAGCCGTTTTTCTATCACACGGATGTGGCGGACTGGGGCATGGCGCTGGAGTTAGCGAGACGTGCGGGGCCGAAGGCAAAGGTGTTGATGGACACGGGGCATCATTATCAGGGCACAAATATCGAGCAAATTGCTGCGTGGCTTTTGCATGTCCGTATGTTGGGCGGCTTTCATTTCAACGATAGAAAGTATGCGGATGATGATCTGACCCTAGGTTCAATTGATCCGTATCAGGTGTTTCGGATCTTCCACGAAATTCTCAGTGCAGAGCCGGAAGAACGCTCTGACACTGCTTTTATGATCGACCAGAGCCACAATATGAAGGGCAAAGTGGAGGCGATGGTTCAGACAGTAGTGGCGGCGCAAGAGTTGTATGCAAAAGCTTCGCTGATTGACCGGGTCCAGCTGGCGCAATTGCAGCAGGAATGCAGGCTGGTGGAAGCTGAGGAATGTTTCCGCAGCGCGTTCTGGCAGGATGTGCGACCGATCATTGGCGAATGGAGAGCCGCGCGCGGGTTGCCGGCCAATCCGCTCAAAGCTCTAGCGGAGAGCGGCTATGTTGAAACCATTACGCGTGACCGAGGAAGTAGGAATGCCCGTCGCGACTCTGGATACGTCTAGTCAGACCTTGCCCGTCGATTTGGAGAAGGTTCATAAACAGAATTGCAAAATGGGTCTATGGCGAAGTTTTATTCATTAGGGAAACCTGTAATTTGTTAGATAATTGTCTGATCGAACGTTTCCCTTGGTGGATGGACTATGGCAGTGCGAAAGACAAGCAAGAGACTATATCTGATACCGGTTCTGTCGAAGGCGATCGATATCCTTGAGCTGCTGCAAGCGGAAAATCAGCCAATGACGCTAGAGGCGATCCATCGGAAGACGCGGATCTCGAAGACGACGGTGTATCGAGTCCTGAAAACCTTTGTGCATCGTGGATATCTGTCTCACTCGCCCGACGGCATGTACCGGCACGTTTCTGGGCCGAAGAAAACCAGGTTTGGATTCGGTGGTCAGAGTTCGGAGATGCCATTTTCGGTCGAGGTTACGGAAAGCCTGAAGACGGCGGCCGCTGCGATGGGGGTCGATCTGCTGATTCTCGACAATTGCTATGACGGACCTACTGCGATTCGTAATGTCGAAGAGTTCATCAATAATAAGGTCGATTTGATTATTGAATTTCAGATCGAGCAGGAAGTTGCTCCTGTGATCGGGGATAAGATCGCCGGAGCTAACATTCCGCTGATCGCCATTGATATTCCTCACCCACATGCGACTTATTTCGGAGTGGACAATTACCGTGTCGGCATTGAGGCGGGAGAAGCGTTGGCGGCGCACGCGATTAGCCAATGGGCTGGTAAGGTCGACTGGGTGATCGGCCTCGATCTGTCGGACGCTGGACAACTGGTACAGAGCCGCATTACGGGTGCTTTCGAAGGCGTGAGGAATGCGCGCCCAGACTTGCCGGTTGAGATATTCGTGCGGATGGATGGTAGGGGCTTGAGGGAGAAGAGCAACAAGTTGGTGTCGGATTTTCTGGATCGCCATCCTAAGGACAAGCACATTCTGATTGCTGCGGCTACCGACTCAAGTGCATTGGGGGCGGTGGATGCAGTACGCGAGCATAGGCGCGAGAGGCACGTTGCCATCCTGGGGCAGGACTGCATCGCGGAGGCCATGGTGGAGATGAGGAAGGACAAATCTCCATTGATAGGCTCCGTTTCGCACGAGCCAAGTTCTTACGGTCCGAGCCTGATTCACCTTGGCCTATCGTTACTGCGCGGACAAACGGTATCTCCGTATAACTACGTGAGCCACAAGATGGTGACACGAGATTCTCTGCTTTAGATCAAACTGAAATGGGGCGTATGGCGGTGCAATTGCGGTTGTCCTGAGCGTTTTCACGTATCCAAAAGTTTTCTCATTAGAAATAGTTGCCGTATTGGTTATTAATGTGGGATCATGTTGCGAGCCAAACATGGCCCCGGAATAGGAATTAAAGATGACAGCGCATAGTGGTTTGCGATTTCTTGAGGATCGCTGGGATGAGTCGGTTGCGGCGAATCTGGATGGTCCAGAGCTTTTGAGGTATCGCTCGAATTTGTTGGGGTCAGATTTGCGGATCACAAACTTCGGTGGCGGCAATACGAGTTCGAAGCTGGAGCAGGTGGACCCGCTGGACGGAAAGACAAAAGAGATTTTGTGGGTGAAGGGCAGTGGCGGTGACCTCGGAAGTATCAAGCGCAGCGGGTTTGCGACCGTCTATTTGGATAAGCTGAGGGCGCTGGAGTCGGCTTATCGCGGGGTCGATCTGGAAGATGAGATGGTGGAGATGTATCCGCTGTGCACCTTCGGGAATAATCCTGTTGTGGCTTCCATTGATACCCCGCTGCACGGCTTTCTACCTTTCCCTCATGTAGATCATCTGCACCCGGATTGGGGAATTGCGCTGGCGGCGTCCGCAAACGGAAAGATCAAGATGGAGGAGTTCAACAAAGAATTTGGACATAAGCTGGGATGGCTACCGTGGCAGCGGCCTGGATTTGAACTCGGCATGATGTTGAAGAAGATCACGGACGACACGCCAAGGTGCGATGGCGTTGTCCTTGGAGGGCATGGGTTGTTCACGTGGGGAAACACACAACGTGAGAGCTATCTGAACACGCTAACGATTATTGACCAGCTCGGGCAGTTCATCGAGAGGCACGGGCGCGCTCCGGGGCACAGGCATTTCGGCGGGGCCAAGATTGAGGCTCGTAAGGATCGGGCATCGGCTGCTCTGTCCATCATGCCGACCCTGCGCGGCGCGTTGTCGCAGAAGCAGCGTTGGATTGGGACCTACACGGATACGCAAGAGGCTTTGGATTTTGTGAACTCAGAGAGCGCGGAGAAGCTCGCTCATCTAGGTACGAGTTGCCCGGACCACTTCATTCGGACAAAGATTCGGCCGATGTTTATCAAGTGGAATCCTGCGGGTGAACCTGCGGAGCTGAAGCAACTAATTGCGATTGCGCTTGAGACGTATCGCGCGGAGTATGCGGCATATTACGCGAAGCATGCGGTTAGCGACTCGCCGGCTGTGCGCGATGCAAGCCCGACGGTTGTCTTGATTCCAGGAATCGGGATGTTCAGCTTTGGCAAAAACAAGACGGAGTCGCGGATCACCGGTGAGTTCTACAGGAATGCAATTGGCGTGATGCAGGGCGCAGGCTCGCTGGGTTCAGGAAGTGTGTGCACCGACGTACCACAGGCTGGGCCGGCGGCTTCTGCAGATCAGTTCAGCGTATATGCAAACTACGTTGCGCTACCGCCTAGCGAGGCGTTTCGCATCGAGTATTGGAAGCTGGAGGAGGCAAAGATTCGGCGCCAACCTCCGGAGAAGGAATTGAGCCGAAGGATCGCGCTCATTGTCGGCGGGGGCAGTGGAATTGGCCGTGAGGTTGCGCTGCTTGCGGCAGAACGCGGCGCACATATTATGGTCGCCGATCGCGATGTGAAGGGAGCTGAAGCTGTTACGGAAGAAGCGAGAGCGATTGCGGGCAATGAGGCTGTGGGGTGGACGTCCATCGATATTCGGGATCGTAACGCTATCAAGTCAGCGTTGAATGCGACGATTGAGCAGTTCGGCGGTCTGGATATTCTGATTAACACGGCGGCGCTGTTTCCGTCTTCGGCAGATGGGTTGATCAGTGATGCGCAGTGGGCGTTGACGCTGGAGGTCAATGTTACGGCCAACTATCTGTTAACAGACGAGGCTTCGAAGGTTTTTGACGACCAGAGTATCGATGCAAGTGTGGTTCTCACCAGTTCGGCGAATGCTGTCGTTGCGAAACGAGGAAGCGAAGCCTATGACGTAAGCAAGGCTGCGCTAAGCCACCTTGTGCGCGAACTGGCGGTGACGCTTGCGCCGAAGGTGCGGGTCAACGGAATTAGTCCGGCAACAGTTGTAAAGGGATCGACCATGTTTCCGAGAGATCGTGTGATCGCCTCGCTGAAGAAATACGTTCTGCCATTTGATGAATCAGCTACAGACGATCAACTGCGAGATGTTCTTGCTCACTTTTACGCGACGCGAACACTTACTCATCAACCTATCGATCCAAAAGATTGTGCGCAGGCGATTATGTTCCTTGCCGGACCTCTAACGCGATGCACCACGGGCCATCTGATACCAGTGGATGGTGGATTGACCGAAGCGTATCTACGCTAGGGCTGGCAGGAGATGTGAGGATGAAGCGGACGCCCATTACGGCGCTGGTTCCTGGGGACAAACGGGCTCTGATCGCAATCGATCTTGGCGCGGAGAGTTGCCGAGTATCCCTGTTGCGATGGAAAGGTGGTGAGCCAACTATGATGCTAGTGCATCGTTTCGGCAATGCCCCGCGAATGATTGAGGGCGGACTCCGATGGGATCTAGGCGGTATCGAGGCTGGGCTCGACGAGGGTTTGCGTCTGTGCGCTGCGATTGCGGACGAGGGTGTGCGCTCGATAGCTATCGATGGTTGGGCCGTAGATTACGTCCGAGTCGGCGAGGATGGCGAGGCGCTTGGCGATCCCTTTTGTTATCGCGATGACCGTACGATCGGAGCCGAGAAGCTTCTACATGAACGGATTAGTCCGCAAAGAATGCGTGATCTGACGGGCGTCCAGCTGTTTCGAATTAATACGTTGTACCAACTGTACGCGGACTTGCTCAACGGATCGCCCACCGGGAGAACGTGGCTCAATCTGCCCGAATATTTTTTGTCGCGATTGGGGGGCGAGCAAGTTGCGGAACTGACGAATGCAACGCATACGCAGATGGTTGAACTGGGGAAGCGCAGATGGTGCGACGAGATATTCGAAGCAGCGGGGCTCAATGTGGCTCGTGCTCCAAATATTGTTCCGGCGGGAACGATTCTTGGGACGTTGCGTGGACCGCTCGCTGAACTTGAGGCATTTCGTGAGACGCTGCTCATCGCGCCGGCTTGCCACGATACGGCGTCCGCGATCGCTGGCATACCCGCAGAGGGCAACGATTGGGCGTATATCAGCGCTGGAACTTGGTCATTGGTTGGGACGGTGCTCAATGGGCCAATGAACGATACCGACGTGCGTGCAGATAACTTCACGAACCTTAGTGGCGTGGGAGGTCGAACGTGCTTCCACATGAATGTGAACGGCATGTGGATGCTTCGCCAATGTATTGGGGATTGGTCGCGGGATGGAGTACTTTGGACTGCGCAGGATCTTGTAGAGGCCGTGCAAGAGTTTCCTCGACCTCTGGGCCTTATCGATGTTGATCATCCGGACTTTCTCCTTGCAGGTCGAATGACGGGGACGATCAACGCGCATCTTCGCCAAGAGGGTTACCCGACCCTGGATGAACGTGGAGCGAATGCTCCCGCGTTTGCGCACCTCATCTTCCACAGCTTGGCGGCACGATACGCACAGGTTCTAGAGAGAGTGGCATTTCACAGCGGGAAGAAGTTGAAGCGATTGTTCATAGTGGGTGGGGCAAGTCAAAACGATCTCTTGAATCGTCTGACTGAAGAGGCAACGGGTTTAGAGGTAGTGCGTGGCTCGGCTGAGAGCTCGACCGTGGGGAATTTTGCCACACAGATGGCGGCGCTCGAAGGAGCCAGAGACCCTTTGACAGGTGGTATTTCCGCAGAGGATGTTTTACAGTGGGCGAAACTTTTCGCGGCCGCATCGTTCTCACCCTCTAAAAACGCGGGTGATCGAGGTGTCTTGGCGACATAGTTTTCCATTGGAATAGTTTCCTTCTTGACAGCTTTCTTTTGGGCAATGTTTACTCAATGCCTCGGAAGTTGAGACGCAAGAATTTGAAGCTGTATTGAAGAAAGAGGACGAGAGGCGGAATCAGGCATGACGCATACGG
>Ga0302310_10001117_pt1 | contig 23206 bp, 20 predicted proteins | sample III_Palsa_N1_2_FD_200451 | JGI IMG/M metagenome (GOLD analysis project Ga0302310, IMG submission 200451) | Peat permafrost microbial communities from Stordalen Mire near Abisko, Sweden - III_Palsa_N1_2 | ecosystem: Environmental > Terrestrial > Soil > Palsa > Peat permafrost | place: Sweden...
GTATCACGAGCGTTGACCACAAGCGCATCGGCGTGATGTACATGATGCTGGCACTCGTGATGCTGGTTCGCGGCTTCGCGGATGCCATGATGATGCGGACCCAACTCGCGCTGGCGGCGGGCCACGCCGCCGGATACCTGCCGCCCGAGCACTACGACCAGGTCTTCTCGGCGCACGGTACCATCATGATCTTCTTTGTGGCGATGACCTTTGTCGTTGGCCTGATGAATTTCGCCGTGCCATTGCAGCTTGGTGTGCGCGATGTGGCCTTTCCCGTCCTCAATTCGGTGAGCTTCTGGCTTACCGCCACGGGAGTCCTCCTGGTGAACCTCTCGCTGTTCGTGGGGGAGTTCGCGCGAACCGGGTGGCTGGCCTATCCCCCGTTGAGTGAGCTCGCGTATTCCCCGGGAGTTGGCGTCGACTACTATCTGTGGGCACTGCAGATTTCAGGACTCGGTACGCTCCTGTCCGGAATCAATCTCACGACGACCATCCTGAAGATCCGCGCCCCCGGGATGGGGTATGCGCGCATGCCCGTTTTCTGCTGGACGGCCCTCGCCTCCAATCTCCTCATCGTGGCCGCATTTCCGGTGCTGACCGCGACTTTCGCGATGTTGTTGCTGGATCGGTATGCCGATTTTCATTTCTTCACGAATGATCATGGCGGCAACCCCATGATGTACGTCAGTCTGATCTGGATCTGGGGTCATCCGGAGGTCTACATCCTGATCCTGCCGGCCTTCGGCGTGTTCTCCGAAGTGGTTGCGACGTTCTCGGGCAAACCGCTGTTCGGCTACCGCTCGATGGTGATGGCGACCATGGCCATCTGTGTGCTGTCCTTCGTCGTGTGGCTGCATCACTTCTTTACCATGGGCGCGGGCGCCGACGTCAACGCTTTCTTCGGCGTCATGACCATGATCATCGCCGTGCCAACCGGCGTGAAGATATTCAACTGGCTCTTCACGCTGTATGGCGGCCGGATTCGCTTCACCGTGCCGGTCTACTGGACACTGGGCTTCATTGTCACGTTCGTGATTGGTGGGATGACCGGCGTGCTGATGGCAATTCCACCGGCTGACTTTGTGCTGCACAACAGTCTGTTCCTGATTGCCCATTTCCATAACGTGGCCATTGGCGGGGTAGTGTTCGGTGTCATGGCCGGGTACAACTACTGGTTTCCCAAGGCCTTCGGATTCAAACTCCACGAGGGCCTCGGCAAGGCCGTGTTCTGGTGCTGGTTCATCGGCTTCTACCTGGCCTTCATGCCGCTGTACGCGCTGGGGCTCATGGGCGCGACGCGCCGGATGCAGCACTATTCTAACCTGCACTGGCAGCCGTTGATGCTGGTGGCCTTCGCGGGGGCCGTGCTGATCCTCTTCGGAATTGGACTGACCGGTGTGCAGCTTGCGGTGAGTATCCGCACCCGTGCGCGCAACCGGGATCTGACGGGCGACCCGTGGAACGGGCGCACCCTGGAGTGGTCGACGCCATCGCCGCCCCCGGTGTGGAACTTCACGCAGCTGCCTGATGTGACTCGCGCGGACGCCTACTGGGCGGCCAAGCAGGGAACCGGACCGTCGCTTGCCGGGAGGCCAGACTCCCCGGTGGAAGCCCTCGAAGTACCCCGCAATACCCCCGTTGGAATATTCGTGGCGTTCTTCGCGACCATCCTCGGATTCGCACTGATCTGGCGAATCGAGTGGCTCGCCGTGGCGGGTCTCATTGGTGCGGTCGCGGTGGGCCTGTGGCAGGCGTGGCAGAAGAATCGGGAATTGATCATCAGCGCGGAGCAGATCTCCGAGTTCGACCGCCTGAACATGCGGGGCCCGGCATGAGCGCGACGTCCGAGTCTTTGGGGCTGGAGGGGGCAATCCCGCTGTCGTACCAGGGTCCCGCACCCACTCGGGTGGTGGCCGGATTCGGGTTCTGGCTCTTCCTCCTGTCCGATATCATCCTCTTCTCCGTCCTGTTCGCCGCCTACGCTGTTCTTTCCAGCGCCAGCGCAGGCGGGCCGACGGGCGCGGAGCTGTTCGACAAGCGCCACGTGTTCCTGGAGACCCTGTGCCTGCTCACCTCGAGCGTGACGTGCGGTTTCGGTTCGCTGGCCGTTGCGCGCACGGACGGGCGCGCGATGTTTGTGTGGATGGTTGCCACACTGGTGCTGGGCGCGACCTTCCTTGGCATGGAAGTGACGGAGTTCTCAGGAATGGTCGCGGCAGGCGCCGGGCCCTCTCATAGTGCCTTCCTGTCGGCGTTCTTTGCACTCGTCGGCACCCATGGGCTGCATGTGGGTCTCGGGCTCGTTTGGCTCGTGATCATGCTGCTGCAGGTAAAGACATTCGGCTTCCATCCCATGGTAGCGCGCCGATTCTTCTGTTTCGGCCTGTTCTGGCATGCTCTCGACATCGTCTGGATTGGCGTGTTTTCCATCGTCTACCTGGGAGCGCACTGATGCAATCGTCCGCGCCGGCACAAGGCCACGCCCCGGGCGTAGCAACACGCACCGGTCACCTCGGTCGCAGCTACCTCATCGGGCTCGGATTTGCGCTCGTCCTGACGGTGGCTTCATTCTGGGCATCCTCGACACCCCTGGTGTACCCGCGGGCCTTGCCGATCCTGATTGCCGTCCTGGCGGTCGCGCAGATGGGCGTCCATGTGTCCTTCTTTCTGCATATCTCCAGCGCGCCCGACCAGACTAACAATCTCCTCGCTCTGGCGTTCGGGGTATTCATCACGGCGCTGGTCGTATTCGGCTCACTGCTCATCATGTCGAATCTCAACCACAACATGGTCTCGATGGACCAGTTGATGCAAATGCAGCGCTGATCGACCAGGGGGAAGGAGCTTCAGCACTCCATGCGTCGGCGCATAGCAATGTACTTCGCGTGGGATCGCGCCGCAGAGGTCGCGGCGCCACTGGGCATTCTCGATAACCGGTTCCCGGCGCTGTTTGAGGTCCGGCGCCTGTTCTGGCCGCGCTACGAGGTATTGGCGGATCCGGAATGCTATGACCAGGGGATCGATGGCTTTCTGGAACAGATTTTCCTGGAGAACTTCCGGCGCTTTACCCAGCTGGTGCAGGTCTGGACGGGGTATCCGGTGCAGATCGTGCATCGGCGCTGGCAGGCGAAAACCGTGCTGCTGGATCCAAGATGGCTCTCGCAGATCGACACTCTGATCATCATCAGCTTTGACGGACCGCAGTCGTGCCAGAAGGTGACGCCTGCGGAACTTACTGCGGTCGGGGATTTCCTGGACGACCCTGCCCATACGGTGTTCGTCTGTCCCCATCATGACATCGGCGACACCCACGATATGCCGGTCAAAGAAGCCAGCGACCAGCAGAAGATCGAGTTCGATCATCACGGCGACAAGGCGGTGCCGGGTCAGCAGCGCTTCGGAGGTTTCGCGCTCTCATTGATGCGGGGCCTGGACCTGCCGATTAGAAATCGATTCGGGCTGCGGCCGGCGCAGGGGCCCGATGGAACGCCGGCACCCGTGGAACTGACGGCCCTCGACAGGCGCGGACTGCTCGCCGGCGTGCAGACATTGAACGTGCACCCGCATTTGCCGCATTTCGAGCGGCTGGAGGGCAGCCGCGAGCTGCTCGAGGTCTTGGTCCGTCAAAGCATCGATCCGACCGCTCCGCCGCACCCTTTCTGCGCCGTTGGCCATACCCAGTTTGATGCGATGCTCCAGGCGACGCCGGCGGCTGCGGCGGGAAGCCTCATCGTCGCGGACGCGACCCTGTGGAGTTCGACGGCGGGCGGCACGCAGTCGCTCGAAAAGCTTTGGTGCAACGTGGCCCTTGCACAGTCAGTCGGCTAGGGATCCGGTGCGGGCGCAGCCGCACTGAGGCCCACCGCGAAGGCCAGCGCTGCCGCCGCCGAGTGTGCTGCAGCGTGCGCATCTTCAACCTGTTGCTCCGCATCGGCCACGGCATTCTCCTCCGTAGCCAGATCCGTATACGTTCCCACGCCCCGCCGATAGGAAGACAAGGCGGCCGAGTAGGAGGTATTGGCCGCCTGGAGGAAGGATTCGGCGGCGTCATATTCGGCCAGGCTGGTCAACAGGCCGTCGTAGGCCTGCACCACCTGCCGCGCGATCCCATCACGAGTGAGTGCCAGGTTCGCCTGCGATTCGCGCAGGTGCGCGCGCGCAATCGAAATCTGGTCAGCGCGCTGCCCGCCGTCGAAGATCGGCAGACTGAAGGACAGGAGGATACTCTCGCCGGTGCGGTCAACGGAGGAGGTCGGTCCGCCGTCCGAGCTCAGTGAGCCGATATTCTGGAATGCACGCGCGCTCAGACCAATGCTGGGGCGATATGCGCGCTGCGCTGCCTTCAGCGATGCTGCCGCGGCATCAACGCTACCCAGTGCCGCAATGATGTCCGGGCGATGGGCCAGCGCTGCCGTGACTGTTGCAGTGATGCTCTCATGGGGTAACGTGGGCAGCGGCAGGTCCGCGCCATCGACCACTTCGAGCGGGGTCGCCGCCGGAATACCGACTGCAGCGATAAGATTGGCAAGCGCGGTTCGATCCGCGCCCTCGGCCGCGGTGACTGAATAGCGCGCCTGGGCGCTCTGGCGCTGAGCCTGGGTCAACGCGACAATGGTCGCCAATCCGCGCTCACGCTTCGCCGATGTCGCCCCTTCGACGGTTTGCGCCGTGGCCAACGCCTTGCGGGCCGCCCGCAACCTTCCGCGCGCGGCCCCGAGCGCGAAGTAGGTCTGGGAGACATCGAGAACGAGTTGGTGGTGCGCGGTAGTAAACCCGGCATTCGCCACGAACGAGTCGGCTCGTGCAGCCTCGAGGTTTGCATCACGACGACCAAAGTCGAACAACAACCATTTGAGGGCGAGTGAGGGAATGATCTCGCGGGAGTCTGAAATGAAGTAGCCTTTTGGAACGAGGTTTTTGGGGGCCGGCAGGGGCGTCTGCTCATAGCCTCCGAGCGCCTCCAGCGACAGTTGCGGAAGGTAGGCGCTCTCGGCCAGTCCGACCTCTGCAGCGGCGGCGCGTGCGGCTTCCCAGGCCACGCGCGTCTCAGGGTTGGTGCGCTGGGCAAGATCAATGAGTCCCGGCAGATCGTAGGGCTTTTGCACCCATGGGCTGGTTGCCTCCTCGAGTGCGCCGGCGCGTCGAATCGCGGAATCTGGAATTGACCAGGGCTGATCCGGGGCAGCGGGCGCCTGCGCGTGCAAGGCGCTCCCGAGGAGGCTCAATGCCAGAGAGACCATTGCCGGCACACCGCTATAGCTGCGTCGCTGCGACACGCGCCATCTCCGTAAACAATTGGGAAGTGGCGATCTGCCCGAGCGCCGCGGTTGCCGCGGGAGCGAACACAGGCAGGGACGGGGCCGGCGTCTTTTGAGCCGTTGCACGGCACGATGCGTCCAACCAATCCGCGACCTGCGAGGTGGTGCTTACCTCGACGGCATTCACCACCGGAGCACTGGTCACCACGAAGGCGGCGGCGGCCAGGCGCTCCACGTTGTGCAGGCTCGGCAGGTGCGCGCCCGGCGGACTCTCACCGGGCAGCATCCGAAGTTCGAACTGGCTTAAGGTCGTGAACTGTTCTGCACGCGTCAGGGCCTCCACCGTGCGCTGCCTCGCGTCGCCCCGATCGGGCGGCGATCGCAGGAGCGCCGCGACGGCGCGTAGCGCATCGGCCAGCGCCGCACGAAGCCGGGTGACGGCCGATTCAGGCCACAAGGTACTGAATACCACCGTAATTACGATGTTGCCCAACACAATGCCCACCACACGGTCGCGCAGCACCGTGAGGTCGGTGGCGGGCGCGTCCGTTTGCAGTACTCCCAGAAAGAATGCGAAGGCGATCTGCAGGCCGGCATATGAAAGTCGCTCACTGCTCGTCGCAACCCAACCGGCGAACAGTGCGACAACCGCTGTAATGACGGACAACTGTCCGATATCGGTGCAGTAAGGCAGCACGAACACGATGCACAAACCTGCGAGCACGCCGCCGATGACGGCCCCGGAGAGACGCAGCGATAGCTTGTGTACGGTCTCCCCGAGGCTGCCGAGCGCCACGAAAAAGCAGGTTACGATGGAGGTGCGCAGTCCCGGCCAGTCGAGCAGGCTGTAGACAGCATAGACGATCATCACGGCAAGCGTGGTTTTCAGCGCGAATTGCCAGTGAGCAGGATTGCTCAGGGCATCGGATACGACCATCGGTCGGGACTTGTGCCCGGCGTGATGGCTATGCGGCGTGCGTGACAGGCGAATCTCGTTCTGAAGTTCTTGGAGGGCGTCCGCCGCGGCCACCTGCGTCGGCAATCCGGCATCCGCTCCCGCCGCTGCGACGGGAGCGTCCGGGAGCTCGGATGCTCCGAGGCACTGTTTGACCAGGGTCGACAGACGATCCCGCTCAGGCGCCGGGATGGGGTCCGGATGCTGTTCGAGAATGACCAGGACATCGAGCAGCCGGGTGATCGCAGCCGGACTCACCGAGGCGCCCGGTATGCGACCTTCCGGACCGCCCGCAGCCTTCTCGATGAGCGGTTGCAGGACGGCGCGCCAGTGCCGCAGGTGCCGGGCGACCTCGCCGCGCGTCAGCGCGAGATCGAGCTCCGCGAGCACTTTCTGGAAGATGCGCTGCGCGACGGTGGCTGCGCCGGGGCCGAAGAGCAGATTGATGAGGACCGTTATGACGACTGGCACCACGACGACGACCCACAGCCACAGTGCCGTTCGCGTGAACACCTCCGTGTTGGGTACTTCGTCGATGACCGACTGCATCGTTACGACGATGAACCCGGCCAGGAAGGAAACCGGACCGAGCGCAAAGGTGCGCACGCTGAACATCGCGATGAATGTAATCAACGCCATGGCAGGTAGCCGGATCGCCGGGTCACCGAGGTCGATGAACGACAGCCCGATCGTGAAGAGGACTGCAAGGGTGACGGCGAGGGCGCCGCCGACCGCCGTGGTGATCGTTGCGCTGCGGTCGTCCTTGCTGACGAGGAAGACCAGATAGGCCATGTAGGCGGCCAGGGGGATGCGAAACACCATCGCTAGCGCCACCGTCAGAGTGGTTGCTGCAGCGATGTGGGCGACCGCAAGGCCGCGGCCTTCTCTGGGCGCAAGCTCCTGCGCAAGGAAGGTAACGAATGGGTGGCGGCGGTCCGCCTCGCTAACGAGAGTCGCCATGATGAACTTTGACGGAGGCCGTCATGCCAACGTGCATTGCCTCGGCGGGCGGATGGTCGAGGTGGACCCAGACCGGAAATCGCTGCGCCACGACCACCCAGTTCAGATCGCGTCCCACCTGGGGAAGCCCTGGTCCATCCTGATCCGTGGATTGAACGCCTGATCCCAGGCTTTCGACGCGCCCACTGATGGCGCGCCCGCTGTCGGCCATCGTCCACACCGTCGCCTGGTCGCCGACCACGATGCGCGGCAGCTCGGTCTCCCGAAAATCGGCGATTGCGTACCACGCGTCGGACTTGATGAGGCTGAAGAGGGGATGCCCGGAGAGCGCAAAAGTCCCTTCGGCGATCTGCAATCCCACGACCACGCCGTCGAAGGGCGCCCGCAGTGTGGTCAAGTCGAGGTTGCGGGCTGCCAGCGCTGCGGTGGCCTCGGCCCCTTCCAACTGGGCTTCGAGGCTGAGCGTGTCACCGATCGCCTGGTGCGCCTGTTTTGCGTCCCTGGTGATGGCATGCAATGCGGCCAGTGCAGAGGACTCGTTCGTTCGGGCTTCATCCAGCTGCTGTTGGGTCACGAAGCCCGGACTGACGAGCGGCTCGAGGCGCTGGCGCGTGTCCTGAGCATATTTCAACTGCTCGACCGCCTTTTCGACCTGGCTGTCCGCGGCGAGTGCACCGGAGTTCTGCGATTCCACCTGTCGGCCCGTAAGACCGATCTGCGCCTTGAGCGCTGCGACCTGCGCGCGTGCCTGTCGCAGCTGCATTTCGTAGGGTTCCGGATCGATGAGAATCAGGGGACTACCCTTGGTCACCGGCTGGTCGTTGGTTACGTAGACCCGCACGATGCGGCCGTTGATCTCGGAGGCCATGGCGGCACTGAAGGCGAACAGCCGCGCGTCATGCGTGCGCGGCCTTCGGTCGAGGGCGAACACGACCAGAATGCCCAGGACCAGCGCGCCGATGATTGAGGCGGCCGCGATGATCCTGCCCCGCACGGTAACCCCGCTTGGATGGGCCACATTCATGCGAGCCACAACAGCCACAGCCCGAACGTGGTGGCACAGCCTATGCAAAGCAGTACCACCAGCGGCGCGGGCACCTCAGTGAGTAGTCCGGTGGCCTTCAGTGCAAATCTCGCAAGCAGGGCGACGACGAGCCCGCCCAGCGCGCACACCATCCATGACGGGAAATAGGAACCCAAGATGTTGCGCGATGGGGAGCTGCTGCACCCGCTGGTGCTGGACACCAGCAGGAGTGCCGACAGGATTCCCGGGACGCAGGGGGGTTGAGTAGGGCGCTCGGTCACCCGCTCAGTGTGCGAAGGTATTCGGCGCGACGGACTCCCCCGTCCGGGGGAGCTATAGAATACCGAGCGCTCGGGCGCGCACCATCGCACCCGCCCGGTTCCTCACATTCAGTTTGCTGTAGACATTGTGGAGGTGCCATTTGAGGGTACCCTCCGATACGAATATCGCCTCGGCGATTTCCCGGTTACTGAGGCCCGACTCCAGACGCTTGAGAATCGACACCTCGCGCCTGGTCAACTCCTCCGGTCCGACAGGTGCACTCGGGCGCCCATCGTGAGCAGGATGCTTGACCAGCGTTTGTTGGAGCCGCCGTGCCAGAGGCGCAGCCTCGGAACCGCGCAGGCGCTCCGGATCCAGACGCTCGAGCACGGCGGCGAGTTCATCACCTTCATCCAGGAACACGCGCAGGTACTGTCTCGGGGCCGCGATGGTCAGCGCCTCGGACAGATCGGCCCGGGAACCGGACCAATTGTCATCATGCTTGTGCGCCAGGCAGCGAAGGAGCAGTAGCTCCACCAGGCGATGAGCCAGGCCGAGTTGTCGGGAACGGCCGATCGCCGCGCTGAGCGACTCGACGACGCGTTTCGGCGCTATCCGGAGCCAGAATCGCGATGCCGCGCGCACGGCCTTGTCCGACAGCAGATCAGAGGCGTCGCGGCCGGTGGGCAGCTCATCGAACCCAAAGCGGGTGGCGACGAGACGTGCTTCTTCGTAACGGCCAGCGCGCCCCAGCCCACAGCACTCCTCGGCGGCGAGCGTGAGAGTGACCCGACGCAGCAAACGACGGTCGCCCAGCTCCTGACCCTCTCTCAGAATGGCGAGCGCGCTGTCCTCATCCCCACGCAGGCGCTGGAGTCGAGCCTGCGTCAGGTACGCCACAATGACGGCATCGGCCTGGCCGGATTCGTTCACGCCATTCATTGCATGCTCGATATGTTCGAGGGCGCGGCCAATGTCGTCGAATTCGTAGGCAATACCGGCCAGCAGAGCGTGGGACAGGCTGGCGTGCGCCGGATGGCCATGCAGCTCGCGCTCGACCAGTTCCAGGCCGTTATGGCACGCAAGCCTTGCCTCGAGGTATCCGCCACGCTTCAGGTGCAGAACGGCCCCAAGATAGTTGGTCCAGACCAATGCGTAATAGCCGTCGGCCTGCTCGAGCCACTTGCGGGTTTCGTCGATGATCGCAAGCCCGCGATCGATTTCTCCCGTTGTTTTGTGGCCGAAGGCCAGGACATTTCCCATCACGCCCTTACGCCGCAGCGAGGCGTGGGGCCAGGCGGCCAGCCACGCTGCAGCCAGTTCGCCGCCGCGCGTTCCTTCGTCCCGCAGGCCGGCTGCCATGGCGGTCTGCAACTCCACCGCACAGCGCAGCTCGGCGATCGCGGGTGTGGCATGAAGCGATTCGGCCACCAGGCTTTGCAGCAGTTGCTCCAGACGGTAGATTTGTGCTTCGTATTCCCGGTGCCGGGAGTAGAAGGAGAGCGCAAAGGCATATTGGATGCGAATGACCGGATAACGATCGACGCAGGCCTCCGGGAGCGCGTTCATCCAGCGCAGGATGGTCTGATGATAGCCGCGGCGAAAGACCAGTTCCTCGACACTGTCTGCCACCCACTTCGTGGCCTGTTCCCAGTCTTGCGCGCGGATCATGCTGTTGACGGCCTCCTCGAGGTGGCCGTTGGCATGCATCCAGAGTGCCCCGCGAATCAGGCAGTCACGGGCCTGGTTGGGCGCCGCGCGCCGATAGCGTTCGCGGAAAAATTCGCCGACCAGATGGTGAAAGCGCATCCAGGTGCCAGATCGATCCAGTGGAATCAGGAACAGGTTGCGCATCCTCACCGTCTGCAACAGCTCCTCAGCGTCGTCGGCGTTGCCGAGCGCTGCTGCCAATGGTGCGCAGATCCGATCGAACATCGAGATGCTGAAGACGAAGGTTCGCGTTCGCTCGTCCAGTCCTGATAAGACGACGTCACCCAGATAGTCCACCAGGCTCGTATCCGTGCCGGCGAAATGCTCGATAAATGCGTCCTCTTTGACCGAATCCGCGAGCGCGAGCCCGACAAGCTCGAGCGCTGCGGGCCAGCCCTCAGTCTTTTTCAGCAGCCGGCGCAGATCCTGTTCGGGAAGGTCTCGTCCCAAGCGACTGCGGTAGAAGTCCATTGCCTCCTGTGCATCGAATTGCAGCTGATGAATCCCGAGTTCGAGCAACTGCCGCCGAACCCGCAGGCCGCTCAATCGAAGGCGCGGTTCCTCGCGACTCCCGAGCACGATCTGGAACAAGCTGGGCGCGTAGTTGACCAGCCAGTCGAGAGTCTTCAGCACCTCGAGGTCCTGGACTGATTGCAGGTCGTCAAGGAAAAGCACGAGGCGATGCTGAAGTCGCGCAATATCCCCTGCCAGGCTCTCCAGCAGGGGTCTTGAAGCACCCGCAAAATCGGCCACCGGATCGTTGGGGAAGTCCCGACCGATCCGTGCATCAACTTGCTGCAAGGCAGCAATCAGATGGCGCAGGAATCGCGCGGCATCGTTGTCGCCTTCGTCCATGGAAAGCCAGGCGCATGCAACACCTCCTCGCGTGAGGTGGTCATGCCAGCGGGTCATGAGGGTCGACTTGCCATACCCGGCCGGAGCCACGATGGCGACCACCCGGTGGCTGTCCTCCAGCGCGTCACGGGACGCATCAAGACGGGAGCGAGGCACTGGGCTGCGCGTCCCACTGGCGGGAAACAGCTTGCTTTCAAGGATTGGCGTCGCGCGTTCTTCGGCGCTCATTGTCAGCTCTACTCCACGGCCAGATGTTACTGGACTTTGGATAGGGGTACTAAAGTCCTAACTTCCGGTAGGGGGAATCCGAATAGCCGTCAGTCTATGTTTAGCATGCCCGGGTGAGCAGCTGAGGAGTAACAAGACATGGCACGCGCAGACAGCGATGCTTCGGCAGTAGACGCAATCGCATTCGGATCCTATATCCTGCGCGCCAATTCCCGTTCCCTGGAACGCGACGGCGTCCCCGTCCAACTGGGAGATCGCGCGTTCGACATTCTGTGTGCCCTGACCGCTCGCGCCGGACAGATTGTCACCAATCGGGAGCTGATGAGCGAGGTCTGGGGCAGGGTCGTTGTTGGAGCAGGAAGTCTGCGCTTTCATATCAACGCCTTACGCAAGGTCCTGGCGCAGGATGGGACGCAGACCCGGTACGTCAAGAACGTCACCCGGCGCGGCTACACATTCACAGCTCCGGTCCGTAGTCCCATTCGGGACCTGCCGAGGAGACCCGTGGACATCAGCGCGCGCGCCGCGGAGATCCAGGAGATTGCACGGCTTCTCAAAAATGCAACAGTGGCGGAATCGGCAGCGTTGATCTCGGTAATTCTGGACAGAATTGCCCAGAGGTAGGAAAGGCGCCTTAGCCAGCGGAGTGAACCCGGAAGAAGTCTCGGATCCGTTGGAGCAGCTCGCCGCGATTGGGGACCACCTCCGAGGCGCTCGCAGCCACCTTGCGATTGAGCAGCTCCATGCCGCGCCGCGCTGACTGGTCGAAGGCCGCCAGCAGTCCCGGATTGGCCGCGAGCAACGGTTGGATTGCCCCACGGGACAGCTGGTGGACATAGCAGTGGGTCAGCGCCTGCGCCGTCGCTGCGTGCGCGGCGCCCGTCAGAAGTCCGATTTCGCCCAGGTATTCGCCCGCTCCAAGCCTGCCCAGTGTCACGACACCGTTGGGTACGGCCGACTTGGTCACTTCCATCACACCGGATGCGACCACATAGAGTGTGCAGTCGGCAGCACCTTCACGGAAGAGGGTATCGCCCGGCTCGATGAGCCGGGTCACGATCTGTTGTGCCAGATTGTCGACCAACGCGGGCTCGAGGGATTCAAAAAGCACCAGCTCGCCCAATGCCTGACGAGCTGATAGTTTTCGCCGAACGCGCACCCGCCCCTTTGGGCCTTCGGCAAGCAGCCCGGCGTGATACAGCTGCTTGCGGGCGTACCGGAGCAGCCTGCTCTTTGAGGGTGAGAGCAGCTGCGTATTGCCCACCGAGAATGAGATCGTGTAGCCGTGGAAGCTGGGTCCCAGTTGCGTGAGCCTCACGGAGGGCATGGGATGCTCGAGGACATCGGGGCAAAGTAGAACCGCCTCGTTCAGCACGGCGATCACCTGATCGGAATCCGCGGTCGGCTGGCACCACAGGCGCACTGAATCGGACCGCACTGCGCTGGGCACACTGCGATTGACGATCTCAAGCTTCGAGACGACGCTGTTGGGGACGGTTGCGATATCGTCACCATCGGTCTGAATGCGCACGGACCGCCAGTTCATCTCAACGACCTGGCCCTCGAGGTTCTTGCCCAGGGAAATCCGATCGCCAACCTGAAACGGGGCTTCGATTCCGACAGCGATGCCCGCGAACACGTCCGCCAGCGTATTCTGTAATGCAAGACCGAGCACAATTGCGACGATTCCTGAAGTCGCGAGCAGTCCGCTGATGGGAACCACGAGTACTGACCTGATCACGATCAGAGCGGTACAGATGTAGATCGCAGCGGCAATCAGATCGAAGAACAGCCGCGTCTCCCGTGAGCGCCGGTCGTGGTGGAGTGTGAAGTACATGACGGCAACGGCGACGCGCGCGCCGAGTAACCACCAGGCAATGGCGATTGCGCGCATCCATAGGATCGAAGCGTCCGATGAGGTCGGTGGCTCGTGGAACAGCGGGGTGACGCCGTCGCGGTACAGCATGGCGCTGATGCCAATGAGGCACACGATGTCAAACGCACTGCGAACACGTTTGGACAGGGAGCGCAGGAGGACGATTCCAACGAGCGCAACGGCGAGAATTAAGAAGGACCAGAGCATTTAGCGGCTGCTTGTGTTCACCCACGAGTGTGGGCGCTCGCCGCCCAGATCCGGACCCCCCATTCGGGGGACGGCAGAACAGACGCGGATGCTTTGATATTGGTGACATGCGCGTCATCGCCCTGGAAGTTCTCGCGACCGTTGCGGCGCTGACGTTCCTCGGCACGCTGGTCGCAATCGCGGTCCACCGGTCCGCAAACGGGCCCCAGGACCCATGGCGAGGGTCTGCGTTGGCGGAGTACCTGTGGGCGATGGTCCCCTGGCTGATGGTGGCCGCCTGCGTGCTGCCGTCCGTGCGTAGGATCGTGGCGTCGGGTTGAATGCCATGACCGGCGCCACTGACGATGTATGCGTGGTGCTGGAAGGACGGATTACTGCCCGCACGGCCGCGCCGATCTGGCAGTCAGCGATCGAGATCCTTGCGCGCAATCCCGATCGACCGGTTCTGATCGATGCGTCACGGCTCCAGTACCTGGACAATGTCGGTATGGCGCTGCTCTTCGACCTGACGCGTCAGGAGCGCGCGCCCGGTGCAACGGTCCGCATTCAGGCGCTGGCGCCCAATCTCGCCGCCCTGCTGGGCCGCTATGAGCCGCACGACTTCGCTGCGCCGCCAAGCCGGCCTCGGCGCCTGGGCACGCTTGAAGACATTGGCCGCGCGGCGGCCCGACATCTCCTCTACCTCAAGGAGCTGGCAGGGTTCCTCGGCGGGTGCCTCAGGGCCCTGCGCGAGGCGCGTTCGCATCCCGGTGCCGTCAACTGGGGCGACGTGCTCGACGTTGCCACCGAAACCGGAGCCAATGCCGTTCCGATCGTGCTGCTGATGGGCTTCTTGATGGGAGTCATTATCGCGTTCGAGGTAGGCCTGGTCGCGCGGCAGTTCGGAGCGGTTATTTTCGTGGTCAATGGCGTAGGCGTCGCGATGCTGCGCGAGTTGGGTGCACTGATGACCGCAATCGTGCTCGCGGGCCGTACGGGGGCGGCGTTCGCGGCACAAATCGGCACGCAGAAGGTCAATGAGGAACTCAACGCGATCTGCACCTTTGGTCTTGACCCGATCGAGTTTCTGGTCCTGCCGCGCATCCTGGCCGCGATTTTGGTCGTGCCGCTCCTCACCATCCTCGCCGATATTGTCGGACTATTCGGCGGGGCTCTGGTCATGACCTCCTTCAACATCAGTCTACTGCAATTCTTCACGCGACTGCTCGGAGCGGTAACGGCAACAGACCTGATGCTCGGCATCATCAAGGCGGCGGTGTTCGGGGTTACGATCGCCGCAGTGGGATGCCACAGCGGTCTTGGCACCGGCGCCGGAGCCACTTCAGTGGGTCTTTCCGCCACCAGCGCCGTCGTCACCAGCATTGTGCTCATCGTGGTGATCGACGGACTCTTTGCCGTTCTCACAAGCTGAGTCACCAGGTGGCAGAAACACAGCTGCAATCCGGGAAGTCCGGGCCGGCACCGACCGGTCAGCGACCGGCCATCAGTGTGCGAAATCTGCGCATGGGGTATGGCACCCGCGTCCTTCTTGATGATGCCTCGTTCGAGGTGCATCGCGGTGAGGTGGTCGTGATTCTGGGTGGCTCGGGAAGCGGCAAATCAAGCCTCATGAAGAACATCATCGGCCTGCATGCGCCTATGGCGGGCGACGTTCTGGTCGACGGCGAGAGTCTCGTGAAGGCAAACGCGACCGACAAGGCGCGACTGCAGCGCAGCCTTGGGGTGATGTATCAGAGCGGGGCGCTGTTCGGTTCCATGAACGTGCTGGAAAACGTCCGTTTTCCGCTCGACCAGTTTACCGATCTCACGCTTGCCGAGAAGAACCTCACGGCACGCATGTTGCTGCATACGGTGGAAATGCTACCGGCGGAGTCCCTGATGCCGGGGGAATTGTCGGGCGGGATGTTGAAACGCGCGGGAATCGCGCGAGCGATGGCGCTCGGTTGTGACATTCTGCTGCTTGATGAACCGTCCGCCGGCCTCGATCCGATCACCGCCGCCAATCTGGACCGGACCATTCTGTCTTTGCGTAAGAATCTGGGTGTCACCTGCGTCGTGGTGACCCATGAATTGCAGAGCATCTTTGCGATTGCGGATCGCGCCATCATGCTTGATCCGATCTCCCGCGCGATCATTGCCAATGACAGGCCGGAGACCCTGCGGGACTTCAGTCCGGACATGCGGGTGCGTCAATTCTTCAACCGCCGGCCCGATGAATTGCGGGCGGAGCGACACGGCTAGGGTATGGAGGACAGCAGACGATACCGGCGGCTCGGGCTTTTCATAGTCGGGAGCCTGTGCGTGCTCGGCGCGGCGGTGTTTGCGCTCGGCGCGCGCGATTGGTTCCAACCCTCGTTCACATTTGAGACGTACTTCAACAACTCGATCGCCGGGCTGGATCTGGGTGCGCCGGTCCGGTTCCGGGGGGTGCCGCTGGGACAGGTTACGCAGATTCTCACTTCCGCGGCCACTTACGAACGTGACGTGCCACTGAATAAACGCAGGGAATATATCGTCGTGCGGGTGAAGGTCAATCTGTCGGCACGGGAAGCGGTGCAGATGAGGCAGGACGCGCTCGCCCTGTCTAAGCGGGGGCTGCGTGCCCAGACGCAGCTCGCCGGCATCACCGGCCAGCAATATCTCGCGCTGGATTTCATGGATCCACGGAAATACCCGCCGCTGGAATTCGGCTGGACGCCACGCTACATGTATCTGCCGTCTGCGCCGAGCTCCGTGGGAGAGATCGTGTCCAAGGCGCAGTCATTTCTGGCAAGCCTCAATGAAGCGGACATCAAGGAGCTGGGACAGAATCTGAATCGATTGGTCAGCGACGTGGACAACAAACTCGGCCAGCTGCCACTGGCAGAGATGTCGGGAAATGCGCAGAGCGTCCTGATGAATGCCGATGCGACGCTGCAGCGGATAAACCATATCCTCGAGGGCGCCCCGATCGACCACACGCTGGTCAGGCTCGACTCCGTGGCCACCCACCTCGACTCCCTCGTCGGTGACCCTGCGTTGCCGGAAACGCTTCAGAATGTGGACCAGGCCGCGCAGCGCCTGCAGATCATGCTCGGCGACAATCAACATGATGTGCGCGCGGCGGTCCAGGATCTGCGAGTGACGGCGGGCAACCTGCGCGCGCTGTCCGAAACGATCAAGCGTTATCCTGCGGGCGTCCTGCTGGGTGGCCCGCCGGCCAAGGTGCAAATTCCGGGGGGTGGCCAATGAACTGGCGGCAAGCGGCCTGGACAGGCTGTATCGCGGTCACCCTCGGAGCCTGTTCCATTGGCAGGCCGCTGCCACAGGCCACGACGTATATCGTGGAACCGCCGCTCGAGATGGGGCGTTCGTCCGCACCGCGGCTGCCGGAATCACTTCGTGTCGCATCCGTGCACGTGGCGGCGACCTATGCGGGGAGTGGGTTCGTGTATCGTCTGGACGACGTGCGGTACGTGACGGACTCGTACAATGCCTTTGGTGCGGATCCCGGCGCCATGCTGGACAGCCGGATGGCCGAATGGCTCGATCGCACCGGTCCGTTCAGCCACGTTGTACCCTCCGGCAGTACCCAATCGACACCCTACGTGCTGGAGGTGACTGTTGGGGACCTGTATGGGGACTTCCGCGAGGGTCTTGCGCCTGCGGCAGTCGTCTCCGTGCAGTTCATTCTTATCGACCAGACGAGCCCGCGTCAGCGAGTAGCGTATGAGCGCACCATCGCGAGCCGGGTGAAGCTTCCGAAAGCATCTCCAGATGCGCTGGTACGCGGGTATGGCGTCGCAATCGCGGACATCCTGTCGCAGCTGGCGACGGATCTCAACGCCACAGTCGCCCATTAGCACCTGCCAGTATCTAACGGTACCTAACAGTTCCTGGAGCTACCTTACGCACCTGACCCCGGATTGTGGGACGCCGACGGACGGGGCGGTGCGTGACCTGGAATCGAGTCCCTCAAGCGAGGGAGGCGCCGCCCACTGCAATTCGTGATCCAAAGTCGTGGCGGGTGCTGCTACCGTCACTCAGCGCATCGAGCCGATCTGATGGCTAGTTGAGAAATGTAAGGACCGTCCACGAGCCCTCGAGGTAGGCACTGCCAATGCAAACGCAAGTCTACGAGACGCAAGCAGGTCCAATCGTCAGTCAGCGAGGGTCACCCGGATGGGTGCACCATGTTATTGCGCTACTGGACTCGGCCCTCGGGCAGCTTGGCCACGAGCCGGCCGTGCACGGCACGTTACTGCAGGCCACTTCGTTGTTGCGAAAACAGGTACATCCTCAGCCTTCAGAGGACGACGGCAACGGCAAAGAGCGGCTGCTGGCCTGGCAGGTACGCAAGGTGGTCGACCATATCGACCATCACATCACCGCTCGCGTATTGGTCGCCGATCTGTGCGCGCTCGTGCAGCGCAGCGAGGCGCATTTTTCGCGCTCGTTCAGGCGCACGTTCGGACACTCCCCCCACGCATTCGTGGTCCGGCGCCGAGTGGAATTGGCCGCCCAGTACATGCTGCAGTCGGATACGCCGTTGAGTGACATCGCGCTGCGATGCGGATTCGTGGACCAGGCGCATCTCTGCAAGCACTTTCGGAAGGTCACGGGGGAAACTCCGGCTGCCTGGCGACGGGCACGGCGGGCGATCTAGAGCAGGCCGATCGACTCTGCGCGCGCAACGGCCTGAGCGCGGGTGCGGGTGTCGAGCTTGACAAAGATGCTCTTGGCGTGGGACTTGACCGTTTCGGGGGTGATTCCAAGGGCCTGCGCAATGTGCTTATTGGACAGTCCGCCGGCGATCATTTCCAGAATAGATGTTTCGCGACGTGATAGCGGCCGATAGGTCGGCGGTTCCGACTCGTCTGAGGCATTCGGCACTGCAGTGCGCAGCAGCGTGGCGATATAGGGCCGAAACGGGGCCAGGTGCGCGTCCGTAGTCGCCAATGCGTCGTAGGCGGATTCGAGCAACGTCGTCAGCGGGCGGCCCGCGTCGACGAAAATCATGCGTAAACCGCGCGCCGCGCCGATGCGCAGACACTGCATGAGAAGACCATAGCAATCATCCGGGTGGCCTTCAGCGGCCGCGGAGCAGGCGCGACTCAGCGAAGTCTCAATAGCCGAGAAGCTGTGCGGTTCGTTGTGCCAGGGGCCGGTCACACCCGGCGGCAATTGGCGCAGCCGCGAGCTCAATTCGAGCTGCGCCGACGTGCGCGAGACATGGATGGCGACCCGCGGCCGTCCCGGCCCGTGTGTCTCACCGACCCGCCCGTCCTCGCTGCGGATGACAGACAGAATCCTGCTGTATTCCGCAGATATGATGGTGACCAGTCGCGGCCAGCGTCGGCTATGGCCCGTCTTCTCCGCGTCGCGCAGCGTCGCGAGCGCGGAGCGTCGTTGTCCTCTGTGGAGCGAGAGTCGCGCCAGCAGCACGCTCGCACGTGCCACGCATTCCAGGGTTCCCGAGGCACGTATCAGGGCGATGCGCGGTCGCAACAGAGCTTCAGCCTCATCGAGCCGGCCCTGTTCGTAGTCCACCTGCGCCAGCAAGGTCGCGGGAAGCAGGCTGATGGCGGAACGATTTCCATATCGCTTGCGGGCCAACTGGAGGGCTTCGGATGCCAGCCCTGAGGATACGGTGAGATGCAAGCGATCAAATGAGAGGGCAGCACTGACGCAGAGGCTGAAAATCCGGGCGATGGCGCCGCCTCCGACCGGGGGCACCAGATAGTCTGCGGTATCCGGAGTGGACCCGTGGTCGCAGTGGTTGTGCTTCCAGTCCAGATACCGCAGAAGGGGGGCTACGATGGGATCCGTCGTGAACGCTGGAAGGCTCGCCAGCACGGTGCGCGCAGCTACCAGCTGGTCCGCTGCGACATGCTGCGAAGCCTCAAGTATGCGCAGAGTGGGTATGTAGCGATCGCGCCGTGGACTCCCGGGGTAGCTCAACAGCCGGCGCAGCTGGGCCGTCGCCTTGGAGGCTTCGTCCAGCCTCATCGTGATGAGGGCACTGCGGGCCCGGACGATCGCCCGCCGAATCGCCCAGGCTCCGGTGGATGAGGGCGTCCTGCAATCGGTAATGGGCGCGCCCAAGGCGACCGACCACTCCGGCGATACGACAGCACCGTGATCCGTGGCGAAGGCGGGAATCTGATCAAGCGGCGACATGTCGGAAGAGTAGGCCGCCCGGGTCTTGATACGCTTGTAGATAGGGGGAGCGGGATTGTGGAATCCTGCGAGCCCGTGGCAGGTGCAGGTGCGTCACTGGCGGCGTAGCATTGATGTGAGTTTCAACAGGGCGGCGCTGCCATGAATCGAGTCGATCCGATCCGAATCCTCTCAGTGGACGACCATCCATTGCTGCGCTCCGGGATTGGCGCTCTGATCGGCACCCAGGAGGATATGCAGCTGGTGGGAGAGGCCGCAAACGGCAAGGAGGCGGTGCAACTGCATCGGCAGCTCAAACCGGATGTGACCCTCATGGATCTTCAGATGCCTGATATGAGCGGGCTGGATGCCATCATTGCCATAAGAGGCGAGCGACCTACTGCACGCATCATTGTACTTACGACGTATTCAGGCGATGTGCTCGCGCAGCGGGCCTTGAAGGCCGGCGCACAGGCCTATGTTCTGAAAAGTCTGGTTCGCACCGAGATACTGAACACCATTCGACTCGTCAGCGGAGGGGAGAAGCAGATTCAGGCGGATGTCGCCGCCGAGATGGCCAAGCATGCAGCGGATGTCGCGCTGACGGCCCGGGAACTTGAGGTGCTCCGCCTGGTCGCGAGTGGCTTGGCCAATAAGGTGATATCTGCGCAGCTGGATATCAATGAGGAAACGACCAAGACGCACGTCAAGAACATCCTGGCGAAACTTGGGGCCAGAGACCGGACTCACGCTGTGAGCCTTGGCCTGAAACGGGGAATAATCTCGCTCTAGCGAGCTTGGGGTGAGATGCAGCTCACCCTTTTCAGGGTTTCCGCGGGTGCGCGCTCCGGTTTCATACTGTGGCGTGCAAAGGCTCTTCTCAACGTTCCCCGATGCATGGCCGGGACTGGGACTGGTGATTCTGCGTCTTGCATCCGGATTTTCCTTGGCCGCGGCGGCACATATTGCCGGTGATCTCTCGAACGGCACGCAATTGCTGGAACGCTGTCTGATCTGCGGTATCGTGCTGCTGTTGTGGATCGGCTTCTGGACACCTGTGGCGGCTCTTGCCGCGGCGGCGATTCAGATTGCAATCGTGTACCCAGGTCCCCGATTGGATTCATCAGCGCTGACTGCAGCGGCAGTCGCCGTGGCCCTGGCCATGTTGGGGCCGGGCGCGTGGTCCCTGGATGCCCGGCTGTTTGGCCGTAAGCGAATAGTCTAGTTGGATTCTGAGCGCAAGCGGGCTACGTCCTGCAGCTGTGCCTTCGAGCCTCGATTGCCCCAGCTCGAGCGGACAAAGTTTGCGACTTGCAGGACCTCCAGGTCGGAGAGCCGCCAGGCAAATCCCGGCATCGTGAATTGTGCCGGCGTCGCCCCGGTCCGTGGCGTCGTAGAGCCTCGCAGGATGATTGAGACCACCGACTCGGGACCCCCTACTTCGACAACGGGGTTTCCTGCCAGGGCGGGGAACACCCGCTCGTAACCGCGCCCGTCCGGGCGATGGCAGGCCGCGCAGTTGTTCAGGTAGATGAGGGCACCTTCTGCGCTCGCTTCCCCTTTCTTCAGTGCCTGGTGCGAAGTTGGGTCGTACACGAAGGCTTGGCCGACCTGCTCGGGAGAGGCGAGCGATTTGAGATAGCGAGCCGTCGCCGTCGCGTCCGACTCGGCCATGTACTGGGTGCTGTGGATGATGACATCCGACATAGATCCGAAGGCGATTCCGCGCGAATTGGCGCCCGTTCGCAAAAACTCGGCCAGCTCGCCCTCGCTCCAGTCCCTAAGTGAGCCCGCTCCCCCGGTTCGCAGGCTCGGAGCGAAGTAGGTCTCAATGACGGCGCCGCTGAGATATCTGGCGCCGCCGTCGCGGTTGTTCGCCACGAGCTGCATGAAGGCGTTTCGTGGCGTATGGCATTCGCCACAATGCCCGAGCCCATCCACGAAATATGCGCCCTGCGCCTGCAGGCTGTCCAAGCCCGCGGGCGGCGTGAAAGGAGCGGGTTTTGAAGCGAACAGCCAACGCCAGTACGTCAGCGGCCAGCGCATCGACAGGGGAAACGGGATATCGCTTGCGCGGTTTGGGACGGCCGCCGGCGCAACCGCGTACCTGAAGTAGGCATAGAGTGCGCGGACGTCCTCGGCCTTCGTATTGTAGTAGGACGTGAACGGCATCGCCGGGTACAGGCTATGGCCCTCGGCGACGCCGAAGCGTAACGCACGGTCAAAATCCGCAAAGGTGAAACTTCCGATACCGTAACTGGTGTCCGGCGTGATGTTGGTCGAGTAGATTGCGCCAATCGGCGTCACCATCTTGAGTCCGCCGGAGAAGGCGGACCGACCGGGAATGCTGTGGCATGCAGCACAATCCCCGAGCTTCGCCAGGTACGCACCGCGGCTAATCAGGTCCGGATTGCGTACCGGCACGAATGCCACATCCTCGCCCGCGCCCTTGTCACCCAGGTAGGAGATTCCCATCGCTGCCGCCAGAGCGACGATCGCGGCCCCGCCAAGCAGGAGTAAGGTCCTGCCTCTCATGAGGAAATCAGGGGTCCGGGCGATTTGAGATAGGCGCCCCTGAGCTTGTCCGCGGAGAAATAGGCGAGGCCTGCCAGAAGTCCGGTCGGGTTGTAGCCGATGTTCTGCGGAAACGCGGACGCACCATACACGAACAGATTCGGGACATCCCAGCTTTGCGAATAGCGGTTGATCACGCTGTTGGACGGATTAGTTCCCATAATTGCGCCGCCCGTCGTATGGGTGCTCTGGTAGATGCGCACGTCGTAGGGATTGCCAGGGCGCATGAGTATCGTCGCCTGCTTGTCAGGTTTCATGGCTCGCACGATCTCCTCCATCTTGGAGGCGCTGTAGGCGGCCATCTTGTATTCATTCGCATGCCAGTCGAAGGTCATGCGCAGGAGCGGCAGGCCATGCCCGTCGGTGTAGGTGGGATCGAGCGACAGGTATCGATCCTGATACGACATCACGCTCCCCTGCGTGCCCAGCGGGGCCGAGTGACGGTAGTGCTTGCGTATCGCGGCCTTCCAGCCCGCACCCCAGGAGGGTGTTCCTGGCGGCACCATCATCTGATCAATGGGTCGTCCGCCGGTCGCACCGGCATAGATCAGTGATCCGCCGATGAAGCCCAGTTGCGAATGATCGAAGTGATCCGAATTGAACTCATCGATGACTCGCTGGCCGGCTGCGCCCGCTCCGATGAACGGATTGATTTCGACATCCTCGCTGAAGTAGGCAGCAGTTTCCGCACACATCTGGTACGCGTAGTTCTTGCCCACGACGCCCTTGCCCGAGGCCGGATCATAGGGCGCGCCGATCTTCGAGAGCAGCAGCAGACGCACGTTGTGCATCTGGAAGGCGGAAAGAACCACGAGCGAGGCGGGCTGTTCAACCTCACGCCCGCTGTCATCGACGTAGAGAACACCGGTCGCAGTCTTGCCCGTGTTATCGAGCAGAATCCTGGTGACGTAGGAGTTGGTACGTACCTCAAGATTGGAGCGGCCGTTCAGGATCGGCAGGATCGTGGTCTGGGGTGAGGCCTTGGAGTACAGGAAACAGCCAAAACGCTCGCAGAAGCCGCACAGGTTGCACGGTCCCAGCCGCACACCATAGGGATTGGTGTAGGCAATGGAGCTGTTCGCCGCCGGGGTCGGAAAGGATTTGTAGCCCAGCTCCGCTGTTGCCTTCTCGAACAACTGAGCTGAAAAAATGCCGGGCAG
>Ga0302310_10001119_pt1 | contig 23188 bp, 17 predicted proteins | sample III_Palsa_N1_2_FD_200451 | JGI IMG/M metagenome (GOLD analysis project Ga0302310, IMG submission 200451) | Peat permafrost microbial communities from Stordalen Mire near Abisko, Sweden - III_Palsa_N1_2 | ecosystem: Environmental > Terrestrial > Soil > Palsa > Peat permafrost | place: Sweden...
GCCAAGGCCACCTACGAGATCCCCTTCGGCAACATCGAACGCACCACGACCCGCAACAACTCCTGGGAGAAGGCGCAGTTCGAAGTCCCCGCTCTCCGCTGGGCCGACCTGGGAGGAGAAATTGGTAACGCTCACCAGGGCTTTTCTGTCCTCAACGACTCGAAGTACGGCTACGACGCGGCAGGCAACGTCCTCCGCCTCACGCTGCTGCGCTCACCCACCTGGCCCGACGCCGACGCCGACCGCGGCACCCAACACTTCGTCTACGAGCTCTACCCGCACGCCGGCAGCTGGAAAGACGCGCTCACCGTCCGCCACGGCTACGAGCTCAACACCCCGTTGATCGCCGAGCAGGTCTTCGCCCACACCGGCGACATGGCCGCCACCCACTCCTTCGTCTCGCTCGACGGTCCCAACGTAACCCTCAGCGCGGTCAAGAAAGCCGAAGACGCCAACGCCCTCATCTTCCGCATGTACGAGTGGGCAGGGAAGCCAACCGAAGTAAAACTCCACGTTCCCGCCGGCGCGAAGTACGCCATAGAAACCAACTTGATGGAAGACCCCATCCCCAACGCCGAGCACCTGCAACTAACCGACGACACCGTAACCATCCCCATCAAGCCCTACGAAATCCTAACCCTCCAAGTCACCTACCCGGAGAAGACCGCAAGCGTACAGTAGCCCACCCGTCGTTCGTCATCATCCTGAGCGCAGCGAAGGATCCCCGTATTGGCTGTTGCTGTTGCTGTTGCTCTCGCTTTTCTTTCTGTCATTCCCTCTGGGAATCTGCTGTTCGCTCTTGCCGCCACCCCGTGAGAAGATGGACGGCACAGAACCAGGGAATTACAGCCACCCCCGCTGGCAGAGGAGAAGATAAGCGTCAGAGCATCCATGCCCGCCCCCCGCGTCCTGATCACCCGCTCGCCCCACCAGGCCTCCGCGCTCGCCGACCAGCTCCGCGCCCTCGGCGCCGACCCCATCCTCATCCCCACCATCGAGCTAGCCGACCCCACCACCTTCGTCCCCCTCGACGCCGCCCTCGCCCACCTCGACCACTTCCACTGGCTGATCTTCACCAGCGCCAACGCCGTTGAAGCCTTCCACCGCCGCCTCACTCTCACCACCACAGACATCATTGGTACCCCCATAGAACCGGGTGCCCCAGGTCTCGCTTCTGAGACCTGGGTGGTCCTGCCCCCAACTCTCCGCATCGCGGCCATAGGCTCCGCGACCGCCCGCGCTATCGAATCCATCGGCCTCCACGCCGACCTCCTCCCACTGCAAGCGGTAGCCGAGTCCCTCGCCGAAGCCCTCCTCCCCCACGCCCTCCAGCCCGACGGCTCGCCCACCCGCTTCCTCCTCCTGCGCGCCGAGACCGCCCGCGAAGTCCTCCCCGACACCCTCCGCGCCGCCGGTGCAGACGTCACCATCGCCCCCGTCTACCGCACCATCGTCCCGTCTGACTCCATTGCCGCGATCCGCCAGCTCTTTTCTGCACGCAAAAACTGGCCATCCGCTATCACCTTTACCAGCAGCTCTACAGCCACAAATCTTCTAGCATTACTTGAAGCCTCAAGCCTAAGTCTTCCACAGGAGATTCTGCGCATCTCCATAGGCCCCATCACCTCCCAAACCCTCCGTGACCTCAACCTCCCGCCCCACGCGGAGGCCACCGAGCCCACCCTTCCCTCGTTAGCCGCCGAAGTTGTCAAGGCCCTGCAGCTGGACAATCGACCCTAACCCGCTCATTCCAAAACAGAAGAAACTTCCGAAAACTTGGCATAGTTACCCAGGGTGAAGCCTATACTTGAAATAGGCCCGATTTCACGATGCGCCCAGCGCCGTCGAACCCGCCACTGCTTTCCCACAAACGCACAGCCACCACTTGTTATCCACAGTTTAGCCAGCCTCCAGCACACTTTTGAGGGGAAGGATATACGGACCTAAGCCGTCTGGATACAGCGATTTAGAAGCATTTTTCACTCCCTAAGTGGAAAGGATCTTGCTATCTAAGCCGTTTGGAATGATCAGCTTAGGCCAAGAAATCACTCCCGAGGGGGGAGGGGGGTACCCCTCCCTAGTGCGAGCTCCAGGTTTTATCCACAGAGTTGCATAGTTTTTCCAGAGAGCAATCCACACATCGAGGCTTCCGCGCAATACAAACTTGCCGCCCGTGATGGATCAGCTCGTGGCTGAACTGGATCCAATGATCCTGCGGAATGACCTTCTCAAGATCCTGCTCAACCTTCACCGGATCATCCTGCTTGGTCAACTCCAGCCTTCGCGACAGCCGACCAACATGCGTGTCGACAACGATCCCCGAAGCAACCCCAAACCAGCTTCCGAGAACCACGTTCGCCGTCTTCCGAGCAACGCCGGGAAGCTCAGTCAGCTCCTCGATCGTCTCTGGAACCTTCCCCCCAAACTTCTCGACCAGCACCTTCGCTGCACCCTTAATATTCTTCGCCTTGGCCCGATAAAACCCAGTCGACTTGATGATCCGCTCGAGCTCCGGCAACGGCGCTTCGGCCAGCTTCTTCGGCGTCGGATACATCCGGAACAGCTCCGGCGTAACCTTATTCACCCCAACATCAGTAGTCTGCGCGGACAGGATCGTAGCAATGGTCAGCTCGAAGGCATTGTGGTGCGTCAGCGCGCAGACCACGTTCGGATAGGTCTTCTGCAGCGCATCGAGGATCGCCTTCACCCGTTCCGGAGCCAGCGGCTTGATCGTCTTCCCGCCCTTCGCCTTAGCCGCAACCGGCTCCTTCGCCGCTATCGCCCGAGCCTTCGCCGCAGATACTCCCTCGACCGCAGCCCTACGCTTCGCAGCGGGCAAACTTGTGGGCGTCTTCAGCCCCTTCTTCCTGGCAGTCTTGGTGGCCATCAGCGCTACCCGAGGCGATCCAGCATCTCCGCTGGCTTCAGCCGCACGCAGCTGAAGATGGGATAGTCCTTGAGCGTGTAAACGCTGATCTCGGTCTCGCGCAGTTGCTGCACCAGGTCGAGGAAGTCCTCAGGGAAGTTGGTCTCGAACGCCACCACGAACTCCTGGTCATCCAGGCCGAACGAGTAGGTTGTGTTCAGCTTCACCCGCGGATACATCAGCCCAATGCGGATATGCTCGTCCATCAGCCGCTTGCGCTCGACGGGCGTGAGCAGATACCAAGGACGCGTCTTCCAGAACGGGTAGATGAAGATGTACTTCTGACCCCCAGGACGAATCGCCCCACGCCCTTCGCCTTCGCTCTCGTCCTCGCGGTCGATGGAGTACTGCGAGCGCTTGGTCATGGCCAGGAAGCTGTGCGGCGTGCTCAGGTAGCCCCCAAGCGGCGTAGCCATCAGCTCCGACCGCATCTTATTCAGCTCGTCGACGGCGTAGCCGATCGACCAGACGCACATGTCCACATCGCCGCGCGTGCCAATCGTCGAGTACGTAAGCGACAGGAACTCGCCCGGCTTGTTCCACTTCGTCAACACATCGGCAAAGGCCAGCTTGTGCGCGGCCTTCTCTTCTGCCGGCAGGCGACGCCATTCAGGCATCACCTTGTAGAAGCTGAAGCACACCACCTGTCGCTTCACCGGCGTCGCACCGTGAGCGGCAGGCGCTCCGTAGCCGCTGGGTTGAGGACGTGCGGGAGCTGCTGACTCGGGTGCGACGGCGACGGGTGCGGTTACGGCTTCAGACATACCTCCATGCTACCAAAGGAGGCGCCCAGGATAACGAGCGAAACAGATCGCAGCCGGTATACTGGAGCCTCATGTCCGCAAAGTTAATCACCCTTCTTGTTGCCCTTATCGCGAGCGGCGGCTACGCCATGGTTGCGTTGCTGATGGCCATCCAGTCGGCTTGTATTCCCATTCCGTCCGAGGTCATCATGCCCCTCGCGGGCTATGCGCTGGCTCACACACAGCTGCAGTTGATCCTGCTGGCCGTCGTGGCTTCGCTGGCATCGAACCTCGGCTCGATTCCAGCCTATTGGGTCGGTGCGAAGGGCGGTCGCCCGATGGTCGAACGCTACGGCCGCTATCTGCTGCTGAGCAAACGCGACCTCGATATGGCCGACAAGTTCTTCAACAAGTATGGATCGATCACGGTGCTGGTAGGACGCATGCTACCGATCGTCCGGACGTTCATCGCGTTTCCCGCAGGGATCGCGCGGATGAACCAGGTGCGCTTCCACATCTACACGTTCCTCGGGTCGTTTCCTTGGTGCTACGTGCTTGCCTACATCGGGATGCGGCTGGGTGCGCGCTGGGACAGCGACCCGCGCTTCAAAGCGTTCTTCGACCGCTTCCATCATGGCGTGGAGCTGGTGATCGTTATTGGCGCGGCCTACTTTATCTGGACGCACTGGAAGAATCGCGAGCAGCTCGCCATCGACTAAGCGAGCAGCTTGGTCATGGCCGCCTGCAGCCTTCGGGTGGTCTGCTCCGGCGTGCTCCGCAGATCGTAAGGAATTGGCTCGCCGACGCGGACTGAAACTCGCCCGGAGTGGAACCAACGATCACCAGTCTTGATGATCTGCTCAAGACCAACCAGCAGGACGTCGGCTTCGGCTTGCTGCGCGAGCAGACCGATTCCAGAGCGGAACGGCTGCAACATTCCGTCAGCCGACCGGTGACCTTCGGGGAAGATGATTACCGAGTAGCCGCGGTCAAGCGCGCGGCCAGCGTGTTCGAAGCTGCGACGGAAGCCTCCGAAGCGTGGCAGCGGAAAGACGTTCATGACGACCGTGATCAGCCAATAGGCAATGGGCAGCAGCGGATTCAGCACCGAACTGGGCGCGCCGCGGCCATGGCGGAAGTCCAGTAGCATCTCGCCGGACATGGCGACGGCCACGCGATGACGCAGGTGCGCCGGAAGTCCGTAGAGGATGAGTGGAACATCGTACGCGGTGACGTGGTTGGCGATGATGAGCAGCGGTGGTTGCGCGGCGGATGAGGCGCGGCGCTCCACGCGCGGCGCAGCCAGCAGCCAGACCAATGGCCGGATGGCAAGCTCCTGCACGACGACGCGGAGGGCGTTGATCGGCGCGATCCAGGGCCAGCGCGGATAGCGGTGCGTAGGTGTTGGGACATTCGTAGAGGCGACCGGGGCAGCACGCGCTGCAGCGATGGGCTCGGCTTCGATCGGTGCGGCCTGCGGGTCAGGGCCTGCTGCTGGACTGGACGCTCTGCCGGGCGCGGATGAACCGGTGAGGGCGCGGAGCTCGGCCAACGTCTTTACCTGCGCAATCTGCTCATCTGCGAGCTCGAGGCCGAAGCGCTGCTCCAGAAACGACTGCAACTGCACGCGGCCGAGGCTGTCGAGGTGCAGATCTTCAGAGAGGCGCGCGCTATCGTCGGCTGGTACAGAAGCTTCTCCGGTCACGGTGGCGATCATCTGCAAAAGCACATCCCCGCGGTCAGCGGAAGGATGCGCGGCGGTAGCGGCAAGCTGATCCGTTGCCCAGTCGGCAACGACGCGGCGAAGGAGCTTGCCGGTGGAGGTGTAAGGGAAGCTGGGTTCGGGCCAGCGGAGTACGCGACGAATCTGCTGGAAGTCGACGAGCGAGCGATTCGCCTGTTCGAGGATCTGTCGAAGCTGTGCATCGTCTGCGTCGGCGAGGAGTACGGCGATCGTCTCGGGACCATTCCGACTGTCACCGGCGACGACGGTTGCGGCGCGCACTCCAGGCTGCTTGAGAAGCGCGGCCTCAAGGTCGGCAGGATAGATGTTGAGACCAGCGGCAGTGACGATGACGTCGCCGCGCCGGCCAGAGAAGCGCAGCTCGCCAGAGTCGTCCTGGGTAGCGAGATCGCCGGTCGCGAGCCACTCGCTTGCGCGCGGCTGGATTGCGCCGTCGGCCCATGTAGAGCCGGAGACCACGTCGCCGCGCACCATAATTTCGCCCTCGGCGCTGATACGAACCTCGCGCCCGGGAAGCGGCTTACCGAGCGTTCCGCGGCCGACGTGGAAGGGATGATTCAGGGTGACGAGCGCGGCGGTTTCGGTCATGCCGTAGCCCTGGATGACGGCGTAACCGAGCCGCCCCCAGAACAGCTCGAGTTCCGACGGAAGCGTTGCGCCACCGGAGATCAGCGCCCAGAACTTCCAGCCAGTGAGGCGATGAATATGTCGGAAGCGGACGAAGCGCTTATAGATCGGCCAGCCTTCCGAGGCGGCGAGTTGCACCTCCAAATCTGGAAAGAGGAGTTGGATGTGGGAGCGCAAGAGCTCGAGCGAACGCGGGACTGCGATGAGAACGGAGATGCGCTCGAGGCGGATGCGGTCGAGCATACGAGCTGGTTCAAGCTGGGTCTCGAAGTGGACCTCGGCGGCGAGGAGCGCTGGCGTCCAGAGGCCCATGAACTGGCCGAAGACGTGGCTGAGCGGAAGGCTGTGCAGGAACCGCAGCGGGTGAACGAGCCGTTCGTAGCGAAGGTACTTCTGCATCTCGCGCTCGATGGGGTCGAGGCTGGCGAGGACGTTGCGGTTGGTGTGGACGATGCCCTTGGGCGCCGCCGTGGTGCCGGACGTGAAGATGATCTGGAACGGCGCGTCGAGCGTGACAGCCGGATCGACCGCGAAGAGCGGCTCGGCGGGGAGCGAGATAGCTATGTCATCGAGCAAGATCTGCGGAATATCGGCAGGCAGCGCGGGGAGACGCGGCGCGTCGACAAGAATGAGTTTTGGGCTGACATCGGCGATGACGCGGGCAGCGAAGTCGGGGGAACCCGCGGCATCGAGTGGAACGGCTAGCACGCCACGCAGCAGGCAGCCGAAGAAGGCGGCGACCCACTCGGCGGAGTTCTCACCCCAGAGAACAACGCGGTCGCCGGGAGCTATGCCGCGGCGGTCGAGCTCGGCGGAAAATCTGCCGGCCAGCGTGGCTAAGTCGCCGTACGTAATGACATGGCGGCGCACGCCACGATAGCGCACGATGGCAATCTGCCTGCTGTTGCGGCGCAGATCGTCGACCAGGCTAGCCAGATGCGGACGCAGGAAAGACCCTCCTCCAAGTGAGATGATTAGAGCAGATTCGCAGAGTTTCGCAGGTTATTTGCAACCCGGTTTGGCAAAGAGCGATACTGGAGTGTCCGCATGACTCTTACGGAAATCTGAAATTTGCACGATAGGAAGGGTACGTATCGCAATGTCTACACCCAACGCCGCGTCTCCGGATGCAGCGAGCATCAAGCCAGCAACAGGAAAACTTGGAATTATGATTCCCGGCATGGGAGCGGTCGCGACGACGCTTATCGCCGGAGTAGAGGCAGTTCGCAGAGGATTTGCCAAGCCGTTTGGGTCGACCACCCAGATGGGAACCATCCGGCTGGGCAAGCGCACCGATGACCGCACACCGCTGATCAAGGATTGGGCTCCGATTGCGCAGCTCGATGACCTGGTGTTTACGGGCTGGGATATCTTTGGCGGCAACTTGTACGACGCTGCGAAGACAGCCGGCGTGCTCGACCGCGCTCAGATCGAGAGCATGAAGGACTTCCTGCAGAGCATCGAGCCGATGCCCGCGGCCTTCGACCAGCGCTGGGTTAAGCGCCTTACGCCGCAGCATCAGAAGGTTGGCAAGAACAAGTGCGACCTCGCTAGCCAGATCCGCAATGACATTGCGGAGTTCAAAACCAAGACCGATCGCCAGGTGATGATCTGGTGCGGATCAACCGAGATTTACATCGAGCCATCAGCCGTGCACCAGACGCTGGAAGCCTTCGAGAAGGGCCTCGTCGACGACGATCCCAACATCTCGCCGTCGATGCTGTATGCGTGGGCTGCGTTGAAGGAAGGGATTCCGTTTGCCAACGGCGCGCCGAATCTCACGGTCGACATTCCTGCACTGCAGGAGCTGTCGAAGAAGATGAACACACCGATCTGCGGCAAGGACTTCAAGACCGGCCAGACGTTCATCAAGACCGTGCTGGCGCCGGGCTTCAAGGCACGTCAGCTTGGCGTGAGCGGATGGTTCTCCACCAACATCCTGGGCAACCGGGACGGCGAAGTGCTGGACGATCCCGATAACTTCAAGACCAAGGAAGTTTCGAAGCTGGGCGTGCTGGAGCACATCTTCCAGCCGGACAAGAACCCGGATCTCTACGGGGACGCGTTCCACAAGATTCGGATTGAATATTATCCTCCGCGCGGCGATAACAAAGAGGGTTGGGACAACATCGACATCTTTGGCTGGCTCGGGTATCCGATGCAGATCAAGGTCGATTTCCTCTGCCGCGACTCGATCCTGGCGGCTCCGCTGGCGCTCGATCTCTGCCTGTTCATGGATCTGGCGGCACGTACGCCGGCACTGCGCGGGCTTGGTATCCAGGAGTGGCTGAGCTTCTACTTCAAGGATCCCGACAGCGCGCCGGGTGTGTATCCCGAGCACGATCTGTTCATTCAGCAGATGAAGCTGAAGAACACGCTGCGGCACATTATGGGTGAGGATCTCATCACTCATCTTGGGCTGGAGTACTACGGCGAGTAACGAATTCGAACGGCCAGAAAGCCCTGCAACGGAGATTGTTGCAGGGCTTCTTTGTTTGCAGGAGAAAGGTGCGGAGGGTGGTCTTGACCGGAGCTGATCTTCAACGACAGACCCTGCGGTTGTACGGTGAGCTGGCAGCGCGGCGCGAGAGTTGGGCTGGACAGTTGGTGTTCGCGTGCGGAGCCGGGGCAAGTGCAACGGGGTTGCCAGCGGCGGTGAGCATTGCCGGTGGGACGTCGCTGCTGCTGGATGCGGATACGGCTGCGGTGAAGTCGGTGTTCCGGCAGGGCGGCGTGGACTTCGTGGTGAACACGCTCGATGAGGCGCTACGGGTTCTGAAGAATGAGATTCGCAAGCATCGGCCGCTGAGTGTGGCGCTCGAGGGGGCCGTGCGGCCGGCTCTGGAGGAGATGCGAGACCGCGGAGTGCTGCCTGATTGGCAGGTGTTGATCGGCGAACCGGACGATGGGAGCGTGCAGTTGGGCATCGAGCAGCTGCGGCTTGCTCATGAAGGTGCGGCGATGGTTTCGAGCGCGACCCTTCAGGCGTGGTTGGACGATCGAGGATGGTCTGAGGTGGTCCTGGAGCGCGCGTCGACGGCGGAGATCCGAGATCTCGATGCTCAGTTACTCGCGCAATTGCCTGAGGGGGACACGCAGCGGCGGACGTGGGTGCAGCGTATCGGACACTATCAACGGATATTGGCTGGTGGGGTGCGAGTGGCGTGGCTAACGGCGGCTGAACGTGCGGCGTTGCAGAGTCGGGCCCAGATCTAGTCGATCCCTAATCCTGAATGACGTTGAGAATCTCCGGCCAGAGGGTCTTGACTCCTCCGACGGACTTGGACGAGACGGGCAGCACGCGCTCGACGCCGTGGGCTTTCGCGAGAGCGGCGAGCGACTTGGTGAGCTGGTTGCCGCCTAGGCGGTCGCTCTTGGTGCCGACGACCAGGTGGGGGCGCTGCATGGCGTGGAGGGCGTTGATGAGCAGGGTATCGCTCTCCTGCGGTGGAATGTTGGTGTCTACCAGGCAGATGCAGAGGGCAAGCTGTTCGCGTTCGGCGAGGTACGGCTCGATGAACTTTGGCCACTCGGCGGAGATGGACTTCGAGATCTTGGCGTATCCATAGCCGGGCAAGTCGGCAAAGATGAGCGACGGACGCGCGTTGAACTTTGCTTCTGTGCCGTCATGGAGCGCGAAGAAGTTGATGGCGCGGGTGCGGCCCGGCGTCGAGGAGACCTTCGCTTCTTTGGATCCGAGCAGCGTATTGATCAGCGACGATTTGCCGACGTTGGAGCGGCCGAGGAAGGCGACTTCCGGCGCGTCGAAGGTGCGGGACGCGTCGGGGAAGTGGTCGGGGCTCATGGCGGAGAGCAGGAACTTTGGAACGAAGCGCATGGTCTGAGCTTATCGCTTGTAGAGGGTGTGTGCGCGGAGACACTGCACCAGACCGGAACGCTGGGGTAGGATGAGGCCGAATCCGTTATTTGCGCGAAAGACCTGTAGCGCATCGCTGAGGAGGATTCTTGCGCAGTCCGTCGACGTCCCAAATTGCTTCCAGGAGCGCGGTCGAAGGCCCTGGCGGAGAGTTGCTGGCAATGTTTGCCGCAGTGTCGGGCGCGGCGGTGCTGGTGGGTATCGTCGTCGCGCTGATCAGCCTGCTGCTGGTGCTGGCGACGGGACGGGCGGAAGCCCAGGGAACGACGGTCCCGGTGCCGATGCCGTTGCTGCCGAGCAGTGTGGCTTTCGATGCGGCAGGAAATCTTTACTTTTCCGATACCAATCGGCAGGTGGTCTATGAGTCGTCGTTAGCTGGTGTGCTGAGCATCGTGGCGGGCGATGGTGTGCAGGGGTTTGGCGGCGATGGCGGCGCTGCAACCAGCGCGGAGCTGAACGCGCCACAGGGAGTGGCAGTAGGCAGTGATGGGACGCTGTACATCGCGGACACGGGCAATGGGCGCATTCGGACGGTCAGCGGCGGGGTGATCATGACGTTTGCGGGCAATGGAAGCGTGGGGTTTGGGGGCGACGGCAGAGCGGCGACAAGTGCGACATTCCGCCGGCCGAATGCGCTGGCGATCGATGCGAGCGGAGCGCTCCTAGTATGCGATGCGGGGAATGACAGGGTGCGACGAATCAGCGCGGGTGTAATTCAAACGCTGGCCGGAAATGGGATGCAGGGATTTGCGGGGGATGGCGGCGCTGCGACAAGTGCGGAGCTGGATATACCGACTGGGCTGGCGGTGGGGAGCGACGGCCGCATCTTCGTGGCGGACTCGCACAATCAGCGCGTTCGGGTGATTGCCACGAACGGTGTCATCACTACGTTCGCGGGCAATGGCCTGGGAGGGTATTCAGGTGATGGCGGACCGGCGATCGCAGCGGAGCTGGCTCTTCCGCGCGGACTGATGGTTCTTTCGAGCGGCGCGGTGATCTTTGCGGATTCGAATAATCAGCGGCTGCGGATGGTGGATGCGAGGGGCATCATCACGACAATTGCCGGCAGCGGCGTGCAGGGTACCGCGAGTGACGGCGTATCGGTGGGAACGGTAGCGATGAACTCGCCGCGAGGTGTGGCTGTCTCAAGCTTTGGTGCGCCGGTGTATGCGGACGCGCTGAGTCAGATGGTGCGCGAGAGCGTGGCGAGCGGAAATGTCTACGTCCCGGCAGGGCTGGCGCCGACTCGGAGGACCCAAGCGAATCTGAGCGCGAGCTCAAGTAACGGACAGACAACCGCAGTGGTAGCGGTTGGTGGGTCAGCGGGAACGGCGCAAGGTGTGGTGCAGCTGCTGGATGCAGGGTCGTTGCTGACGCAGGCGACGCTGGCGGGAGGATCTGCGACATTTGCTCCGCAGACCTTGTACGCAGGGACGCAGTCGGTGTACGCGGTGTACCTGGGAGATGGAGTGAACCCGGCGGCCATCAGCGCAACGGTCCCCGTGAATAGCGGGGTTGAGGTGATCACGGTAACAGCCAACTCGGCCAGTGTGGAGTATGGCCAGGCGATTCCTATGCTCACCGGATCCGTGAGCGACCTATTGCCGCAGGGGGCGGGAAGCGTTTCCGTAGTATTCACGACAACAGCGGTTCCTCTGTCGCCGGTCGGAAGCTATCCGATTGTTGCGACGTTGAGCGGCTCTGCGAGCGCGAACTACACGGTAGTCATGAGCCCGGCATCGGGAGTGTTGCAGATTGTGCCGGCGCCGAGCGTGACGGCAGAGCAGCCGCTAACGCAAGCTTCGTATGCGGGGCTGCCGCTTTTGTTGAGCGCAAGCGTCGGCTCGACGACGCAGGGACTGCCGACCGGCACAGTCACGTTTCTGGATAACGGAACGGTGGTCACAAGCGCGCCCCTGATGAATGGTGCAGCGAATGGCACGTATCTATCGCCCGGGACAGGTACGCACTCGCTGGTGGCCAGCTATGGCGGTGACGGGAACTTCCTGTCGAGTGCATCGCAGGCGCAGACGACGACGGTGGCGGCAATGCCGGACTTCACGATGGTGGCCTCAGGCTCCACCACGCAGACGGTGGCCGCTGGAGATGTTGCGAACTACGGCATGACAGTGGGGTCGCAGTCGGGAGCGTTTACTGGGGTCGTGGACTTCAGTGCGAGTGGATTGCCGGCAGGAGCGACGGTTTCATTCTCGCCGCCACAGGCAGTTCCCGGAACTTCATCGGTGAACGTGACGATGAGCGTGCAGACCAGTGCAACGCAGTTAGCGGCTTTGTGGAGCCGGGTGTCGGGTGCGCTATTGGCTGGCCTGCTGATTCCAATGTGGATTGTGGGAAGGCGCAGGCGGATCGGCCGGGGGTGGTTACCGACCAGCGCTTTGCTGATGGCGATGTTGGGAGTGGTGGGATGCGGTGCTCGGAGCATTTCGACGCCCCTCTTGGGTGGAAAAACGTACACGCTCACGGTTACGGGAACGTCCACCAATCTTGCAGGAACGGTGGTAAGTCATTCGACGCAGGTCACGTTGGTGGTCGAATAGCTAGCGCGTATGTTCTACACGCTGCGGAACAAGGGTCCTGAGACAAGCAGCGTTCCTGAGGCAAATCTGCATCTACTAGGAGGACACGCTCCAGAGACGCAGTTCCAAACTCGAAGGGCGTTAGCCTGCAACAATCGAAACGAGATCTATGCCACGCACGCTGCTTCCCGGAAAGCCTTATCCTCTTGGCGCCACTCCTATTGCCCTTGGCACGAACTTTGCGTTGTACTCAGAGAACGCTTCGGCGGTGCATGTTTGCCTGTTCGACGACGCGGGCAAGCAGATCGACTGCGTGGAGTTGAAGGAACAGACCGCGTTTGTCTGGCATGGATTGCTGCGCGGGATTAAGCCGGGGCAGCGCTATGGATATCGCGTGGACGGTCCGTGGGAGCCGGAAAAAGGTCTGCGGTTCAACAAAAGCAAGCTGCTGGTCGATCCCTATGCAAAGGCCATCGCTGGCGAGGTGGATCATAAAGGACCCATCATGCCCTATGACCTTGCGTCCGGCGATGACCTGAAGATATGCAGCATCGATGATGCGGACTTTGTGCCCAAGAGCGTCGTGGTGGATTTTCACTTTGACTGGGGCGAGGATTGTCCGCCTGAGACGCCAATCTCGGACTCGATTATCTACGAGATGCATGTTCGTGGATTTTCCATGAGCAATCCAGCTATCCCCGAGAAACTGCGCGGAACCTACGCAGGGCTGGCGCACGATGCAAGCATTGATTACTTGAAGAAGCTCGGAGTTACCGCTGTGGAGTTGTTACCCGTACATCATTTCATCGATGAGGGCCACCTGCTGGACAAGGGGCTGCGCGACTACTGGGGTTACAACACCCTCGGCTACTTCGCGCCGATGTCGCGGTACAGTTCAAGCGGCGATGATGGGGAGCAGGTCACCGAGTTCAAGCAGATGGTAAAGCGGCTGCACGCCGAGGGGCTCGAGGTCATCCTGGACGTTGTGTACAACCACACCTGCGAAGGCAACGAGAAGGGGCCAATGCTCTCGTTCAAGGGCGTGGACAACACAACGTACTACCGCACGGTGGCTGATGATGGCCGCTACTACGTCGATTACACGGGAACGGGCAACACGCTCAATGTGTATCACCCGCAGACGCTGAAGCTGCTGATGGATAGCCTGCGGTATTGGGTTTCCGAGATGCATGTCGATGGTTTCCGCTTCGATCTCGCATCGACGCTGGCCCGCGAGCTGCACGATGTAAACAAGCTGGGAGCGTTCTTCGATACGATCCATCAGGATCCTACACTTGCAGACGTGAAGCTGATTGCCGAACCGTGGGACATTGGAGAGGGCGGCTACCAGGTGGGCAACTTCCCGGTGCTGTGGGCGGAGTGGAACGGCAAGTATCGCGACACGGTGCGGCGGTTCTGGAAGGGTGACAGTGGGCAACTTTCAGACTTTGCGTATCGGCTGACGGGATCGAGCGATTTGTACAAGAGCGATGGACGCAAGCCTTCGGCATCCATCAACTTCATTACAGCGCATGATGGATTCACGTTGTGCGACCTGGTGAGCTTCAATGAGAAGCACAACGAGGCGAACCTCGATAACAACACAGACGGCGCCGACCACAACGACAGCTGGAACATGGGCGCGGAAGGTCCGACGGAAGATCCGGAGATCAACAAGCTACGTGAGCGCCAGACGAGAAATTTTCTGGCAACCCTGATGTTTAGCCAGGGCGTTCCGATGCTGCTGGGCGGCGACGAGTTCGCTCGTTCGCAGCGCGGCAACAACAACTGCTATTGCCAGGACGACGAACTAACCTGGTACGACTGGAACCTGGATGAACCGCGCAAACGGCTTCTGGAGTTCACTTCGAAGCTGATCAAGTTACGCAAGGACCATCCCAACCTGCATCGGCGGAGGTTCTTCCAGGACCGTGAGATTCGTGGATCCGTGGTGCGCGATATCGCGTGGTACGGAACGGATGGGAACGAGATCTCGGATGATGCGTGGAGCGAGGAGTGGAACCGGTCGATTGGGCTGATGCTCAATGGACAGACGCTCCAGGTGATGGACGACGAGGGCCATCCGGTGGTGGACGACAGCTTCCTGATTCTCGTGAACGCCGCGGCCGAGGGCGTCGAGTATGTATTGCCCGACCCGCCGGATGGGAATCCATGGAGGCAGGTACTGGATACGGAGAATATTGAGAATCCCTTCTGCGACGGTACCGTGGAGCAGAAGGTGATCCTGGGCGGCCGATCGATACGCGTCTACTCGGATTGCGCGGAGGACGTTGCGAAGTCGCCGGTGCGGTACAAACTGACACGAACTCTATAGCAACTGCGTGAGCGAGATTCGGAATTCGAAGCGCAGGCGCGCTGAGTCGCTCGCGCACGCGGTAGCATCTAGAGACGTATGGCGGCAAAGGCGACCCAGGGAGAATCAGCAAGGCAGGCGGGCAGATTCTCGCATGCCTGGAGGGCGCTGAAGCACCGCAACTTCAAACTGTTTGTTGCCGGGCAGAGCATCTCGCTGATTGGCACTTGGATGACGCGCCTGGCGACGAGCTGGCTGGTGTGGCGGCTGACGCACTCGGCGATGTTGCTCGGGGTCGTGGGATTTTCCGGGCAGATTCTGACCTTCGTTCTGGCACCGTTTGCCGGCGTGCTGATTGAGCGGATGGACCGTAGAAAGCTCCTGGTGTGGACGCAGGCTTTGGCCGGCCTGCAGTCTCTCGCGCTGGCATGGCTAACTCTGTCCAAGCTGATTACGATCCACGAGATTATTGCGTTGAGTGCATTGCAGGGGCTGATCAATGCGTTCGATATGCCGGGAAGGCAATCGTTCCTGGTACAGATGGTGGAGAACAAACATGACCTGGGAAATGCGATCGCTCTCAACTCGTCGATGGTAAATGGCGCGCGACTCATCGGGCCAGCGCTGGCGGGCATCGTGATTGCCGCGTTCGGTGAAGGATATTGCTTTCTTATCGACGGCCTCAGCTACGGCGCTGTCATTCTGTCGTTGGTCTTAATGCATGTGAAGCCGCTCACCATCCAGCGCGCGGCGGTGAGTATGCTGGAGCAGATGAAGGAAGGCTGGACGTATGTCAGTACGTTTCGGCCGATTCGCACAATCCTGCTGTTGTTTGCATTGCTAAGTCTGATGGGTTGGCCGTACATGGTGCTGCTGCCGGTGTTTGCGGCGCAGGTGTTGCATGGCGGTCCGCACACGCTGGGATTTCTGACGGGGTCGTCTGGTGTCGGCGCGCTGGCGAGCGCTTTTTCGCTGGCAGTGCGGAAGAGCGTGCGTGGTCTGACGACGATGATCCAGCTCGCTGCGGCGATGTTCGGCCTGGGGCTTATTCTGTTTGGCTTGAGCCACGTTCTATGGTTGAGCATGCTGCTGATGCTGGTCGTCGGATTTGGAATGATGCAGGGATTGGCGGCGAGCAATACGGTGATCCAGACGCTGGTGCCGGAGGACAAACGAAGTCGCGTGATGAGTTATTACACGATGGCGTTCGTAGGAATGGCCCCGTTTGGGAGCTTACTGGCGGGCGGCATGGCGCACTATTTCGGCGCGCCGCACACGGTGATGATTACCGGTGCATGCTGCGTGCTGGGATCGCTGTGGTTTACGTTTGAGCTGCCCGCGGTGCGGAAGGTCATGCGCCCAATCTACGTGGAGATGGGCATCATTCCGGGAGCGCAGGAGCAGACGCTCGAAGAGCGCGCCTGAGGTGCAGGCTTGAATCGTTAGGTCGCATTGGCTCCGCTGAGGGCCAGCAGATCAACGAAGAGAGCGAAACCGCGGTGCGTGGCGAGGGTGAGAGCGCTTTCATCCTTGTTATTGCGGGTATTGACGGCCGCGCCCTTTTCAATCAGTAGACCGCCAATGGGGACGTTGCCTTCGACGGCGGCGAGCATTAGGAGGGTCCAGCCGTTCTGATTGGCGAGGTTGGGATCGAGGCCCTGCTCCAAAGCCGCGCGGAGGCCGGCCTCGTCGCCGCGTTTAATTAGGTTTTGTGCGCCGCGATACGTCATGGGTTACTCCGCTAAGTGTTGGGGCTTTTCGCCGAAGTGTTCGCCGAAGTAGAAGCGTTCCACCAGCATGCACAGGATGTGCTCTAGGGCCAGGTGGGATTCCTGGATGTTCATCGTGGTGTCGGAAGGAACGATCACGTTGATGTCGGATATGTCTTTCATCGCACCGCCGTGATTGCCGGTGTAGGAAATGGTGTGGACCCCGAGAGTGCGAGCACATTTCAGAGCCTTGATGCAGTTCTTCGAGTTGCCCGAGGTGGATATCGCCAAAAGCACGTCGCCGGGCTGACCGAGGGCTTCAACCTGGCGCTCGAAGATGTGATCGAAGTAGTAATCGTTGCCAACCGCGGTCATGATGCTGGAGTCCGTCGTGAGGGCAATGGCGCGGAGAGCCGGGCGGTCGATGGTGAGCCGTGCAACGAACTCGGCGACCAGGTGTTGAGCGTCGGCAGCCGAACCTCCGTTGCCGCAAACGAGGAGCTTGTGACCGGACTTCATAGAGTCGGCAGTAAGGCGAGCGGCGGCGACGACGGCGTCGTGGATGGTCTCATCGCGGAGAACGCGGGTCATGGTGGAAATTGACTGGGCGAGCTGGCGTTTGACGATGTCGATCATGGTGCGTCCTCCCGGAGTGCACGAATGGGGGTTGCGAGCCTGAGCGTTCGCAGATTCATGTGGCCGAGTTTATGATGCGTGAAAACGATACATGAATTGGCTGGTCTTAGCGCAGATAGGCGTCGTCGCCGGTGATCCAGTCCTGCCGGGGCGGTGCGAAAATGTCGAAATTAATCGTATCTTCGAGGGCCTCGGCTGAGTGGGGAACGTTGCCAGGAAGGACGAGAATATCGCCCGCACGGACGATCTTTTCAACCGCATTTTCTTCGTCGCCGATCAGGAAGCGAAGTGCTCCCTGGGTGAGGTAGGAGATCTGTTCGTTGGGATGCTGATGACGTGGAACGACGCAGCCTTTCTTGAGTTCGATGCGCGCGAACATCGCTTGCGATCCGTTGACGAACTGGCGCGTCAACAGGGGATTGAGCTGAGTGGCAGGGATGTCGGACCAGCGGGTGTGAAGCAGTTCTTCAGACATGTCCAAAGAGTACCGCAACGTTGGAGCAAAGGCATCAGCGGGTGGAACAGGATGTTGTAAAGTAGGGGGAACTGAACAAAAGCTGCAGGTTTGCGAGCTGCAACAGGCTCGCAGATCGAAACGAATTTCTGTGCCGCCGGGGCGCGATTGCCGGGATGCACTCCAAGTGGCTTTGATTTCCGACGAAGGTGATGGACATATGGGTTGGATGAAGCGATGTTCTCCTGAGGCCGTCGGCGCACGGAGATCGCGTCGGTCCTCGGGCACGGCTGCACGAGGGTTGGCTGCGCGCTGGCTCATGGGTCTGTTGCTGTGTTGGGGCATGGCGACGGGGATCGCCTTGGCGCAGGCGCCCACATCCAGCCAGGCTGACAGGATTGCGGCACTCGAAAAGACGGCCGCCCAGAATGCGGCAACGATCGCCAAGGCGCAGAGCGCCGGAGACAACGCGTGGATGCTGACCAGCGCTGCGCTTGTGCTCATGATGAGCGGGCCGGGGCTGGCGCTGTTTTACGGCGGTCTGGTGCGGAAGAAAAATATTCTCGGAACGATGATGCAGACGTTTGCGATGATGGCCGTGATCACGGTGCTGTGGGCGTTCGTGACGTACTCGCTGGCGTTCGGCACGGGCAATGCTTTTATTGGCGGCCTGCACAATGTGTTTCTGCGCGGCGTGGGGCTTGATCCCAATCCGGCCTACGCGGCTACAATCCCGCTGCAGACCTACATGGTGTATCAGCTGATGTTTGCAATCATCACGCCGGCGCTGATCACGGGAGCCTTTGCCGAGCGGATGAAGTTTTCGGCGATGCTGGTGTTCATGGTGCTGTGGGCGATCCTGGTCTACTCGCCGATGGCGCACATGGTGTGGGGCGTGGGCGGCTTACTGAACGCCGCGGCCGTCGGAACGGGCGACCTCGCGGGACGCTTTCCTTGCCTGGACTTTGCAGGCGGGACGGTCGTGCATGTGACCTCCGGCGTAAGTGCGTTGGTAACGGCGCTGTATCTGGGCAAGCGGCTGGGATTTCCGCAGAAGGCCTTCATGCCGCACTCGGTGGTGCTGAGCTTTATCGGTGCTTGCCTGCTGTGGGTTGGCTGGTTTGGATTTAATGCGGGGTCGGCGCTGGCGGCAAGCGGCTTGGCAACCTCGGCATTCGTGGCGACACACTTTGGAGCGGCCGCAGCTGCGATTGGCTGGTCGGCGGCGGAGTGGCTGCGCAATGGTAAACCCTCAGCGCTGGGAGCGATCTCGGGCGCGGTGGCCGGGCTGGTAGCGATTACGCCTGCTTCCGGATTTGTGACGCCGATGAGCGCTCTGTGGATCGGTCTGCTCGCCGGCATCTTTTGCTTCTTCATGGTCGTCATTGTGAAGAATATCTTTGGCTATGACGACTCGCTGGACGCATTCGGCGTGCATGGAGCGGGCGGGACCCTCGGAGCGATTCTGACCGGATTCTTCGCGAGTTCGGTGATCAATCCGATCTTTGGAGCAGGGAAAGCGACCGGTTTTTTCGAGGGCAATCACGGGCAGGTACTCAACCAGTTGGTGGGAGTGTTAATCGCCTGGACGATTTCCATCGTCGGCACCCTGATAATTCTCTTTGTAGTTGATAAGCTGATTGGCCTGCGTGTGAGTGAGGATGACGAACGCGCGGGACTCGATCTGTCGCAGCATGGCGAAGAGGGCTATGACTGGGAAGGCGGGTAAGCACGCGAGGTATGCAGGAAGGAACGAGAGGCAGAGATGCAAAAGATTGAGGCAATCATCCAGCCATCCAAGCTGGATGCGGTAAAGGATGCGTTGGTAGAGGCCGGTATCTCCGGGATCACGATCTTCGAGGCGCGTGGACATGGTCGCCAGAAGGGGCATACGGAGTTCTATCGAGGGCGCGAGTACGCGGTCGACCTGCTGCCCAAGGTCAAGCTGGAACTGGTGGTGTCGGACGAGATGAAGGACAAGGCCATCGAGGCGATCATCAGTGTTGCGCGGACAGGACGTATCGGCGACGGAAAGATTTTTGTTTCGAGGATTGACGAGGCTATAAGGATTCGCAACGACGAGCGCGGAGAAATCGCGCTGTAAGGGGTGCAGCGACGAACCGACTATCAAACAACGCGAACGAGGGCGGCGGCGGGATCAACCCAACGCCGGGGGGATCGGCGCGCGGGGTTTATGAAGAGCGGCTCGCAGAGATTCGCCTCAACTTTGAATCGAGCGGCGATGGACTTCAGGCCGCGGCCGACCGCTCGGCCCTGGTCGGTGGACTGGTCATGCAGTTCTGGGAGGAGCAGGTTGCGGCTAACCCGCGACTGGGCAAAGGGGTTGCAGTCTGTGCTATCGGAGGGTTCGGGCGCGGACAGCTTTTTCCCTATTCCGATGTGGATTTGATGTTTTCGGTGGAGAAGGGCGCGGAGAAGCTGGCCAAGGAGCCGATTCGAAGCGTTTCACAATCTCTGTGGGATTGCGGCCTGCAGGTTTCCTTCGTGACGCGACCGCCGGGGGAGTGTGATCGCCTGGATGTGGCGAATCCCGAGTTTGCCCTGGCGCTGCTGGACCTGCGGTGGCTCGGCGGGGATCAGGACGTGTTCGCCCGGCTAAGAGAAAAGTGTGTCGCAAAGCTGCGGTCACGCGATGGCAAAGCAATTGGTGTAGAGCTGGCGAAACTTACCAGCGAGCGTCATGCGAAGTTCGGCGACACGCTGTTTCACCTGGAGCCGAATATTAAGGATTGTCCCGGCGGTCTGCGGGATGCGAACGTCCGCCAGTGGCTGGTCGGTCTGCGGACAGGGAAGAATCCGCAGAGCGCGGTGGCGTCGAGCCCCAGCAGCGAGGAATTTCAGGAAGCAGTGGCGTTTCTGGCGGCGGTCCGCTGCTTCCTCCACTATCGCCATGAGCGCGACGACAATACGCTCGACTGGCAGGCACAGGACGCGGCGGCGAAGCATCGGATAGGGTTGCCGGAACCTGGGCGCGGCAGCGTCGATGCAGCCTATTGGATGCGAGCGTACTTCCGTCACGCACGGGTGATCGAGAAATGCCTGCTGCGGGAGGCCGAGAGCGCGGGGCTCGAGGTGGAAACTCCGTCAGTTGCGCGAAAGATTCGTGTGCCGGAGGAAGCTGGCTTCCAGATTAAGGCCGGCGTTCTGCAACTGAGAGAGACGTCTTCCAGTGGCGCTGACGCAGCGTACGAACCGGAGGTTGTCCTGACGGCGTTTCGAGCGATGGCCGAGAGTGGCGCACGGCTCTCGCAGAGCAGCGAAGAGCGGATTGCAAATGCAATTCCACGACTCTCATCAAACCTGGAAGAGGGGCCCGGATTATGGAGGCAGCTGAGTGCAATACTGATTGGTCAGCGCGCGGGACATGCCTTGCGCTCCATGCACGCCCTGGGTGTGCTGGAACTGATCCTGCCGGAGTTCCACGGAATCGATGCGCTGGTGATTCGGGACGCCTACCACCGGTATACGGTCGATGAGCATACGTTCGTGCTGATCGACACCTTGCATGGCCTGTCCGCCGAACCCAAGAAGGACGCGCGCAAAGAGGTTGAGGAGTGGCGTGTGAAGTTTGGCGCGATTCTTGCCGAGCTGCAGAATCCGGGGCTTCTGTATCTGGCCGCGGTGCTGCACGACACCGGCAAAGGCCGCGTCAGCGAGAATCACGCGGCGGAGAGTGCGCGGCTTGCTCAAGGCGTGCTGAGCCGGCTGGAGATGGATGCCTACGACGGCGGCCTGGTGATGCGGTTGATCGAGACGCATCTTGAGATGTCGGCTGCGATGCGGCGAGACATCTTCGATGCTGAAACGGTTCGGGCGTTTGTGGGTAAAGTGCAGACCCACGAGTCGCTGCGTATGCTGACGCTGTTCACGTACGCCGACATTGCAGCCGTGCATCCAGATGCGCTGACGCCATGGAAGGCGGAGAACCTGTGGCGGCTGTACATTGCGACGGCTAATCAACTGGATAGGAATGTCGACGAGGTGCGGGTGCACACACGCGTGTCCGGAGGTGCGCTTGGCGGCTGGCGGAAGGATGAGAAGATCACCCGCGTGCTCTCGCTGGTGCCAGGCAGGGAAGCTGCGATGGAACAATTCCTCGAGGGCTTTCCGGAACGATATGTCAGCACCCGCTCTGCAGAGACCATGCGCCAGCACTTCGAGATGACGCAGCACTTTGCCGAAGACTCCTTCCAGATGACCTTTCAACATGGGGCCACGCAGTCTGGATCGGTGAGCGAGATCACCTTGGTGACCCAAGACCGGCCTCGGCTATTCGCCGGCATGGCGGCTGCTCTCGCCGCATGGGGAATGAATGTGGTGACGGCGGATGCGTTCGCCAACCAGGCCGGCGTGGTCGTGGACACCTTTCGGTTTACCGATACCTTCAAGACCCTGGAACTGAATGAGAGCGAGCGCGATCGCTTCCTGTCGAGTGTGCGGGATCTGGTGGCGGGTCGTGCGTCCGTGGAAAAGCTGCTCAGCGGACGCCGCCGTGCAAAGCGCAGGCCGCCCCTCGTTCCCGTAGAGACCAGGATCGAGTTCGACGAGACGGCATCGTCCCACAGCACCTTGCTGCAGGTAATCGCGCAGGACATCCCTGGGCTTCTGCGGGCGATCAGCGCGACCCTGAGTGAGCAGGGACACAACGTGGAAGTAGCGCTGGTCGATACCGAAGGCGAGACCGCCATCGATGTCTTCTATCTCACAACGGGCGGGAAACGGTTGACGGCCGAGCAGGAAAAGGAATTACATGAGGGGCTGATCGAAGCGATCGAGGCGAACAGCCGTTAAGACGAGAAGACGAGTTTTGCTGATTCCCGATTACAATTCTGCAAAGTGTTTTGTCCGTGAACCAACCGCATCCGGAGCTGCCGCATCACACAGGAACAAGTATTGAATTGAAAAGCGATGAAAGGCTGGCTCGACGTCCGGTTTCTGTGTTCGATTATGGGCGAAAGTCTTAACCTAATAAGATCAAAGGGTTCCGAGAACGTATACTGAGCATCATGACCCAAACTTCCAACCAGATGGCGACCATGGGTGAGCCGACCGAGGCTCAGCAGCAGAATGACCGTTACCTTTTCGGTAATCTGGAGAGCTTTGGCAAGAACCGCCAGATGGTGCAAGAGGTGAACTGGGGAAGCAGCCAGCCTGAGGGAGTGGTGCTGGCCTCCCTGGATGCTGCGGTCAACTGGGTGCGAAAGAACTCTATCTGGCCCATGACCTTTGGCTTGGCATGCTGCGCCATCGAAATGATGTCAATGGGTGGGTCGCGATACGACATTGCAAGGTTTGGCGCAGAAGTCTTCCGGCCGTCGCCGCGGCAGAGCGATCTGATGATCATCGCCGGCAGGGTTTCGCAGAAGATGGCGCCGGTCATCCGCAGGCTTTACGAGCAGATGCCTGAACCCAAGTGGGTGATTTCCATGGGAGCCTGCGCGACTTCCGGAGGCGTTTTTAATAATTACGCGCTTCTGCAGGGAGTGAATCAGGTCATTCCGGTCGATGTCTACGTGCCGGGATGCCCGCCTCGACCAGAGCAGCTGCTGTACGCGATCACGTTGTTGCAAGAGAAGATTCAGGCCAGCCGCGGAACAGTT
>Ga0302310_10001120_pt1 | contig 23180 bp, 21 predicted proteins | sample III_Palsa_N1_2_FD_200451 | JGI IMG/M metagenome (GOLD analysis project Ga0302310, IMG submission 200451) | Peat permafrost microbial communities from Stordalen Mire near Abisko, Sweden - III_Palsa_N1_2 | ecosystem: Environmental > Terrestrial > Soil > Palsa > Peat permafrost | place: Sweden...
CTTTCGCTAAGGCATTGAAAAACCAAACATGGTGCTACAAAATCGCATTGGATCAAGATCGAAATAAATACTTGCAATTACCTCTTAATCAATTGGTCGAAGGTTCGAATCCTTCACGGCCCACCAAATAAAAAAGCATCCACGGGAACGCGGGTGCTTTTTTGTTGCCTGCTTTTTGCCTCTCCTGGAAAAGTTCGGAGAAAAGTCGAGGCCCTTTCAGGGGAGCTATTCATTGAATCTTCCGGTTCACGCGGCCTCCTGCTTGGGGGCGAGGTGGCCGGATTGATGTGAATCGGTCATGGTGTCGCCGTCGTCGATGCTGAAGCGGAAGTGTCCAGCCTCGACACGCACGCGTAGATGCCGGTACTTCGTGAGGTAATGGATCCCGACGAACGCTGCGGCCAAACCTGAGGCGGCACCGATGCCCAATGCCCAGCGTGGACCGCATGTATCGGCTACCCAACCGACGAACGGCGCGCCAATGGGCGTGCCGCCCAAGGCGATGGCGAGCAGGATCGCCATTACCCGTCCACGCATCGCAGGCTCGGTGGATAGTTGCACCAGGCTGATCGTAGAGGTGGTGAGTGTCTGTGCGGACACGCCGATGATGACGAGGGCGAGGCCGAACAGCCTGACGTTGGGCATGACCGCGGCCAGCGTGAAGCCAAACCCGAAGACGGCCGCACCCGCGAGCAGCAGGGCGATATGGGGTTTGCCACGATGGGCAGCCAGCAATGCGCCGGCGACCGAGCCGATCGCCATGACCGAGGTCAGCAATCCGTATTCGGTCGCGCCGGCGTGAAAGACGGTGACCGACATGGTCGAGATGAAAATCGGGAAGTTGAGTCCGAACGTGCCGATCAGGAACAGCATGAGCAGCACGGCTTTCAGGTCGGGTCGGCGCCAGACATAGCGAAAGCCTTCGACGAGGCTGCCACGCGTCCGCACAGGCCGGCTGCCCACGTGAAGTTCGCCGATACGAAGGAAACCCAGCGAGCAGAGCACGGCAACGAAGGATGCCGCGTTGATCAGGAACACCCAGCCGGTGCCCACACTGGCGATGAGAATGCCGGCGACAGCGGGACCGATCATCCGCGCAACATTGAACGAGGTGGAATTCAGTGCCACCGCATTCGACAAGTCGGTTTCACCGACCAGATCGGAGACAAAGGTCTGCCGCGCGGGTGAGTCGAACGCCGAGACGCAGCCGAGCAGGAACGCGAACACATACACCTGCCACAACTGCACGAGCCCGCTGACAGTGAGGATGCCCAGCCCGAGGGCCAGCAATCCCATCGCTGCCTGGGTGGCGATCAACAGTTTTCGCCGGTCGAGATGATCGGCCGCAAAACCGGTCAGGGGCAGCAACAACAGCTGGGGCCCGAACTGCAGCGCCATCACCACGCCGACGGCAGCGGCATTGTGGCGGGTGAGCTGGGTGAGGACGATCCAGTCCTGGGCCGTGCGCTGCATCCAGGTGCCGATATTCGACACGATCGCGCCGCTGGCCCACACGCGGTAGTTGTAGTTGCGCAGCGAACGGAAGGTGCCTTTCATCTCACTCACGGATTTTCGGGGGCATTGCCGCCATGAAACCGTCCGAACATGCGCGCCATCATCACACCGATGAGCAGAACACCCAGTCCTGCAGCAACCACATCAGTGGTGGAGCGCAGATCAAAGTTTCCAACCCGGCATAGCAGGACATAGCCGACAACCAGGTTGAAGTATCCCCACAGCATGTTAACGGTCGAAGTGGAAAGCCCAACGCCATGCGGCGTGGCGAACGGGCTTTGGAACGGCCGTCCCATCACTCCGCTGACAAAATGCGGAACCGCGTTGGTGAGGACGGCGCCGCCCAGGAGCCAGGATGCATAGTGCAGCCATGCCATGGTCAGGCACTCCTCTGGTCGAGCAGGTCGATGATCTCCTGCGTCGTACCGGTTTCGCCCAGCCGCGGGAAGATCCGCGTGATGCTGTTGGTGTGGGCATCCGCGTTCATGTCGGTCATGGCATCGACGGCGAGGGCGACGTTGAAACCATTCTCGTGCGCATAACGCGCGGTCGATTCGACCCCGATGCTGGTGGCGACACCGACGATCACGACCTGTGTGACACCCAGCTTTTTCAGGTGCTCATCGAGGTCGGTATGGGTGAACGCGCCCCACGTCCGCTTCGTCACCGTGTGGTCGGTCGGTTGCTGGTTGAGTTCGGGCACAAGATCAGCCCAATCGGCAGGAAGCTCGCCCAAGTTGCGCGCCTGTTCCGTGCGGCCCGGTGCACCACCGGTGACGTTGACCAGCACGATCGGCAAGCTGTGGCGACGAAAGACATCAGCCAGCGTACTGGCCTGCTTTACGACATCGGTAGCGGGATGCGCGGTGGGATAGGCAACGATGCCTTTCTGCAGATCGATGACGATCAGGGCCGTCTTCGGATCAAGGGTGGTGAGTGCCATGGTGTGCTCCTGTGGGGGACGGAGAATGCAGCGAGCCGAGAACGGCGCGCGGCGCAGTAGTTCGATGAAATGAGTCAGCAGATTCAGTGGCGGGTGACCGGCGAATCCGCGAGCAGGCGGCGCTTCTGCTGCGCGGCCGAGGTCAGGTAGTGTTTGTCAGGAATCGGCGACTCGCTTGAGTAGCTCGACTGCATTCGCAAGTTGCTTCTGCTCTGCCGGCGTGAGGTTTGTCCGAATGCTGCGGAACAACCAGTCCTCCCGTGCCGCTCGGCTGGCCTTGATCAATTCCCGGCACGCAGGGGTGAGGGAGATAACCGTTTGCCGCCCATCATTCGGGTCCGCGGTGCCGCTCACGAGCCCGGCCTTTTCCAGCACGGCAACCGTGGCACCCATGGATTGCGGGCGCATGCCTTCGGCTCGCGCAAGGGTGCTCACGGTCGCGGGGCCACCGCGTTCCAGGTGACCGAGCACCGACACCTGCGACCAGCTCAGCTCGCCCATATGCAGCTCTTCACGCAGGCGTCGCTTCAGCCTGCCCAGCACGACACGAAGCTCGCCGGCCACCGCCAACGTGCGTGCAATCTCGGGATCGTTCTGTGGCTTGGCCATTGGCATATTCGGCAAGTATGAAGGGAAACTACAAAGGTAAACTTCATATATGGATGATGCGCGCGCGTCGTGACGACGTCAAGTCGCCTAGGCAACCATGGGGCAGTGACTAGGGTGAATGCTTCGCGAGACTCACATCCCGTACCCCGGTTTTCAGTAGGCAGGCATCTGCGCAGAGTGCATGTTTCCGCACCAGGCAACGATCAGTAAGATGTTCGAAAACTCAAGGATTGGACATGAGTACAAAAGCCTCGACCGATCTCGACCTGAATAAGAACGGCGCGGTGGAAGTCGCGACTCCGCGGACAGGCATGCATGCATCGACCAGGACATTGCGCCTTGGACACTGAAGAGACGGCATGTCTTGACGAAGACATGCATGAGGCTGCGTTGCGCGAGTCCACGCCGCGCTCATCCCGATAATCGATGGGCACGCCGACTCTGTTTGGAGCGCGGGCAGCGGCATAAAGAGCGGCTGGCGGTTGCGTTTGACGCGGCCCTTGACTCTAGACCTAGATCAATGGTCTAGACTTGTGTCATGAATACACAAACTGCCTCACTCACCATCGGTGCCGTCGCCAAGCGCGTCGGTGTGGCGATCGACACGATCCGTTATTACGAGCGCGAGGGCCTGCTGCCTGAGCCGGTGCGGCGTGCCTCGGGCTATCGCAGTTATGGCGAGGGCACGATTGCGCAGTTGCGTTTTATCCGTCGGGCCAAGGATTTGGGCTTCACGCTGGACGAGATCCGCGAATTGCTGGCGTTGTCGGCGGATCGGCAGCGCGGGGTGAAGGCGGTAAAGCAGCGGGCGCAGCAGCGACTGGCGGCGATCGAGCAGCGCATTACGGAATTGCAGCGGGTGCGCGACGGGCTGGCACAGCTGGTCGAGTCCTGTCCGGGACATGGCAAGCCGGAAGAGTGTCCGATCCTGCGTGCGCTGACCGATGAAGCGGTGTCGTGATGGACGATCACGCTTCCTGCTGCAACGGCGACGAAAAGGCTGCGCACGCGATGGCGACTGATCCGGTCTGCGGCATGCAGGTGGACCCGGCTATGTCGAAGCATCAAGCCATGCATGAAGGGCAGCTGCTTCATTTCTGCTGCACCGGCTGCAAGGCGAAGTTCGAGGCGACGCCGACGGTCTATCTGAGCGTTGGCACCATGAAGACGGCCCCGGCGGGCTGCTGCACTGCGAAACCTGCCGCGATATCGGCCCACGATCATGCGGATGCGCATCATAACCACGCGCACACGGTGAGGGATCCGGTCTGTGGCATGACGGTGGATCCTCACACCGCTAAGCATCGCGCGGAACATGCTGGCCACACGTACTACTTCTGCGCGCCGCGCTGCCGCGAAAAGTTCGTGGCCGATCCTGTGGCTTATCTGGAAAGTCGCGCGGCCGCGCCTCCAGCAGCTCCCGGTGCGATCTACACCTGTCCAATGCATCCGGAAGTGCAGCAGGTCGGCCCGGGTGACTGTCCGAAGTGCGGCATGGCGCTGGAGCCGATGATGCCGAGTCTGGACGTGGACGACGGTGGCGAGCTGTCGTCGATGACGCGGCGTTTCCGGATATTGATGGCGCTGACCGTGCCGGTGTTCGCGCTGGCGATGGGACCACACTTGTCTGGTTTACATCTGCCTGAGCCATGGGGCTCCGCGGCTGGCTGGGTCGAAGCATTGCTGGCCAGCGTGGTGGTGCTGTGGGGTGGCGCGCCGTTCTTCAGGCGTGGCTGGAATTCATTCAAGCCGTGGCACCCGAACATGTACACGCTGATCGCGCTGGGCACCAGCGTGGCGTGGCTGTACAGCGCGGGGGCATTCCTGCTGCCGGGGATATTCCCGCCCGGCTTCCGCGACATGCATGGCAATGTTGCGGTGTACTTCGAATCGGCGGCGGTGATCGTCACCCTGGTCACGCTGGGCGATTTCCTGGAACTGCGTGCGCGTCGCCGAACCGGTGCGGCGCTGAAGGCGCTGCTCGGCCTGGCACCGAAGACCGCGCGGCGGATCGCCGACGACGAAAGCGAAGCGGATGTGCCGCTGGACGAAGTGCACACCGGCGATGTGCTGCGTGTGCGTCCTGGCGAGAAGGTGCCGGTCGATGGCGTGGTGCTGGACGGTGAGAGCCATGTCGACGAGTCGATGCTCACCGGCGAACCGATGCCGGTGGCCAAGGCGAAGGGCGATGCGCTTACTGGCGGTACGGTGAATCAGGACGGCGCGCTGGTCATGCGCGCGCAGAAGGTGGGCAGCGAGACGATGCTGGCGCAGATCGTGGCGCTGGTGGCACAGGCGCAGCGCAGCAAGGCACCGCTGCAGCGCGTGGCCGACCGTGTTGCGGCGTGGTTCGTGCCGGCGGTGGTGGCGATCGCGCTGCTGGCATTTGCGCTGTGGGCGCTGCTGGGTCCGGACCCGCGGTTTGCGCATGCGCTGATCGCGGCGGTGTCGGTGCTCATCATCGCCTGTCCGTGCGCGCTGGGGCTGGCCACGCCGATCTCGATCATGGTGGCCAGTGGCCGTGGCGCGCAGAACGGCGTGCTGTTCAAGGACGCCAGCGCGATCGAAGCGCTGCGCGATATCGACACGCTGGTTTTGGACAAGACCGGCACGTTGACTATGGGCAAGCCGGCGTTGACCGAGTTGATAAGCCTTGGTGGCCAACCGCGCGAGCGCCTGCTGGCGCTGGCTGCTGCGCTGGAGCGGCCGAGCGAACATCCGCTGGCGCGGGCCATCGTGATCGCGGCGGAAACGGAGAGCGTGTCGATGCTCGCAGCCACGGATTTCCGTTCGCTGACCGGTCGCGGCGTCGGCGCAACCGTAGGCGGCAGCGAGGTAGCGCTGGGCAACGCGAAGTTGATGGCGGAGTGGCACATCGCGATTGCCGACGCCGTCAACGCACGCGCCGAGCAACTGCGCGGACAGGGCGCCACGGTGATGTTCATGGCCGTTGACGGCGCGCTGGCCGCCTTGCTGGCGGTAGCTGACCGGATCAAGCCAGACACGCCGGCCGCACTCAAGGCACTGCGCGCGGCGGGCCTGCACATCGTGATGCTGACCGGCGACAATGCCACCACCGCGCAGGCGGTGGCGCGCGAACTGGGCATCGACAGTGTGCATGCGGATGTCTCGCCGGCGGACAAGGCTGCGGTGGTGAACGCGTTGCGCACCGAAGGCCGCCGCGTGGCGATGGCCGGCGATGGCATCAACGATGCGCCGGCGTTGGTCGCCGCCGATATCGGCATTGCGATGGGCAGCGGTACCGACGTGGCGATGGAGAGCGCGCAGGTGACCCTGGTCAAGGGAGAGCTGGGCGCGATCGTGCGTGCCCGCAAGCTGTCGCAGGCGACGGTGCGCAATATCCATCAGAACCTGTTCTTCGCCTTCGTCTACAACGCGGTCGGCGTGCCGCTGGCGGCTGGCGTGCTGTACCCGTGGTTCGGTATCACGCTATCGCCGATGATCGCCGCGCTGGCGATGAGCCTGAGCTCGGTATCGGTGGTGAGCAATGCGCTACGGCTCCGCCATACACCGTTGTGACGATTGTCATTGGTGATGACTGACGCATGCTTCTGATTTCGTCAGTGTCGTGGAGCGATCATTTCTCCCGCACCACGACGGTGCGCGGAGAACCGACATGAAGACCTTCATCAAGTACCCCATCCTGGACAAGTGCCTGCCGCTGCTGTTCGCCGCAATGGCGACTGCAGCGGTGACGTTTGCGCTCTGCCACGCCAGCATTGCGCTACCGGTCTGATTATCCCGAGAGCGCGACAACCGCGTTGCTTGAACCCTTGCACCATCCTTCGCCAATGACACCGACCTGGATCAGGCACGGTGCAGGAGATCACCCATGAACGTCATCAATGACACACGCAGCACGCTGGAAAAGCACATGCCGCTGTTGCTCGGGCTGCTGGTTGCGCTGCTGGCAGGGAAGGCACTGAAGAAAATGTTCTGGACTGTGTTTGGCATGTATATGGCACTGCACTACAGCGGCATCCATCCGTTTGGTTGAGGGAATGCTTTAAGCTTTGTGCTTGTTCGTCCGTGCTGCGACCTCGTGTCCACGGGATGCCGATCTATCCACTTGCACAAAGTCATTGCATGAGCCGCACTCTCGCCGAATGGTTGGCGTATCAGGAACGCGTCAACGTACGCAGCATCGAGCTGGGTCTCGATCGCGTGCGTGAAGTATGGCAGCGGATGGGTGCACCAGCACCAGCACGGCGCGTGATCGCGGTTGGCGGCACCAATGGCAAGGGCTCCACCGTGGCACTGCTGGAGGCGATGCTGGCGGCGGCTGGATTGCGGGTGGGCAGTTTCACTTCGCCGCACCTGCTTGATTACAACGAGCGCGTGCGCATCGCCAGCGCAAATGCCGATGATGCCGCGCTGATTGCCTCGTTCGAACGAATCGAGGCGGCGCGCGGCGCGGCTCATGGCGATGCCATCCCGCTCACCTATTTCGAATTTGGCACGCTGGCCGCGCTGGACCTGTTTGCCCGCGCCGGACTCGATGTGGCGTTGCTTGAAGTCGGCTTGGGTGGCCGGCTGGATGCGGTGAACATCATCGATGCCGACGTGTCGATCATCACCACGGTGGATCTTGATCACATGGACTGGCTGGGGCCAGATCGCAACAGCATCGGCCGGGAGAAGGCCGGCATTGCGCGGGCCGGGCGACCGGCCATCGTGGGTGAGCTTGATCCGCCGGCTGGCCTGCTGGATGCATTGGACGCATGCGGTGCACAGGTTGAGCGCGCCGGACTGGATTTCCATACGGAACGCCATGCCGACGGCTGGCGCTGGCGCCACCGCGATGGCAGTGCGATGGAGTTGCCCGACCCTGCGCTGGCGGCACCGGTGCAGTTCACCAACGCAGCTGCGGCGATTGCCGCGCTGCATGCGCTATGGGCCGATGACATGTCGTTTGCGTCGAAGGATGTCTTCGCGGCGGTAAGTACGGGTCTGCATGAGGTGCGGGTGCCGGCACGGCTGCAGTCGCTAGGTGGCGATCCGGTTCTGATCGTGGATGTGGGCCACAACCCGCAGGCCGCGCGCGCACTGGCCGAGTGGCTGGATGCACGACCAGCTGGCCGTGTTCATGCGGTCTACGGCGCGCTGGCGGACAAGGACGTGGCTGGCGTGGTCGTCGCACTCGGTGCGCGCATCGATCACTGGCATCTGGCCGGGCTCGGTCATGCTACGCCACGTGGCCTGCCCTCGGCGGAGCTGGCGGGAATACTCCGACAGGCTTTGCCTCAGGCTGTATTCGATGCCCATGTCGACGTTGCCAGCGCAATGGCAGCGGCCCGTGCAGCGGCACAGCCGGGTGACTGCATCCTCGCATTTGGCTCGTTTTTCGTGGCCAGCGCGGTCATCGCCGAAGCGGCTGCCTGAACGCCCGGATCGGGCCGTGTGGCGGGTCAGCCATGGCGTTCGACGCGGGCAGGTATAATCACGCCGTTACGTGCCGCGTTTGCCGCTTTGGAGCGAAGTCTTGAAAACACGCCTGCTGGGAGCTGCCGTCCTGATCGCCTTGGCGGTTCTGTTTCTGCCCATGATCTTTACCGGCAAGTCGCCGGCACCCGCTGGTGATCAATCCGTGAGCCTGGCGATCCCGCCGGCGCCGGACCGCGATCTGCAGACCAAGACCATGAGCCTCAACCCGAATGCGGCGGTGAGCACACCGAATGCGGCGGCTCCAGCCATCACTTCGTCGGCGCCCCAGGCAGCGGCGATCGCTGTCACGAAGGGTGCGGGCGATCTGGCCACGGTGAACATTGGCTCGAATCGTCCGCGTGATGTGGAAACCGACCCCAATGCCGGTCGCGCACCGGTACCGACGACGGTAACCTCCGGCGCGGTCACCTCGCCGAGCCAGCCGCTGATTCCGATGCAGACCAAGCCGACGGCCAGCGCGCCGGCGCCTCGATCGCAGCCGGCGGTGGCCGCAGTGCCGGCGACCGCTGAGTCACCGACGACGACGGCTGCCGTCGGGCACGGCAACTACACACTGAACTTGAGCGCCTATGCCAGTGCGGCTGGCGCTGCAAGCCTGGAGCATCGCGTGCGTGCGCTGGGCTACCCGGCAAGTCGGCACGCCATCACCCAGGCTGGGCAGGCGCGCACCCTGGTGATTGCCGGGCCGTTTGAGACCCGCACTGCCGCTGAGGCGGCACGCCTGAAGATCACCCAGTCGATTCCCGGCGCGCCGGCTCGACTGGAGCAGGATGCCAGCCATGATGACGAAAACGCCGCCGCGGCCGTGGCCAGTCCTGCTCCGCAGGCGACCGGCCGGGCTGGTGGCTGGGCGGTGCAGTTGGCCGCGATGAGCAATCAGGTCGACGCGAATGCATTGCGCGACAAGCTGCGTGCGAACGGTTTCGACGGTTTCGTCGATACCGTGCAGTCGAACGGCAAGCAGCTTTGGCGTGTACGCGCCGGTCCGCAGACGCAACGCGCCGATGCGCTGCGCCTGCGTGACCAGATCAAGGCCAAGCTGGGTAGCGACGGCAACATAGTTCCGGTGCCATGAAGGGCATGCGCGACAGTGGTGGTCCACTCATGGTGCCAACGAGGTAGATGAACAGATGAACTGGACCGATTGCATCATCCTCGGCGTACTGGCCCTGTCTGTCCTGATCGGGCTTTTCCGTGGATTGATTTCCGAAGTACTGTCGCTGGTCATCTGGATCGCCGCGTTTTGGGTGGCTTGGGCGTTTGGTCCGGTGGTGTCGGCGCATTTGGAACACATAATCTCGATGCCGACCTTGCGCTACTGCGTCGGTTACGGCGTCTGCTTTGTCACCGTGCTGATCATCGGGGCATTGGTGCGTTTCGCGGTAAGGCGGTTGATCTGGAGTACCGGGCTGTCAGGCATCGATCGAATGTTCGGCATGGTGTTCGGCTTCGTGCGCGGCGTATTGATCGTGACGCTGCTGGTTTTCCTGGTTGGGCTTACGGCGTTCACGCGGGAGCCGTGGTGGCAGCAATCCGTGCTGCTGCCACAGTTCCAGGAAGCCGCGGCGTGGCTGGGGCAGAACGTGCCCGCCAGCGTGTCGGCCGATGTGCGCGAACATTTGAAGCCGTCAGCGGTGATCGAGAAGGTCCAGTCGTCCGGTGTGCTCGACCATCTGCATGACTTGTCCGTGCCGCCGCACGCCCCCATATCCGGCGCGACGTCCGCACTACCAGCGGCATCACGCACAGCGTCACCGGCGGCTGCGACCAGCGCAGCCGGCCACTCCACGAATTACTGAAGCAGGCTGCAACCATGTGCGGAATCATCGGCATTGTCGGTACCACAGAAGTGGCATCGGCGCTTTATGACGGATTGACGGTGCTGCAGCATCGTGGCCAGGACGCCGCGGGCATCGCCACCGTGGATGGCGCGCGGCTGCGCCTGCACAAGGGCAACGGGCTGGTGCGCGACGTGTTCGGCGAGGCGGCAATGAGCGGTCTGCGCGGGCGCATCGGCATTGGCCACTGCCGCTATCCCACCGCCGGTTCCGCTGGCTCGGCCGAAGCGCAGCCGTTCTACGTCAACTCGCCGTACGGCATCGCGTTTGCACACAACGGCAACCTGGTGAACACCGACGCGCTGCGTCGCGAGATGTTCGAGGACGACCGTCGTCACATCAACACCGAGTCCGATTCCGAGGTGCTGCTGAACGTGCTCGCGCATGAGCTGCAGATCCAGGACCGGATGGCATTGACCCCGGATCACATCTTCAAGGCCGTCGCCGGCGTGCATGCGCGTGCCAGCGGCGGTTATGCCTGCGTGGCGCTGGTGCTCGGCTACGGCCTGGTCGCGTTCCGCGATCCGCACGGCATTCGTCCGCTGGTGCTGGGCGAGCGGGTCACCGCGGAAGGCCGTGAATACGCGGTGGCGTCCGAGTCGGTCGCGTTCGACGTGCTCGGTTTCAAGCGCATCCGCGACATCATGCCGGGCGAGGCGGTGATCATCACCGACCAGGGCCAGCTGCACAGCCGCCGCTGCGCCGAGGGCGCGTCGCATACGCCGTGCATCTTCGAATACGTCTATCTGGCACGGCCCGATTCGATGATGGAGGACGTCTCGGTGTACAAGGCGCGCCTGCGCATGGGCGAGAAGCTCGCCGAGAAGATCCTGCGTGAGCGGCCCGACCATGGCATCGACGCGGTGATCCCGATTCCCGACACCGCGCGTACCGCGGCCAGCGCGCTGGCCGAGGCGCTCGGCGTGCCGTTCCGCGAGGGCTTCGTCAAGAACCGCTACATCGGTCGCACCTTCATCATGCCGGGGCAGGGTGAGCGGGTGAAATCGGTGCGCCGCAAGCTCAACCCGGTCGAGCTGGAGTTCCGCAAGAAGAACGTGCTGCTGGTGGACGATTCGATCGTGCGTGGCACCACCTCGAAGCAGATCATCCAGATGGCCCGCGATGCCGGTGCGAAGAATGTGTACTTCGCTTCCGCCGCGCCGCCGGTGCGCTATCCGAACGTCTATGGCATCGACATGCCGTCGGCTTCGGAGCTGATTGCCGCCGGCCATACCGAGCAGGAAGTGGAAACGATGCTCGGCGCCGACTGGCTGATCTACCAGGACCTCAAGGACCTGATCTGGGCTGTGCAGGACGGCAACGAGACCATCAAGCAGTTCGACACTTCGTGCTTCTCCGGCGAATACGTCACTGGCCTCGACCAGCGTTATCTGGAACAGATCCAGATGCTGCGCTCGGACGATGCCAAGGCCGCACGCAGGGCCGTGTGACCAGAGGGAACCCCCTCTGGGGAAGGTGAGGGGCGGGTACTCGCCGGAAACTCCATGAAAGATCTCCATGCCGCTGCCAAACGTTGCCTCGACGCCACCGACCCGGTGGAGAAACTGCGTCTTACCCAGGAAACCTGGCGGCTCTTTCTGGCTGGCGAGCTGAGCGCCGATCCCCTCTCACTGCCACCCGAGCCGATCGGGCCACCCGGCCGGCCGGCCAGGCCGCAACTGGTCAACGCACGCCAGGTGCCGCAGCGCGGGCTCGGTAGCATGGAAGGTCGTGCTGCCCTGGTGCATGCGGTCGCGCATATCGAATTCAACGCGATCAACCTGGCGTGGGATGCGGTCTACCGCTATCGCGGCAAGCCGGATGCGTATTACCGCGACTGGGCCAGCTGTGCCAACGACGAGGCGCGCCACTTTGCCATGCTGTCCGAACGGCTGGCCGAGTTGGGGTATGCCTACGGCGACTTTGATGCGCACGATGGCCTGTGGGCGATGGCCGAAAAAACCGCGCACCACGACACTGCCCGCATGGCGCTGGTACCGCGCGTGCTGGAAGCGCGTGGGTTGGATGTCACCCCTGGCATGATCGAGCGGCTGCGCCACCTAGGCGATACTCGCACGGTGGAAATCCTCGAAGTGATCCTGCAAGAGGAAGTCGCCCATGTTGCCGCCGGCACGCGCTGGTATCAGCACTGCTGTGAGCGCGATGGCGTCGAGCCTATCGACATGTTCTTCGCGCTGCTGCGCGATTACATGGGCGTCAGCCTGCGCGGTCCGTTCAATCGGCCGGCACGAATCGAGGCGGGCTTTATCGAAGAAGAACTCGACCGGCTCGCGGCGCTGGCACCCGGCAGCTGAGAAAGCAGGCACAAAAAAGCCGGCGCAAGGCCGGCTTTTTCATCGAATTTTTGGTCGGGGAGACAGGATTCGAACCTGCGACTTCTACGTCCCGAACGTAGCGCTCTACCAGGCTGAGCTACACCCCGTGGGAAGCCGCGTATCTTAATCGCCGGGCGCTGGCTTGGCAACAGGTGCGATGCATCCGGCTGCTCGCGGCTGCGGAAGGCGCCAGGCATTCTGCTAATCTTGACGGCTGCCGTCGCGCGGTCAGCGGTCAGACGGAATGTTTCCCAACGTCAGTAGAGGATTCCATGGCGCTTACCCCGGCCCGTACCATGCCCGGCGTGCTCGAGCTGCTCCCGCTCGACCAGATCGCGTTCCAGCGCATGCTCGACGTGATCCGTCGCAATTACGAGCGCTTCGGCTTCCTGCCGATCGAGACGCCGGTGATCGAATACTCCGACGTGCTGCTGACCAAGACCGGCGGCGAGACCGAGCGGCAGGTGTATTTCGTGCAGTCGACCGGTGCATTGAACGCCGCCAAAGACGACGAGGGCATGCCCGAGCTGGCGCTGCGCTTCGATCTCACCGTGCCGCTGGCGCGCTACGTGGCCGAACACGAGCGCGACCTTAGCTTCCCGTTTCGCCGCTACCAGATGCAGAAGGTGTACCGCGGCGAGCGCGCCCAGCGCGGACGTTTCCGCGAGTTCTACCAGTGCGACATCGACGTGATCGGCAAGGATGCGCTCTCGGTGCGTTACGACGCCGAAATTCCGGCGGTGATCTACAGCGTGTTCCGCGAACTGAACATTGGCGCGTTCACCATCCAGCTCAACAACCGCAAGCTGATGCGCGGCTATTTCGAGAGTCTGGACATCGTCGACGGCGAACAGCAGATGCTGGTGCTGCGTGAAGTGGACAAGCTGGACAAGCGTGGCGCCGATTACGTGCGCGACATGCTGACCGGTGAGACGTTTGGCTTGAGTGCCGAGGTGGCGCAGAAAATCCTCGCCTTCGTGCAGGTGCGCTCCACTTCGCTGCAGGATGCGTACGACAAGCTCGATGCACTGGGCGCCGGCCCGGAGGCGATGGAGCAGGGCCGTAGCGAGTTGAAGGAAGTGCTGGGGCTGATCCACGCGTTCGGCGTGCCGGAAACGCATTACGTGCTGAACCTGTCGATCGCACGCGGCCTCGACTACTACACCGGCACGGTCTACGAGACCACGCTGAACGATCATCCGCAGATCGGCTCGATCTGCTCCGGTGGCCGTTACGAAAACCTGGCCAGTCAGTACACCAAGTCGCAGCTGCCAGGCGTCGGTATCTCGATTGGCCTCACCCGCCTGTACTGGCAGCTGCGCGATGCCGGCCTGATCAACACCGCGACCAGCACGGTCGATGTGCTGGTGACCCAGATGGACGCGGCACAACTGCCGGCTTATCTCGCGTTGGCTGGCGAATTGCGCGGTGCCGGCATCGCCACCGAGGTGGTGCTGGAGGGCAGCAAGCTCGGCAAACAGTTCAAGTATGCCGACCGCGCCGGCATCCGCTTCGTGATCGTGCTGGGTGAGGACGAGATCGCCAAGGGCGTGGTGACGGTGAAGGACCTGCGCCGCGAGGATCAATTCGAGGTAGCGCGCAGCGAGCTGATCAAGACCTTGCGGGTGGAGCTGGAGCAGGCCGCCGCGATGGGCTGAATGCCTTGCGGTCAGGTGATCAGGAAATGGGCGACGACATTCTTCAGTGAGGCAGCAGTGAGCAAATTCGACACCATCGTTCTCGACGGCAACAGTCTCACCCGCGGCCAGCTGGTGGCGGTGGCACGCAATGGCAGCAAGGTTTCACTGGATCCGGCAGGACTCAAGCGCGTGCAGCGCGCCGCCGATTTCCTTGCCGAGAAAGTCAGCTGTGGCGAGCCGACTTATGGCGTTACTACCGGTTTTGGCAGCAATGCGGACAAGCTGCTCGGCGCGCATCGGTTGCGTGACGAATTGCCGGGAGGCAATCCGCACAAGCCCGAAGGCACGCTGCTGGAAGAACTGCAGCACAACCTGATCACCACGCATGCCGTGTGCGTGGGCAAGCCGTTTGGTGATGACGTGGTGCGGGCGATGCTGCTGATTCGCATCAATACGCTGATGCGTGGTCACTCGGGCATCCGCGTGAGCACGCTCGAAGCGCTGACCGCGATGCTCAATGCCGGTGTAGTGCCGGTGGTGCCCGAGAAGGGTTCGGTCGGCGCCAGTGGCGACCTGGCGCCGCTGTCGCATCTGGCGATCGTGTTGCTCGGCGGTGGCGAAGCGTTTTATCAAGGCGAACGCCTGGCGGGTGCGGAAGCGCTGAAGCGCGCTGGCCTTACACCGATCCGGTTGTCGTTCAAGGAAGGTCTGGCGCTCAACAACGGCACCGCACAGATGCTGGCGACAGGCGTGCTGGCGCTGGATACGCTGGAGCAATTGCTGGATACCGCCGACCTGGCCGCGTCGATGACGCTGGACGCGTTCGCTGGTCGCAGCGGCGCCTTGCGCCCTGAAGTACACGTGCTGCGTCCGCATCCGGGGCAGGTCGAAACGGCCGCGCGGGTGCGCGGACTGCTGGCCGGTTCCACCCTGGTCGATATTCCGTATCACCTGGTGCCGCGCTTCAAGTCGTGGAGTGCCGAGGCGTGGAGCGAACCGGATGATCAGGCGCTCAGTTTCGACATCGGCTGGGACTGGGTGCCGGCCAACCAGCGGCATGGCCGCGAAGCCTTCTACAGCCGCTTCCTGCCGTTCAAGGGCGGCAAGAAGCATCAGCCGCAGGATGCCTACAGCCTGCGCTGCATGCCGCAGGTGCATGGCGCGGTGCGCGATGCGTGGGCACAGGCATGTCGCGTGTTCGATATCGAACTGAACTCGGTCACCGACAATCCGCTGATCTTTCCGGACAACGAGGACGCACAGTTCATCGAGGAGCAGGTGATCTCCGCTGGCCACTTCCACGGCATGCCGCTGGCGCTGGCGATGAGTTACGTGAAGGCGGCGATCCCGGTGCTGGCCTCGATCTCCGAGCGTCGGCTCAACAAGCTGGTCGATTCGGCTACGAACGATGGTCTGCCGGCGTTCCTCACCGGCAACGAGGACGGTACTGATTCCGGCTTCATGATCGTGCAATACACCGCCGCGGCCTTGGTCAACGATCTGGCCACCCGCGCGCATCCAGCCAGCGTGTATTCGGTGCCGACCAGTGCGAACGCCGAGGATCACGTCTCGATGGGCGCCAACGAAGCGCGCCACGTGTTGGAGATGACCGAGGATCTCGGTCACGTGCTGGCACTGGAGCTATATACCGCCGCGCAGGCGCTGGATTACCGCCAGGCGATGCTGAATGCTGCGCGCCGGCTGGCCAGCCGTGGCGGCTGGCAGGCGCTGGCTGCCAAGATTTCCAACGCGCCACGCGAGGATCAGCCGCACTACGCGCAATTCGTCGCCGAGGTGCAGCAACTCGCCTCGGCGCTGGCCAATGCCGAAGATTTTCATGCCGGTACCAGCGTGCGCGATGTGCACGCGATCCTGCGCAAGCACATCAGCTTCATGCATCGCGATCGTGCGATGGATGGTGAGGTGCGTACTGTCTGCGCCCTGGTGCAGCAGGGGGCACTTCGTCAGCCCCGCGCGGTCTGAACCTCATCTCCTTTACCGGTACCAAGCCCATGAGCCTGATCCAAACCCCCGCATCGTTCGGCGAACTGATCGACAAGATCACCATCCTCGAGATCAAGTCGCGGCGGATCACCGACGAGGCCAAGCTGGCCAACGTACGCAACGAACTGGACCTGCTCAACGCGACCTGGGCCAACCACGCAGCCTCGCAGACCGATATTGATGACGAGCGCGCCCGCCTGTTCGCGGTGAACGAACTGCTATGGGATATCGAGGACAAGATCCGGTTGAAGGAGCGCGCCCAGGCGTTCGACCAGGAGTTCATCGAGCTGGCGCGCGCGGTGTATTTCCGCAACGACGAGCGTGCGGCGTTCAAGCGTGAGATCAACCTCAAGCTCGGCTCACAGCTGGTCGAGGAAAAGTCTTACCAGAATTACCGCTAGAGAGCCGAGTGAGTCCGCTGGCGTCCACGGATGTCAAATAAGTGATTGAAAATACTTGATTATTTATTTTTCGGTCGAGCATGCAATCACTGGGACGCTTGCAAAATGGGTAGATGAGCAGGTAGCTGCGTGGGTCAATGCGTGTGATGAACGTTTCCCACACCTAAGAACACTTCTGTGCCGCAACCATCACAATGTGCAAGTCACGCTCTTCGTATTTACGGAGAGCATATGGCAGATAGAAGCAGACACACAGCGGCGCGTGAAACGCAAACGGCTATTGCCACTCTGTCTCTCTGGCAGATTTTCGGTCTGGCGGGGCTCTTCTTGGCGACCGCTGCGATTTTTGTTTTTGTGCTGATGCAATTGGAACCTTAAGTGGACGGAATCCGGCCATTGAGGAAAGCATTGCTTTCAGACTGACGCCAATCGGTATTGCTTCGGAGTCGATCTTTACCCCACGGTCACTGAGACGAGGCCAAGGTTCAGACACTTCAGTCGCAAATTGGCAATTTCAATGATCTTCTTCGACATTCCGTATTCGCCGGTGCAAGGCGCTTGGTCCGTGGATGTAAGCAATGGCGGTCATCCTGAATTCAAAAGCCGCCATGATGCGCTTCGATTCGCGGTCAACTCAGCTTTGAGCGCAGGGCAATGGGGCGAAGCCGCCCTGATCACCGTCGAAGGTGTCGACGGGCTATGGCGCATGTTTGACCATCAGGCAAAAGGTGTTGCGTAGTACTGGATTAGTAGTTGGCGGAGCGATCGCCGCAGTATCCATCATGAGCTGCTACGTGGCATGAGGCACCCGGCGGATTCCCCACTAGCCCTCGCAAGGCTGAGGGGATGGCGAGGATGGCGGCATACCTTCCAAACGATATTCACCGCGCGGAACGTGCGTGCGCGAATGAGTTAGTGGAACCCAGCCTGCACCCATCGAAATACCCGGCGTGCGACGAGGAAGAATCCCCATGAAAGCAGCAGAGGGATCGGGATAAGCACGAAAACAATTGATTCGATCCAGTGGCCGCTTATTTGTTGTTGATAGCGCTGGCCGGCTTGGTCAAGGGTGCCACAGTGCGAATTTGCGTCAGCGTTGGGCACATCCTCCCAAGTCTGGACACATTACGTATAGCTGTCACAGACCCATTGACTCTCATGCTGGATCTGAGCGTTTCCCCAGAAGAATCCAGCAAGCACCCAGAGAATAAGAGAACAACTCCCAGCCGCTGCAATCCGTTGAGCCGCATAGTCACTCCCCCTATGAGCATCTGTTCCTACGCTGAGAAGAGTAGCGTGACGAGTAACTCAGGGACGATGGTTTGAAGAGCGATCGTCACAACGCGCTACGTAATTGGGTAGCTATATATCGCAACTTTCTTTGGAAGCGTTGCAGTGCAATGGCTGCGGTAGTCGTACCAGGATTACTGGGTCGTCTGAACCATCGGTTTCAACTCAGATCAAGGTCGCGCGCTGCGGCTTCGTAGCGTTCGATCACATCGTCGACGCCGATCAGGTCCATCACACCGGGTTTCTCGATCTTGCTGCCCCACGGAATCTCGCTAGCCGGCCTACCGAGATACTTGCGTGCGGCCTCGTCGTACTTGTCCACGCACCAGCGGCGGTCGGAGTAGGGGCCAGAACGATTTGGATTGCTCGCTGCATGCAGGCCCAGCACCTTGGTACCGACTGCATTGGCCATGTGCATCGGTCCGGAGTCTGGCGTCAGCAACAGCTGCGCCCGGCCGAGCAGGGCCAGCAGCTTCTTCAGAGTGTCCTTGCCGGTGAGGTCGAGTGGCGTGCGCTGGCACGCGGCCAGCACGGCATCGGCCATCGTGCGCTCGCCGGCGGATGGGCCGCCAATCAACACCACGCGCCAGCCGCGGGCAGCGGCGTGACCCATCACGGCGGCATAGCGCTCGGCACTCCAGTTTCGCTGCGCATGGCTGGAGGTGGGGCTGACCAGCAGGGTCGGTGTGTCACCGGGCAGTTGTTCGGCAGCCCACGCAAGCGCCTCGTCAGGGATCGGGATGTCCCAGCGCACCGAGGTCTGTTTCAGCCCGAGCGGCTCACAGAAGCTGCCAATCGCGTCCAGCACGTGTTCACCAGTACGCGCCGGGATGCGCTCGTTGATGACCAGGCCGTGCAGGTCTTTCGCGCGTGCGCGGTCGTAGCCGATGCGGCGATCAGCCTTGATACCCACACTCAACAGATTGGAGCGCATGGCGACCTGCATCTGCAGCAGCGCATCGAAGCGTCGCCCGCGCAGCGCGGTGTGTACGGCGCGCATGCCGGCCCAGCCCGCAGCCTTGTCGAAGGTGACGAACTCCACGTCAGGCAGGTCGCCGATGAGCTTGCGCTCCAGCTTGCCGACGACCCACGTCAGCGAAGTGTGCGGCCATGCCTGCTGCAAGGTGCGCACGAGCGGCACCACATGGGTGACATCACCGATGGCGGAGGTACGCAGCAGGCAGATCGAGGCAGGGGTTGTCATGGGGCCTGGGTTAGAATCGGGGTGATTACTGGGCATGATGATGCAGGAACGAACATACAACGATGCCGCTGGCGCGATTCTGTTCGACGCTGCAGTGTCTCCACAAGTCGATCCCGACTGGTTCGTGCCGGATTACTGGCGCGGGCTGGGTGCTCTGCGCACGCAGGCCGGTGGGCGTGGTGGTGTGGCCATCGTGGCGACGCCCGTTGGCGAATGTGTGTTGCGGCATTATCACCGTGGTGGCCTTGTCGCCGCGATCATGGGTGACCGCTATCTATGGGTCGGTGCGGATCACACCCGGCCATTCGAGGAATTTCGCCTGCTCGGTGAAATCGCCCGACTCGGCCTGCCCGGGCCGGTGGTGGTGGCGGCTCGTTACTCCCGGCACGGACTGTTTTACAGCGCCGACCTGATGACCCGCCGCATCGCCGATGCACAGACACTGGCTGAATGCCTGGCGGCAGGGCTACTGGATAGCGAGCTGGCCGAAGAGATCGGCGCACTGGTGGCGCGCTTTCATCGTGCCGGGATCTGGCACGCCGACCTGAATGCGCACAATGTATTGGTTGTACCGGGCGAGCTTTACCTGATCGACTTCGACCGCGGCAGGCTGCGCAAGCCTGCGACGGCATGGCAGCAGGGCAACCTGCAACGCCTGCGTCGCTCGCTGGTCAAGCTGGGTGCCGCCGGCCATGGCGACGCCGCGTTCGAGGAAACCATCTGGCAACCGCTACTTTACCGTTATGGGCGTACGCTGACTCCATGAACTGGCATCTGCATTTTCTCGGTGTGGGCGCCGCGCATGCGGTGGAACTCGGCTCATCGGCCGTGGTGCTGGAGCGCGCCGGCGTGCCCCAGCTGCTGATCGACTGCGGTCCCGACACGCTGGATCGTTACGTGGCGGCTTACGACGCGTTGCCGCCGGCGTTGTTCATCACGCACACCCACATGGATCATGTGGCTGGGTTGGAGCGGCTGTTCTTCCGGCTGTGGTTCGATCGGCACCTGCGCGGCACCACCCGGCTATTTGCCCATGCCGGGCTTATCCCCTGGTTGCAGGCGCGCGTGGCGGATTACCCGGGCGCGCTCGCCGAGGGCGGCGTCAATTTCTGGGAAGCGTTCCGTCTGGTGCCTTGCACCCGGGGCTTCTGGCTGGACGGGTTCTGGTACGACGTATTCGCCACCCGGCATCATGTGCCGGGTACGTCGTACGGCCTCGCGCTGGACGGCAGCTTCGTCTATACCGGCGATACCCGGCCGATCCCCGAAGCTTTGGCGCGTTATGCCGGCGGCAATGAAGTGATCGCGCACGATTGCAGCCTGGTCGGCAATCCGTCGCACACCGGCATCGACGATATCGAGCGTGAATACCCGAGCGAAGCGATGCGCTCGCGACTGCTGCTGTACCACTACGGCAGTGTGGCCGATGGCACCGCGCTGGCCGCGCTCGGCTACCGCATCGCGGCCATGGGTGACCGGATAACCGTGGGCAAACCAACTGCACCACGGGCCGATGCCGGCTGAATTCGGCTGCGTCCGCTTGCCTGCAACCGGGCCTGCCGCTATTCTTCCGCTTCTTTGCCGGGCCAGATGCCCGACGAAGAGAGTTCCTGCGGAGAGGTGTCCGAGTGGTTGAAGGAGCACGCCTGGAAAGTGTGTATACGGTAAAACGTATCGCGGGTTCGAATCCCGCTCTCTCCGCCAACTTCTAGTTTCATATCAGTTTCAGGGCTTAACAGCCCACGTCTATGGTGGCCCCGTCGGTCCCCCCGCGACGATAGTTCGCAAACTCCGCCAGGTCCGGAAGGAAGCAACGGTAGCGAATGATTCGGGTGCCGGGGTGTGGCTGGCGGGGCCGCCGCCTTTTCGGGATGACTGGTTCCCCGCCTCGTTTACTGACTTACCCCGCCCGACTTGGCACAATCACTGTTCGCCCCAAGGTCGTAGAGCCTGCTCATGACATTCCAGCAGTCCGCGTTGTTTCGTTCAGGCCGCCAGGTGGTAGTGCGTGGCGCAGGTCAGGGTGGCTCCGTGATCAAGCCGCGCGCTGCTGCATGGCGGCCTGAACGAAGCAACCCTTCGGGCCGGGTCTGTTTGCGCGCAGGACTGCGTCATCATTCAGTCGTGTATCGACATACACTCCTTCGTTCTTCCTTGTCCTGCGCGCAAACAGCTCCCGGCGCGGGCTACTGGAATGTCATGAGCAGGCTCTAAGGCATGTCTTATCAGGTACTCGCACGCAAGTGGCGCCCGCGCAAGTTCGCCGAGCTGGTCGGGCAGGAGCATGTGGTGCGCGCCCTCACCAATGCGCTCGAGACCGGACGCATGCATCACGCCTACCTGTTCACCGGTACCCGTGGCGTCGGCAAGACGACCATCGCGCGCATCTTTGCCAAGTCGCTGAACTGCGAGCGCGGGCAGTCAGCTGATCCATGCGGCGAATGCTCGGTGTGCACCTCGGTGGATGAAGGGCGTTTTGTCGACCTGCTGGAAATCGATGCGGCCAGCAATACCGGTGTGGATGATGTGCGCGAGGTGATCGAGAATGCGCAGTACGCGCCGTCGCGTGGTCGCTTCAAGGTGTACCTGGTCGATGAGGTGCACATGTTGTCAAAGAACGCGTTCAACGCGTTGCTGAAGACGCTGGAAGAACCGCCGCCGCACGTGAAGTTCCTGCTCGCCACCACCGATCCGCAGAAGCTGCCGGTGACGGTGCTGTCGCGCTGCCTGAAGTTCAACCTGAAGCGCTTGCTGCCCGAACAGATCTCCGGCCAGATGCGGCACATCCTTGGCGCGGAAAATATTGCTTACGAAGACAGCGCGATCGGTGAGCTGGCGCGTGCCGCTGACGGCTCGCTGCGCGATGGCCTGTCACTGCTCGACCAGGCGATTGCCTATGGCGGTGGTGCGCTGCATGCCGACGATGTGCGCACCATGCTTGGTAGCGTGGCGCGCGGGCAGGTACTGGGTGTGCTCGATGCACTGGCCGCGGGCGACGGCGAACGACTGCTCGCCGAGTGCACGCAGATTGCCTCGTATTCGCCGGACTTCGGCGGCGTGCTGGATGATCTGGCCAGCGTGCTGCATCGCCTGCAGCTGATCCAGCTGATTCCAGGCTACCAGCCGGAAGAAGGCAGCGATGACGACGGTGCGCTGGTCGCACTGGCCGGGCGGATGATGCCGGAAGACGTGCAGCTGTATTACCAAATTGCCACCTCCGGTCGGCGCGATCTGGTGCTGGCGCCGGATGCGCGTACCGGTTTCGAGATGGCAGTCCTGCGCATGCTGGCGTTTCGACCGGGCGACGATGCGCCGACGGCACTTGCCGAAAAGCCGGCTATGGTGGGCAACACGATGCCGCCGGCGATGTCATCACCATCGATTACTGCAGCTCCGGTGCGTCCTGCCGCTGTGGCGGAGCGCCAGAAGGATTACCCATCACCGCTGCGCGCGGAGCCTGCTGCGCGACCGGCACCGGCCCCTGCAGCGGTTATGGCGCCTGTGGCGCGGGATGCCAACGGCCTGCCGAATTGGGATGCCTTGATCGAGCAGGCGGGCCTGCGTGGCCCGTTTGGCCTATTGGCACAGAACGCGGTATTGCGTGAACGTGACGGCCAGACTCTGGTTCTCGCGTTGCAGCCAGCTCACATGAACCTGGCCGTGGAGCCGATGGTCAGTCAGATGGAGGAGCGCATCGGTCAGGTACTCGGCGAGCGCATCCGTCTGCGTTTTGTTGGCAGCAACCAGGAAGCAGGTACGCAGACGCCGGCGGCGCGTGCCGCGCAGGTGCGCGACACGGCGCAGGCGGCTGCCGAGCAGGCGATCGAAGGCGATCCGCTGGTGCAGTCGCTCAAGCGCGAATTTGGCGCTCGCGTGGTGCCGCAATCCGTCAAACCCCTTGAAAATTAAGTTCGGAGCAGTGTGATGAAAGGAC
>Ga0302310_10001122_pt1 | contig 23134 bp, 20 predicted proteins | sample III_Palsa_N1_2_FD_200451 | JGI IMG/M metagenome (GOLD analysis project Ga0302310, IMG submission 200451) | Peat permafrost microbial communities from Stordalen Mire near Abisko, Sweden - III_Palsa_N1_2 | ecosystem: Environmental > Terrestrial > Soil > Palsa > Peat permafrost | place: Sweden...
TAAAGGCGTCACCGGGAAGGTATCGTTCGAGGATGACCTGACCTTGGAAAACATGCTCTATGGCACTTGGTCGACCGGCCTCAAGCCAGGCGGGGCGAACCTCAATCAGACCCCGATTTTAGCGCCGCTGGTATTCCAGCCGGAGCATGTCATTTCCTATGAGGTCGGCTCAAAAAACCGCTTCTTGGATAATACCGTCCAGCTGAACCTGTCTGCCTATTACTATCTGTATAAGAATCTTCAGCTTCAGGAGGACGACCCCGTACCGTTCCAGGGCGGCGTCGGCAACATCGATCGCTCGCAGATCTTTGGCCTTGAGGCCGAGAGCGCGATCGCATTGCCCGATCAGTTCAAGATCGATTGGAATCTGGGTTTAGAACACGGTCGAGTGACTTCCCATCAGACGCTCTTGGATGGGTATGAGGGAAATCTGGCGCAATTGGCGGCCGCCGCCCAGGGGTATGGCTTGTTCAGCCCCCAAGACATCGCCGCCAGAGAAACTGCCGCCGTCGACGTATACGGCAAAAGGATTCCGAAGCTGCCCTCGGTTACAGCGGGCGTCGTGCTAAGCAAGTCATTGCAAGTCTCAGGGCAATACACGCTCGTCTCGAGTCTGGCGGCTGTTTACCGCGGCGGCTTTCAGGCGCGCATATTCAACGAACCGGTGATCGATAGCGTCCCTTCTTACGCGATGTTTAATATCAACTTTCGATTCTTCAGGAGCGATCTACCCTGGCAATTGGAGTTAGCCTTTGACAACGTCACGAATAAAGACGGAGTTGCCGCCAGGTTTGTAGACGCTTTCGGGACCGCGACCGACGCTGGCGGCCGCGGCGTGGTCACCGATCAGTATATTCCGCCTCGCCAAGTCATCGCGACGGTTCACTATAGGTTCTAGGGTGCGGATCTGCTGCAGTCGGGTAATGACTTCCGTCTGCAGTAGGGCGACGCCGCGAGTTCCGACCTGCAGCTAAACGGGATGAAACTGACCGCAGGGACCCCTGCTTCGCTCAAGGGTAGGCGAGGATTGCGGCCATGATTGTCTCGATCACCTCAGCCGTAGAAAGCATGGCGCAAAGTCTCACCGGACGACGGTCGGAAAAGGGTGCGGGTCGACTGCGCTGCATCTGCGGCGGCCGACGGTCAAAGACAACCATGCCTGTAGTAAGCGACCCGACGAGTTCTACCGAGGCGCGACATTCAGTGTAGCGGGCAAGCTGCGGTGTGAGGTAAGGCAGGACGGCGCAAGCATCATGCTGAGGTGCGATCTCAAGCCCAGTGGCAGCCATTTGGCGCTCCTTATAGAAGCGCATCACCGCGCCGATAAAGGTCGCGGTACGGCGGCCGCTGCTTTCCAGCCGAGCGATGTGGTGATCCGTAAGTCCGGTGCGGGATGTCAGGTCGTACCCGACTATGTACATGGGGATGGACGATGCCAGCAGCGTATCCAGCGCTTCAGGATCATTGTACGCATTGAATTCGGCAACGGGCGTCGTGTTTCCCTGTGCCGGCGTGCCGCCCATGATAGACAGCGAAGCGATTGCGGGTTCTATGTGAGGATGTTGCGCCAGTGCTCTGGCCAGATTGGTCAGCGGCCCGGTTGCGATGATCGAGACCGCGCCGGGGTGTGACGACGCCTGTTGCACAATGAAATCGATCGCACCAGTGGCTTCCGGCTGCCGCCGTGATATCGGGAGTTCCGCGCCATCCAAACCTGATCGGCCATGAACATTGGCGTGTGTCCTGGGTCGACGCAGTGGCGCCTCGGAGCCACGGTAAACCGGGATACTAAGGCCCGCCAGATCGAGAAAGTCCAGCGCGTTGCGCGTAGTCCTCTCAACCGAAGCATTGCCGTACACCGTCGTGATACCCGATATGTCCAGTGCGGAGGCCGCCAATAGGATGGCGACGGCGTCGTCGTGGCCAGGATCACAATCGATGATATAGCGCACGGCCCTGCCGTCTAATGAATGGCAAGTGCGCTCATCGGACCGATGCCAGCTTGACATTCGGACCGGTGGACCCCTTGACCTCGTCCGCTACAGTCCTCGGCAACCACTTGGAATCATAAGACGGCATCAAAAAGAGAAGGACGGCGCTGCACACTAAGGCAATAGCGATGAAGACCAGCGCCAGATTGTAATTGCCATGGGTGTCGAACGCCAAGCCCATCAGTATTGGTGTAAAGCCGGAAGCTAAGATCGAGACGCCGAAGATCGTGCCATATAGTTCGCTGAACGATCTGACTCCGAAATAGCGGGGTATGACGCAGGGTAGCAGCCCGTATTCGGTGCCGCTGCCAATCCCGAGCAGCACGGCGCCTGCGATCAGCCAGACCGAATCGGTCGTAGAGCCAATCAGGGCGAGGCCGATGATGGATACGATGAGGAAAAGACCGGTAAATCGCGGCGCCTTCGTGCGGTCAAGCATCATCCCGATCACAATTTGCCAGCTTGCGTTGCATAGCGCTGTCGTGGCAAATGTCGCGGTGGCGGTCGCCAGCGGAATGCCGCGATCGGTCAATAGCGGCACCATGTGGGTCAGCATGGCACTGAGCGAACCGGCGCCAAGCGCAACGCTCAACATGAGCAGCCAGAATGCGGGCTGACGGCGCGCCTCCCGAGAAGTCAAACCGGGCAGCGGCATCTGGGGAGCGGCGGTCGCAGTCGTGCCAGACGGTGGATTCTTCAACAGCATCATGGCCGGCATGCCCACGAGCAGGGTGAACACGCCAAGCCCGACGTAGGCCATACGCCAGCCGTGCGCGGCCATAATGTTCCCGGCAAGGAAAGGCATTATGGCGATGCCGATATTGATCCCGAACGCGCCGGTCAGTGCGAACAACAAGCCGCGGTGACGAGTGAACCATAACGAGATGGGCTTCATCAGCAAGACGCAGCTCGACAATGTGCCTGCCAGGCCGGTGAGCGCGTAGAGCGTATAAACAAACGGGCGCTGATTGGTTGAAAACGCCAGGCAAGCCACACACAGGGCAAATGATGCATTGCCGATCAGGGCCACCGGGCGCACACCATATCGGTCGGCCAAGTATCCAGCGACGGGGTATCCGACCACGCCGACGATTGCCATGATGAGTAGGACGACAGAGAACTCGCTACGGGACCAACCCAGTGCGTGGGTGACCGGGACGAGTAAAATGCCGAATGTGCCGTTGATGACCGGTGTCACGCTCACCAGGTTGCCCAGCGCGCAACCGACCAGCACACCCATACCGCCCAATGTCCAACCGTTCGGTTTCAACTGCAATCTGTTCCATGTTGCGGTTAGGGGATGTTCCCATAGCCAATCCCCGTTTCACAGCAACATAATTGCATTTAAGTGAGCGCTTTTTGCGCTTCTCGGGCGGTCCCTCAAACGTCCTTTTCATCGTCCTTTGAAGTACGCTATCAAAGCCGGGACGAGGCCGGCGAGACGACAGAAGATTTGCATGGCGCTATGTGACGTCCCACAATCCGGTGACTTCGTGTTGCGCAATTGCTCCGTGCCGTCAGCCTTTCTTGCCGGGGAGACATCCGAGCAGGACGGCGAGCTCGTCACGCGCGATATCCACATCGCCTCGGGTAGATTTCTCGCTGTTACACGCTCAGATCCGCACCACAGACTTGAAGCACGGAGCCCCTGCATCGATGCGGCGCGCGCGATGATATGGCCTTGCTTCGCCGATATTCATTGCCATCTCGACAAAGGGCAGATACACGGTCGCGCGCCCGGCGGAGATGGCAGCTTCTTGTCGGCGCTCGACGCGGTGGCGTCTGACAGGATCCATTGGAATGGTATCGAGACGCGTTTGCGCATGGACTTCGGGCTGCGCTGCGCCTTTGCCCATGGCAGTGCTGCAGTTCGTACCCATATCGACTCCGATCATTCCGCCGCCGCGGTGAGCTGGGAGGCCTTTGCCGAACTTCGGGATCGCTGGGCGGGGCGTATCGACCTGCAGGCGGTGTCGCTGGTGCAGGTAGGCGCCCTCGCCGACCCGGTCCTATCGCGGACGGTGGCGGAGCGAGTGGCCGAGTTCGGTGGAATTTTGGGCGCGTCGACCCGGCAGGTTCCTGACCTCGACGCCATCATCGACACGCTGTTTCAGCTTGCGGAGGAGAAGGATCTCGCACTCGATTTCCACGTGGATGAGAGCTGCGATCCCAATGCGAAGGCGCTGTCGCTGATCGCGAGAACCGCGATCCGACGCAGGTTCGCAGGCTCGGTCGTGGTCGGCCATTGTTGTAGCCTCGCGACCCAGGACGATGATGAGGTCGATCAGACGCTCGATCTGGTCGCGCAGGCGGGCATTGCGGTGGTGACATTGCCCGTCCTGAACCTGCATCTTCAGGATCGCCAGACCGCGCGTACCCCCCGGCTCCGTGGTATGACGCTCGTCCACGAGATGCGCGCCCGAGGGATCCCGGTTGCGATCGGCGGCGACAATGTGCGCGACCCGCTTTATCCCTACGGCGATCACGACATGCTGGCGGTGTATCGGGATGCGACACGCATCGGTCACCTGGATGCGCCTGTCGGAATATGGCCGCGCAGCATCACCACCACTCCGCGCGCCATTATGAAACTGCCCGAACGATTGGTCCGCACCGGACATCCGGCTGACTTCATCCTGTTCGTGGCGCGAAACTTTAGTGAACTGCTGGCTCGTCCCCAGGCGGACCGAGTCGTCGTGCGCGACGGCCGGCCCACCATGGCGCAACTCCCCGATTTCGCGGAACTTGACGAGATAATGTCGCCGGGTCTTGGAGAGTAGTCTTCTCAGGCAACTGCGTAAGTCTGTCGAATTTTGGTCCGGACATGCTCCCCGGCTGTGATCGGCGCGTAGCGCGCCGGCTTCGTCGCTGAGGCGCAGCCCGGCAAACAGGCTATTTCGGCGTCATCGCGCGGGCCGGTAAAGAAAACGATGGATAATCGACGGCTCGATGCGCGCCGTTCGAGTGGCGGATTAACGACCCGATGGACATTCGACATCCAGCGATCATTCGTCCATCGCTGCAGAAGATCACCCGTGTTGATGACGAGTGCGCCCGGCACCGAGGGGACGTCGATCCAGTTACCATCCGGCATCAAGACTTGCAGACCACCGGGCGCGCTGTCTTGCAGAAGAATGGTGAAGCCTGCAAAGTCGGTATGCGCAGCATTGCGCAACTGACCCGGCACCGGATCGGTTATTTGCTCCGGATAATAAGCCAGCCGCAACTTGTGTTGCATAGGGGAGTACAGGCTGTCGAAATAGTCGGCCGCAAGCCCGAGCGCCTGAGCACTGAGCCGCATCAGCCGCAGGCCAAGCGCATACGCGAAGTTCGCATACGCTTCCACACAGGCGCACAAGTCCGCCGGTAGATCAGGAGACATCGAAGCGGCCGACCCGCCGCCGCCTGCAGCGCTCGCGACATCGGAAAAGCTGAGCGACTCCACAATATCCGGCGCACTCAGCCCGTCTGTTGTTCTGCCGACGCTTTCCGCCAGCGAGGGAATATAGCCGACGGCACCACGCTGCTCAGCATTGTGCACGGCATATTGGAGCTTCCGCTCAAGCGGCTGCTCAAAAAAGATGCAGGCAGCGCGGTGGATGTCGGCCATTAACTGTTCGGGGATCCCGTGGCCGCGGATCGTCACAAAGCCAATTGAGTCCAACGCGTCTCGCCATTGCGAAATCACCGCCGCCCGTCTATCAACCCGGCTTGAGTCGAAGCCTGCGATGTCAATTACCGGTATAGCCACTGCACTGCCTTCCGATGAGCGAGGATCCCCTCTCTTAACACTCCCGATCTTAGTGGTTCTGCAGCGCCTTTCCAGCATTCGTTTGTGCGTAAAACGAGCTCATTTTGTGCTATATAAAAATGATCGTTCTGAGGTGTCAGGTGCAACATGCCGATGCGATTGCTGCATTCACAACTGCTGCGTTACCTTGATGAGGTAGCTCGTGCCGGATCGATCCGCAAAGCTTCCCTAAAGCTCAACATCGCCTCTTCCTCGATCAATCGTCAGATTCTGGCGCTGGAAGCAGAGCTGGGCAGCCCGATTTTTCAACGTCTCCACCGGCGGCTGCGTTTGACCTCCGCGGGCGAAGTATTGATCGACCACGTACGTCGGACATTGAAAGATCTCGATCGGGCGGTCGGACAGATCGAGGATCTGAAAGGAATTCGTCGCGGAGAGGTCAGTGTTGCCCTGATTGGAGGACTTGCATCCTCGCTGATAATCCGAGTGTGTTCCAAGTTTCGCGAGCAATACCCTAGGGTCAAGCTCAGATTCCGTCGCTATGATGGTGACCAGATTGCCTCTGTCGTCACATCAGGTGAATGCGATCTCGGCTTATCCTTCCTGTTACCGGATAATCCAAACCTGACCGTTGTTGCCACGATCGACTGCTACGTTGGAGCTGTGGTTCCAGCGGATCATCCACTGGCCAAACGCGCCTCCGTGCGAATCAGCGACTGCATTGGCTTTCCGATGGTTCTGCCCGATCAAACGATGATGGTTCGAGGCGTTATAGACTCAGTGTTTCAAAGACTTAAGGTAACACTCCATCCGGAAATGGAGAGTAACTCCATTGAAATGGTCAGAGGGTTTGTTGCATCTGGGCAAGGAATTTCATTTCTGAACCAGATAAATATCAACGATGAACGCAGTCAGGGCACGGTGGTATTTTTGCCGATAATTGACAAGTTCCCGCCGCTTAATCTTAAAATCGTACGACGTTCGGGAGACCGTCAAATCATTCCTGGCCTTCTAGCCAATGCGATAAAGGCCGCAGTCGAAGGCCTTGAGCCGGGCGGCAATACCTGATCCTTAATTTGACCCGCTCGGTGACGTCGGCGATCAAGGCGATGGCGACTTGGCGTTGGTTGCGTGGCGATTGTGTCGCATCGCAATCACAGCCGGTTTTGAACTTCTCATTGGCACTTTATCGCCAACTGCGCGTATGTATGCTCGGCTTCGGCACAGAGACGTAGGGGCGAGCAGTCTGTTGCCAAAAAGGTCTCCTGAGAGGATTCATGTAAAAGGTACTCATAGCGGTTCGTGGCCTCAGGCGAAATGCCCGATCTGCTCCGTGTGAAATCCGTGTGATTACCCTGTGCTTTCATGTGTTCTCACGGGCTAATTCGGGGTTGCAACGGCCGCCCGCCCAATGTTGACGAAAGTTGGAAGTTACATATAATCAATGACTTGGGGACAAGGCTGGTCTCCTAAATCCCCCTCGGCGGCAAGGGTCGGCACTCATAATGCCGGGGTCGAGGGTTCGATTCCCTCCCTTTCCACCAATCTTATCAATTACTTGCGGCGCTCCCGTCGACCGCACAATTGAGAGTGCGGGATATTTGCGGGAGACCAGATCACACGCCTTGTCCGCATATGAACTCCGATTCTCAATATCGGCTCCATAGAGCAATGCGTGGTGACTGAGCGGCCCTGTGTCCGAGCAGGCCTTGGGATCCTCGAACGAGACGCCGGCGGCCCTCTCCAAAGGTATGCTGAAGATCGGCACCCAGATCGATCGAAACTCGGCGGGGGCACGGTCGACCGAGTCCTTCTTGGTACCGGGGCGCCGCCAGCCGTCGGGCTGCCTTGTTGTTCATCCTTGCTTGGGGATGACGGTGACCGTCGCTCATCTCCTTGGTGAACACGAACTCCTCGTGCTCTCGAGATCCGGTATTGATCTTGAACAGCGCAATCCTTGCCAAATGTCCTGCCAGTTGGCGAGGCCAGGCGGTTTACGTTGTGACATGACTTACCCCTTTCGGATGAAGCCAAGTGGCGCCCGTTGCACCGAGTATGGTCCTCAGCCCCAGGGCATCGAGTTCAAGTCGGTCGAACGCCACGCCCTGCGTCCCGATTGCTTTGGCGTGAATTGAGCGAAGTGGCGGCAGTACCGTCGACTCCTCGGAATGGACCGCAAGCATATCCGACACTACGTACCGCTTAGGTGCAACCCAAGAGTTAGGCAACCAACCGCAATTTCAATAATCTATAGGCAACCGCACGATGGCGCGCCCCGTCGTTCGCACCTACTGTCTTGCCCATTAGACAGGAGACCCTTATGACCTTGACCGTGCAAGGGGCGCGTATTCCCGACCGCAAGCTTGCCCGCGAGATCACCGAGCTGGTTCGCGACACGGAATCTCCTTTGCTCTTCCACCACTCGGTCGGATAGCGATACCGTCCGGACTGCGATTGCATTGCATACAACTCCCGGCATCCCACGGCACATGCACCCAGTGGTCGCGCTGGTCACAGCCGGCGTCGAGACGGATGTACGCGGCCTGAGCTATCGCGAGTACATGGATGCCGCGCGAAAAGTGGTGATCGAGCGCATCCGCGCGGCAATTTCTGCGGTGTGATCCGGGGTTCGGCGTGGCTGTCGTGACGAGACTCCGAAGTCCCTACATTTCGTGACGGCTGAAGCATCCAGGAGCTATATCGATGAAACAGAATCCCGCCGCGCCATGTCTGACTCATGCAACGGGCGAGCCGGTCAGCGTCAATCTCAAAATCCAAACCGTCGCTGAGCGCGGCGCGGGGAGTGGCCCATGATTGCATCGAGCAGGCAGATTGGGATTATTTTGTTGCTGGGTAGTTTGCTTCTAATCTTCGGCGATTCCGCCGCGCAGCAGGCCCCTCCGCCGGCCCACCCGAATCCATACCTCGAGGGCTCCGAGGGCTACGACCAAGGGCCGCGCGGGCTGACGAGCTACCAGCCGGATGCCATCGACCGGCCCCTCGCGACCCGGATGGCCGAGGAGGTGGCGGCAAAGCCCGCCGTCGAGCGCGAACACCAGGCGCTGCTGGATGAGCGATATGACTTGAGCGATCATGCCGCCCAGGGCGTCACCATGGAGCATGGCAAACCGCTACAGGCGGGCGTCCGTGTCAAGCTGCCGGCGGGGACCAGCTGGGAACAGCTCGCGGCGATGACCCCGGACGAGATCCGTGAGCGGGGACTGTGGCCGAAAGGCTTCCTGCCCTTGCCGCATCCCAAACATGCGACCGGCGGCTTCGTGATTCCCCAGAACATGATCGACCTGACCAAGAGCCAAGACGGGCGTGACCTGACCCGCTTTGACATCGACTTCGATCTGCCTGAACGATTTCTCGCAGCCTTTCCGCCGGCGATGTATCTCGTTCAGCGTCCCGACCTTGGCGACGTGTCGCAGGGCAAGCTGATTTCAATCTCCAACTACTTCGAGATGTTCAATGGCATCCTCACCCCCCGGCAATTGGAGGGCCTGCGCCTGTTGGTGACGCCGTTCCCGGAGCAGCAGTTCAATGCCACTGACGATCGCAAATCGGCGCTCGCCAGCCTGGGCGCGACCTGCTTTGATTGTCATGCGAACGGGCATCAGGACGGCGCCACTCATTTGGCACCCGATGCGCGACCGGAGTGGCTCCGTCATCGACTCAAAACGGTCTCGCTGCGCGGCGTCGACATCCAGCGGCTGTTTGGTTCGCAACGCGCCTTGAAGACCGTCGAGGATTTCACCGAGTTCGAGCAGCGCACGGCCTATTTTGACGGCGATATCGTGAATGCGGCGAAAAAGGGCGTGAACCCATTGGAGCGCGGCAGCCAGGTGGACTTCATGGCCGACTTCGAGGAAATGCTGGACTTTCCGCCCGCGCCGAAGCTCGACGTGTTCGGCAAGCTCGATCCCGCGAAGGCGAGCCCGGCCGAGATGCGCGGACAGAATATATTCTTAGGTAAGGGCAAATGCGGCAGTTGCCACGAGGCGCCATACTACACGGACAACTCGATGCACGACCTGAAAGCTGAGCGGTTCTTCAAGCCGGAACTGGTCAACAGCGCAATGGAGGTCGGCGATGGCAACATCAAGACCTTCGCGCTGCGTGGAGTAAAGGACAACCCGCCGTATATGCATGACGGACGATTGCTGACGCTCGACGATACGATCGAATTCTTCAATCTAATTCTGACCGACAAACTTACCAGGCAAGAGAAGCAGGACCTCGTGGCGTTTCTGCGCGCTTTGTAGCGACGGGAACGTCTCTTCTCTCTCGGCAATAAGCGTGTGACCAATCCAGGACAGGTTGTAGCCATCACGGCCACCGCAAGGCGGGTACGGCCGGCAGCGGGTGAAAGCTAGATAGGAGATTAGGAGATGAAAAGACATTCACCTTTGAAAACCACGTCGGCTGCAGCGGGTGCTGTTGCAGCAGGCAGCCACTTGAGTACGCCCGCCTTCGGTCAGTCCACGCAGGCAGGGCCGGCGTTTCGGCGGCCCAAAACGATTCTTCCGGTACCAACTCCGTCGCCGAAGTTTCAATACGTAGCGGATGGAGTCCCGGATAGTCAGCTGACTCGCGAGGCTACCGGACTTCTCCGAGAGTTCAGCACACCTCTGCTCTTCAACCACTCTCACCGCGTCTTTTTCTGGGCAAATGAGCTTGGCAGGCAGACAGGGGAACAATTTGATGTGGAGATTCTGTTCGTCTGCGCCGCATTCCATGATCTTGGCTTGTTGAAGAAGTTCAGCAGCGCTGCCGATCGCTTTGAAGTCGATAGTGCGAACGCCGTCCGCCAGTTCCTCGAACATCATGGCGTACCGGACACCCGAATCCAAACTGCTTGGGACGCGATATCTTTGCATACGACTCCTGGCATCGGACAGTACAAGCAGTTAGAAGTTGAGCTGTTATTCAATGGGGTTGGTCTTGATGTGCCCGGCATCGGATACGAGACATTTCCCGAAGACCTGCGCAAGAAGGTGGTCGCGCAGTTTCCGCGCGTCAATTTCAAGCAAGACATCGCCATGGCGTTCCTTAAGGGTTTTGAGCACAAGACGCAGTCGACAGAAGGAACATGTAACGAGGATATCTGCTCGCACTTCATCCGCAACTACAAGCGGAGCAATTTCTACGAGCAAATTCAGAATTCACCTTTTCAGAATTCATGAGTCCGTAGAATCGCGTCCCCCGTACGGATCAAAGGCCGGCCGGGACTTCTTCTCCAGGGGCAGCTTTAAGGGCGGCCTCTTCAGCAGCGACACCACAATAAATTACTCACCAATGCCGCGCCGCGGCTGGCCCGCTCAAGAGTGCCTGGTCCAGCGCGACCGGTTGCAGCGCACGATGAGTGCGCCCGCCCGCCCGCCCGCCCGTTCCGGGAGGGGGGGGGTCGCCGTACCCAGCCCAGCGACGGGGAGAGCGGCTACGAGCGCGCCTGGGGCGCTGAAGGAGGCCTCCTCGTGAAGCGGATTGTTGTCGGCATAACCGGCGCAACCGTTGCCCCGCCAGGCGTCCGGGTGCTGAAAATTCCTCCACGACCTCGACGATGAGGTACACCTCGTTGTCTCGCGGTGGGCGCGAGCGCCGCTTTTCCAGGAATGCGGAGGGAATGGAGGCGGCCCGTGAAGTCGTCAATCACGAATACGCAGGCGCAAAATAGGCGCCTGTTCATCTTTGGCGTGAATTGAGCGATGTGTCGGCAGTACCGCCGACTCCTCGGAATCGACCGGAAGCATATCCGACACAACGTGCCGCTTAGGTGCAATCCAAGGGTCAGGCAACCGACCGCAATCTCAATAATTTATAGGCAACCGGACGATGGCGCGCCCGGTCGTTCGCACCTACTGTCTTGTCCATCAGACAGGAGATCCCTATGAAGTTGACCGCGCAAGCGGTGCGCATTCCCGACCGCAAGCTTGCCCGCGAGATCACCGAGTTGGTTCGCGACACGGAATCGCCTTTGCTCTTCAAGCGCGGCCATTTCTGCGGTGTGATCCGGGGTTCGGCGTGGCCGTCGTGACGAGACTCCGAAGTCCCTACATTTCGCGACGCTGAAGCATCCAGGAGCTATATCGATGAAACAGAATCCCACCGTGCCATGCCTGACTCATGCAACGGGCGAACCGGTCAGCGACAATCTCAATATCCAGACGGCGGGCCCTCGCGGCCCGGCACTGTTGCAGGACATCTGGCTGATCGAGAAGCTCGCCCACTTTGATCGCGAAGTGATCCCCGAGCGGCGCATGCACGCCAAGGGCGCCGGGGCCCATGGCACCTTCACCGTCACGCATGACATCCGCCGCTATACCAAAGCGAAGATCTTCGCAGAGGTCGGCAAGCAGACCCCGATGTTCGCACGTTTCTCGACCGTAGCTGGCGAGCGCGGCGCGGCGGATGCCGAACGCGACATCCGTGGCTTCGCCCTGAAGTTCTATTCCGATGAGGGCAACTGGGATGTGGTGGGCAACAATACGCCGGTGTTCTTCTTTCGCGATCCGCTGCGCTTTCCCGACCTCAATCATGCCATCAAACGCGATCCGCGAACCGGCATGCGCAGCGCCGACAATAATTGGGACTTCTGGACTCTGCTGCCAGAGGCCCTGCATCAGGTCACCATTATAATGAGCGACCGCGGCATCCCGCGCAGCTTTCGGCATATGCATGGCTTCGGCAGCCACACTTATAGCTTCATCAATGCCAACAACGAGCGCAACTGGGTAAAGTTTCATTTCCAAACGCAGCAGGGCATTGAAAACCTGACGGACGCAGAAGCGGAAGATCTGGTCGGCAAGGATCGCGAGAGCAATCAGCGTGATCTCTTTGAAAGCATCGAGGCAGGCCGTTACCCGCGGTGGACCTTTTACATTCAGGTCATGAGCGATGCCCAGGCCAAAACCTTCCCATTCAATCCATTTGACCTGACTAAGGTCTGGCCCAAAGCGGCGTTTCCGTTGATCGAGGTCGGCTTCTTCGAGCTCAATCGTAATCCGGAGAACTTCTTCGCGGAGGTCGAGCAAGCCGCATTCTCACCCGCCAACATAGTTCCGGGAATCGGCTTCTCACCGGACAAGGTGCTGCAGGCCCGGCTATTCTCCTATGGCGACACCCAGCGCTATCGTCTGGGGGTCAACTTCAATCACATCCCCGTTAACGCGCCCAAGTGTCCGTTCCACAGCTATCACCGCGACGGCGCGATGCGAACGGACGGCAATCTCGGGAGAACACCGAGCTACTTTCCCAATAGCCGTGGCGAGTGGGTCGACGAACCGCAGCTCAACGAGCCGCCGCTGGCGGTCGAGGGCGCTGCGGCGCACTGGGACCATCGTGTCGACGACGACCACTATCAGCAGCCGGGAGATCTCTTTCGGAAGATGAATGCTGCTCAGCGCCAGGCGCTGTTCGATAATACGGCCCGCCAGATCGGTGCGGCCGCCAAGCCCATTCAGGAGCGCCACATCGCCAATTGCACCAAAGCGGATCCGGCCTACGGTACAGGCGTTACTCAGGCGCTTGCCTGCATAGGTCAGACGAGTTCGGCGGAGGAACGTAAGATTGCCTGACGCAGGGTGGTCCCAAAGATGTCTGCGTAGCGACTCAGGCGTGAGAGCGAAACTCCTCCAAAAGCTTCGCTGCCGCGAGGAGATCGCGAGTCTGGAATCCTTCAGAAAAGCGGCTGAAGATGGGCTCAAGGAGAGTCAGTGCGCGACGGGTCTCGCCCTGGTCGGCCCACAATCTTGAGAGGCCGATGCCGCTTCGCAGCTCCAGAGTGAGCATTCCATGCTCATTTGCAAGCTGAAGCGCCCGCTGTAGACAAGTCTCAGCCTCAGTTGCATGCTCAGGTGGCATTGAGCTGAGTACCTCACCCTTCGCGCGCAACAAATCGCTGAGCTCAAGGATGCCGCCACGCGTATCCACCCGAGCGAGGGTCTCACAGATTGCCGCGAGTGCGGCTTCGTGCTTTCCCGTTCTCGCCAGACCTTCTGCCAGGCCTATGGTAAAAACCGAACGGTAGGTTTCGAAGCCCTCATGATGCAGGGCCGCCATTGCTGTCTGCAGTAACTGAATTCCGCGTGACAGGTCGCCCCGAGAGACCGCTAGGCGGCCCTCGCAGCCAACAAATACCTGAGTGCATGTAAGGAGGTGATGCTTGCTTGCAAGGCTCGATAGCCGCTCGATCAACTCCTCGGCTTGCTCTGATTGCCCAGTCTCAAGGGCAATCACCAAACAACCAGTGAGTACATGGCAAAGCGTGTAGGGACGATACAGGTTAACGGCTTCCTGGACGGCGCGTAAGGCCGCCATCAACGCTTGATCAAAATATCCTAGCACCCATAAGCTGAAAGCCAACAGAGATCGAGTCCTGTTTAAGTCCTCTGCAATTGCTAGATTGAGATTCGATAAATGACTGGGCGCGTCTAAAGCAAGCTGTAGATGCCTCAGAGCCTTCCGATTGTCACCCGCTATAAGGTAGGTGCGCCCGAGATAGTAGTTGCCGATGGCGTCAGCCAGAGGATCAGCAACTTTCTTGGCCACTGTCGCGATGCGAACCGCGGTATCTCTGAGGTTGTGAAAATCGCCGCCTCTAATCTGCAAGGTATAAAGCACCTGCAGAAGATATAGCTCCATGGGAGCGGTCTCGAGGCGCTCCGCAATGTCTAGTGCCCGAACCATGGCGGCGTGTACGGCCGGAGCGTTTCCACGCTTCACCATCATGGACCACCCGTGAGGGGCAGGTGGCGTTCGATGGGCCGGTAGAGGGGTCCATAAAACTGACGCGGCGGAGAAACACGCCAGCAGTTCCAATTCGAGCAGCGTCCCTTGATCTGAGTTGTCCAGAACGCCCAAAGCACGTTCGGTCCAAGCTGCACATTCCGGCAGAAGCCCTGCCTGCAGGAATAGGCATGCTGATGCGCCCGTCAACCTCGCTCCGAGTCCCTTGTCTGCCTGATCCGAAAAGCACCAGTCGAGCCCAGCACGAAGATCGCTGAGGTTTGAGAGAAAAAAATCGATACTTTCGGGGCTCGAACGAGCCCAGAGCTCGCATCCGAACTTTTCAAAGGCGTAAAGCAGGTGCTCACAGGCGCGGCGCGCTATTTTTTGATCTTCACCGCTTTCGATGAGCTTTTGCCATCCGTAAGCGCGCGTGGTTTCGAGCAGCCGGTAGCGCATCCCGGTCGCGCCGTCGAGGGTCACCAGGGACTTATTAACAAGGGTAGCGAGCGCTTCGGTGACTTCGGCTGCATCGAGCCCTTCGGAGGCCACCGGTAATGCCGCTAGAGAAAAGCCTGTGACGAATATGGTCAAGCGTCGAAAGACCATCTGCTCAGTGCCGGAGAGCAGCAGATAGCTCCAGTCGAGGGTGGCGCCGAGTGTTTGATGTCGTGGCAGCGCCGTCCGGCGTCCATGCCAGAGCAACCGGAAATGCTTGTCGAGCAAGGATGCCGTGCCTTGCACTCCATATACTTCGACTCGAGAGGCCGCGAGTTCCACGGCGAGAGGGATGCCGTCGAGCCGACGGCAGATTTTCGCAACGGTCGGAGCATCTGAGTCCGTCAGTTCGTAGCGATGGCCGCTATCGGTAACCTGTTTTACGAACAACTGCACCGCAGCAAAACTAAGTGCCCGCGACGCTGTCAACGATTCCACATCGGGAGGGGGGCATTCGAGCGGCGGTAGATGATGCACTTGCTCGCCTTCGGCCCGGAGTGCCTCACGGCTCGTGGCTAAAATATGAACCTGAGGGGCGTCGCGGAATATATTCTCGGTCAATGTCGCGATTGCTTCGATTACGTGTTCGCAGCTATCGAACACCAGCAGGAGTCGCTGCTCGCGCAGGAATGTGAAAATGTCCGGCGATGGCTGGTCCGAAACCAGGCCCAGCTGCGTTGCTAGCGTACTCGCGAGCAGTCGCGGGTCCTCGATGGTCGCGAGGTCGAGAAAGTGGACGGCTCCGTGAAATTGCGGAAGCAATTGGTGCGCCAGCGCCAGGACGACGGTCGTTTTGCCGATCCCGCCCGCGCCGACGATCGATACGAAACGCTGCTTTTTCAGGCGGGCTGCGAGTTCGCCAACCGCATCGTCGCGCCCCACCATTAGCAAGGGCTCGCGAGGCAGACGCGGGACCGCTCTGGGGGCCTGTTTCGGAGTCGTCTCGGCCGCTGCCCAGGTCACCGCGCCGGCAAAGCAGTAGCCTCGGCCATGGACATTTGAAACGTAACTGACTGGTAATTTCCCATCATCGAGTTGTTTGCGAAGAGCGGTAATGTGCACGCGTAAATTACCCTCATCGACAACCAAATTTCCCCACGCGCGCCTGACAAGCTCACGCTTGCTGACAATCTCGGGCTCGCACTCGAGCAGCGTAATGAGGATGTCGAGAGCCCGGCTACCAATCTTCAGCGGAGTACCATTCTTCTCGAGGATCCTCTCGGTCGCATGGAGGCGAAAAGGACCGAACGACGCGACTCTCCCCTGCAAGGCGGATGCCCCGCCAGAAGAGGGATCCGTCTCACCTTGTACTTCGGGCGGTTGTGCCAGCGGGGTAAGGCGTGCAATCGGCGATGGCGCGCGCCCGCGCTTTTTATCTGAAGTGCCCGTGTCGGAGCGTTGCCTCACGGAGGCCTGCCGTAATTCTGCGTATGGAACGCCGGTCCGCAGAGTATATGGCTAAGGGACCACGAAACACACTCTGCGGTGCGTCGAGTGCGGTGCGGCCATCGAGTGGGTATCTGGGAGACTGGGCTGCCAGCCGTGGGATGAGAGTTCATAGATGCGGCTTGCCCACTGGGCCGACCGGTGATCGAGCACGTCTTTCAAATGCCGGTACGAATCGTGGCTGTTGACCCTGGCGGGCTGGATCAGACGTTAACCGTCAAGTCGCTCTTAGGTGAAGTAGGCGTCAAAGATCTCGAGGTCCAGGAGCGTCTGATTCATAACTGGCACGCCGTCCAATCCAACACGGACCAGCCGACACAAGGTCGGCACGAGAACTCCCGAGAAGCGCTGATGTCCGGAAAACATCTGCCAAATTCGGGTATCGTTCTCGTGCGGCGCCGGGTACTCCACTCTTCTCAACAGGCCTTCGCGCTCAAAATAGAATGATTGTCTCGTGGCATGAGTCACTACGCGCGCAGGAAACGTTACTTCGAGTCGACGCAAATGCTCGCGGCGCACATTGCTGCGACGACGTTCCTTAGTTTCAACATCGAGGTCCGCAAGAATAAACGGGGTCACCATGTAGTTCCAGATCAGATAGCCACAATAGTGCGCAAGCTGCAATTCGTCCCAAGTCCCTGATTGGAGCCCTTGGCGGAACTCCTCCGGCGAGCCACGACGTTCCACGATGCCCCGTGCGTTCTGCCCTTCCAGCGCTACCCAATCGGGCCGATAGAGCGCGCGAATGTCTGCGCGTGAGAAGCCCGTGATTTCTAATTCCTGACTATGTGTGCTTCCCTCAACTACAAGCTCCTTCAAATTCGCGGCACTGCATTTTTCGGTACAGAGAAGACCGGTGATAGACATGTGAACGGTGAAGCGCCTCGTCAGACGCCACAGGTCGAGTCCCCCGCTCGTGCGCAGCACATTCTTGAGCAAAACCACTTAGTGTAGTGTCCGATAAATAGCGAGGCAGGGTTTATGAGACTTGCTATGCCGCATCCCATGCCCAACGTGGGTTTGTTGATCAAGCTGTCGCCGGCTTAGCAAACGCAGCTTTGGCAGTGGGAGTGCGATCACGGCATCCCGCAACAGGTGGCGCTGCGCTGCAAGATCCATTTTTGGAGCGTTGGGGGACGAGGACAACGTCCGATTGCGGAGGAGCTTGAGGCGGCCCGGGCGATGGTGCAGCTGTGGCGCGACGGAGTGTACCAGCGCGAGTTCGGGGAGGTGCGGCAGATCGCCCGGGCTAGAACCAAGCTCGAGCAGATTAAGCCCGGCTCCCAATCGCGCGCGCATCTACGCAACACCTAACTGTCGGTGACGGTGCGTCACCATTCAGCAGCGTAAGGTGGCCAGGCGATAAAGATCAATTGAAGGCCGGGGTCTGTTTACTCGTTTTAGCACTTCTTAACAATTGCCCGAGTCGGAGAAGCTCGGATATGGCGCGAGAATCGCCACGACCACGAGGCACACGGATGGCGAGGAGAAAATAGGGCACCAGTGCGACGGCGCTGCGGCAGATTACCCAGATGGGGAGCGTAAGCTTCCGGCCCCGGAGGTAGAGGGCTCGAGTAGCTCGGAAAATTCCGGCATCTACAAGGAGGGGTTCTCGCCTTTAAAGGCTAGCAAATCTTAACCAAACATTACTTTCATAGCGCATTTAAGTGGAGTCAGACTGCACATGAGCTGGGACGGGCATCGGTCTAATGAGAGCAATCTAATAGCATTGGATTCGATCTTGAAGGTAGGCATCGAATGGACACACTCACTAGTATCGGGTCATTTCGGACAGTCGTCGATTCCGGTGGCTTTTCGGAGATTCAAAACCGTACCAATCTGAATGCGTCTTGCCAAAGTATTCAAATGACTGCATACCATACGGCTGTGCAGGTCGCGCAAGTATCTCCACACGACGCCGTCCGCCGCCAAAGTGAGAGCTGGCCCGGCATGACGGTGGAGATCGTCGAGGCCAACCGACGTGGGAGAATTGAATACCGCTATTGTGGACCTCGCCACATGTTGCTGGTACACGAACGCGGCCTGCGACACGCCGGCTGCACGGTTGTCGAGGGCCTATTACCGTCAACGCTGAAGGACTGCAGTCGGAATATCGTCTTCGTGCCGGCCGGCTATTGCTATCACGATTGGCATGAGCCGCGCACGCTCTCCCGCGTGGCGTTCTTCTATGTCGATCCCACTCAGCTCGCGACGACTCCCGAGAGCAAATTGCTCAGCGCGTCCCTGGCGCCGCGGCTATTTTTCAGGGACGACGCGATAATGGAGACGGCGTTGAAACTTGTGCGATTGATTGAGAGCAGCCGGCCCGATGATCGACGTTACCTCGAAGCACTCGGGGTCGTGTTGGTACATGAACTGATGCGAATCAACGAGGGGAGACACGGCACCGAAGCTAATGTCAAGGGCGGCCTCGCCGCATGGCAGCGACGAAAAGCCGTCGCCTATATCGAGCAGCATCTTGGCGAGCACATATCGCTTGCGGAGCTTGCCCAGATGGTTGGCCTGAGCCCCTGCTATTTCTGCCGCGCCTTCCGTCAATCCTTCGGTATACCGCCCCAACGCTATCAGTTGAGCCAGCGTATCGAACGTGCCAAGACATTGCTGGCAAAGCACGCCGTTTCGGTGACTGATGTTGGCCTCAGTGTCGGATACAACGATGCCAGCGCCTTCTACAGTGCCTTTCGCAGAGTCACCGGCCTGACTCCGAGCGGCTATCGCCGCAACATCTGCTAGTCAATCCCAGACACTGATGGCGTCGGGGAGAAGCGATAGTGAAAGTGTGATGCCTCGCGAATTCTCAATGGAGAATAACGTGTCCTATTCCGACCAGCGGCCAGAATTCGCCCAGCGCAAACGTGCCGACGAGAGGCTGCGGCAGAGCGAATCCATTGTGGATGAGGCTCAGCGACTCAGTCAAACGGGCAGTTTTTCTTGGAATCCGTCCAGCGGGAAGATCTATTGGTCAGACGGAACGTATCGGATCCTGGAGTATGAGCGATCGACCTCGCCTGCCGTGGAACTGCTTCGCCAACGAGTTCACCCGGAGGACTTTGCTATTGTCCGACATTACGTAGAGCGCGCATCGCATGATGGGCGCGAATTCACATTCGAGTTTCGACTACTAATCCCAGATGGCAGCGTCAAACATCTCCAGGTCGTGACCCGTGCCATACGACATGACGCGGGCGATGTCGACATCGTCGGAGCGGTGAAGGACGTCACGGAACAGAGGCGGGCGCAGGCTGAACGCGAGCGACTCGAGCAGCGGCATCGCCAGGAGGAGAGGTTGGAGGCAGTCGGGCGGCGGGTGGGCGGCGTAGCGCACGACTTCAATAACGTCCTCGCGGTTGTGCTTGCGTACGGAGAAAGGCTTCTTGAAGAGACACCCGTAGACTCCAAGCTCAAACGCTATGCGCAGAACGTGCTCATCGCCGCGAACCGTGGCCGCGAACTCGTAGAGCAGATCCTCACTTACAGCGGAACGCAGCGCGGCGCGCGCGTGCCAGTTGACTTGACCCAAGTCGTGGCAGAGGCGCTCGAGTTGATCAGCGGCTCGCTCCCCGCGGGTATTCAACTTGAGGCGAGCGCCCCCGAGACGCCTCTGGTCTTGATAGGCGATGCTACCCAACTGCACCAGGTCGCGATGAATCTGTGCAGCAACGCAATCCAAGCGATGAGCACCGGCGGGACCTTGCGCGTGGCACTAGATGCCGCGGAACTCCCCGCGCATGCGCTATCGCACGGAACACTTGAGCCGGGCCGGTACGTGCGACTGATCGTCGCGGATAGCGGATCCGGCATGGTCGAGACAATTCTTGCGCGCATTTTCGAACCCTTCTTCACCACCAAGGAGGTCGGAAAGGGCACCGGTCTCGGCCTTTCGCAGGTGTATGCCATCGTCACCGATTCCGGAGGCGCGATTGACGTGCAGAGTGTGCCCCAACGGGGCAGCACCTTCACGATCTACCTGCCGTATTCGCGGATCATGCTGGGAGCGCCAGAGGCCGCGGCGGTCGCGACAGCCTACGTTGACTTACCGAAGGACGTCATGGCAGCGCGGAGTGAGCACTCCGTTCTCCCGACGCCAGTTTTCTCTGGTCTTTGCCCTCTAAATAGCGATCAAACATCGTCCGACAGGCTGCGACATTTCAAGCAGGCTCGATCACTGGGTGCGCGGCCATGTTCGACCTGACGGCGCTGCATCTTGCCAGGATCCAATTCGGGTTCACGGTCTCGGTTCACATCATCTTTCCGGCGATCACGATCGGCCTTGCGAGCTACCTCCTGGTGTTGGAAGGCCTGTGGTTATGGCGTAAGGACCCGGTCTACCGCAGCCTCTATCGATTCTGGTCAGGAATCTTTGCCGTCAACTTCGGCATGGGCGTCGTCTCCGGGCTGGTCATGGCCTACGAGTTCGGCACCAACTGGAGCTACTTCTCAGCGTTTGCGGGAGGCATCACCGGTCCCCTGCTGACGTATGAGGTTCTCACAGCATTCTTCCTCGAAGCCGGCTTTCTTGGTGTTGCCCTGTTCGGCTGGAACAAGGTCGGACCCGGACTGCATTTCTTCGCCACCTTGATGGTTGCGCTCGGCACCTTGGTATCGGCCACCTGGATCCTGGCCTCGAACAGCTGGATGCAGACACCGCAGGGCTACGAGATCATCCGCGGGAGGGTGGTGCCGGTGGAATGGCTGAAGGTCATTTTCAACCCGTCCTTTCCCTTCCGGCTCGCACATATGACTGTCGCCGCCTATTTGGCAACCGCGCTGATCGTGGGTGCCTCGGGCGCGTGGCATCTGCTGCGGGGACGCGACGACCCCCGCGTGCGCAAGATGCTGTCGATGGCGATGTGGATGATGCTCTTCGTGGCCCCCATCCAGATCTTTATCGGCGATGCGCATGGCCTCAATACCCTGCAGCATCAGCCGGCGAAGATCGCCGCGATCGAGGGACACTGGCAGAGTGTGCCGGGACAGAGCGTGCCATTGATCCTGTTCGGCTGGCCAGACATGGCGGCCGAGACGACCCGTTACGCGGTGGAACTTCCCGATGTCGGTAGCCTTATCCTGACGCATCACTGGCGGGGCCGTATTCCCGGTCTCAAGGAGTTCGCGCCCGGAGACCGTCCCGACTCGACGGTGATCTTCTGGACCTTCCGGATCATGGTTGGGTTAGGGATGCTGATGGCGCTCCTAGGCGTGGCGAGTGCCTGGTTGCGGTGGCGCGGACGCCTGTTTCAGTCCAGACCCTTCCTGCGCTTTGCCTTGCTGCTGGGTCCTGCCGGCCTGATTGCCATCCTGGCGGGATGGATCACCACGGAAATGGGCCGCCAGCCCTGGGTCGTGTACGGCGTGATGCGTACCCGGGATGCCGTTTCCAATCATTCCGCTGTGGCGCTTGCCACCACGCTGGTCGCCTTCGTTGCGATGTACTTCGCCGTCTTTGGAACCGGTGTTGTTTATATGTTGAAGCTCATCGGCAAGGGCCCCGAGGACCAGGGCCCGGCTGAGGCGGGACACGGATTGGACGGCACACCCCTGAACCAGCGGCCATCCCGACCCCTATCGGGGGCACCCGACGCTGTCGGCCTCGCGATCCAATCCGGCTCGGAGGACTGAGGCCGATGGGCATCGATCTGCCACTCATCTGGATCCTCATCATCGCCTTCGGCGTGATGATGTACGTGGTCATGGACGGCTTCGATCTGGGTATCGGGATTCTCCTTCCCTTCATCCGTGACAGGGTTGACCGCAACACGATGATCAACACCGTGGCCCCGGTCTGGGACGGCAATGAGACGTGGCTGGTCCTCGGCGGGGCCGCGCTGCTGGCGGCGTTCCCGCTGGCCTACTCGGTGCTGTTGAGCGCGCTGTACTTGCCCCTGGTCCTGATGCTCGCCGGCCTGATCTGGCGCGGCGTCGCGTTCGAGTTCCGCTTCAAAGCGCAGGACCCGCACATATCATTTTGGGACCAGGCCTTCTCCTGGGGTTCCTACATCGCAACGTTCTCCCAGGGAGTCTGCCTCGGCGCCTTCATCAACGGTTTCAAGGTGACCGGGCCATCCTACATGGGCGGCGCTCTGGACTGGCTGACGCCGTTCAGCCTGCTCACGGGCGTCGGCCTTATCGTGGCCTATGCCCTGCTCGGCAGCACCTGGCTCATCATGAAGACCGAGGGGGCCCTGCAACGACGCATGAGTGGCCTGGCCCGACCCGTCGCGTTCGCCCTGCTGGCGGTCATTGGCATCGTCAGCCTGTGCACACCGCTCACTCAACCGGACGTCGCCGCGCGCTGGTTCTCGTTGCCAAATCTTTTCTTCTTCGCCCCGGTACCGCTGCTCGTCCTTGCGACTACCTGGGGAATCCTCGGCGCCTTGAAGCGCGAGACCCACGCGGCGCCTTTTCTCCTCACCTTGTTCCTGATGCTGCTGGGCTACAGCGGCTTCGCGATCAGCCTGTGGCCCAACATCATCCCACCCGGCGTCTCAATTCGGCAGGCCGCCGGGCCGGCCGAGAGCATGGGATTCACCCTCGTCGGGGCGCTGTTCATCATCCCCGTCATCCTCGCTTACACGTCCTGGTCCTACTTTGTGTTCCGCGGCAAGGTGAAAGCTGGGGAGAGTTATCACTGATGGCATCTCCACCGCGATCCGAACATCGGCTCTGGGTCTGCCGCCTCGGCTGGCTCATTGTGATC
>Ga0302310_10001134_pt1 | contig 23054 bp, 16 predicted proteins | sample III_Palsa_N1_2_FD_200451 | JGI IMG/M metagenome (GOLD analysis project Ga0302310, IMG submission 200451) | Peat permafrost microbial communities from Stordalen Mire near Abisko, Sweden - III_Palsa_N1_2 | ecosystem: Environmental > Terrestrial > Soil > Palsa > Peat permafrost | place: Sweden...
GTAGTTCTGTTGTTTTGGCGCGTTTGGCTTTTTCGAGGGCGCGGAGACAGATATTGGTGGCGATCCGGAAGATCCAGGTACTCGGGCTTGCTTCCCCCCGGAATGAAGGAAGGCCTTGCCATACGGCTATGAAAGTTTCCTGGGTAAGGTCCCGTGCCTGCTCGTGATCATTGACGTACCCCATGCAAACCCTGAATATCCTTGGCGAATATTCCCCATAAATCGACTCAAAGTCCATGCATTGATGATATATAAAAGGAAATTAGATACGGGTAACAGGTAAATGTTACAGAAAAGTAGGCTATTATTCCGGAATTATTAATTACTCAGCACGGTAGTAAGCGCTGACCGGACGCATTGCTCTTTGTAGGCCGTGGGCGTCTTCCCGGTTATTTTCTTGAAAACCCGGTTAAAAGTGTTTAGGTTGTTGAACCCGGTATCGTAGGCGATGGAAGATATGCTGTCGTAGTAATTATGGAGCAGCCTTTTCCTGGCCTCATTAATCCTGATTTCATTCAATACGGAAAAGTATGTCTTGCGGGTATGTTTCTTGAAATATTTACAAAAAGCAGGGACACTGAGTGCCGCCACACAAGCGATCTCTTTTAATGAGATCTCCCCGTAAAAATTCTCCAGGGTATATTGATAGATATCTTTCAGGCGCGCTTCACTTGTATCCAGGAGTCTTATGGGATATACACCAGGCAGCAAAGGTTTCCACGCGTCCCCGTTCTCAGCAATGAAGGACCACAAATGCACTAATTGAATAAATCGATCTACACGGGTCGCCTCTTTTATCGACCGCATCTTACCCGCAATCATGGCCGCCAAAGGCCCCTGAAGCTGCAAACCGCTTTGGGAACCCTTCATAAAATCCGCGACTTCCCGCAATTCAGGAAGCCCTAAGAGCGTGGACAATACCCGTTGGTAATCAAAGACAATATGAATGAAATGCGTCCTTCCTGCCTGGGCATGCTTGAAATATTCCGGATCAGACCTGAAGACATGCGGCTGATTCCCTCCGATCATATAAAGCTCCCCTGACTTAAAAGGGTACGTATTGTTTTCAAGGAACAAGCTGCCGGATCCTTTTACAATAAGCGTCAGTTGGGTTTCTTTATGGTAATGGAACTCATTGTACCCATAAGGAAGGATGTCTTCCAATACCATAAATGTCTCATCTTTCGCCCTGAGCGAAAATTCAAAAGGAATAGGCTTCATTCGCCTATTAATTTACTGCACTTTATTGAAATTAAACTGCGCAAACGTTTGCTCATTATTGGGGCCGCGCCCCTGGATAATAACTGAAGCAAGGTCAATAGGAATTGTTTAGGATTACGACCGGACGATATCTAGTTTCAGGCATCGATAACATCATTAATCAAAAAAAAACAAAATGAAACAACCTACCGTTCTTTTTTCCCTTGGAACATGCCTGGCAGGCCTGCTCCTTTTTGCAAGCTGTAGCAAACAAGCCATTGACCATCCCCATGCCGCGCAATCCGGCGTCACGACCGAAAGTCAGTCTACCGGATTGGTGCAGACTCCTTTCGGAAAAGTCCCGTCTTCGCAGGTTCACCTCGTGGAGCCAGGCACTGAAATATCCATCATCGCCGGGCGTATCACAAAAATCAACTCCGCTTCGGGAGCCATCGTGGCGGATTATGGAAAATTTGATGCGACGATCAAAACCGCACAGTCCAGCTTAGGCGGGATGCTGGCTCATCAGTTCAATGCCGTCCACACGCCGGTGGCGGCCAGTGGAACATTAGGCAATGGCTATCTGACCTACTATACGATTCCTTCGGGCAAAACCCTCTCCTCTTTTTCCACCACTTTTACGGTGCCTAATAATCCGGAATATATTGATACCCCTGGTTACCAAACCTATTTTCTGTGGAACGGCCTGGAAAGCGGGGATGGCAATACCTTCTTACAACCGGTCCTGGAGTGGGGTAATATCGATGGCGCCGAGTATGATGTTTGTAATTGGGGGGCACTGAACAACAATTATTTCCACGGACCGGCGGTGGCTGTTAGCCCTGGAACCCAATTAACGGGCGTCATGAAATTAACTTCCTCGAAGAAAAACTCCTATACGTATCTGATTTCCTTTACGGGTTATCCGTCTGCCAATTATTCGGAAACGTACGCGGAACCTGCAAATACCTTGTATGAATGTTTTGAAGCGTACACGAGCAACTATCTCTATTTCCCCAATAGCCAATATACGACCATGGGATCCAATGCCCTAATTCTGAAGGGAAGCAGCGCCAATCAACCCATCACGTGGGTGCAAAGCAATGACGGGGCAGCCATTACGCCTTCCGGATTGAATACGATCATTGGCGATAACGGCACTACCAGTAATTATGTAGACTTTTATTTCCGATAAAGGAACCCGGAGAAAAGCTCCGGAAAGCGTCCGGGGCTTTTTCGCTCCCCTCAAGTCTAGTGCAAATCATCTTTCCCGAAAGCCAGCGGCAACATGGCCGCCGCGTCGGGGATGACCCATACGGGCCCGGACTCACCGCCCAGGATCAGGCGGATGGGATGACCTGTCCTGGTCTGGTATTCTGCCAGGGACTGGCGGCAAATACCGCAGGGAGATATGGGGTTTGCAGCGGGGCCTTGTTCGTTGTGATAAGTGATGGCCATCGTCAGAATGGACTCTCCCGGATACAGGGAGGCCACGGTCGATAACAGTACTCTTTCGGCGCAGACGCCCGCGGGGAAAGAGGCGTTTTCCTGGTTGGAACCGGTGACGATCTGCCCGCCGGCTAAAAGGGCCGCAGCCCCCACCCTGAATTTTGAATAAGGAGCATAGGCCTGACGGGTCGCTTTTGACGCTACTGCCAGCAGTGCAGAATCCGGCAGAGGTAGTTCCTCTGCCGAATCGTACACGGAATATGTAAATTGAAACGATTGGTCTTGCATATGATTAGTGGATAAGCCTCATCATCCGGTTCCAACGCGGACCCGTATTGTAACTCATCCAGATCATGGAAGCCCTTCCGACGACGTGGTCTTCAGGTACAAATCCCCAATAACGAGAGTCCAGGGAATTGTGGCGATTGTCTCCCATCATCCAGTAGTAATTCATTTTGAACGTGTAGGTGGTGGTGGCCTGGCCGTTAATATAGAACTGGCCGTTCTTTTCTTCTAAGTCATTGCCTTCGTACACCTGGATGGCCCTGCGATAGATGGAAATATTAGCATCGGTCAATGTCAATGTCGCTCCTTTGGAAGGTATCCAAAGGGGACCATAGTTGTCCCTGTCCCATTTGCAATGCACGGTATCATAAGGGAAGACGTCCGGGGCGGTCCCCTTTTGTTCATCCAGTACCACAGAAGCCACATTGGATAAATGCCTGACACTTTCCGCAATTCCAGTGGACATGTTGATCAGGTATTGGCTATCCGTAAGCCTGACCATATTCGGGGTCCTGGCCAGGGAATCTTTTAGCACGTCGATCTTCATCGAGTCCAGGATGTAGTCGTCGGAAAAAGGGGCGCGGACGGTCACGTTGTAAAACATTTCCGATTCGGCCGGGAAGCCCTGACCTACTCCGTTGATAAAGACCTCTCCATGCACTACACTGAGCGTATCTCCGGCAATGCCCGTACAACGCTTGATGAAGTTTTCCTGCTTGTCCACGGGACGGACGATGATCGGATAGGTATCGGGATCAGCCAGAACCTTATCCCTGCCTATTTCCCGGCATTCCTGATAATATGTCTTTTCGGATTGGTAAGCGGGATCGTCAATGACCGTATCCCCTACCGGGAAGTTAAAAACCACGACGTCCTTTCTCTGCACGGGGCTGGCCAAAATGCGCTTATAGGGCCAGTGGATCCATTCCAGGTAGGACTTACCGCTGGTCGTAAAGGGCAGCGTATTGTGTACAAACGGGAAAGACAATGGGGTATTCGGGATACGCGGTCCGTAACTGAATTTACTGACAAACAGAAAGTCGTTCACGAGCAGGGTCCGCTCCATGGAAGGCGTGGGAATGGTATAGGCCTCAAAAACGAATGTCCGGATGATGGTCGCCGCCACGATGGCAAATACGGCCGCATCGATCCATTCCCTGGCCACGGACTTCTTATACAGCTTCACTTTCTCGGGTCCGATATAGCGGATCTGCTTGGAATAACCCACATACGGCAGATACACAAATGGGGCAAAAACAACCAACGCATGATCGATAAGGTTGAAACGCCCGAAGTGTTTAACGAAATCAATGGTGATAGCAATCGTGATAAACTGCCCGGCCACGGGAATAAACTGGAGGAAGAACCAGATCTTATTCATTTTCATGAGGTCGACCATCACCCAGGTGTTGTAGTAGGGTATCAATGCTTTCCAGGGTTGAACGCCAGCTTTGCGAAACATACCGTATAATCCAATGAGCGCGCCGATCGTTCCGAGAATAAAAATGAGTAATCCCATGTGAGGTTTTAAGTTTGGAATGGACAAAAATAGCATTTTGAGGCTTTGAGCGTCCTTTTAGCCTGAAAATGTTGGGATAGTTTTAACTTGAAGCAGGTCTTTTTGCAAAATAGCATTGACTATGGCCGATCTGTTATGTACCAGCAGGTGGCCTGCGTCGGGAATGATATGATCCGGATGGACGTACCGGATGGAAAAAATACGGTCCTTCGCCCCATGAATGTGCAGTGAGTTCGCCGGGACACGCGTATTGCCCCAATGAATGATGGCGTCGATGGCCCAGTCGAGGTATACGGGGTCCACGGATTTCCGGAAAGCCGCCACCATCGCTCTCTCTTCGGGCGTTTCCACATCCAGGTTGTAATTCTCCAGGGGGCCTAACCAACGATAGGGTTTCAGGGGCAGGATCAATTTATGTAAAGGTAAAACAGCGCCCATGCGCATATAAGGGGGTAGCTCGCTGCGCTGCCGGACGGTGGAGACCAGCCATAGACGCCTTAAGCGGAGCTGATGGGCTATTTCCACGGCCATGATGCCGCCGAAGGAAAGGCCTAATAAAATCACGTGCTCATGCCGTATCCCGGCGATCATCCGGCTTGCATAGTGTGCGATGGATTCTGACTTATCCGGGTGCAGCCACGGAAGAGGATACATGGTACAGCCAGGGAGCTCCAGGTGCTCAAAGACGCGTTCGTCTGCTCCCAGTCCGCTGATACAATACACGGGTATAGATTCCATACATCTTTATATTATCGGGGCAGCACGTAACTGTGTACGTCCTCTACCAGTATCGACTTCCCGGAAAGGATGACGAGGCGCTCCACGACGTTGCGCAGTTCCCGTATGTTTCCCGTCCAGTTGTGCCCCTGCAAGGCTTCAATCGCAGACGCTTCAATATTCTTCTTGGGTTGCCCGTAGTCGGTGGCAATCTCCTGGAGGAAGAAATCCACCAGCGCAGGGACGTCTTCCTTGCGTTCGTTGAGGGACGCCACGTGAATGAGGATGACGCTCAGGCGGTGATAAAGGTCAAGGCGGAAATTCTTCTCTTCTACTTCCTGCATCAGGTCTTTGTTGGTGGCGGCTATAACCCGCACATCCACGTTGATGTCTTTGTCTGCACCCACCCGCGTGATCTTGCCTTCCTGCAAGGCACGCAATACTTTTGCCTGGGCGGACAGGCTCATGTCCCCGATCTCATCCAGGAACAGGGTTCCTCCGTTAGCCTGCTCAAACTTGCCTATGCGCTGTTTGATCGCTGAAGTAAAAGACCCTTTTTCGTGTCCGAACAGTTCGCTTTCGATCAGCTCGCTGGGGATAGCGGCACAATTGACTTCGATCAACGGGCCGTCGGCCCTGTTGCTCTTTTCATGGATCCAACGGGCGACCAGTTCCTTCCCTACCCCATTGTCACCGGTGATCAGGACACGGGCTTCGGTGGGGGCGACCTTATCAATGGTATCTTTAATGCGGATGATGCCTTCGGACGATCCGATCATCTGCTGGGTCCGGGTCACTTTCCGTTTCAATGTCTTGGCCTCGGTGGCGAGTGTCTGGCGATCCATCGCATTCCGGATGGTGATTAAGAGACGGTTCAGGTCCGGGGGCTTGCTCACATAATCAAAAGCGCCTTTCTTCACGGCTTCCACAGCCGTTTCGATGGTCCCATGCCCGGATATCATAATGATCGGAACATCCGGGTTTGCCGCCTTGGCCTTTTCCAGGAATTCCATCCCGTCTATCTTAGGCATCTTAATATCGCAGAGGACCACGTCATATGTCTTTTCATTGAACTTCTTCAACCCGTCTTCGCCATTTTCCGCATCATCAATTTTATAGCCCTCATAGGACAATATTTCACTCAGGGTCTTACGGATGGCCTTTTCATCATCAATGATCAGAATACTCGACATAACAGGTTTTATTTTAAGCGAGGCAAAAATACAGATTTAAAACCGGATGGCGGCTCCGCCAAAGTAGTTGCGGGTGGCTGCGGGATTGTAATACCGGCCACCGGCGGCGTTCAGGTCATTGCCCAGGCTATATAGCTGGTTCAGTGCGTTGTCGACCCCGGCAAATACATCCAGGCTGAACCTTTTGAAGTGTATCGCCCAACCCAGTTTCGCCTGGAGCAGGTTATAGGACTTGGCATAGGCGGTATCCTGGTCATTTAAGGGGATCCGGTCCGTGTAAGTATAGGTCGCATTCAGGTATAACCCGGGGTGGGTGTGGATATCCAGGCCTGCGACAAAAATGTTCCGGGGAACGCCTGTCAGGGGATTTCCTGAATAGTTGGCCGTTCCTTCAAAATAGTCGCGGAAATGATAGTCCTGAAACGAATAGGAAGTGAACACCCGCATCGTCGAAATCAAGCCACTACCCTTGATCCTGTCCAGGATGAGCCAGTTGGCCCCTGCTTCCACCCCTTTCTGATCGGTCCCCCCCGTATTGACATAGTAGGCGTGGCCTGCGCTGTCATAGCGGGGTACGATGGTCTGCTGGAGACGGAAATCGTACAGGCTTAGCGTCAATTGTAAGCAATTTTCCAGTATAAAGCTTTTGATCCCCACTTCGGTATTCCATCCCTGTTCCGGTTGGAGATTATTATACAGCAGGGCGGTTCCCGGGAAGATCTGGGCGATCGTGGGTGGTGAATATCCCCGGCTCAGCGTGGCGTACACCAAAAGCGCCTGGGGCAATACGGCATATTGCAGCGATACCCTGGGCATCACCTGTAAGTGAAAATTGATGCGCTGGAGGCCGGCCGCAGAATCAGGCCCGGCCAGGGGCAGATAGTGGTAATTAAATGTATTGGCGCTTACCCCTGCCTGGACCAGCCACCCCCGGCCAAAGCGGACTTCCGCCTGTGCGTAGGGATTGAACTGGAAAGCCTGGAGACGGTTGTTGGATTGGGTGGTATCCGGATTGCCATGGTCGTTCCCGTAGTCATGGATAAAGGAGCGGGTATACTGATACTCGGCTCCCAGGACCACCCGCCAGGCTTGGGATTCCCCCTTTTGGCTGTAAATAAATTTGGACCCGGCATCCAGGGTTTGTTCCCGGCGCCTTTCATAATCGGTCAGGAAAGGATTATCAAAATGTGTCCCTGAAGCCAGTACTGTCGTGGCATTGGTCCAATGTTCCCCCAGCGTATAGTGATTGGTAAGACCCGCAAACCAGGTTTGAGCATAAATCGCCGCCTGTTGCTGAGAAGCCCCGGGGATCGTGGGGCTATTAGGCCTGTCCGCCCTGGGATCTTGGATCATTTGCTGGTAGGTAAGCCCTCCCGGCGTCTGGTAGGATAGATTCGTGTACAGTCCGAGGAAGTCCAGTTGATCCTTTGCGGAAAGGCGGACCTGGCCCCATTCCTGGACGACGTCTTTATGAGAGGCGCTGTTCACCCGGTATCCGTCGGATTGGTTGTGGCTCAGAAAGGTGGAAGAAGTGAAGGCCTTTGCCTTGAAGCCGAACGTCTCGTCATATCCCCACTGGTTATAGGAGCCTCCCCTTAGTTGTACGCGGTTGCCTTGCGTCGTATCCCCGTGAAAAATGACAACCCCGCCCGTATTGGCCCCATACATACTGCCCGCAGGCCCCTTTAGTATCTCCGCGCTGCCAAAGGTATTCATGTCGAGCACATTCACGTAAGTGTTGCCGCTGGCATCCGTCAACGGCATATCCTCCCAATACACTTTCACGTTCATCACGCCGAACGGGGCGCCCAGTAAGCTGCCCCTGATGGACAGGCGATAACTATCCGGGGAGCGCTCTTCCATCCTGACACCCGGAATGATGTTAAAGGCAGGCAGCAGTGAAGTGCCGGCATTGCGTTGAAGATCGTTGCTGGTGACATATCCTATAGAGGAGGGTGTCTCCGAAAGGCGGTGCTGGGATTCGAAGCCTTTGATGATCACGTCAGGGAGAGATCGGGTGATAATGGTATCTGCGGTCCTTCTCATGCCTGTTGAATCGGAGGCGGGTCCGTCCTGGGCCTTTAGTGTTTGTAGGCCGAGGCAAGTGAAAAGGATGGCTATGCCGATGAATTTTCCCATGCCCCAAATCTACAGGTCTGGGACGCTATAAGTGCACCGCCGGTCACTCATTATTTTATTTGTCGTTGGAAACTAATTATGCTATTTAGCCCCTTTCAATTCCACATCCACGATCACATCCAACGCCTTCTGGTCCATAGACGCCGTATGCAAGGTCAACTGACCGCCTTTCAATTCATAAGTGACGGGCTGGTCTCCGGCATACGTTTTTACGGAACGGACCTTATAGGGGAAGGCCAGAGACAGGGTGTCGCTTGTTATTTTAAGGAGGTGGATATACACATGGTTCCCTTTTTCCGTAATAGCACCCCAGGGCTTAGGGCGGATGAAGCCTCCCTTGGTCCCGTAAATGGTGTTACCATTGGCCTTCAGCCAATCTCCCACTGCGAGTAGTCTTTCCTGGAACTGGGGTTGGATCTGCCCACTGGGCAGGGGCCCGATATTCATCAGCAGGTTGGCCCCGTACCCGGCCGCCCGCACTAACAAGTCCACAATTTCCTTGGGGCTTTTATAATGGTCGTCTGTGATATTGAATCCCCAACTGTCATTCATGGTTATACAGCTTTCCAGGGGCATCTTTTGGGAGATCGGCTGGTAGGTCAGGCCCGACTTGTTTTCTCCCGGAAGGTCTTGCTCAAACATCTGGAAATCCTCCCCAGGGAATGGGGTCATGTGATGGTTGTTTCCGATCAGGGCCTGGGGTTGGAGGTGGTGGATAAGCCCGTAGATCTCGTCCAGGCGCCAATCGATCCTGGAAGTACGATCCGCAGCCCCTTCCGGAGCCGTTTGATCCCAATATCCGTCAAACCATACACCGGCGATTTCCCCGTAATTGGTCAATAACTCCGTCAATTGGTCCTTCATGAACTGCAGGTAATGAGCGTAATCGCTCTTTTCTGTCCGGCCTGTTCCTTTCCCGGTTTTTCCGGATTCGTATGGATAGTCACTCCGAGTCCAATCCAGCAAGGAATAGTAGACAAAGAGTTTAATTCCTTGCCGGTGGCATTCGTCGGCTATCAGTTTTACGGCGTCCTGGCCCCAGGGAGTATTGGTTATTTTCCAATCAGAGGCTTTGGTATCCCAGTCACTGAACCCATCATGGTGACGGGTGATGAGGGTAATATATTGCATCCCGGCCGCCTTTGCGAGGCTGACCCAGGCCTTGGCGTCAAAAGCAATCGGGTTGAAAATGTGTTGAAGGCGCTGGTAATCGTCTACCTTGATATTGCGGTTGTTCATTACCCATTCGCCGTCTCCCAATACACTAAATGCGCCCCAGTGAATGAACATGCCGTACCGGGCGCTGTCAAACCACTGGCGGGCCTTTATATTTTCCGGGGAAGGCTGATAACTGACCTGGCAGATGGCGGCTAAGTTGGCTATGACCAAGAGGCAAACCAAGGGGATTCTCTTCATGCGATGGGTATTAAGTATGAGGTTGTAAGCTAATTTGATTTTGCTATCTGACAAAATGTAAAGAGCGCAACCGGTTGCGCCAAAAGCACTCCCACACGATGTCCGAAGGGCCGGAAACACGAATCCCGGAGAGGGCCCCGGGATCGTTATAATTTATGTGGCACAAGGCGCAGAATGTGCATTCGCGTTCACTTCGCTTCGCGCAAGACAAAACCGGTCTATTTCTTCATGTACATTACTTCCTTTACCAACCTCACCGTGCGGGGAATGTCGGGCAGGTACATAGCCACCAGATTAGGGGCATAGTGCATGGGGGCATCGGCGCTGGTGATGCGGCGGATCGGAGCGTCCAGGTAATCGAAACCTTCCTTTTGGATACGATAGGCGATTTCAGAGGAGACGGAGCACATCGGCCATTGTTCCTCTACGATCACGAGGCGGTTGGTCTTTTTGACAGATTCCAGGATGGTGAACCAGTCCAGGGGACGGATGGTGCGGATGTCGATGACTTCTGCACTGATCCCTTCTTTGGCCAGCTCTTCGGCGGCGCCCATAGCGACCTTCATCATCTTGTTATAGGAAACGATGGTCACGTCCGTTCCGGCGCGTTTAACATCGGATTTCCCAATAGGTATGAGGTATTCACCTTCAGGCACTTCTCCCTTGTCACCGTACAATACTTCGCATTCCATGAAGATCACCGGATCATTGTCCCGGATGGCGCTTTTCAGTAAACCTTTTGCGTCATAAGGGTTGGCGGTAGATACGACCTTCAGGCCGGGGATATTGGCATAATAACTTTCAAATGCTGTAGAGTGCTGGGCGCCCAACTGTCCGGCTGAACCACCGGGTCCCCGGAAAACGATGGGACATCCTACCTGACCACCGCTCATGGCCAGCATCTTGGACGCGGTATTGAGGATCTGGTCCAGGGCCAGGGTGGCAAAGTTCCAGGTCATGAATTCAACCACGGGACGAAGGCCTTTTTGGGCGGCGCCGACTGCAATGGCAGCGAAACCCAGTTCGGCAATAGGGGTATCAATGACCCTTTTTGCACCAAACTCCTCTAACATTCCCTGACTTACTTTATAGGCGCCGTTGTACTCGGCCACTTCTTCACCCATCAGGAAAACATCCTGATCCCGACGCATTTCCTCATTCAGCGCCTCGCGCAGAGCCTCACGTAAAGCTATTTGTCTCATGCGTAACTTGTAGTTTAATAGTAAAAAGCGTCGCAAAAATATTGGTTAATTGGCAGACGAGCAAAAAATGCTGGAAGCAGCTCTTCCAAAGAGACTGAAAACAAGACGCAAAACGAAAAATAGAGAATCCTCCCCTCCCATTTAAAAAAAATATTACATTTAGAGCGTAATCTGAAAATCCAACTCCTCTATGAAAACGAAGTTCGTTCAGCCCGCCCTTGTTTGCGGCCTACTCGCCACCATGACATTTTTCACCATTACCGGATGTAAGAAAAGCAGTTCAGGCTCTTCGGGCGGTTCCGTCACAGGGACCCTGAGCGGAAGCGGCTATCAATCGACGCAGGCCTTTGGAGTGGTGACCGCCAGTTCTAATGTTTTTTTTGTGGGAGGCATCCGGATCAAATCGGGAGATACGACTGACCTTTCAGTGACCTTCCCGGACACGGTGGCTTTGAACACGGCCATTCCGTTTGACGGAAGCACCGTATTTATCGACTACCTGGATGAAAAGACCCTCACGGAATATACCAACGAAGGGTCCTACACTCTCTCCGGATCCATAACGATTTCTTCCTGGAATAAGAGCAGCCTGGTCATTACCGGTGCTTTTACGGGAACCATATACAATCCGCTCAATTCAAACGACAGCCTGGTCGTTACGAACGGCGCCTTCAGCAATGTGAAGTATACGATTCAATAGACACACTGGAAGGGGTCTTCTTTTTTTGTACCTTACCCGCCATGAACCCGGGTAAAAACATTCTCCTGTTCGGTGCAGGCAAATCGGCCACAGAATTGATCTCTTATCTGATAGCGGCATGTGAAACCAATCAGTGGCATCTGACGGTCGTGGACGCGCAGGAAGCGGTCGCTTTGCACAAGACACAAGGGCACCCGCTTACGAATGCCCTGGGAATGGATATTCTTGCGGATGTGCAGGGAAGGCAGGCGCTGATCCGGCAGGCGGATGTCGTCATTTCAATGCTCCCTCCCGCCCTGCACCAACAGATCGCCATTGATTGCCTGGAAAATTCCAGGCACTTGCTGACGGCGTCCTACGTAGACGATCATTTAAAAGCCATGGCGCCGGCCCTCCGGCAAAAGCAACTCCTGTTCCTTTGCGAGATGGGCCTGGACCCCGGTATTGACCACATGAGCGCCATGAAGGCCATCCATGCGATCCGTGCAAAAGGAGGAGAGATCATCTCCTTTCGTTCTCATTGCGGCGGACTGGTAGCGCCGGAAAGCGATGACAATCCGTGGCGATACAAGATCAGTTGGAACCCCAGGAACGTAGTGTTGGCAGGGATACACGGGGCCCGCTTCCGGGAAGACGGGGTGGACCGGCAGGTGCCTTACGAAAGCCTGTTTGACCCGGGAAGGACGGTCGTCGTGCCGGGATTGGGGTCGTTGGCTTTCTATCCCAACAGGGATTCGTTGGGCTATGCCACTTTATACGGCCTGGACAATATCCCGACATTTATCAGGACAACCCTCCGTTATCCTGCTTTTCTTTCCGGCTGGAAAAACTTAATCGCCCTGAACCTGACGGATGAGGCAATGGTGTATGATACTCATCGAATGACACTGGCAGGCTTTTTCCACGCGCACTGCCAGCGGTTTGGCATAGCCCAGTGGCTGGACAACACTCAAAAACTGGGGGAACAGTTAAAACAACTGCTGAAGATCTCTTCCGGCGAAGCCGCCTTACTGGAGCAACAACTCCTGTACCTCGGATGGAATGCCGGAGACCTCGTGAATATCCCGGGAAATACGAATATACTGAAGTTGTCGAGCGCGGCCGAAGTCTTGCAATTTGCACTGGAGACAAAGCTGGCGTTGAAGCCGGAAGACAAGGACATGGTGGTCATGCTGCATGAGATCCGTTATCGTATCGGTGAACGGCCACACGACCTGAACAGCTCGCTGGTGGTAAAAGGAAAGGACTCCGTCCATACAGCCATGGCCAGGACAGTAGGCCTGCCCCTGGGTATTGCGGCCGTATTGGTCCTGCAAGGAAAGATCGGACTCACGGGATTACAGATCCCGACAGAACCGGAGATCTACCTACCGGTCCTGGAGCAACTGGCGCAACTGGGAATCGTCTTTGACGAACAGGAGCAGTAGGCGCTACTTGATCCGTGCAAATACACCTTCTACGGAAGCCCCATAGCCGCATTGATTCTCCTTGTTGACGAAGTTGATCACGACAAAGTCTTTAAAGATCCGGACCCTCAGTTTACAATTGGGTTTACCGGGAGACGGATAGATCGATGTCTGCCCGTCAAAAGGGATCTCCTGTATCTTGATCATGGCAGAAGCCAGGTCCGGGGGCGGACCGGCACAACCAATGTCCATGGATAGGGAGCCCTGACCGACCTTATGGATAATGATCCCGCCTGCTGCACCAAGGTCTCCCAGGTGATAGGAATAGGTACCATCCACATTGTCGGCCTTCATGGTGGTGTCAATACCGGAGGGCATTGTATCCTTTTTGTATAATTGACAATTCCAGGCGGAATCTGAAGTAAGGGCCATCCATCTACCCTGGAAAACACTGTCATCCATGATCTTTCCAATAAAGGCGCCGCGCATGTTGCCATCCGGAGAGAACCCGCAAATGACGAGCTTGCTGTCGGGCTCTACTGTCCCGAATACGCGGAAGGTATCCTCAGATTGGGCATATATGGCTTGTCCCTTGATCACACTGTCCTTGATGGAGAGCCAAAGAAAGACGCGTGCGCTATCCCTTACTTTCCCTGTCAGTACATAGAACGAACTTAAAGGCAGGATCTGGTTGTGCTTCTTTTTTTTGATCGGGGTTTTGCCTGGAGCAACGCCAAACCCGGTAGCGGTGGCACTTTGAGCAGCGCTGGTGTCAGGAGCCTGCTTTTTGGACTTAAACACATGGAATTGCGCCTGGGTGCCCCAGGACACGGCAATAGCCATGGATAACAGGAGGATGTGCTTCATAAGGAATCGGATCTTACTCAAATGTAAGAAATTTACCACTCCCTTATATTATTTTTAGGTAGTATCTGTGCCCGGATCATTACTCCTCGGCCTTCATCTGTATCAGGTTTGCGATCAGGGCGGTCCAACCGGTTTGATGGCTGGCGCCCAGGCCTGCACCCGTTTCCCCGTGAAAATATTCGTAGAACAACAGGTAATCCTTAAAATGGGGGTCAGTCTGGAGTTTTTCCTGGTCTCCAAAAATCTTCCGCCTACCCTGTTCGTCTTTGACGAATAACCGGATCAGGCGGTTGCTCAAATCGCCTGCTACTTCATCCAGTGATTTGTAATCGCCGGTCACGCTGGGGCACCGGACCTTGAAGCGTTCCCCATAAAACTGGTGAAAGCGTTTGAGGCTTCGAATAAGCATAAAATTCACGGGTATCCATAATGGACCCCGCCAGTTGGAGTTTCCTCCGTACATATCACTGTCGCTTTCTCCGGGCACATATGCTACGCTCAGGGTTGCTTCGCCGGTAGAAAACACGTAAGGATTCTCTTCATGGAACTTTGACAATGAGCGTATGCCGTATTCACTCAGGAACTCGGATTCATCGAGCATGCGGGTCAGGACGTTCTTCAGGCGCTTGTCATTGACCAGACTTAGAAGGTGCTTATCATCTCTGTTGCCGTTCCACCATTGGCTAACGAGCGCCATCAGGTCCGGACGATTTTCCAAAAACCATTGCACATGGGCTTCAAAGACCGGTTCCCGGTCCAGCACCTTCCGGTCGAGTATATCTACGGCAAAGAGCGGGATCAGACTGACCATGCTGCGCACTTTCAGGCGGACGGTTTCCGTATCCTTTTTCCTGATCTGGTCATAAAAGAACCTGTCCTCCGGATCCCACAAACTGGTGATGCCATCTCCCATAATTTCGATAGCGCCGGCGATGTAAAGGAAATGACTGAAGAATTTGCTGGCCATATCCAGGTAGCGCTGGTTGCCGTACGACAACTCCACTGAAATCCTGAGCATCGTGAGGGCAAACTGCGCCATCCAACTGGTGGCATCCGCCTGTTCCAGGATGCCATCGGGCAGGACCGTATTCCGATCGAACACACCGATATTATCCAATCCCAAAAATCCTCCTTCAAAGATATTATGCCCCCGGGTATCCTTGAGGTTTACCCACCAGGTAAAATTGATCATGAGCTTGTGGAAAACCGACTCCAGGAATGCCAGGTCCCCCTGTCCCCCGTTGCGCTTCTTACCCATGTAGTACACTTCCCAGGTGGCCCAGGCGTATACGGGCGGATTGGCGTCGTTAAACGACCATTCGTATGCGGGCATCTTACCGTTAGGGTGCATGTACCAGTCCTTGGTCAGGAGTTCCAATTGCTGCTTGGCGAAGGTGTCATCGACCAGGGCCAGGGTCACGCATTGAAATGCCAGGTCCCAGTTGGCGTACCAGGGATATTCCCACTTGTCCGGCATGGAAATGATATCGGCATTATGCAGGTGCTTCCAATCATGGTTGCGGCCTTCCAGCCGGGCCGCCGGCGGAGCCGGCTTGGCGGGGTCTCCCGTGAGCCATTGCTGGATATTGTAGTGATAGAATTGTTTGTTCCAGAGGATACCGGCGAAGGCCTGGCGTTGTACCATCCGTTCGTCTTCCCGGTGGACCTTTTGTTGCAGATCCTGATAGAAGGCATCGGCCTCGCTGAGGCGATCGGCGAAGAGGCGGTCGAAATCGGCGAAGGGGTCGAAGGCGCCGGGCGCTATCGGCGGTGGCGTAGCAGCGGGCGATGACGCGGACGACTTGACGGACTTGCGAGTCGACGCAGGCTTGGGCGGTGCAGCAGCCGGCGCGGTGGATGGAATAGGCGCAGGCGCGTCGGACAAGCGCAGGCGGAACTCCCGGCTTTCTCCTCCGGGGATGATCACGCTATGCCGAACGGCGGCTTTGGTTCCGGCACGGTCCGGGTTGACGGTAGGCATTCCGTTTACCACAAATTCATTGATGCCGTCCTTATAAAAGGACTCGATGGTATCGTTTCCAAAAAGGCGGTTCGGATTGGTCTCATTGGAGCAGAACAGGGCTTCCCCACCCCGTTCATAGTAAAGGGCTTTGACGGCTAGCTCCGGGTGCTGGATGAGGACGGCGCCGTCGGTAGCCCCCAAACTTGGCCGAAAGGCCTTCGCCTTATCCCAGCTCCAGGTATTACGGAACCATAGCGTGGGCAACAGATCTAAAGGGGCGGCTTCGTGGCCCCTGTTGTGGACGGTGAAACGGATCAGGATGTCTTCAGGGCCCGCCTTGGCATATTCCACAAAGACGTCAAAATAGGCGTCCTGGTCGAAGATACCGGTATCGATCAACTCATATTCGGATTCAGCCTTGGTGCGCCTTATATTCTCTTCCCTAAGCTCCGCATAGGGGAACCGGCTTTGAGGATACTTGTAGAGCATCTTCATGTAGGAGTGGGAAGGGGTATTATCCAGGTAATAGTATAACTCCTTTACGTCTTCTCCATGGTTGCCTTCTTTGTTGGACAGCCCAAAGAGCACTTCTTTGACAATGGGATCCTGGCCATTCCAGAGGGCCAGGGAAAAACAAAATAACTGGCGTTCATCGGATATCCCGGCAATACCTTCTTCTCCCCAGCGGTAGGCTTTACTTCTGGCCATGTCGTGGGTGGAATAGTTCCAGGCATCCCCGTTCGCACTATAGTCTTCTCTCACCGTACCCCATTGGCGGTCTGAGACGTAGGGGCCCCACTTCTTCCATATCCGGTCTTTCAGCCTTTCCTGCTCCACTGTCATTATTGCTGCTATTTTGTAATTACTGTTTGTACGCAAAAGTAAGGAAATGACGGTAGACCGGTCAGGCGATAGGCCGGGCTCCGGCGGCAGCCCGCTCTGTCCTTAGCCTTTGCCGATAGGCACCAGCTCGATCTGCGCCGCATTGAAATCAGCGGCGTCCTGGGTGACATTGAGAAACTTGTCCCATTGGCTGACCGGATATTCTATCCGCAGGAAGCCCTTGCGGACAATCAATTCCAGCGTATCCCCGTGTTGTTTGTACTCGGTCACAAAACCCATGGAGGGTCCGTTCCCATCTGTATACAGGGTACCTTTATTCAGTTCGGCGGTGTTTCTTACCACATATCCGGGGGGAATATGAAGGGTAATTCTCCATCGTTCCTCGTAGGGAAAATAGAGATCTACCGGCAAAGACCGGGGTGCTTCCCGGGTCATCTCCGGCTGAGTCCCAATCAGCGTGCCGATGTAGACCCTTATGGAATCCCCCTCCGACCGCAGGATGGACGAAACAGACATTACGGTATCCCCCAGGCCGGGATGCAACGCCAGGTAGCCGGTATACCGGACAGCCCTTGTCAATAGTGCGGTATCCATACTATGATTAAAGCTAATATCCATATCCATATGCATGGTATTGGAATCAGCGGGTAATGGCAGGATTTCCCGGAAGCTGGTGGGGTAATCATGCTGCTCCCGCTTCGCAGCAATTTCCAGGAACAGCCCCAGGGTGCCCGTCATCAATGGGTTGACGTAGGGATACCGGAGCGCCCAGTTTCCAGGCTCCAGATAATGATCGGACGCGGGGAAATACAAAAGGGGATTGTTGAGTCCTCCCCAGACGCTCAAGTCCGGGTCAGGCGACATTCCGTTCCTGTCTCCGGGAAAAACAATCTCATATGAAATATTCAATGCGTCGAACAGGGCCGAGTATAATGTCAACAGGTCGTGAATGCCGACGGTTTTTGATGTCAGGATGCCCAGCAAAGGATCCTTGCCTGACTGCTGAAGCGAGTCGGGCTGCCACACGAAATGAGTCTTCACATACTCTTCCACTGCCGAAATCCTATGGACCACGGTAGTGTCCGACGGAAGGATGATCCGTTTGATGACTTCGCGGGCCGCCTGCTCCTCTTTGCGCGTATGATTGACGATCCCGGGCACCAGCCGGTAAGCGAACCGGTCCCAGGTATGATCCATGGGGTTATTGATATCGGAGGGCAGTAAGTCATAACTGACGTAAGGCGCGTCCCTCAGCGGCATACTATACGCTTCATGAGAAGGGGGAAGCAAGTTCGTGGCATACCCCGTGAATATTCCCTGGTGGCCGCTTCTTTGTTCAGGGCCGACCTGGAAGCCATTGTAGCCTTTGAGGAGGGCTTTAAGATCATCCTCTTGTACCAATACGAACCTGGATTCCAGTATTGGATAGGCTTCGTTCCCAAAAACTTCTGCCCCGAATGAAGAAAACGGCTTGTCAATAGTGTAAGAATATTCCACCTCTGTCCCTTTGCCATTGAGCCCCTCTAAGTCAAACAATTTGTAATCGATCGTGCCGGCCGTGCTGTCCTTGTAAAGCTCCGCATGGGGAGTCACAACGGACCCGTCCGGGCGCAAGACGCGCCAACGAAGGTCTTCCAGAAGTTCTCCGTCGGATAAGGGGAAGACAATCCGCGCAAACTGAGACGCCACGCTATCCTCCTGTATACGGATAATACGGTGATACCGTGTGTACATGGTGTAGAAGATCTTTTTGGGCTTACCCAGGACTTCGAGAAAGCTGGAGGACTCGTAGGTCCTGATCCTTTCGTCCAGGACGATCACCGCCGGGTAGGACTGGAAGCTGTCGGGGATGACGTGCAGCCTCATGCTGTCCCTCCAACGGACTGCGGTGCTATAGTCGAAGGTCTGCGCACAAACAGTCAGACCCACAATGCTGATAAAAAGGAGGAGCAGGATGCTTTTCATGTAAGGCTATTAATTCGTCTTCTCCAGGACCAGGACCACCTTGTTAAAATCTGCCGAGGCGTTGATCACTTTCTTGAAGTCTTCAAACTGGGCCAAAGGATAGATTATTTTCCGGTAACTCTCCCGGATATTGACCTGTAATATAGAACCATTTTGTGTATAGGAAGAGACAAAGCCCAGGTCGGGGTCTCCGCCCCTGGGATAGGACACGTCGAATATTAAGTCTTTCGCGTTCCTGACGGTATAGCCTTCGGGAATATGCAGGGTGATCAACCGGTCTTCTTCATGGGGATAGGGCATTTCCGCCGGCAATTGGCGGGGGCGCTCCTGGTACATTTCTACCTGGGTCCCAATGATGTCGCCGATCTTCAGCAATATCCGGGAACCGGCATTCTCGATCAGGTCAGGACACCGGATGTCCGCTTCGATGACCATAGGGGTATTATGGAAACAGTCGGTCAACCGGGTATTCCTTACTTGAATATTGGAGACGTCGGCGCTGTTCCCGATGGACTTGCAGATATCCTTGGAGGCCTCGTCCTGCTTGTCTTTGGGAAGATAGGTATAAATAGGTCTGTAGTCACAGGCCCCGTAGCCCTTCATGATCTGGCGCCCATGCACCAGTAAGGTATCCATGGAGGAATTGAAACGGAGGTCCGCTTCCATATTAAGGGCGCTGGAATCATAGGGAGCGATGGGGACCATCCCAAAGGAGGCCACGGCTGTTTTGAAGGTTCCTATTTCCAGTGTCTTCAGGAAGAGACCGCGGCCCCCGGCCAAAGTAGGCCGTATATAAGGATAACGTGTCGCCTGTTGGGTCGGATCTATATACTCCCGGGTGCCCGGAAAATAAAGCAGCACATTGCTGGCCCTGTCCCAATCCTCCAGTTCAGGATCAAGGGGAATCCCTTCCCGGTCGCTGGCCAGTACGATCTCAAAGGGGATGCCCAGGTAATCCAGAAGTCCGGTGAACAGGCGGATGACGCCTTCCTCATTGGCATTTTTGGTGGTCAGTATCTGTTGCAGCACGTCTCCCCCGCTGCCGGTCAGCTTCTTGTCGATGTCGATATTGGTCTTGATATAGTCTTCCAGGGAAGCGATGCGGCCTGCCAGGGAAGTATCCGGCGGCGCCGGCAATTTAGCAGAAAAGCCGTGGAGGGCCTTTTCGTCTTTTTCCGTGCGGTCCATATAAAAAGCATAGGCCCTCTTGCCCAGGTCTCTCCATGTGTAGAGTCGGACTTCGGGATTGCCCGCCATATTATAACTGAGCTTGAAATCGACTCTCTTCAGGTGGGCGTCCCGGAAGGCGTACTTCTCTTCAGGGAGTTCACCGATATTGGAATCCGTACCGGCAATGATCCTTTTATCCCCGATCACGCTATCGGCGCTTAAGTTGAAACCGTTGTACCCTTTGACGCTGAATCGCAGGTCAGCAGGGGTTGACAGCAGAAAACGGCTCTGTAGCACGGGCACTTCTCCGCTTTGAAAGACCAGGGATCCAAACAGGTAAAAAGGCCGCTTTCCGGTGTAATAGTATTCCACTTCAGCTCCCTTCTCTACCCCGTCCATGGCAAATTGCCGGTATTCCGTCCCTTCTTCCTGAGTCGTCTTGATCTTGTCCGGCGTCACAGAAAGTATCCGTCCGTCGGCGAGGATCGTCCTTGCTCTGATATCGCCCATCTCTCCTCCTTCCTGGACGGGGATATAGACCTTGTTAAACATTTCGATCCCCTTGTCATCGCTGATATGAACGATCTTATGCACGGTCTCGTAGACGTTCAGTTGGTCCTTGCCTTCCCGGCGGTATTCGATGATCCTTTCGTCCAGGATGGTAACGGCGCTGGCCTGGTTTACACCTGCTGGCAAGACATGAACGGTCGGTTTGTCAGACCATCCGGCCGGAGAAGTATAATCAAATTGTTGTGAAAAAGCGGAAGGGGCTGCACTCAGCAGCATCATGGTAAACAGCAGGCGGTTCATAGGGCGTTCTTTTTGACGAAGACCAATTGTTCTTTATACCGGTTGAGGATCTGTTTTACGGCCCCATTCCATTGATTAAAATCCCGGGCTGTCATGAGCATGGTCTTACCGGACATTTTTTGCCGGCAGACGATCTCTCCTTTCTCCGGTGCGTACCGGATACTGAAATCGATGACAGGGTCCGAGTAATTAAAATCCTTGGGCAAATAGCTTAATTCATACCCTTCCGGAATATTAAAAATGGTGTACTGGTCGATCGTGGACTCGTATTCGTGCTCCATGGGCACCCGTCTTTTGGCAGTGTCAATGAGGTCCTGACCGGTAAAGAATTTCTCCAGGTTCAGGTTGATGTATAGTTCATTCCCAATCGTCTTTCCATACCCTGGAATATCAAAGGCGGCGCGGATATTCACGAGCTTTTGCTCTTCGTTCAGGTAACGGATGGAATAGTCGTTCAATATAAACTTGTTGCTCCCCTTGCCCATGCGGGATTTTACGTAATCCCTGGTATCGGTGGTATCCTTGAACAGCAAATGGTCGCTGATGTCGGAACCATAATACCCGTGATAATAAACACTGCTGCGACCCTGCACCCCGCTCCCCGTCCAGGTAAGGAATGTGCTGTCTGTGACGAGGCTGCTGTCGGCCCCGACGACGGGCACCCGGATGGCTTTGAATTCGGTGGGAGAAAGGGCCACCAGCGCCTGCTTACCCTGGATGAAGGCGCTCGGAAAACCGAATATGCAATTCGGATCCGTGCCGTCCAGGAAGATCCATCGGTCGCCTATCTGCAAGGCGGAGATCATGTGATTATCGCATAGCGGTACGGGAAGATCGGTATGGTCGTATGGAATGTCCCTCGTGCCGATCCAGGTGAAATGGCTATTCAGACCCGCTATCTGGAGCAGGGCCGTGAGCAGGCTCGCCATATCCTTGCAATCCCCGAAGCGCCGGTTACAGACCAGCGCAGCGGGCCTGGGCACAAATCCTTCCAGGCCGTCTTCAAAGGCCACGTAACGGATATTGTGCTGCACCCAATGGTAAATGGCGGCCGCCTTGGCTTCGGGTGTCGTTAACCCCCTGGTCAGGCTGTCCGCCAGGGCGTGCAGGTGTGGATCGGATGTATTGTCCAATGAGCCAATAAAGCTATAATCCCAGGCATAGAGGTCTTTTACATTCTCCAGGAATGCCGTCTTTTGTCCCTGGTTGTTGGTGTAGGAGCCCAGCCGTACGATCACGTGGGGCTCGTACCAGGCAGCGGACGGCGCTCCTTCAAAGGACTGACCCGACTGTACCTGGTCTGCGGAAAAGGTCAGGCCCCGTTCCCTGCCCTTTTCATCTTTACCTATCCTGATCAGGTGATTGCTATCGTTTTTGATGTCATACAATACTTCCATACCCGAAGGGTATTTGACGGAATATTCTTCATGCACGACGGGCATATACCGTATGAAATAGAAGGGCGAAAAGAGGTGCAATTCTTTCTCTGTTTCCGTATAGCTGACATAGGCCACGGCGCCCTTTGTCAGGGACGGAAAATCGAATACGGATCGCTTTACATCATCATAGAAGACTTCGTTATCTGAAGCATCTTCTGTCCTGATCTCCGTGACCTTAATACGCTTGGAGCCTCTCCCGTCCGGTACTTCCGTATAGGCTTCCAGGTGGTCTACAGTGGTAAAGTCCCCGTGGTAGACGGAAAACTTATTATACTCGCCGCCTGCCTTGTCATCAAGGATCATCAGCTTCTCCGTGATCTTTGTTTCGGCCTTCGGCAAACCACTCCCCTCATCCAGGAACAGGCGGGTATCGCTCTTATAATCGAGGATAACGGCATCATACCCCGGGTACAATGCCCGGAGATCATCTACCGACTGGGCATTACACCATACGCTTCCAAAGACCCCCAGGAGGCTCGGTAGCGACCACTTAATATACTGCTTGTAAGACGCCATAATAGTATACCCTTGTCTGTTTCAAATGCCCGGTTTCATCGTAATACTTGCTCACTCCTTCCTGGTCACCGTTGTAATAATTCTCTTCCGACCTAAGGACGCCGCCAGGATAGTATAAACGACATACCCCATGCAAGTTATCGTAATAATTATTTTCTTCCGCCATTGGCTTCCCATTGGGGTAGCTCCATTTCACCATTCCCTGGTCCTTTCCATTGATCTCCACTGCGGTAAAGTAAATTTCACCATTACTGT
>Ga0302310_10001137_pt1 | contig 23008 bp, 23 predicted proteins | sample III_Palsa_N1_2_FD_200451 | JGI IMG/M metagenome (GOLD analysis project Ga0302310, IMG submission 200451) | Peat permafrost microbial communities from Stordalen Mire near Abisko, Sweden - III_Palsa_N1_2 | ecosystem: Environmental > Terrestrial > Soil > Palsa > Peat permafrost | place: Sweden...
TGCACGTGGCCACCTTGGGGCTGGACTGGCGCGCGAGCAGCGCGCAGACAATTCGCACACTTACCATCGGCATAGCGCACGGATTCAACGCATTCGGTGCGTCAGCCAACGTGTCGAGCAATGTGCCCGGCGCGTTTTTCGGCGAGTCGCCGGATACCGCATTCAGCCGATTCAATGTCGATGCCTCGATGAGTACGCAATGGCCTGGCCGCTTCGGATCAGTGCTTTCGTTTTCGGGGCAGTACAGCCGCAATCGTCTCGCCTCGGGCGAACAGATTGCCTTCGGCGGCCCGCGCTACGGCCTGGCTTATGATCCTGGCATCCTTAGCGGTGACTATGGTTGGGGTGCCGGTTACGAGATCAATCGTCGGTTCGGCGTGTCACAGCATTGGCTCACGTCGCTGACGCCGTATCTATCCGCGCAATACGCGCGCGCATTCGCCAACGGCGACACCGCGTCGGATGGACATCTGGGTACGGTAGCGCTTGGTCTGCGCCTTTCGGATGGGAAGCACTACAACGTCGACGTTTCGGCGGCACAGCCGATATCCAGCCAATTGCCCGGATTGCGTGAAAATTCAGTCCGCTTCAATCTTGGATTCAGCTATTCCTTTCTTTGATCGGTCAGTGCACATCCGTTTCAGCCGAAGAGCAGGTTTGGACGGCCATATGCAATAACGCCCGCTTCTCAGCGGGCGTTATTGCGCGCCACAATCACCAGTCAGGCGGCTTCGTGGTGGAACTGTGCCTCTTCGGTCGAGCCGGTCAGTGCCGTGGTCGACGACTGGCCTTGCTGGATCGCCTGGGTCACCTGATCGAAGTAGCCGGTGCCCACTTCGCGCTGGTGCTTGACCGCGGTGAAGCCGCGATCTGCGGCGGCGAACTCTTTCTCCTGCAGTTCGACGAAGGCGCTCATCTGACGGCGGGCGTAGCCATGCGCCAGATCGAACATGCCGTAGTTGAGGCTGTGGAAGCCGGCCAGCGTGATGAACTGGAACTTGTAACCCATCTTGCCCAGTTCAATCTGATAGCTGGCAATGGTGGCGTCGTCCAGATTCTTCTTCCAGTTGAAGCTTGGCGAGCAGTTGTAGGCCAGCATCTTGCCCGGGAACTTGGCGTGGATGGCTTCGGCAAACTTCCGTGCATCGTCCAGGTTCGGCTTGCTGGTCTCGCACCAGATCAAGTCGGCGAACGGCGCGTAGGCCAGGCCGCGGCTGATGGCCTGGTCGAGGCCCGGACGCACCCGGTAGAACCCTTCGACCGTGCGCTCGCCAGTGATGAAGTCCTTGTCGTTGTCATCCACGTCCGAGGTCAGCAGGTCGGCTGCATCGGCGTCGGTGCGCGCGACCAGCAGGGTCGGCACACCGCAGACGTCGGCCGCCAGACGCGCGGCGTTGAGCTTGTCGACGGCCTCGCGCGTCGGCACCAGCACCTTGCCGCCCATGTGGCCGCACTTCTTCACTGAAGCCAGCTGGTCTTCGAAATGCACGCCGGCGGCGCCCGCTTCGATCATCGCCTTCATCAGCTCGAACGCGTTCAGCACGCCGCCGAAGCCGGCTTCGGCATCGGCCACGATCGGCACCAGCCAGTCGGTATCGTCCTTGCCTTCTGCGTGATGCAATTGATCGGCGCGCAGCAGGGTGTTGTTGATCTTCTTCACCACCAGCGGCACCGAGTTGGCGGGGTACAGCGACTGGTCGGGATACATCTCGCCGGCGACGTTGGCGTCGGCTGCGACCTGCCAGCCACTCAGGTAGATCGCCTTGAGGCCGGCCTTGACCTGCTGCATGGCCTGGTTGCCGGTCAGCGCACCGAGCGCGTTGACGAAATCTTCTTTATGTAGCGATGCCCACAGGCGCTCGGCGCCGCGGCGAGCCAGCGTGTGCTCGACGCCGATCGTGCCGCGCAGGCGCACAACATCTTCAGCGGAGTAGTTGCGCTCGATGCCGGCCCAGCGGGGGTTGGTTTTCCAATCCTTCGAAAGCTCTTCAGCAGTTGGCAGTTTGTTGCTCATGACGTGCTCCATACAAAGGTAAAGACGAGGCGGCTCAGGCGAGCTGTTCGTAGGCGGGCAGGGTGAGGAAATCGCCGAGCTGATCGGCATGCGTCAGGGTGGAAATCAATGCGGCGGCGGTAGCGGCATGTGCAGCGCCGGGAAAGTCGCTTTCGCCCACGCGATGCGTGTGCGCGGCGAGGATCTGATCGAACAGCGCAAAGTCGATCGGCGCGTGGTCGGGAAATTCCAGGCCGCCGTGATGCAGCCACTGCCACAGCTGGGCGCGGGCTATCTCGGCGGTGGCAGCGTCCTCCATCAGGTTGTGGATGGGCACGCAGCCGAGGCCGTCCATCCATGCGGCGGTGTAGCGCAGGCACACTTCGATGTTGTTCTCGAAACCCTCGCGGCTGATCGTGCCGAGGCACGGTTCAATCAGCTGGTCGCGAACCACCTTGACGTCGCTGCGCAGCACATCGAGCTGGTTTGGCGATGGCATGTGCTCGTCAAAAATTTCCTGGGCGACAGGCACTAGGGCCGGGTGCGCGACCCACGTGCCGTCGTGACCAGCCTTGACTTCGCGTAGCTTGTCGGCGCGCACTTTGGCCATCGCGGCATCGTTGGCGGCATCGTTACCCTTGATCGGAATCTGCGCCGCCATACCGCCCATCGCGAACGCGCCGCGGCGGTGGCAGGTCTTGATCAGCAGCTCCGAATAATTCTTCAGAAACGGCACTGTCATCAGCACCTGGCCGCGTTCCGGCAGCAGGCGGTCGCGATGACCGCGCAGGGTTTTCAGGTAAGAGAAGATGTAATCCCAGCGGCCGCAGTTGAGACCGACAATCCGGCCACGCAGCGCATGCAGGATTTCGTCCATCTGAAATACGGCCGGGAGCGTCTCGATCAGCACGGTGGCCTTCATTGTGCCGGTTGGCAGATTCAGTTCGGCCTCAGCCACGGCCATCACGTCGTCCCACAGCGCGGCCTCTTCCATCGCCTCAAGCTTGGGCAGGTAAAAGTACGGACCGAGGTCACGCGCATGCAGGGCCTGGGCGTTGTGGAAAACATACAAGCCGAAGTCGACCAGCGCGCCGGCCATGATTTCGCCATCAACGGTGACGTGGCGCTCCGGCAGGTGCCAGCCGCGCGGACGCACAACCAGCACGGCGGGCTTGTCCTTGACCTTGTACTGCTTGCCTTCGGGCGAGGTGAACCCGATCGTTCCGCTGATTGCGTCGCGCAGATTGATCTGGCCAACCAGCTGGTTGGCGAACGTGGGCGAGGAGGAATCCTCGAAATCGGCCATGAACACCTTGGCGCCGGAGTTCAGCGCGTTGATGATCATCTTGCGCTCGACCGGACCGGTGATTTCGACCCGACGATCCTGCAACGCGGCAGGAATTGGCGCTACGTGCCAAGCGCCGTCGCGAATGGCCTTGGTGTCTTCGCGAAAACCCGGCAGGCCACCAGCGTCGTAGCCGGTTTGGCGCTCGCGCCGGGCCGCGAGAAGGGTCTGGCGACGGCCATTGAAACCACGATGCAACTTGGTCAGAAACGCCAGCGCCGCGGGCGTAAGTACGCTTTCGTAACCGGCCCAGTCGGCGTGAATTTCGATGGCGCCTGTGTCGACCGCACGTGTATCAACATTTTCCTTGGGTACTGCCATGACCGCACCTCGTGTTCGTGGGACGCTCAAGCTAGGCTAAAGCGTAGTGTTTGACAAAGTGAATGTTTCAATCATAAGTATTAGTATTATTAATACATACGCTAACGTATTGAAGAAACGCCATGAAAAAGACCGCCGTAGCCATGAATGAAGGGAAAACCATACGCAAGCGCACGGTCAAAAAAGGCGGACTTGGCGAGTCCGTCAATGAGCAAACTACGGAGCGTTTCTACTACAAGGGCAATCGCCACAAGCAGCTCAAAGCCTTTGTCGCCATGGTGAAACTGGGCTCGCTGACCCGCGCAGCCGAGTCGCTCTACCTCTCACAACCAACCATTACCCTTCAATTACAGGCGCTTGAACGTGAACTCGGTGCGAGCCTGGTCGAGCGCCGCCGCCGCCGCATCAACCTCACCGATGCGGGCGAGGCCCTGTACGAACTGGCGCGTCCGCTGGTGGAGGGCTGGGACACGCTGGACCGCGATTTTCAGACCCGAATAAAAGGATTGCAGGGTGGCCGCCTGACCATTGCTGCCGGCACCTCGACCATCCAGTACCTGCTGCCCGAGCTGGTGCGGCGTTACCGCGACCGCTATCCCGCCGTGCATCTGCAGCTTGCCAACGTTACCGGCAAGGATGGTCTGGCCATGCTGCGTGCCGATGACGCGGATTTCGCGGTGGGCTCGATGCTCGACGTGCCCAACGATATTGCCTGGGAGCCGGTGCATCACTACGACCCCATGCTGATCATGCCGCTGGATCATCCGCTGGCGGCGAAGGAAAAAATCGTGCTGGAGGATTTATCCGCCTACGGGCTGATTTTGCCGCCGCAGCGCTTGTCGACTTATCGGCTGGTCGACCTGGTATTCCAGCAGCGCCAAGTGCCTTACCACGTGGCGATCGAGGTGGGCGGCTGGGATGTGATCAAGGAATACGTGGCGATGGGGCTGGGCATTTCGATCGTCACCGGCATCTGCATCACCCCGGCGGATGCCAGCCGACTGGCTGTGCGCAACATGAAGCAGTATTTCCCGCAGCGCAGCTACGGTGTGGTGATCCGCAAGGGCAAGTTCCTCAGTACCGAGGCACGTGCCTTTGTCGATCTGATTCGCCCGGGCCTGCTGACCCGCGACTACGACGAATCGGGACATTCGCAGCGCTAAAGCTCATTCGGTGTCGCGGTATTTGCCGTGATATCCGCGGAACAAGGCGCGGATGGCGAGCATGTCGGCTTCGAGGTTGCTGCTGGGGAAAAACGGCGCGCCAAGCGTGAAAGTCTTGCTTGGATAGTCGAAAAACACCGGCAACACGGGGACATTTGCCGCATAAGCGATGCGCAGGAAGCCGGTTTTCCAATGTGTCACCGGCTTGCGCGTACCCTCTGGGGTAATGCCCAGCCACATGCTCGGCTTGCGCGCAAAGCGCGCGGTCATCTGGCTCACTACGTCGGTGGCGGCACCACGGTCGATGGCGATCAATCCGATCGGTCGAAGAATCAGGCCAAGCGGGCTTTGCAGCACTTCGCGCTTGATCATGATGTTGACGTCCACACCGATGGCCACCTTCATGAGCAGGCCCCACACACCGTCCCAGTAGCTGGAGTGCGGTGCGCCGATGACAATCAGCTTCGGAAGATTTGGGAACTCACCAAGCAGACGCCAGCCACTGAGGCGAAGCAGTCCCCGGCATAGCCAGGGCCAGAAGCGGCTATCGATACGCGGCGCCTGCGGCGGCAGTGGCGGTACCACGCTCATTCGGCCGAAGGCCGCGACCGATTCTGCTTGGTCTTGCCGCGCTGCTGTTTGCCGACCAGGCGGCGTTCTTTCGAGGCGCGCGTCGGTTTGGTCGCGAGCCGCTTCTTTGGCGGTACCAGCACGTCACGAATGATCTCGACCAGGCGCTCGCGTACGTCGTCGCGGTTGCGCCCCTGATCGCGGAAACGGCGGCCCTGAATCACCAGTACACCTTCGCTGGTCAGGCGACGATCGCGGCGAGCCAGCAGGCGTTCACGAATTGCCTCCGGCAGCGATGGCGAACCGACCACATCAAAGCGCAGCTCCACCGCGCTCTCGGTACGGTTCACGTGCTGGCCGCCCGGGCCGTCGGCGCGCAGAAAGCGCTCGACCAGCTCGGATTCCGGCAGGCTGATGGTGTGGCTGACAATCAACATGCGCGCAGTCTAGCTGGCGTGCGCGTTCGCTGCAGATGGTTCATCAGGCGGCATGACGATGCCATCGGTCAAATCCTGATCGAGCGGCGGCAACGACCAGCCGAATCGCGTCAGCAGGTCGCTGTACTCGCGATCCAGCGCGGCATCGATGACCATCGGCCGTCCATCCAGTGGATGGGCAAACTGCAGTCGCTGCGCATGCAGCAGCATGCGATGGCAGCCGAAATACTGTTTGTACAAACGATTGTGATCGCCGCGGCCATGCTGGCAGTCGCCGATCACCGGATGGTGGATGTGTGCCAGATGCTTGCGTATCTGCCGGAAACGTCCGGTCTCCGGTTGCGCGAGCACCAGTGCGTATCTTTGCTGCGGGTAGCGTCCAAGCTCGATCGGTACCTCGATGGTGGCCACGCGCCGGTAGCGCGTGCTGGCTTCGCGGCGCGGGCCGGTTTCACGCGAGCCGGGCAGGGCGTAGTCGATCACTCCTTCCTCAGGTTCCGGCCAGCCGCGCACCACGGCGAGGTATCGCTTGCGTACCGAGCGACCCATGAACTGCTCGCCGAGCGCCGCGGCGATTTCGCTGGATCGTGCAATCAGCAACACGCCGCTGGTAGCGCGATCCAGCCGATGCGCCAGATAAACATTGCCACCGAGCTGCTCACGCAGCAGGTCGATCAGGAATTCTTCGGCATTGCCGACCATTTTCGATCGATGCACGGCCAGGCCGGCCGGCTTGTTGACCGCGATCAGGTCATCATCCTGATAGAGAATCTCGATCATGTGCCGAGGTCAGCGCGAGCGCGGCCAGCCGACGGCAAACGCCAGCAGGCCGGCGATGCTCTCGCATAGCGGCGGCAGCGGGCCGTGTTGCGGCGCCAGCGTCCACATCAGCGCGGCACTGATCATCAGCGAGCTGCCGAGCAGGCTGCAGGCGATCAGTCGCTGCTGCTGGCGTGCGCTGTCATGCTGCAATTTCAGCCATTGCGGATCGGTCACGGTGCGCTGTTCGCCGCGGCCGATCTGGCGCAGCGCGTCGCGCACCAGCTCCGGAAACTGCGGCGCGTCGTGCAGCCACACGGGCAGCCGCTTGCGTACCTCGCGCAGCGTACGCAGCGGGCTGTAGCGCTCGCGCAGGATGCGCTTGAGCACCGGGTGTGCCACCGCCCAGATGTCGATATCCGGGTCGAGCAGGCGGCCGACGCCTTCGATGTTCAGCAAGGTCTTTTGCAGCAGGATCAGCTGCGGCTGCAGGGTCAGCTCGAAACGCTGGGCGGTGCGAAACAGTTTCACGACCAGCTCGGCCAGCGAGATCTGCGACAGCGGACGTGTGAAATACGGCTCGCACACGGTGCGTATGGCGGCCTCGAGTTCATCCAGTCGAAGGTTGTCGGGCATCCAGCCCGCCGCCACGTGCAGCTGAGCGATGCGCGCGTAATCGCGCTCGAACAGTGCAATGAAATTCTGCGCCAGAAAGTACTGGTCGGTATCCGGCAGTGAACCCATGATGCCGAAATCCAGTGCAATGAAGCGCGGCTCGTCCAGGCGCGATGGGTCGACCCAGATATTGCCCGGATGCGCATCGGCATGAAAAAAATTGTCGCGAAATACCTGCTCGTAGAATACCCGTACACCCTTGGCCGCGAGCTTTTTGCGATCGAGGCCGGCAGCGTCGATGGCGGCGACATCATCGCTGCTGATGCCGTAGACGCGTTCCAGGGTCAGCACACGCTGCGCCGTCAGGTCCCAGTGCACGGCCGGCACATAAAGATCTTCGCCACTGGCGAAGTTGCGTTTGAGTAGGCTGGCGCTGGCGCCCTCGCGCTGCAGATCGAGTTCGTTCTCCAGCATTTTCTCGACTTCGGCCACGATTTCCAGCGGACGAATCTTGTCGGCCTTAGGGTGCCAGCGCTGCGCCAGCTCGGCCAGCGATCGCAGCAGCCGCACGTCGCGAGCTATGCGCGCATCGATGCCCGGACGCAGCACCTTCACCACGACCTTGCTGCCATCATGCAGCGTGGCCGCATGAACCTGGGCAATCGAGGCCGACGCCAGCGGTGTTTCGTCAAATTGGCCGTATAGAAGGCCAATCGTTGACTTGAGCTCGCGTTCGATGATGTCGCGCGCTTCGCTGCCGGGAAACGGCTCGACCTGATCCTGGAGCAGCGACAGTTCTTCGGCGATATCGGCCGGAATCAAGTCACGTCGTGTCGACAGTACTTGCCCGGCCTTGACGAAGATCGGCCCCAGCTCGGTCATCGCCAGGCGCAGGCGTTCGCCGCGTGACAGCCGACGTACATCGACGCGTGGCTTGGCTGCCAGTGGGCGAAAAAATTGCATCGGATTGACGCGGCTACCGTCACCGACCAGTTCGTCGATTCGGTATGCCAGCAGGATCGAGATAACCCGCAGCAAGCCTGGTACCAGGCGAACCGGCATCATGTGACGTTGCTCTGCAGATGTCGGACCAGACGCTGCACGCGCGATTCCAGCCGTTCGCTGCGTTCACGCAAAGTGTCCACGCCGTCGAGAAATCCCTCGACTTCACCCGGCGCCAAGGCGACGCGTGATTCCTCGCGCAGCCAGTCGGCCGTGTCTTCGGTCAGATGCGCCGCGGTTTCCTGCGTATGGGCAAATGCTTTACGCACGGCTTTGGCCATGGGCACGCCGAGCACGTCGCCAAAAGTACGGGCGAACGCTTCCTCGAAATCGGGCGCGAACGTCGTGGCCAGTTTTTCAAGACGGCGCGCGAGTTCGGCGTCACCGGCAATGTCGACCTTGCCGGGTGAGATGCCGTCATCGTCGCGTTTGAACAGCATCGCCAGCAGGCTGCCTGGAGTAGCAGCGACACGCAGCTGACTGCCCGACGCGGCCTCGCCGTCTTCGGGCGACCCAACGTGCAGGCGTCCATCGGTCACGGTGACAGCCAGCGCAATTTCCGGCCCACGCAAGTGCAACTGCACGCGGCGACCGTTCAGTGCGACCAGCCGCTGCTGCGTATCCGGGTCCAGCGACAGCGTGTGGTTCAGCGCGGTTTCGAGCGCGCGGCCGGCGAGTCGGCGCAGCGGCTGCGGCAGCCAGGAGTTGGGAGTGGCATCAGTCATCCCGCGATTGTAGCCGGCAAGCCTGCGTCACACCTGTATGGTCAGACCTGCGCGGCGCCATCAAAACCAAGCTGGCGCCAGGCTTCATACACGGCAACGGCCACGGTGTTGGAAAGGTTGAGGCTGCGGCTGTCTGGGCGCATCGGCAGGCGTAAACGCTGCGCGGCGGGAATCGTCTCAAGTACGTCGCTGGGCAGGCCAGCCGTTTCGCAGCCGAACAATAAAGCGTCACCTGCGGCAAAACGCGCATCCACGTGGGCCACCTTGCCTTTGGTGGTGAAGGCAAACACGCGTGGCTTGCCGATGCTGTCGAGGCAACTGGCCAGGTCGTCATGCACCTTGAGACTGGCGTACTCGTGGTAGTCCAGCCCCGCGCGGCGCAGGCGCGCATCGTCCAGCTCAAACCCCAGCGGTCGGATCAGATGCAGCGCGGCGCCGGTGTTCGCGCACAGGCGAATCACGTTGCCGGTGTTCGGCGGAATCTCGGGACGGAAGAGGATGACGTGGAGCATCCGCCCATTATCGCGCAGCCTGAAAGATATGCGTGGCTGCGATCAAGACATACGAGGAATTACCAGAATCAGCCATGCAAAATCGGGCAGACCACGCCATCCGGTTTCATGGCGCAGCTGCTGGGTGCGGCCAGCAGCGCGCTCGCGACAGGGTTGGCGTTGTTGTGCTGCAGGTTCTGCGGCTTGGCACTCAGCATGGCGCCCATGATCAGCGCGCAGACAGCGAAGCAGGCAACAAACAGGCCGCGGAGCATAAAGGTTTCGAATTTCATGATGGTCTCTCCAGAGAGGTAGGAATTACCTCTAGTGATTAGCCAATTGCAATCGCTGTGCCAAACAAATTTATTTATTATCTATTTGATTTATTTGAGTTTTTATAGGAACCATGAATAATGGCAGCTTGTCCGCGGACGGTCGTCGGCAAGCAGCGGACAGCCGGACACTCGCGATCCCGGACGGCGTGGATGCGCAATGAGGGTTGCGGCGGTGTAGACGGCCGCGCTTGCAACGCTCATTCGGGGTCGATGGAGGACGCCGCGGCATCCTCGCGTTAGGATGTGGCAATGCCGGCATGGAGCCGGCCCTCTCTTTCAAGTCACTGCTGCGGAGTCGTCCATGCGCAAGACCCTGTTGTTGCTCGTCCCCGTACTGCTGAGCGCCTGCACGTATGGCATCGCGCTGGATGACGCAGCCAAGAACGTGCGCACGGCATGGGGCGGCGATGTATCGGGTTGCCGCGACATGGGCAAGGTCACCGTGTCCGTGCAGGATCACATCGGTCCGGTGGATCGCAACAACATCACCGTGCGTGATGAACTGGAAGTGCTGGCGCGCAACCAGGCGGCCGAGCTGCACGCCGATACCATCAAGCCATTGGCGGATCCCACCGATGGCTCGCAGCCGTGGGGCGCTTATCAGTGCGGTGCGCGGCCAATCAATCCGCAAGCTCGCCCCTCGGCTGCGCCAGGCAACCCAGGTGCGCCGGCCGGTAACGCGCAGACTTTCCCGGTGCACAGCGGCTGAGGCGTTGGTCCGCATCGCAGCGCGCAGGCGTTGCGGCCTCGCGATGGAAAACGTCGCCGCGGGCTGCGCGGGCGTCCTGATGGACTCATGCATCCATGAATAATCTGCTGAAGGCGCCCCGGCGCCTGGCCAAGCGCATGCTGCCATTTCGACAGAAGGCGGCGGCGCAGGCACTGCTGACGGCGCTGCCATTTTTCGCGATACCCGCCAACGCGATCGAGGTACTTCCAGATCCTGCAGCGTTTCGGCAGGTGCTTCTACGCGATATCGCGCAGGCGACGCATCGCATCCTGATCGTGGCGTTGTATCTGCAGGACGACGGCGGCGGTCGTGAAGTGCTGGAGGCCCTTTACTCGGCCAAGGTGAAAAATCCGGCGCTGCAGATTTCGGTATTCGTCGACTGGCATCGTGCGCAGCGTGGTCTGATCGGCAAGCAGAAAAGCGAAGGCAACGCCGGCATGTACCGCGAATACGCCGAGCGCCTTGGCGCCGGCGTCGAGATTTATGGTGTGCCGGTGCAGAACCGCGAGCTGTTCGGCGTACTTCATCTGAAAGGCGCCATCATCGACGACGTCGTGCTCTACAGCGGTGCCAGCTTCAACGACGTCTACCTGGCCAAGCAAGGCCGCTATCGACTTGATCGCTATCACCGGTTGCGGCATCGCGAGCTGGCCGATGCGATGGCCGAATTCCTGCGGCGACACTTTGTCGAAAGCGACGCCGTGCGCCGATTGAACGTGCCCGACGTGCCAGACACGCGCAGCCTTTATCCGGCTATCCGCACGTTTCGCGACGATTTACAGAGCGCCGGGTATGACGTGCCGCATGATGTGCTCGGCGATAACGACCTAGCAGTAACACCGCTATTGGGTTTCGGTCGCGCCGACAACGCGCTTAACGATGTGTTGCTGGCGCTACTGCGAGGCACGCGCCGCCGCGTGATTTTGCTGACGCCGTATTTCAATCTGCCACGTCCGGTGCGTCTCGTGCTTGGCCAGCTGCTGCGTCGCGGCTGCGAGATCGACATCATGGTTGGCGACAAGACCGCTAACGATTTCTACATCCCGCCGCCGCAGCCATTTCGCACCATTGGCCTGCTGCCGTATCTGTACGAAAACAATCTGCGCCGCTTCGCGCGCGCGCATCGCAAGCAGATCGCCAGCGGCCAGCTCAATATTTACCTTTGGCGCGATGGCGACAACAGCTACCACCTCAAGGGCCTGTTTATCGACGACGATGTGGCGGTCATCACCGGCAATAATTTCAATCCACGCGCCTGGGCGCTGGATCTGGAAAATGGCTTGCTACTGCGTGATCCGGCGCATCTGCTTACCACCAAGCACGAGGCCGAATGGGCGGCACTGAAGCAACACGCCGTGCGGCTATCCGATGATCTGGCGCTGGAAAGCCCGCGCAGTTATCCGGCGGAAGTGCGGAAGAATTTGAAACGACTTAACCGCACGCGGCTTGATCGACTGGTCAATCGGATCATGTAAACGGGTTTGCGCTCAGCGCGCTCGCGCAGCGACCAATCGATCCAGCCGCAGTCCCAGCCAGCGGTCCACATCCGGCCATTCATCGGCGAGGATGCTGTAGCAGACGGTATTGCGCAGCGTGCCATCGGGGCGGCGTTTGTGCGCGCGAAGTACGCCGTCGCGCTGCGCACCCAACCTTTCGATCGCGCGCTGCGAATCGAGGTTGCGATGGTCGGTGTGGAACTCCACTGCCACGCAATCCAGCGTCTCGAACGCATGCCGCAGCAGCAGGCGTTTGCAGGCCGTGTTGAGATGGCTTTCCTGCCAGCTTTTCGCATACCACGTATAGCCAATCGCCAGCCGTGGCAACTCGGGCACGATGTCGTAATAACGGCTGGTGCCAACGATGGCGCCGCTGGTTTTTTCGCGGATTGCGAACGGCAGCATCAGGCCGCCAGCGTGGCCCTTGAGCGCTGCTTCGACATAAGCCTGCGCGTGTCCCCGGGCAGGCGCACTGGTAAACCACAAATTCCACAGCTCGCCATCGGCAGCGGCTGTTTCGAGTGCGGTGACATGATCAAGGCTCAGTGGTTCCAGGGCGACATGGTCGTCCTGCAGGGTGACAGTGGCGAGTGGGGGCATCGGTATTCCGATAAAAAGGGGCAGCGCTCACGCAGTGCCCTGTGTGGATTTCGTTGCGGTCAGGCGTCCAGATCGGGGATCAGCTTGCTTTCGAGGCGGGCAATGCTGTCTTTAAGCAGCAGCTTGCGTTTCTTCATGCGGGTCAGCTGCAGCTCGTCGCGGCTGAGGCCGATGGCCAGCTGGTGAATTGCCAGATCGAGATCACGATGTTCCACCCGCAGTTCGGCCAGCAGGTGAACGATGGTGGCGTGATCCTTGACCTGCATGGCAACGGGCAACGGCTGGGGAGAAGTTTCCTAGTCTAGCGCCGATCTTCGGCGCTGTTTATTGCGACAGGGAGTCAATCGGGGACCCGCTACAATAGGATTAATCTTTAGCGCATCTGATGCCCATGTCTGCTCAACCCGAGACCTACCGTTCGACTGCCGCCGAGGCGGACAAGCTGGCCCGCCGCCTGCGTCATCAGGTGGGCCAGGCGATCGGCGATTTCGGCATGATCGATGAGGGTGACAAGGTCATGGTTTGCCTCTCCGGCGGCAAGGATTCCTACACCTTGCTGGAGATGCTGCTGCAACTGCAGGCGAAGGCGCCGGTGCGCTTCGAGCTGATCGCGGTGAACCTGGACCAGAAGCAGCCGGATTTCCCCGAGCAGGTGCTGCCGGATTACCTGCGCGCCCGCGGCGTGCCGTTTCACATCATCGAGCAGGACACCTACAGCACCGTCACGCGCATCATCCCGGCCGGCAAGACGATGTGCAGCCTGTGCTCGCGCCTTCGTCGCGGCGCGCTGTACACGTGGGCGGCGGCCAACGGCATCAGCAAGATCGCGCTCGGCCATCATCGCGATGACATCCTCGCCACCTTTTTTCTGAACATGTTCTACCAGGCGCAGCTGAAGGCGATGCCGCCCAAGCTGCGTTCGGACGATGGTCGCCACGTGGTGATCCGTCCGCTGGCCTACTGCCGCGAGAGCGATATCGCCGATTACGCCGCGCAGCAGCAGTTTCCGATCATCCCGTGCAACCTGTGCGGCTCGCAGGAAAACCTGCAGCGCAAGGCCGTGCAGCGCATGCTGGACGAGTGGGAAACGCTGCAGCCCGGCCGCAGCGAAAATGTTTTTCGTGCGCTGGGCCGTGTATCGCCCTCGCATCTGGCCGATCGCACGCTGTTCGATTTTTCCGTCGCAGGCATGCATGCTGGCGATTCGTCGGTGTGGCAATCCGACGCGGCCGATGAGACAGCGATCTCGTAAGCTTGAGCACTGGCACTTTATCGATTGATTCCTTCATCCCCTATCCGAGTACCCACCGTGTCTTTTTTTGCATCCGTTGAAATGGCCCCCGGCGATCCGATCCTGGGTCTCACTGAAACCTTTGTCGCTGATACCCGCCCGGGCAAGATCAATCTGGGCGTGGGCATTTACGTCGATGAGCAAGGCCACGTGCCGCTGCTGCGCTCGGTCTATGAAGTGGAAAAAGCGCTGGCCTCGGCGGCCAAGCCGCGTGGCTATCTGCCGATCGATGGCATGGCGGCTTACGACAAATTGACCCAGCAGCAGCTGTTCGGCGCGGGCTCGCCCGTACTGGAAGCCGGTCGCGTGGTCACCGCGCAAACCGTCGGTGGCAGCGGTGCGTTGCGGGTGGCGGCCGACCTGCTCAAGCAGGTAAGCGGCGCCAGTGGAAAAGTCGCCATCAGCAGTCCGAGCTGGGGCAATCACCATGTGATCTTCCGCACCGCCGGCTTCGAGCTGCTCGACTACCGCTATTACGACGACGCCAGCCACGGACTGGATTTCGCCGGCATGCTGGAGGATCTGGGCAAACTGGAGCCGGGTACAGTCGTGTTGCTGCACGCGTGCTGCCACAACCCGACCGGCGTCGACCTCGACGCGGCGCAGTGGGCGCAGACCATCGAGCTGCTGAAGGAGCGCAAGCTGTTGCCCTTCGTCGATCTGGCCTATCAGGGTTTCGACCAAGGCCTGGATGCGGACGCGACGGCGGTGCGCCTGCTGGCCGCCTCCGGCATCGAGGCGTTCGTGGTGGCCAACTCGTATTCCAAGTCGTTCTCGCTGTACGGCGAGCGCGTGGGCGCGCTGTCGATGGTCGCGGCCAACCGCGACGAAGCGGCGCGCGTGCTGTCGAAGATCAAGCAGACCATCCGCGCCAACTATTCCAGCCCGTCGACCCACGGCGCGGCGTTGGTGGCCGGCGTGCTCGGCAGCACCGAGCTGCGCGCGCAATGGGAGCAAGAGCTGGGCGAGATGCGCGAGCGCATTCACGCCATGCGTGCCGGCATGGTCGAGCGGTTGGCGGCGCATGGCGCCACGCAGTTCGCCTTTATCCAGAGCCAGGCCGGCATGTTTTCCTATTCGGGCCTGAGCAAGGCCCAAGTGCATCGCCTGCGCGACGAATTCGCCATTTACGCGCTCGATAGCGGCCGCATCTGCGTGGCCGCGCTCAATCGCGACAACTTGGAAACCGTCGCTGCGGCCGTCGCCACCGTCAGCCGCTGAATTCCCGCGTTCGCTATCCGCCGGTGATCTTCAGGATCGCCCGGATGGCGGCGCAGCCATTTCCGCCTTCGGGCGACCATCATTCGGATACTCATGTTTTTTCGCAATCTCACGCTATTCCGTTTTTCCCCCGCTGTCGCCACCGATCTGAAACGCCTCGATGAGGTGCTGGCCGAACACCGCCTGCGCCCCTGCGGCCCGATGGAGATGTTCACCAAGGGCTTCGTGCCGCCGGTCGGCCGTGGCGAGGATGCGCCGCTGACCCATGTGGTGAAGCAGTGCACGCTGATGACCGTCGGCGGTGAGGATAAGTTGCTGCCGGTGCAGGTCATCAACGAAGAGCTGCAGCGCAAGGTGCAGAAAATCGCCGAGGAAGAAGGCCGCAAGGTCGGTGGCCGCGAGCGCAAGCGCATCAAGGAGGATTTGCTGAACGAACTGCTGCCACGTGCCTTCGTGCGCACCTCGCGCATGTCCAGCTACGTCGACATGAAAAATGGCTGGCTGGTGCTGGATACGTCCAGCCGCAAGTCTGCCGAAAATGCGCTGACCCAGATCCGCGAGGCACTGGGCAGCTTCCCCGCCGTGCCGCTGGCGCCGGAAGAAGGCCCGCGCGTGCTGATGACCGACTGGCTGGCCAACGGTAACCTGCCGGCCGGCCTCACGCTGGGCGACGAGTGCGAGCTGCGCGACCCGGCCACCGCCACCGGCGCGATAGCCAAGTGCCGCCGCCAGGATCTGGACGCCGAAGAAGTGAAGGAGCACCTGCGCAACGGCAAGCAGGTGTTTCTGCTCGGCCTGACCTTCGACGATCGCATCAGCTTCGTGCTGGGCGAGGATCTGATCATCCGCAAGCTGAAATTCCTCGACGTGGTGATGGACGAGCTGGGCGACAGCCAGCAGGACGCGCAGGCCGAAATGGACGCCAGCTTTGCCCTTTTGACGCTGGAACTGGAGCGATTGCTGGGTAAACTCGAGGAGTGGTTTGGCCTGCCGCGGCCTGCGGATGCCTGAACGAGAAATACGCCCCATTTGGACGGCCAAAGCGGCATACTGGCTGTCCGGTGTTCTCGCGCGGTTCGCGAAAATACCTCCGCGACAAAAGCACGACGAGGTTCAAACGGGCAGCCGTATGACGCAACATCTCGAAGGCGATTGGCTGGAACTGGCGACGGTCAGCGGCAACAGCATCATGGTGCTGAAGGCCGCTCACCCGCGCGCGCGGCGGCTGCGGCTGACTGTCACGCCCAAGGGGGCGCGGGTTTCTTACCCGCACGGCACCCATCCGGCCCAGGTGAATGCCTTTCTACGCAGCCACGCGGAATGGCTGGAAAAAAAGCTCGACGAGCTGAACCTGATTGTCGACCCGATTCCGCCGCTGCGGCTCGGCTATGCCACCGAGTTTCCGCTGCGCGGCGAAACGATGACGCTGGACTGGGCCGAAGGCCCGTATCCGCGCATCGAGCCCGGCGTAACCGGTTTGACCTTGGTGATTCCGCGTCCGCATACCCGCGCGCTGCCGATCGCCCGCGGCCTGCTGGCCTCGTATCTGGAAGGACAGATGCGACGCGACGTATCGCGCTGGCTGGCCACTTACGTGCCCTTGCTGGGCCTGGCGCCAACCGCGCTGAAAATCCGCCCGATGAAAAGCCTGTGGGGCAGCCTGGATACGCGCGATCGCATCAACCTCGACCTCGCGCTGGCGCTGGCGCCATCGGCGGCGCTGCGCTATGTGCTGGTCCACGAGCTGTGCCACCTCAAGGTGCGCAATCACTCGCCGCGATTCTGGGCGCAGGTGGCCAACCTCTACCCGGACTGGCAGGAGCAGCGCGACTGGCTGCGCGTCAACGGCGGCATGCTCAAGGCCGAACTCGATCGTCTGGTGGCCGACGTCGCCGACTGAGTCGCCAGCGTAACGGCTGTCTCGTTGCCTTCGACGCAGGTTCCGCGCACCATCCGCTCCGGATACCGGCGGACGGTATCGCCATCAAGGATTGACCATGCAGATCTCGATCACGACATTGGCCGCGGCGGCGTGGCTGCTGTTTCTCTTCTACTGGCTGTGGAGCGCGCGACGGGTCAAAAGCTCGGCCCGCGGCGAGCCGGTGTGGTCACGCTTTTTCAAATACTGGCTGCCGATCATCGTGAATCTTGCGCTGATGTTTCCGACCAGGCTCTACGAGGGCACACCGCTCGGTATGCGCTTTGTGCCGGATCTGCTCTGGCTGGCGTCGCTGGGTCTGCTGCTGGCGGTGGCGGGCCTGCTGTTTGCCTGCTGGGCGCGATCGATTCTTGGCAGCAACTGGAGCGCGGTGGTACAGGTGAAGCAGGATCACGAACTGATCGAGCGTGGACCTTACCGCTACGTGCGCCATCCGATCTATACGGGCCTGCTGCTGGCTCTCGTCGGCACCGCCCTGCTGCTCGGCGAATGGCGCGCCGTGCTGGGCTTCGTGATCATGTTCGTGTCGTTCTGGCGCAAGCTGCGGCTGGAAGAAACCTGGCTCAGCGAATACTTCGGGCCGAAATACGGCGAGTACATGCAGCGGGTCAAGGCGCTGATTCCGGGCGTTCTGTGAATTTTTCGCCGAGATCGCCGGCCGCAATCAGTGCCGATTACAGCTTGCGCGCCTCGCGCACGTAGCGCGTGCCTAGCAGCACGTCCCACAGCGGCGTGGTGACGCCAAAGTTGCTGTTGGGGTGATAGTGGTGCACGTGGTGTGAGCCGGCCCAGCGGCGCATCAGCGGGCTCTTGAAGCGGACGTGATGGATGGTGAAGTGGCTTAGTCCGTAGGCGATATAACCCAGCGTTACCGCGCCCATCATCAAAAAGGTAAACCCGATCGGCAGTACAACGACCAGCAGTGCGGTGAGTATGAACAGCACGGCGGGGGGCAGGAAAAACGGCAGCGAATCGTAGCCCAGCGGCTTTTCGTGGTGCAGCTGGTGACCTTGCGCAAACAGCGGAATGCGCGTGTGGAACATCCAGCGGTGGAAAAAATATTCCACGAAGCTGAAGGCAAACAGGCCAAGCACAATCGCCAGTACGCCGACCATCAGGCCGCCAGCCAGGTGCCGCCAGCCTTCAACAAACAGCAGCAGTGCCAATATGCCGTCCACCGCCACTTCGGCCCAGTAATTGGCCCGCGTGGAAGACATGCGCATGACCGCGTCCACAAAGGACTGCCACAGGCTCTTTGTCATCGGTTGCCGCACCACTGGGTCTTCTTGCAAATACACACGCATGCCTCCGATCTATAAACACATTGTCACATGTTGCTGTGCGCAAATCACAATCATCACTGATTGGTGGCTGACTCAAAGATAACTAGCCCGGCCTGACTGGCGATGTAAGGACAACGCCGGGGCTAATGGGACAGTGCAAAGCCGGTAAGGATCTGCGCCGTGGCATCGGGCTTTTCCAGCATCGGAATATGGCCGCAGTCGTTGAGGGTGCTGCTGCTGATGGCCGCCGAATGGATCAAGCCATCGCGCAAGCTGTCCAAGGCGGTGATGTCGATAATCTTGTCGTCACGGCACCAGACGCCGAGTACCGGCATGGTGAGATCAGCCAATCGATTCTGAACGGCAAGATATTGCGACGGCTCGCTCAGCTCCTTGAAGTTCTGCTCGATGAAAGCCCGATCGTCCTGGTTGCGCTTGATCAATACGTCGACAAAGCGCCCTGGCAGGTCGAGCGGCTTGTCCAGCGCCAGCGCGGTCATGCGTGCAAAGCCGGCGCGATCGTCGAAGATGAACGGGTCTTTGCCGGCGATCGCGTCGCGCGCAAATGCATTTTGCTTGTACTTCAGGCCAAACGAATCGATCAGCGCCAGTTCGCTGACGTGGTCCGGGTGCTCGGCGGCATAAACCCCTGCAATCGCGCCACCGAGTGAATGCCCCACCAGAATGAAGCGCTGCAACTGCAGCGTTTGCACGAAGGTTTGCAGGCGCGCGGCCTGTGCATCGACGTTGTAGCTGGCGCCGGCGACCCGCGTCGATTCACCCCAGCCGGGCAGATCGGGGATGATCAGATGGAAATGCGGCGTCAGCAGCTTGGCTGTCTCCAGCCAGACCTCCTTGCTGTCGCCCAGGCCGTGCAGCAGCACGATGGTCTGGCCCTGGCCGCCTTCGTAATACACCCAGCGGGTATCGCCGGCCTGTACCGAATGCTTGTCCAGATTCGCCGCCATCGCCTGGCGCATGAAATTCGCCTTCATCAGCCACTGCGGTGCAAACAGATAGCTGCCGCCCAGCACGATGATCAGAATTGCCGCGATCCAACCGAGGAATTTCAGTCGTCTCAGCAGCAGGCGTTTCCACAGTGGGCGGGTGGTTGGCGTATTGGATGGAGGTAAAGCCATGGTCGGATTCTTTGAAGTTTGTCTGTAAGTACAAGCGTGTCGTACCGATTTCAGGCCGACACGGGCACGGGTACGCTGCCGTTTACTTTTTAGCAGCTGTTGCTTTCGCCAAGATTCCCTCGACCGCTTGCTGCGTCAGCGGGTGATAGCCGGGTTTCGCCTTGGCATAGACCTGTTCGGCATATGCGAGGCCGTCGGGCGTCTTGGCGAAGGCCTTGTACAGCGGCAGTGTGAGGTACAGGCGGCCGATGCGGGTCATGTGTTCAGCCGCGGCTGGCCAGACATCTTTATCGCCAGCGACAATCGCATGGGCATACCAACGCATGCCAATTTCGGCGTTCGGTGTGCCGGTGAGATGCCAGGCGGCTTCGAGTGCCTTGATTTTCGGCAGCGGGGTGACATCGGGCAGGCGGTCGAGGAAGTACATCCACTCCTGTGTGTTCCAGCCTTTCGCGTCGAGTTTGTCGGCGGTGAGCCTGTCGCCGAGAAACGCCGTGCGCTCCTTGTCGATGGCGTCAAAGTGCGGCGAGTCGGGCAGCGGAGCATCCTTCGGAATGCCTTTGCCGTAGACCCAATCCTGCACTTCGGCCCAGCGCATCTTGCCGGGGTATTTCTCGATCAGGTTTGGCTTCATGTACGCCAGCATCTGCTCGGTCGTGATGCTTTGAAACGCGAAGTGGTCGAAATAGCTGCGCAGGTAGGCATCGAAGTCAACGCGACCGAAGCGCTGCTCCAGCGTGCGCAGAAACCACGAGCCCTTGTCGTAGGCGACGTCGGACAGCGCGTCGTCGGCGTCGACGCCGCGCAGGTCGGGGGTCAGCTTTTGCACATTGGCCGGCATGCTGCCGATGCTTTTTTCCAGCGCGCGTGCCGACAGCAATGCCTCTTCGTCAGCCAGTGACTTGCCGTAGACCGCCTCGGTGATGCGCCCCTGCACGTAGGTGGTGAAACCCTCATTGAGCCAGCCATCGCGCCACGTGGCATTGGTCACCAGGTTGCCGGACCATGAATGCGCCAGTTCGTGCGAGATCACCGACGCCAGGCTCTTGTCGCCGACCACGATGGTCGGCGTGGCAAAGGTCATGTTCGCGTTTTCCATGCCGCCGAACGGGAACGACGGCGGCAGCACGATCAGGTCGTAGCGACCCCAGCGATACGGACCGTAGAGTTGCTCGGCCGTGGCGATCATCTTCTCGGTATCCTCGAACTCGTGCGCCGCCTTGTGCACCATGGATGGCTCGGCATACACGGCGCTGCGCGGGCCGGCGGCTTCGGCGGCGATGTCGCCCGCGGCAATCGCCAGCAGGTAAGACGGAATCGGATGCGGCTGGTCAAACGTGTAGTCGCCGTTGAGCGGGTGCTTTGCGTCGTTGAGCGCACTCATCACCACGCGCACGTCGCTTGGCGACTTGATATGGGCGTCGTAGGTGATCCGGATCGCCGGCGAATCCTGGATCGGCACCCATGAGCGCGCGTTGATCGACTCGGACTGGGAGAACATGAAGGGCAGCTTTTTGCCGGCCGTCTGCGCCGGCGTCAGCCACTGCAGGCCGGAGGCATCGGGCGAGGTAGCGTAGACGATGCGCACCTGCGTCGGATGCGTCGGCGTGGCGATGGTGAGTTTGCTGCCGAGCGCCTTGTCGCGTGGCGCCAGCGCATACTTCAACGGCGCCGTTTTTCCATCAGCCGAGACCGACTCGATCGAGGCGATTTTCAGATCCCGCGTATCCAGCACCAACGACGGCGCTTTGGGATTTCTCCAGTCCAGCTTCAACGTCGCCTGGCCACTCAACTCACGCTGCGGAAAGTCGATCGCCAGATCCAGATCCAGATGCGTGACGCGAACCTGATCAGGCTGCGCGTAGGAGTAGGGTTCGGCAGCGATAGCGACCAGCGGCAATGTCGACGCAGCAACGGCAAACAGGGAAAGCAGGCGCATGCAGACTCCGGAAAAGCGAAACGCAATTGCTCAGTATGCCATTGCGCTTTCATCAGTTGTCGTTGCTTTGAACACCAGCGATGTCAAGCCGGAGTATCCAGTAGGCGCAACGTTGCCCATCGACGCTAAACCCCGCAATATTCTTTTCAACGTTGCAAAACTAACCTGCAAGGAATATTGGCGAATGATTCGCAAACTTTTTCTAGCAATATCGACCCGTAAACCCCTCTCGCTTTCGATCCCACCAGTCGATCACTTCGAAGCGCACTCCGAAGCGATAGCCGTCCATGGCTCTGGAATATGTAACTTCATTGCGATGGAGTATTACCTGGGAATTCTCAACAGGACGTATCTTGTATCCGGTTTTAAAAATGGAATCGGCGGCGCGCGCGTGTTCGGTGTCATGGGAAACCCGGGATATATGTCCCCAGAAACTGCAGGCGATCCCCAGACCTATGTTAATCAAGCACTCCTAAAGCAATATGAAAACGTATCTTTTGACTCACCAAGCTTCCTGACACTGGATAGTGCGAATTTCTTCTACCCGATGAAGGACGTCGCTTCCGTATCTACCGATATGACGCGGAAATGGGGTATGGGTAATGTCCGATATTCGGGGCGCATCGTGATCGGGCTTACCAACAAAACGAAGCGTGAGCTCATCCTGCTTGGCCTACAGGATGTTCAGAACGCGGCCAATGTGCTGAAAGACTTGATCTAGTCGCAAGCCATTCAAGGCTGTTCAGATCGTTAGGCCTTCAAAGGCGAGGTTTAGGTCACACCAGGTCATCAATTTGCATTGACGGATCAGTTTGTTCGAGATTGTGTTTCGTGCTTTTGACATCTCCGACGCTTACGCATTGTGCGCATTGACCATAGTTGTCTAGACGTATCGATCCGCCAATTGATCCGTCGCCTGCACCAGCTGATCAACGATGGCTGGCTCCGACGCCGCGTGACCGGCCAGCACGATATGTAGTTCGGCCTCGGGCCATGCGGCTGCCAGATCGCAGGCACTTTTGACTGGGCAGATGATGTCGTAGCGCCCGTGGATGATGGTGGCGGGGATGTGGCGGATGGTGTCGACATCGCGCAGCAGCTGATCGGGTTCAAACCAGCCGTTGTTGCGGAAGTAGTGGGCCTCGATGCGCGCGAGGCTGAGCGCGACGTTGGGTGCGGCGAAGCTGGCTTCGGTCTCGGGGCTTTCGGCCAGGGTGATGCCGCCGCCTTCCCACGCGCCCCATGCTTGTGCGGCGGCGAGTTGAACGGATTCATCGTCCGAGGTGAGTCGGCGCCAGTAGGCTTCCATCATGTGGTCGCGTTCGTCGGCAGGAATGGCGTTGGCGTAGCGCTGCCATTTTTCCGGCAGGATCCACGACGCGCCACCTTCCTCGTAGAACCAGCGGATCTCCGCCGGTCTGCACAGGAAGATGCCGCGCAGCACCAGCCCGAGTACGCGCTCGTGATGCGTCTGCGCATACGCCAGCGCCAGCGTGGAACCCCAGGATCCGCCAAACACCGCCCAGCGTTCGATGCCAAGCTGTTCGCGGATGATTTCGATATCGGCGACCAGATGCCAAGTGGTGTTGTCGGTGAGGTCGGCGAACGGCGTCG
>Ga0302310_10001142_pt1 | contig 22968 bp, 28 predicted proteins | sample III_Palsa_N1_2_FD_200451 | JGI IMG/M metagenome (GOLD analysis project Ga0302310, IMG submission 200451) | Peat permafrost microbial communities from Stordalen Mire near Abisko, Sweden - III_Palsa_N1_2 | ecosystem: Environmental > Terrestrial > Soil > Palsa > Peat permafrost | place: Sweden...
GCGCCTCAGCGACACTGCCATGCTGGGCAAGCTGGAGAAGCTCAAGGCCGACAAGGGATGGAACGATTCGGATCTGCTGCGCGAGGCGCTCAAGGAATATCTCGAACGCGAGCGCCTGCGCGACGACTTGGCGACGATGGACAAGCGCTTTGGCAGCACGCTGAAACGGCTGGCCCAGAAGCAGAATGTGATGCGCTCGGAAATGGCCGTGCTGGTGGCCTTCACAGCCGAAACCTCTCGCATGCCCGCCAAAAAAACGACCGTTGTCACCTCGCGCACGATCAAGGCGCGCCTCAGCGACACTGCCATGCTGGGCAAGCTGGAGAAGCTCAAGGCCGACAAGGGATGGAACGATTCGGATCTGCTGCGCGAGGCGCTCAAGGAATATCTCGAACGCGAGCGCCTGCGCGACGACCTGGCGACGATGGACAAGCGCTTTGGCAGCGCGCTGAAACGGCTGGCCCAGAAGCAAAATGTGATGCGCTCGGAAATGGCCGTGCTGGTGGCCTTCATGGGATGTGCCACCAGCAAAGTGCCTTTTGTCGCGCCAGGCGCCGTCGTTGGCCAAGCTGCCATCGTGACGGTTGAGCCTGTATGCAAAAATGGCGGCCTATCCAAGGATGGAGTCGTCAGCATCACCGAGATCGACGGTTTACGTACAAGCCCTTCGGCTTTCGGCAAGCCAAATCCCGTTGCCTATGTGGCTGCGGGAGAGCACAAGTTCAGCGTAGAGCATGCATTGGGCCATGGTGCCTTTCATGCTCAGTTACGTTTGCATGCTGAGGCTGCGACCTCCTATCTGCTCCATTGCGAGGGGAGCTGGCGCGAGCGTTTCTGGTTTACTGAAGCATCGACCGGACGCGTGGTGGGTGGTCTGGTTGATCCCTAATCGGATTGACCGCCGGTACGCATCCAACCCGTAGCGTCCTACTTCTGCAGCCCGGCAACCATATCCGCGAACCGCTGCTGAAAACGCGGGTCGGCATCCAGCGTCCTGTTAATCGCATCCACCATCGGAAGGAACTGCGAGTCCTTGCGGAAATCGCTGCCGAATTCCCACAGCAATATTTCGCGCAACGCCGGTTCGCGGGCGTCGGCAAGCGACTGCGCATCAGCCACATCGACGTGCGCTACCAAGGTGTGGAGGCGCTGGCGCAGTTCGTCGACAGAGTGCGGAACGGACTTAGGCGGTTTCCCGGCTGATTCCTTTGCGGCTATTCCGGTATTGGCGCCCACACCACGGGCCCGGTCGCGCGCCAGGGCACGCAAAGTTTCCAACAATGAGGATGACGGCGAAATACGGTCGGTCGGCACGGATCTATCCAAAACCTGGTGTGATGTTGGTGAGACGTAGTCTATCCATTCGGATGAGAAGGGGTAGGCGGTCGAAGGATGCAGTTACCTGGTCTTGAGTCGGCCTGTCGTGCTGTTTGCGGCCCGTGGCGTCTTTGTCGGCGCCTAGATGAGCGTGCAAGAAATTACTGTTTATTTGAGCTGAGACCAATGGTTACAAGGGTTCACCCGTCCAAACATGGCGCAAGAAATCGCTGTAAAAATTGCTATTTGACGAATACGGGACTTGCCTCGTAGGCTCCGCGCCATTGCAGCTCGAGTACCTAGTGGTAGCACAGGGATTCGCTTGACAGTGCAGGGGCGCTGTACAGAGGGGCTGGTGCAGTAACGTTTGGATGTCCATGTCCAAGCGTGCAGGGGATGTACGTGTTCGAGATCGTTGAGTGGGGACGGTACTATCCTGCCCCCGCCGTAATACCTATCCAGATATTGCGGCAAAAGTTTAGGCGCAGGCAGTGAGTCACGTGCCCAGCCTGGAGCAGTTCGCTGACAAGGACCCGTCGAATCCGGTTCTCTTGTGCGATCGCCACGATCCTGATGACCGTTCGGCGCGCTATGCGCAAAGTGTGCTGTTGCCGGATGACGGGCGGCTAGAGGAGGCGCATGCGCTGGTCGAGGGCATCCTCGCCAGGCAATCCGCCCACGACGTGAACGTGCCGTTGGACTTCGTTCTCCAGCTGCGCGAAATCGTGCGTCCGAAAGGGTAGCCATGGATAGCGATCTCGCCATGCACCTTTTATCGGAGACGCTGCTCACGGCAGCGAAGGTGTCCAGTCCGATCCTGCTGGCGACGCTCGTCGTGGGCGTAGTGATCTCGGTGCTGCAGGTAGTGACGCAGATCCAGGAAATGACGCTGACCTTCATCCCCAAGTTGGTGGTGGTCGTGGCGATGTTCCTGGCCACGGGCGCGTGGATGATGGCGGTGGTGGTGGAGTTTTCCAAGCGGCTATTCGGCCTGATCGCAGGGATGTGAGCAGGCAGTGAACACGATGGACGTCCAAATCGGTGCGTTTCTACTGGCGATGGCGCGGTTCTCGCCGTTGCTGATGGTGCCTGCGTTCACGCCGTTTGCCTGGGTACCGGCCTCGATCCGCGTTACGATTCTGCTTGCGCTGGCTTTGACTGCGATGGGTGTCAATGCCGCGCCGATACCGCAGATCGGCATGGATGCGCCGTTACCGTTTGTGCTCGCGTTGGTGGGCGAGAGCTTGCTCGGTCTGTCGTTCAGTCTGGCCATCGTTTTGCCAGCCGCCGCCTTGGGATTTTCTGCGCGTGTCGTCGACATGCAGTCCGGTGTGGCCGCCGCCAGTCTTTTCAACCCATCCACCCACGTTACCGAGTCCTTGATCGGCACGACGGTGCAGTGGGGCGGCATGATGGTGTTCTTCACGCTGGGTATCCATCTGCGGTTGCTGCAAGGCATGGTGGCCTCGATCGATGTCGTCCCCTTGGGCAGCGGCCGCTTGACGTTGTTGCCCGAAACGTTCATCGCCATGCTGTCGTCGCAGTTTCTGCTCGGCATGATGGTCGTAGCCCCGGTGGTGCTGGGTCTGTTTGCGATCGATCTGGCCGTGGCCTACGCAAGCCGTTCCATGCCTCAGGCCAATGTGTATTTCGTTGCACTCCCGTTGAAGGTATTGGCCGCGTTTGTGCTGCTTGCCGGATCGCTGCGCTTTGCCCCGCAGCTGATTGAACGACTTTACCGGGATGCGTTTTCGGTGTTGCCAGGCATGGGGGCCCGCTGACCATGGCCGACAACGATCAAAGCAAGACCGAACAACCAACGGCATTTCGCCTCGAAGAAGCTCGTGAGCGTGGACAGGTGCCGCGCAGCGCGGAAGCGAGTGGTGTGGTGGTGGCCATCGTCTTCAGTATCGCGTTTGCCGGATCCAGCTATACCCTGGCTTCGGCCCTGGCGCATTCGGTCAGCCATACGCTTCTGATGGCAGGCAATGCTCCCGAACCTTCGGCAGGGCTGATGCGATGGCTGGAACAGACATTTCAGCCGGTATGGCAGGCGATGGTACCTATCGCCTTGGCGATGGTCGTGGCCGCCGTCATCGCCAATCTCATGCAAACGGGTCCGACGTTCAGCACGACGCCGCTCGAACCCGATTTTACGCGGCTCAATCCTGCGCAAGGCATGAAGCGCATTTTCTCGCTGCGCGTTGTATGGGAACTCTTCAAATTAAGCCTGAAGGTGGCATTGATCGCCGCGGTGGTGTGGGCGCTGGCGCCTGGCGTCGGTCGGCGTGTGGAAGCGGCGGCCTTCTCGGCACCATCGGGCATCGGCCAAGTGCTGCGCTCGACCTATGTGCAGGTAACCACGTGGATGATGGTCTTGATGGGCTTCGTGGCCTTGCTGGATCTGTTTTTCAGCCGCCGCGAATACATCCGCAAATTGCGCATGAGTCGTAACGATCTCAAGGACGAGGTCAAACGGCGTGAGGGCAGTCCGGACATCCGCCAGAAGCGCAAGCGCCTGATCGCCGAGCTGCTCAAGCATTCGCGTTCGGTGCGTCGCGTACCGGATGCCGACATCGTGCTGACTAATCCGACCCACCTGGCGGTGGCGCTTAAATACCGTCCCAAGACGATGCGCTCACCCATCGTGCTTTCAAAGGGTGCGGACGCACTGGCCGCACGCATGCGCACCATCGCTGCCAATGCCGGGGTGCCCTGTTTGCGTTCACCGGAACTGACGCGTGCGCTTTTCAAGGAGTGCCGCATCGATGAGGCAGTTCCTGCGCACCTTTATATCCAGCTCGCTCCGGTCTATCGCTGGCTGATGAAGCGTCCCGACAACAGGATCTTCTCGTGAATACGCTGTTCGGCCAGCTATGGAGCGGCAAGCGCGATGTGATCCTCGTGCTCGGGATGATCATCATTCTGGTGATCCTGTTCACGCCGATTCCGCCGGCGTTGCTGGATTTCCTGCTGGTACTCAACTTCACCGGTGCACTGCTGGTGTTGTTGATCACCTTCTTTACCGATTCACCGTTGACGTTCTCAACGTTCCCTTCGTTGCTGCTGATCACCACGCTGTTCCGTCTGGCGCTGAATATCTCCGCGACCCGCCTGATCCTGGACAGCGGTAATGCGGGCCGCGTGATCAACGCCATCGGTGCCTACGTGGTTGGCGGCAACTACGTGATCGGCTTGGTGGTGTTTCTCATTCTTGTGGTCGTGCAATACGTGGTGGTGACCAGCGGTGCGCAGCGTGTGGCGGAAGTCGCAGCGCGATTCACTCTGGATAGCATGCCCGGCAAGCAGATGAGCATCGACGCCGACATGAACATGGGGCTGATCGATCAGCACGAGGCCAAGCGCCGGCGATCCCAGGTCGAGAAAGAGGCGAGTTTCTACGGCGCGATGGATGGCGCGACCAAGTTCGTGAAGGGCGATGCCATCGCCGGCATCATGATCATCGTGATCGATATCATTGGCGGCCTCGCCGTCGGCATGGTCCAGCACAGTATGGCGTGGGGCGATGCCGCCCATCGCTACACCCTGTTGACCGTAGGCGACGGTATCGTCACTCAGATCCCCTCGCTGGTGATTGCGGTAGCCACCGGCATCATCATCACGCGTGCGGCCTCGGACGAGCATCTTGGTACCGAGATTGCCCGTCAGGTGCTGTCCAATTCGCGCACGTTGTTGATCGTGGCGCTCTCGCTGGCCGGATTGTTGTTCCTCCCTGGGTTGCCCGCATGGCCGGTCTTGCTGGTTTTAATCGGTGTGGTGGGGTTGACGGTGTATGCGGCGCGATCCACGCCCGAAGCCCCGAAAAGCGCCGAAGAGGTCGCTGAGCCAACGGAGAAACGAAGCGAAGAGGACCTCTACAAGCTGCTGACGGTCGAGGCGATCGAGATTCATCTCAGCAGCGCGATTGCGGCGGCCTACAAGACACGTGGCCTGGATCTCGGCGATCGCATCGCGACGTTTCGCAAGCAATTCGCGCTGGATGCGGGTTTCATCTTGCCCAAGGTGAAGACCATCCAGGATCTGCCGCTGGCGGAGGACACCTACGAGCTGTTCGTGCAGGGCTCACGGGTAGGCCGTGGCGAATTGCGTTTTGATGCTCTTCTGGCCATCAATCCGGGGGGCAAGCGGCCACGACTGGAGGGTCGCGAGACCCGCGATCCGGCTTATGGCCTGCCCGCGCTGTGGATCAATCCGGAACAACGCCAATACGCGCGTGGGGCCGGCTACACCCTGGTCGATCCGGAGACGGTACTGATCACGCATCTTGGCGAAGTGGTCAAGCGCCATGCGCCCGATCTGCTTACCCGCGCCGAGACCGAACGCCTGGTGACACGCGTGCGCGAACAGCAGGCGTCACTGGTCGATGAGCTGATTCCCGGCGTGATGTCGTATACCGATGTGCAGAAGGTCTTGCAGCAGCTGTTGCGCGAACAAGTCAGTATTCGCAATATCGTGACCATCCTTGAAGTGCTGGTGGATGCCGGCAAGACGATCAAGCTGACCGAGGATCTGGTCGAACGTGTACGTGAACGTCTCGGTCCGACGATCTGTCAACGCGTGAGCGACGCCAAGGGCGAACTGCATGTCTTGACGCTGGCGCCGGAGCTCGAACGCGCCATCACGTCCGCCGTACGTCAACGTGAAGGCGCGGGCATCCTGGTCGGCGAGATAGGACAGCTCGAAGCTCTGCTGAGCGGATTGGCCAAGCATTCCGAAGCCATGATGACGCGCAACCATCTGCCGGTCCTGCTTTGTCCGAGTCCGGTGCGACGCCATCTGCGCGCGTTGATTCAACGCAGCCTTCCACACGTCACCGTCCTGGGTATCAATGAAGTGCCTTCCACCGTCGTGGTCAAGGCCTTCGGTACCGTTACTGCCGCTACCACCGCTGCCGCTGCCGCATGAGGAGCTCATGAGCAATATCGTTTCTGCTATCTCGCGCTATCTGAGCAATGACGTTGAGGCGCTCAACGTCGTCAGCCAGAACGTGGCCAATATGGGCACGGCCGGCTATCGCACCGAACGCCTGAAACCTGATTTCAAAACAGGCATGCTCGATGCGACGCCGACCCTGGATCTTACCGACGGCGGCCTCAACGTCACGCGCAATTCGCTCGATCTGGCGATCCAGGGAAAAGGTTTTTTTGTCGTCGACGTGGGCGGCCAGCAAATGCTGACACGCGACGGTCAGTTCCATATCGATGCGGATCAGCAACTGGTCGATGCGTCCGGACATCCGGTCATGGGCCAGTCCGGACCGATCACGCTGACTCAGCCGGGAGTGCATATCAATGCCGCTGGCGAGATCACCAGCGGCAAGGACAGCATCGACACCTTGCGCATCGTCGCGGTCGGTACGCCCAGTGCGTTGCGCGAAACCGGCGGTGGCCTCTACAGCTATGCAGGCGCTGAAGCGGATTTCGACGGCAGCATTCATCAGGGCGCGTTGGAGAAGTCCAACGTCGATGCGAGTACCGAGATGGTGCGAATGATGGAACTCACGCGTCATGCGCAATCGGTGCAGCGTGCCATCGCGGCTTATGACGAGGCCATGCAAGCGGGCATCAACCATATTGGCGACAACAGCTAAGGACTTGAGGACTGACCATGATTGATGCACTCGCTATCGCAACCGCTGGCATGAAGAGCCAGGAATTGCAGATCAACACCCTGTCGAACAATCTCGCGAACATGCAGACGCCGGGCTACAAGTCCCAGCGTGTGGCGTTCGGTGACATCGCGGTGATCACACCCTCTCAGGTGGAGGCGGGGCTCAGCCCGGAACATACCGGCGCCGGTTCAGAGATTCTCTCCACCACGTCGATGTTCTCCCAAGGCACCATGTCACAGACGGGTAACACCTGGGACATGGGTATCCAGGGAAGCGGATTTTTTGAGGTTGTCGATGTGAGCGGCAACCACCTGTACACGCGCAACGGCCAGCTGCACGTCGATAGCGACGGTTATCTGGCTGATGTCGGTGGAAATCGGCTGGCCCAGAATATCCAGATCTCGCCGGACGCCAGCAACATCACGGTCAACGCCAACGGGCAGATCTACGCAAATATTGGCGGCAGTACCACCCAGACCCTGTTGGGTACGTTCGAGCTGAGCACGTTTCCATCGCCGGAAGGTTTGCAGGCGGTGGGTAATAACGATTACGTGGCCACGCAGGCATCCGGTGATCCGAGTGCGGCCAAACCGAACGTGGACGGGATCGGCTCGATCATGCAGGGCATGTTGGAGGGCTCCAACGTCGACCTGGACAATGAAATGTCGACGCTGATGATCGCGCAACGGGCTTATCAGCTCAATGCACGTGTGCTGCAGGCGTCGGATCAGATCCTCGACACCATCAATAACCTGCGCCAATAAGATGTTCAGATGCCTGCTCGCATCGGGATTGCTGCTGGTGTCGCTGCCTAGTGCGGCGACAGCATCGTTCCAGCATGTCACGGCCCAACGCATGGTTGCCGTCGCGCGCGCGCGGATTGATGCTCAGCTGGGCGATGGGCGTGGAACGGCGCAGGTAACGGTCGTGGGTACACCGGAGGACGTCGTTGTATCGTCCGGCGCCATCGCGTTGAAGGCAGGTGAGCTGAAGGGAAAGTGGCCGCGCGCCCGCGTGGGGGTGCCGGTGGACGTCGAGGTGGATGGTCAAACGGTGCGCTCGGCAACGGTTTGGTTCGCACTGAGCGTTCCGGGGCCGGTGCTCGCTTATGCCAGCGATGCGCCGCTCGGCAAAACGGCCGCGTCGCTCAAGTTCGTGCCACGCAGCGCAGATGTCGCCCAGGTGCAGGGCGATCTGGTGCGTGACCCGCAGGATGTGGCGGGGATGCGCTTGCGCCATGCGGTCACCGCCGATGCCGTAGCGACACGCGAAGACTTCGAAAGCGTGCCCGACGTGGATCGTCAGCAGAGGGTCCAGGTATCCGTCGCTTATGGATCTATCCATCTGGAAGGGCGGGGCATCGCCACGGGCCAAGGAAGTGTTGGCGACGTTGTGTCTGTGTTGGTCGACGGTGCTGAAACACCGGTGCGCGCACGCATCACCGATAAGGGAGCGGTAGAAGTTGTCCAGTAAATATTTTTTGATCGCATGTTTTGCCTGGCTGTTGGTGCCCGTGCCAGTGCATGCGCAGACTTCCGGCTCAATGATAAACCCGGACACCTACCGTGGCCTGGTTGCCGATCGTCGTGCGCATCAAATCGGCGATACATTGACCGTGATTGTCACCGAGACCGCGAGCGCCAGTGCAAGCGCCAATACGGACGCTAACAGTAGCGTGCAACTCGGTGCAAACACCCAGACCCATAGTGGCAGCCACAGCTATGGGCTGGGCCTCTCCGGAGACGATGCAGGTCAGGGCAAAACCTCGCGCGCCGGTGCGCTGCAAGCGCAGCTGGCGGTGCGGGTCATCGCGGTGGAGGGCGATGGCATGCTGCGTATTCACGGCGCACAGACCGTGGCGATCAATGGCGAAAAGCAGCAATTCGTGCTTACCGGGCTAGTGCGCTCGGAAGACATTTCTTCGAACAACACGATTCTGTCCAATCGTATCAGCGAGGCGAATATTGAATTCACCGGTCGCGGCGACATCTCCGAAGCGCAGAAACATAGCGTCCTCTATCGCATCACCCGCTGGCTGGGGCTGATATGAGACGTATCGTGCTGGGTTTGCTTTTTGTGTTGCTCCCCTGCGCCACGGCGTGGGCGGGTGGGGACGGCTATAGCGTGCGTTTGAAGGAAATCGCCCGGGTCGAAGGCGTGCGCGACAATGCGCTTACCGGGTACGGCATTGTGGTGGGGCTTGCCGGCACGGGTGACACCAGCAAGAACCGGCTGACCATTCAGTCGGTCGCCAATACGCTCAGCCACTTTGGCGTCAACATCAGCCCGGATGATCTCAACAGCCGCAACGTCGCTGCCGTCATGGTCACGGCGACACTGCCGCCGTTTGCAGAGTCCGGGCAAAAGCTTGATGTATCGGTGTCCTCGCTGGGTGATGCGCGCAGCCTCGCCGGCGGCGTTTTGATGCTGACCCCTTTGAATGGCCCGGATAACAAGATGTATGCGCTGGCACAAGGTGCATTGTCCGTCGGCGGCTATGAGGTCAGGGCATTCGGCAGCTCCGAGCAGAAGAACCACCCGACCGTCGGTCGTGTACCGGATGGCGCGTCGGTCGAACGCGAAGCGCCTTTGGGCCTAGGCAGTGATGGCCGCACGCTCGATGTGGTGCTTTATCAACCCGATTTCACCACCGCCGAGCGCGTTGCCGAGTCGCTGCGTCGCAACGCGGGCGTGGAAGCGGTTGCCGAGCATGCCGGAAAGATCCGAGTGACCTTTGCGACACCCCCGACCGATTTGGTCCGCACCATCTCAACGATCGAAAACGTCCTTGTGACCCCTGATCAGATGGCTCGCGTCGTCGTCAATGAGCGCACAGGCACGGTGGTATCCGGTGGCGACGTGCGGTTGGGTGCAGTGACGATTTCCCAGGGTGACCTGCGCATCGTGGTACAGACCGATTACATGGTTTCGCAGCCAGACGGCGTGCTGGTCAACCCTTCGCGCAACATTGGTACGGCCGTCGTTCCACAGGCCAATATCAATGTCCAGGATCCGGAGGCGAAGCTGGTGAATATTCCCAATGGCGCCACCGTGGGTGACCTGATTGCCGCGTTGCGCGCCATACACCTGACCACGCGCGATGTGATCACCATCCTGCAATCGATCAAGGACGCCGGCGCTCTGCACGGCGAACTGATCATTCAATGAGGAAGTGTTTATGGATTTGACTACCGAAGCGGTTCGTCTGGGCATCAGCATGGCGCGGGTGCGTGCTGAAATTGCCAGCGACAACATCGCTCACGTCGATGTGCCGGGCTATCGCGCGCAGCGCGCGGATTTCTCGAGTGCGGTAGGTCTGCTGCATCAGGCGGTGACGCAACCGTCGCTGGACAGCGATAGCTTGGAAACGATCACGCCGGCCACGCTGCGCGCCTCCACACGCTTCGCGAATGCCGATCCGAACGCATCGGTAAATCTGGACAGCGAAGTGGCCGAACTGGAGACCGCGAGCGTGGATTTCCAGTCATTGTCGACGGTGATGTCACGGCGCTTTGCCCTGATGCAATTAGCACTGACGGGAGGGAATTAAAAATGTCCGTCGATTCGATTCCTGCGGCTTCGCGGTTTGGTCTGGCATTCGAGCGGCTGCGACTGGAAGCGGCCAGTCAAAACATCGCTATCGCCAATACACCGAATGCCCCCGGACACCCTGCGCGACTGATGCGTGCCGTCGCTCCCTATGAAGCCGGCTTCGATGCGGCGGTCGGCGCGACCGGCCAGGGTTCTTCGTCCGAACCCACGCTGGTCGCGATGAACACTGCGCCGCGTGAGGTACATGATCCATCGGATCCGATGGCCGACAAGAACGGCATGGTCAGCTATCCGGGTGTCGATATGGTGCAGGAAATGAGCACGCTGGTTGAAGCGAGCCGAGCGTACGAAGCCAACATCCGGGCGTTCAACACGCTGCGCGGGATGGCGCTGCATGCGCTGGACATTGGAGGTGAGTCGTGAGCATTACCCCCATCGCGTCCATTTCGATCGGTCAAATTGGCCTGCCGGAAGGCGGCATCGCTGACGTCGCGCAGAGCGGGCCGCAATTCATGCAGATGGTCGGTTCGGCGGTCGATGGACTGAATGGCAGCCTGAATGATGCCGATGCATCGGCTCGCTCGCTTGCTGCGGGTGGGAACGTGCCCGTGCACGACGTGATGATCGCCATGGAACATGCGCATCTTCAACTGCAATTTGCGGTTGAGGTCCGTAACCGGCTTCTTTCCGCCTACGAGAATCTGACGAACATGCAGGTGTAGGAGCAAGGAACATATTTGGTATTTCGGATCCGACCGAAATGCCTTTTCAACCGGATCGGTAGATTCGGGCAGGAACGATGGGTTTGTATCCCGCAGAGGGATTTTTGGAGTAGGTATGCGGCAGTTTTTTGTATCGATGTCTCGAGGCTCGCGCGTCGCGTTTGCGGCGTGTCTGCTGTTGATCGCGTTGGTGATCGGTGGCGCGGCTTGGTGGATTGCGCATCCACCTTACGGGGTATTGTTCGGTGATCTGCGCCAATCGGATGCCGCGGAAATCACCTCCACCCTTGGCCAGATGCAGGTGCCGTATCGCCTGACTGACGAGGGAAAGACCATCCTGGTGCCGAACGATCAGGTCTACGAAACTCGCATGAAGCTCGTCGCGCAGGGCGTACCTAAAGGTGGCAGCGTAGGTTTCGAGCTCTTCAAGGACTCCGATTATGGGGTGACTGAATTCGCTCAAAAGGTCAACTTTCAACGTGCACTTCAGGGCGAACTGGAGCGGACCATCGATGCGCTGGACGAGGTCACTTCGTGCCGTGTGCACCTGACGATCCGTCACACGGATTTGTTTGAACGTGACCAAGAGGCCTCCAAGGCGTCGGTGACTTTGAGTCTTCGGCCACAGAAGCATCTTGATGCGCGCAGTGTGGCGGGTATCCAGCGCCTGGTCGCTTCTGCCGTCGACGGCTTGAGTCCGGAATCGGTGGTGGTGCTCGACGACAAGGGCGTGGCGTTGTCCGGTTATGCCGCCGATGGGCAAGCTGGCGCTCTCGGAAGCGATCAACTCGACCGGGAAACCAAGTTGGAAACGCAGATGCGTGAGCGCGTCGGCGAACTATTGCATCGGGTAATGCTGACGAATGATTTTACCGTTTCGGTCGATGTGCGCCTTAATTACGACCACGTCAAACAGGTCAGTGAACGGTTGATTGCCCAGGGCAAGGATGGCAATGGGTTGCTCGTGCACGAAAAGACCAACTCGAGCGGCCGGATACCTGATAGCAGTGCCGATACGGATCATGTGGCCACCGGCCCGACAAGCAGTAGCAACGACCGTGATCTTGAATATGCGCATGGCCGCGAGCAGGAAGAGGTCGAGCAGGCACCAGGCCGCATTGACCGCATTTCCGTGGGCATTGTCATTCCCTCGACGCTGCCCCAAAGCGAGATCAACAAGTTATCGGATGTCGTGTCCGCGGCACTGGGCCTGGATGCCTCGCGTGGCGATAAAGTGGACATCGCCGCGATCGCGGCGCCGGAGCCCGTAGAGGCCGCTGCGCCTGCAGCTCTCGTGGCGCTGCCCGCTGCCGATGCTGCTTTACCCGATACAGCGGTGGCCACGCCGGTTCAAGTAGTCGATATCGTTTCGCCGAGGTGGGTTTTTCCCGTGGCGGCGGTGCTGATCATCTTTCTTCTTATCGCTATCACCAAAGCGCGCACCAGCGTACCGCCTCGCCTCTCGGCACCGCAGCGTGAAGAAGCGCTGGCGCGGCTGCGTCGCTGGATCGAAACGGTAGAGACGGAATGATCAACAAGGTGGGTGTCCGTAAAGCGGCTTTGGCCCTGGCTTCCATGCATCCGGCGGATCGGCGCTGGATGCTGGCGCATATGCCGCCGGCCTGGCGCCCGCCGCTAAGCGCGCTGATTAGCGAAGCGCAGACGCACGTGTCGATCGATCCGGAACTGCTGCAGGCGGCCTTGGCCGATGAGCATGAAAGACTTGAGCATGATCTGCCCACGCCAGACATCCTGATCGTGTTACTGGATCGCTTGGCCAGTCATTGGGTTGCCCGTGTTTTGGTGGCTGTCGTTCCCGACCATGCGGAAATTTATTTGGCGACGTGCGACAAAAATCGTGGCGAAGCCATCCGTCGCGAAATGATGCGATTGCCCAATCCCTTTCCCGCTTCCTTGGCGCATGCCATGGCTTGCTACCTGGGAGAAGCGGGCCATGCCCTCCGATCGGCCGGGGCCGCGCCGTGATCCGCCGGCTGGGGACGGATGCCGTACTCGAAACGATCGGGCGTCGTTTGGTCGCGGGCGGTCGTGAGGTGTCGCCTTTCGTGGCACCCGTGCATGCGGAGGATCCGAGTGGTACGCAAGCGTATCGAAGCGGGTACGCCCAAGGTTTCGAAGCAGGTGAACAGGACGGCCTACGGACGGTCGAAGCATACAAACAGCAAATCGAAACGGACGCACGTGCGAGGCTCGATGCTGCCTTGCAGGATCTGAGCCGTGAGCGTGAGCGTCTTGCCAGCTGTGCCGAGGGGCTCGGAGACGCTTTAGACCGCTACGGTGCGGCATTAGAAGACATGGCCTTCGAGATAGCGTTGGCCTCTTTGGCACGGTCGTTTGGAGAAATGTCGGGTGACCATGCATTGCTGCGACGATTGTGCACGCAGATGGTGGAGGAGCATCGGGCAAAGGCCGTGAGCCTGCGGGTTTCGACAGGGGATCGAGCCGTCTTGCCTGAGCACATTCGTGGTCTGGAGGTCATCGATGACGCGGGGTTGGCCGACGGGGAATGTCGCATCGAAACCTCACACGGCCATGTGGAAACCTCGATGGCTATGCGCCTGGAGGCGATCGTCGCAACGATGCTCGACACCTTGCGGACGACGCGTCCGTGAGGGCCTTGGAAACCATCAGCCGTTACCGCGAGCTGCTCGCGCGACGACCGCTGTCGCACGGGTATGGCGTGCTGCTTGGTTTCAATGGCCTCGTCATCGAGGCGATCGGTCCGGACGTCAAGATCGGCGAGCTTTGCGAAATCGAGGATAGTGGGCAGGATCGGCCCATCCGCGCCGAAGTCGTCGGGTTTCGCGAAGGGCGCGTTTTGTTGATGCCCTTCGGTCATCTTCGTGGGGTATCGGCAGGATCGCGAATTCGCTCGCTGGGCCATACGCTTCAGGTGCCGGTTGCACGGGCCATGATCGGGCGGGTGCTGGACGCGTTTGGTGCGCCCTTGGACAGTGGCCCGGCCATCGAGGCTGAAGACTATCGCGCCGTACAGCGTTCGCCGATCAATCCCTTGCAGCGGGCACCCTTGGACGAGGTTCTGGAAACCGGCGTCAGGGCGATCGATGCCGTCTTGCCCTTCGCCAAGGGACAACGCGTCGGCGTGTTCGCAGGTAGCGGTGTTGGCAAGAGCACCTTGCTCGGGATGATGGCTCGACATGTCCGCGCCGATGTCGTGGTAGTAGCGATGGTGGGCGAGCGCGGGCGCGAAGTGGGCGATTTTCTGCAGGAAGCCTTGGGGTACGATGGACTGCAGCGCTCAGTGATGGTGGTCGCGACCGCCGATCAACCAGCGTTGGTACGAACCCATGCCGTGCATGCGGCGCATGCGGTGGCGGAGTTCTTTCGTGACCAGAACCTGGATGTGCTGTTGATCGTGGATTCGATCACTCGCTTTGCGATGGCACAACGCGAGGTCGGCCTGGCGGTCGGCGAGCCGCCGACATCCCGGGGCTACCCGCCTTCGGTGTTCAACTTGCTTCCGCAAATCCTCGAGCGGGGAGGGCGGGTACGCAACAGCGGCTCGATCTCGGCCATTTACAGTGTGCTCGTCGAAGGCGATGACATGAATGAACCGGTCGCCGATCACATGCGGGCCATCTTGGACGGTCACGTGGTGCTATCGCGTGATCTTGCGGCTCGTGGTCAGCTGCCGGCCATTGACCTGCTCACCAGCGTCAGCCGATTACTGTCGCGAGTGGCGGACAAAGAAGAGCGCCAGCTTATTCTGCGCACCAAGGCTATCGTCTCCACCTACGAAACGTCCCGTGACCTGGTGGATATGGGGGCCTACCATGCCGGAACAAATCCGGCGCTGGACGAAGCCATCGCGATGCATCCGCGTATCGTAGAATGTTTCCGTCAGGAGCCGTCGCAATCGTCATCACGCCGCGAAAGTATTGACGCTCTGAGAAGTATCGTGACAGGGGGAGGGCGATCATGAAGCAACAAAAGTTGCACGCGTACCATGTCCTCCTACGGATGGCGCGAGTGCGTGAACTTCGTGCTTCTGCGGTTTTAAGCGAGGCAGCCGGCAAGGAGCGCACGTGTCAGTCGCGTCTTGACGACGTCTTGGCTTCACGCGACGCGATCTCGGCAGCCCATGGTCAATGTGTACAGAGAAGCTCTACGGTCGATATGGGTCGTTATGAAATGCTTTCACTGCTCGACGGCGCCTACGCAGCGAAGCAGCAATCTGTATCGAACGAACTTACCGATGCCATGCGCGCGCGAAAGGATCGCGCGAGCGAGAGCCTGTTGGCCAAGCGCTATCGCGAACGTGTGGGTACACATGTCGATCAGCTCGATGGGAAGCTACATCGAGAGCGCGCCGCTAAAGCGCAGGAAGAATCTGTTGAACTGTGGCTGGAAAGCCGGAAGGGGCCATGACAGACGTCTCCAGTATCGATGCGTCCTACCGTCACCATCATGTCGGCAGTGGGCGTTCGCCGCTCCATGATTTTGCTGATGAGCTGGCGAAGGCCGCCGGGAAAACATCCTCCGCTATGTCAGGTGCGAGTCGCGTGGTAGCGTCATCTTTCGCCACGGCAGAAAGCAGTTCTGAGTTGGTCAAGGGTGATCTCAAAACACTCCCGGCTGCGCCAGCGATGGTTCGCCTCGCAGTGGCACCGTCGACAAGCACTTCTACGGCACCGGTCAAGGGCGTTCTCGAATTGCCACCAAGCACCTTGGAGCCGATACGTCCGGTAGTGGTTCCTGCGGCTGGTCCAGCAGGGACGCCCGTTGAACCGGTCAAAGGGATTCTTCAGGCGCCCACGGGTGTTCCAGTCGCTCCCGTTCGCGTCTCGGCCGCGCCTGCCGCTACGCCAGCGGACCCCGCAGTGATCGCGCAAACGGACGTTGCTGCTGACGAGGTTCCCGTGGAAGTTGCTCCCATGATGACCACGCAGGAACAAATACAGTTGAACACGGTGGTTCAGCCCACCGGGATTACCGAAGCATTGCTCGGCTCTCGCGTGTACGGTGTGCATCTCCTTGCGGGAGCCTATCTTTCCGAATTGGTCGTTTCGGAAAGTGAAGGAGAGCTCACCGGGCCGCACGCCGAGACACCGCAATTGACGGAGAGCGCGGTCGCGCAGGAACCCGAAGCGGCTTCAGCATCGTTAGATGCCAATACACCTGCCCCGGATGAATCATTACCGACGCAGGTTCCAGTGAGCGCGATCGATTCACTCCTCGAGAGTGAGCCGTCTATGCCGACGGACGATACCGCGTTGACGAACGCTGCGGTGTCCGATGGAACCTCCACGCTGCTTTGGTCCGAACGTTCCTTGCGCTTCACTCCGCAGCGTGATGGGACAGCCATCGCCTGGGTACGCGATTACCGTCTGGAGAGTCATGAAATGCCCCGGTTGATGGAGGCCCTGCGAGGGGAGGCCAAAGCCAAGGGTATGTCGTTGAACAAAATCATGTTGAACGGTCGCGAAGCCTGGTCTTCGCATAGCAATCAGTGAACGAGGAGCGTCATGTCAGTCCAGGCTATCGGTAGCACATTGAGTACAGCGAACTCGGCGACACCGTCCAGCGCCAGTATCAGCGAGCAGAATTTTATCCAGCTGTTCGTCAGCGAATTGCAGTTCCAGGATCCGATGGAACCGTTGGATAACAGCCAGTTCCTTACCCAGCTTTCGCAATTCGTTGGCATTGAGCAACAAAGCGAAGAGGTGACGGGGATTAATAACTTGCTTACCTTGGGTGCTTCGGAGCAGCCCTTGGACTTGCTGTCCCACACCGTCGAGATTGCCAATGCCGATGGCTCGACAACGACCGGTACGGTGACCGGTGTTCAGTACAGTACGAATGGAGCACAACTTACAGTGACTTCTTCGGGTAATAACGTATTAACCAACGTCAATTTGTCGCAGATTCAGGTCGTCTCACCCTAAGGAGGAAGCCATGTCATACAACCTCATGCAAGCGTTGTACACCAGCGTCACGGGCCTCAATGGATTTTCGCAGAGCCTGGATACCATCGGTAACAACATCAGCAATATGAATACCCCGGGATTCTGGGGTAGCGAATCGTTTTTCGAAAACCTCGCTGGTGATATTGGTACCTCGATCGCAGGTACGGGCATGGATACAAGTCAGGGCGATATCGAACAGACCAACACGGCGACGGACGTGGCGATCAATGGGCAGGGGCTTTTCGTTCTTAAGGATCCCCAAGGCAATCTTTATTACACGCGCTCTGGCCAATTTGAACTCAACTCATCCGGTCAGTTGGTTGATTCGGTCAATCAGTACGTGGTTCAAGGTTACGATTCATCCGGAAATTTTGGCGACATGAATATTTCCAGCCTTCAGACGTTACCGGCCAAACCCACGACCACGGTCAATTTGACGGGCAATCTGTCCAGCCTGGACCCCACCGACAGCGTCAGCAACATTGTTGTCTACGATGCTCAGGGGACGCCGGAAACGCTGACGATGACGCTGACGAACAACAACCCGTCAGGGAGTAGTTCGACGACGAATAGCTGGAGCGTGGTCCTTACCGATAGCAGTGGCAACACCGTCGGTAGCGGCACGATCAGTTTTGGTACCGATGGCACTCCCTTGGCCGGTTCCAACACGATCACCATGACAGGCGTCCTCGATGATGCGTCTCAGTCGATCACTTTCAATTTTGGTACCCCTGGAAGTCTGAGTGGGGCAACCAGCCTTGGCGGTACGGCGACAAGTCTCGCCGCGCAGGTGGTGGATGGAAACGCACCCGTGGGTCTTTCCTCTGAATCCTTCAACACGGATGGCGTGCTTGAGCTCACCTATGCCAACGGACAGACCGTAGCGGGCCCTCAGCTTGCTTTGGCGTCGTTCACAAACGAAGCCGCCATGCAGATGATTCAGGGCAATCTCCTGTTGGCGCCACAAAACGAGATCGCGCAAATGGGCACGGCCAACAGCGGGATTTTCGGCCAGGTTGAAGGAAGCAGCCTTGAGATGTCGAACGTGAATCTCACTCAGGAATTGGCCGACATGATCGTGATCCAGCGGGGCTATCAAGCCAGCTCCCGCGTGATGACGGTAGCCAGCGACATGCTGCAGCAGCTCTATGAAGCGACTCAAGGTAACTAAGGCATGACGAGTGAGATCCGCTTTGGCTGGCTCGGTGAGGCGCGACGTGCCGCACTGCGTACATCGATCGCTGCTGAGGTGATGGATTGGTCACGCGCATGGTGGATGCACCACGCGCCTGGCGAGGTCGACGTGCGCTCGATCGAGCCAGACAGCCTTTACTCCAAGGCGGTGATGCCGCTGGTATCAGCCAATGATGCCGGCGTGTTGGTCTTGCACCTCAACGGGAAAAGCACAGACGCTATCGGTCGTCATTTGGCCGGTGCGGCCAGCGACGAAGACGCAGGCCTGGCCCAGCGCATCGGTCAAGATGCGCTGGAGGATCTGGTCCTGCGCCTTCGCCGCAAAGCGGGAGCCATGAAGATCGCTGCACTATGTCCAGACGTTACGCCGCTGGCTCTGGAAGATGCTCGGCTGGGAGCCTATGCGGTAGCGCTGTCGTTGGGACGGATGGAATTGGGTTTGGTCATCGATCGCCGGTTGGCTGATTGCCTCGCACCGTCCTCCGCCATCAAGAGCGTGAGCCTGGTGCCACGCCAAGCAGCGATAGGGCATGCAGCACTCACCGTTACCGCCGTGATGAATTTCGGATCGATCAATTTGTCCCAGTTATCCGATCTTTGCGTGGGCGAGGTCCTGGTCGGCGATCGGAGACTGGAAGATACCTTACACATCCATGTGGATGGCCACATCGCTGTCGCGAACGGGCATCTGCGTCGGCAAGGAACAAAACGTGCCGTCATGTTTGACGGCGTCAGCTCGCAGGATATGCAAAAGCCATGAACGAAACTGTTATTGAGCCCATCGAATTGGAAGAAGCCGCGTACGCATCGGACGTGAGCGAACCATTGATCAAGCGCAACCTTGCACTATTGGGACACGTTAGCGTCCGTCTGGACGTGCTCGTAGGTAGTGCGCAAATCAACATCGAAAAGCTGTTTTCCTTGAGCAAGGGCGACTCCATCGCACTGGACGCGGACCTGGATGCACCGATGGTCCTGCAGCTCGATGGCAAGCCTATTGCACGAGGGCATCTCATGGCAGTGGGAGACTCTTTCGGTTTGAAGATTACTGAAATTCTGTGAAGGCTTTGAATCAGAAAACCACGGCACTGCGCGGTATGCCGCTTGCCCTCGCACTGAACGCACCAGCCATTCCTTATCGGACCGATACGCCGGTGTCGGTGGGCAATCTTGCTCTGGCTATGCTGGTGACGGCTCTTGTTCTGGGCGCACTTGTGGGTGTGCTTGTCTACATTCGCCGGCGCGGCTGGGGATTGGGCGGCTTACATGCAAACAGACAAGTGACTGAGGGTATTGAACTTCGGGTGTCACGACGCGTGAGCATGTTAACCACGGCGCACGTGGTGGCTTATCGGGGGCAGACGTATTTGATCGTGGAAAGTGCCCGTGGATCGACTGCGGCAGTGACGCCTCTGCCCGTTGAAACTCCAGCCGTAACGGGCGAAGCCTCGTGATGAGAGTCAAGTATTTCGCTTTGTTTTCGCTGTTACTTGGTGGCCTGCTCTTGCCCGTCGTGGGTTGGTGTGGCGATCCGATTCAGGACGCTATTGCGCGCGCTTCCAGCGAAGACTATTCGCCGATCTTGCGCTCATTCCTGTTGCTATCGTTGCTCTCTTTGATCCCACTGTTCGTGATTGCGATGACCGCGTTCACGCGAATCATCGTTGTCCTTTCGCTGGTGCGAAGCGCCTTGGGTTTGCAGCAGACACCACCGAACAGCGTGCTGCTCACACTGGCGATGTTTCTCACTCTTTTTGCGATGAATCCGGTATTTCAAAGCGCGAAGCAAGCCGGGCTAGATCCCTATATTCGACATGAAATATCTGCGCCCATCGCAGTTGAGCGTGTGTTCCAGCCGTTCAAGCTTTTCATGATCCAGCAGACCCATCAGGAGGACCTGCTCGCAGTCATCCGGATGGCCAAGATGACACCGCCCAAGTCGGTGGATGACATCGGCGCGTTGCAACTGATTCCGGCATTCATGCTTAGCGAGCTACGCACCGCATTCCAGATCGGTTTTGTAATATTCCTTCCCTTTCTGCTCATCGACTTGGTTGTGGCCGCGATTTTGATGGCGCTTGGCATGATCATGTTGCCGCCAACCACGGTCAGTTTGCCTTTGAAGATCTTGCTCTTTCTTCTTATCAACGGCTGGGGATTGCTGGCGCAGGCCTTGTTAAGCAGCTACCAGCACTGATTGATGAGTGGCCGTCTTGGAGAGCGAAGAGCGCGAACTATGGGACCGATGGCTTAAATCGCGGGATGCGGATGCCCGGCATGCACTGATCATCAAGTACTCGCCTTGGGCAAGGCTGGTCGCACGCGATGTCTATGTTCGTGTTTATGGAATCAGCGACGCATGGCACGATTGCGTACAGAATGCCCTGATCGGTTTGCTGGAAGCGATTGATCGCTTCAATCCCGACTTTGAAGCGAGCTTCCAGACCTACGCACGCTATCGGGTCCGAGGCGCCGTGTTCAACGGGGTTAGGACGTTACGCGAAAGCACAGCGCAGGGTATGCGCAGTCTCGATCATTCGAGTGCCTTATCAGATCGGCTGCAATCGCTGGACGATGACGACTCTTCCGATCCGCTCGAAGCTTTCGTGTCCACAGCGGTTGGGCTCGGTCTTGGATTTCTGCTGGAGTCGGGCTCCATGCAGTCCGACGTACATTCCACAGACGCCTATACGGAGCTGGAGAGGCACGAGCTGAGCACGCTGATCACCGGCGGTATTGAGCAGCTTCCACAGCGGGAACAAATGGTTCTGGTATTGCACTACTACCACTACATACCGTTTGTTGAGATAGCGACCCGTTTGGGAGTGACCAAAGGGCGGGTATCACAACTGCATAAACGTGCCATCGAGCGTTTGCGTATGCGTTTGCGAACGCGTTTGTCTATCGGACCCGATTAGCACAGTAGTGTTAATGCTTGTTCCGGCGTGAATCAGGTCATCGCAAGTGGAACGATAAGGCCTAGCGTGTTCAAGCTAGCTATTTCGCGTTCGTTGAAAATAATGCTCGGCGGAAAATGCTTGCGATCCCGGGGCAGTCCAAATCCCTGATGCCGAGGAACTTGCAGGCGCGCGTGAGTGTGGCGCCGATCGAGTGTGGGTTATGCGACGGTTTCGAAATGACGACGTGCGGTGTTTGTACGCGGCTCACACGGCGCGATGGGAGGGTGTAATAATTTGCGAGCGAGCAGTTTCGGGGTGGCGTGCAGTGCAGACCAAGTAACGAGTTTCGTACTTCCAAACACAGGGCCATTCCATGCAAGACCGCTACACCGAAGCTATCCGTTTTGCGGAACGTGTCAGAGGCCGCGCTGACGCATTAAGCGCAGCCGCCACAAGCATTGCCGCTGCGGCGCGCGAACGCATGGTCACTTCCGACGAGATCCACCAGCTGCTCGAGGTCATCGCCGACGATCTCAAACGCACCTCCGACCAACTGCTCGACGAGTTAACTCGCCCTGCCGCTGCCGCGAACTGACCGCCTTGCCGCCGGCAATAGCGCCACAGGCGTGGACGCGCGCAACCCATCAAGGTAGTCGGCCCACGCCTGCATCATCTTCTTTCGCTCGGCCAGGTACTGCGCCTTGTTGTAGATCCCGCGAATGCGGTTTTTGTCCTTGTGCGCCAGCTGACGCTCGATCGCGTCCTCGTGCCACTTGAGCTCGTTTAACGCAGTACTGGCCATGTGGCGCATACCGTGCTGCACGATCTCGCCCTTGAAGCCAAGGCGGTGCAGCGCAGCGTTGATCGTGTTGTCTGACATCGGTCGCTTGATCGTGCGCTCACCGGGGAAAACGTAACGTCCACTGCCACTCAATGGATACAGCTCGCATAGCAGATTAACCACTTGCCGGCTCAGTGGCACCACATGCGGCTCGGCTGTAGCTTTCTTGGCCTTGCGCATTTTCAGCCGCACGGCTGGCACCGTCCACGTGGCCTTGGCCAAGTCGAACTCGATCCACTCAGCCATGCGCAATTCGCTTGGGCGCGTGAACACCAGCGGAGCGATTTTCAGCGCGTACCGTGTGACATAGCTACCCTGGTATCCATCGATCGCGCGCAACAATTCGCCAATACGGGCAGGGTCCGTGATGGTGGGGAAGTTGGCACCCTCAGCCGGCGGGATCGCGCCGATGACATCGGCAGCGGGATCACGCTCCGCTTTGCCGCTGACGATCGCAAACCGGAATATTTGACTGAGGTAGTTGCGCGTGCGGTGCGCGGTTTCCGTTGTGCCGGATTCATGGATCCGTTTCATGGTCGCGAGGATCTGTGGCGCTGTCACCGAGGCGATCGGTATCGGACCGAGCCACGGAAACACGTGCATCTCAAGCCGTCGCAGTACCTTGCCGCTGTATGTGTCCACCCATGTTGGCGATTTTTCCTTGTGCCAAAGCCGCGCGATCGCCTCGAGGCTGTTGGCCACCGCCACCTCTTGTGTCAGCTTTTCAACACGCCGTTGCATACTGGGATCGACACCGCTGGCCAGCAGCTTCCGCGCGGCATCGCGCGCGTCGCGCGCCTCAGCCACGCTGACATCGGGGAACACGCCGACACCCATCATTCGCGCCTTGCCAGCAAAGCGA